>Ga0180432_10002419_pt1 | contig 28007 bp, 23 predicted proteins | sample SS_ome_10_FD_132414 | JGI IMG/M metagenome (GOLD analysis project Ga0180432, IMG submission 132414) | Hypersaline lake sediment archaeal communities from the Salton Sea, California, USA - SS_1_MS_2 metaG | ecosystem: Environmental > Aquatic > Non-marine Saline and Alkaline > Hypersaline >... | reverse complement strand
GTGCCACCGCGCGGCCTACGGCAGCGGGCGTTGTAGATGCCATTCCGTAGCCTTCTGGTAGGCGTTAGCGACACGCAGCAGTGTGGCTTCGGCAAACCGCGTACCCATCAACTGAACACCGACTGGCAGACCTGACGCTGGCCTGCATGGGAGCGACATAGCCGGAATACCTGCGATGTTCACAGGAAGGGTGAATACGTCGCTCAGGTACATCTGCATCGGATCATCGAGCTTGGAGCCGATCTCGAAAGCCACTGTAGGTGAGGTTGGCGTAACGAGTATGTCGTAGCGACTGAACGCCTCATCAAACTCCCTGCGTATGAGGTGTCGTACCTTCTGGGCCTTAAGATAGTATGCGTCGTAGTAGCCTGCGGAGAGGGCATACGTTCCCAGCATGATGCGTCGTTTCACTTCCTGCCCGAAGCCGTCACCCCGGGTCGCCGAAACTGACTCCTCAGCGTTGCGCCTGCGGACCGAGTGGCCGTACTTCACACCATCGTAGCGAGCCAGATTCGCAGACGCCTCTGACGGTGCGATGATGTAGTACGCAGCAAGCGCGTACCTGGTAGAGGGCAGTGAAACGTCCCAGTCAACGGTAGCGCCGAGCCCTTGAAGGATGCCAATCGCCTCTTCCACGCTGGCGCGCACGCTGGCGTCCATTCCTTCGATGAAGTACTCCTTGGGTACGCCCACGCGGATACCGCGTATGTCGGCATTGAGAAGGGAGCGATAGTCAGGCACGGGCTCGGGAGACGAAGTGGAATCCTTCGCGCAGTGCCCGGAAATCGCGGACATGACGATAGCGCAGTCCTTTACGTCGCGGGTGAATGGCCCTATCTGGTCCAGGGAACTGGCGAAGGCGACCAGCCCGTAGCGGCTGACCCTTCCATAGGTGGGCTTGAGTCCCACGACTCCGCAGAAGCCTGCAGGTTGCCGAATGCTCCCTCCGGTATCGGACCCGAGAGTGAACAGCGCCTCACCAGCCGCCATGGCGGCGGCGGAGCCACCGCTACTGCCACCAGGTACGCGGTCAACTGCCCACGGGTTGCGAGTGGCTTTGTAGGCGGAATGCTCCGTTGAAGACCCCATAGCGAACTCGTCCATGTTGGACTTTCCGAGCAAGATGGCATTCTGTGCCTTCAAGGCGGAGATAACACTTGCGTCGTATGGGGGGACGAAGTTGTCCAGCATGCGTGAGCCGCAGGTTGTTCGGACGCCTTCGGTACAGAGCAGATCTTTTGCGATGAAAGGGATGCCGGTGAGAGGTTTGGCATCGCCTGCAGCGATGACGCTATCAGCCTTCGTTGCCTCTTCGAGGGCCGTTTCAGCACACACCGTAAGCAGGGCGCAAATACGGGGCTCGATGGACTCAATGCGGGAGACGCATGCCTCCGTCAGTTCCCGGGACGAGACCGTGCGAGAGTCAAGCAGTGAACGCGCTTCATGAATTGTGAGGTCGCAGAGGGACTCATCCATGCTCATTCCGTGTTCTCGCCAAAGGCATTGCTAGTCCAGGCCAAGTATGGGGGGAACCTTCAGCAGCGAATCCTCCTGGTCGGGCGCATTGGCGAGAACATCAACAGGCGATAGTGAGGCGCCGCTGACATCCTGCCTGACGACCGTGTCCAGAAGACTGGCGTGTGCCGCGGTGGGAACACCATCAGTATCAAGGTCTTGAAGGACAGTGAAGTGCTCGAGGATGGCCGAAAGGTCGGTGCGGAACCTCTCAACGTCCTCGTCGGTCACGGCCAGACGCGCCAGCCATGCGATGTGCCGGACTTCCTTTTGTGAGAGTGTCATAGGATGAAATAAGCCAAGGCATTGTACCACCCGTGTGATGCACTCGCAATTGTTGCGTACCCGATTACACGAAACGTATAATCAGGACACACAATCTGCGCCTCGTCTATCACCGCCGCACAGAAGAAGGAGTACTGTCGTGGATTCATACGCACCTGAGAACATTCGCAACGTCGCTTTGTTGGGCCACTATGGCGCGGGGAAGACGACGCTGTCCGAAGTGATGGCGTTCCACGCCGGCGCTATCAAGCGAATCGGTCATGTTGAGGACGGCACCACCGTCTCAGACTACGACCCCGGCGAAGTTGACCGCCACATGAGTATCAATCTCTCCCTGCTTCCGATGGAGTGGAACAAGACGAAGATCAACTTGATGGATACGCCAGGCTACTCAGACTTCGCCGGCGATGTCAAAGCAGCGCTGCGTGTGGCAGATGGAGTAGTGGTTGTTGTCTGTGCTGCGAGCTCGGTCGAAGTCGGGACAGAGCAAACGTGGGCTTTTTCGCGCGAGGGCAGCATCCCCGCAATCGTCGTGATCAACAAGATGGACCGCGAGAACGCGGATTTCGCCAAGACACTGGGTGACATCCAGTCGCGACTCTCCAGCCGATGCGTTGCGGCTCACCTTCCCATTGGGTCCGAAGCCGCCTTCAAAGGATACGTTGACCTGGTGACCATGCGCGCCTTTGTCGACGGCAACGAGGGTGACATTCCCGGCGACTTGAAGGACGAGGCGGAGTCGCTGCGCGACAAACTCATCGAGACGATCGTTGAAGTTGATGACGATCTGCTGAACAAGTACCTCGAAGGCGAGGAGGTGACTACTTCCCAGGTTGTCGACGCTCTCAAGAGGGCGACAGCACAGGGTCTCGCGGTACCTGTGTTTGTGAGTTCGGCAGCGAAGAACGTCGGCGTTGATACGCTGCTGTCCACCATTGTTGAATGCCTTCCTTCCCCCGCTCAGCATCAGCCGGTGGCCACGAACATTGAACCATCAAACGCGGGCCCACTTCAGGCACTCGTCTTCAAGACCACAGCTGACCCGTTCACGGGCAAGATCAGCTATTTCCGTGTCTATTCGGGTCAACTGGCAACCAACGCGCACGTCTGGAATGCGAGCAAGTCTGCTGAGGAGCGTGTCGGCCAGCTCTTTCTTCCCTTTGGAAAGCAACAGACAACAATTGCGGCGGTCGGCGCCGGTGATATCGGCGCGGTTGCCAAGCTGGGTGTCACAGGGAGCGGAGACACACTTGGAGCCAAGGATACGGCCCCCCTACCGGGAATAAGTGTGCCCAAGCCCATGTATACCATGGCCATACGCCCGGAGTCGAAGGGTGACCTTGACAAGATGAGCACCATACTCCCGCGCATCCTCGAGGAGGACCCTTCACTGTCGTATCGCAGGGACCCTGACACTGCCGAATCGCTCTTGTCCGGTATTGGCGACACGCATCTCGAGGTTGTCAAGGACAAGCTGGCGCGCAAGTTTGGTGTGAAGGTCCTGCTCGATATCCCTACGGTGCCATATAAGGAAACCATATCGGTGCCGACGAAAGCGGAGTACAAGCACAAGAAACAGACGGGTGGCCACGGTCAGTATGGCCATGTCTTGCTCGAGCTTCAGCCTGTGCCGAAAGGAGGAGGCTTCTCCTTTGAGGCCAAGATAGTTGGAGGTGCAATACCCAACAACTTCATTCCGTCGGTTGAGAAGGGCGTCAACGAGGGTGTTCACGAGGGAATACTCGCTGGTTTCCCTGTGGTTGACGTGAAAGTCGTGCTCTACGATGGCAGTTTCCACGCGGTGGACTCTTCGGATATCGCATTCAAGATTGCCGCTGCTCAGGCCGTGAAGAAAGGGTTGCAGCAGGGCCAACCCATACTACTGGAGCCCATCATGAACGTCACTATCACGGTTCCGGACACCATGACCGGCGATGTGCTCAGCGATTTGAACACGAAGCGCGGGCGAGTCCAGGGCATGAATCCCGATGGCGACCATAACATAGTCACCGCGCAGGCTCCTCTTTCTGAGATGATGCGCTATGCAATCGACCTGCGCTCTATGCTCCAGGGACGTGGTAGCTTCGACATGGAATTCAGTCACTATGAGGAAGTGCCGGCGCACCTCAGCCAGAAGGTGATTGCGCAACGCCAGGCCAAGAAGGACGAGTAGCCCTACTCCTCTGATTGCCGTTACGTAAGAAGGCGCTGCCGATTTCGGCAGCGCCTTCTTGTGTGTCTTAGAGAGTCACGTTCAGTCTGCGAGTAGCTCTCTGAGCTTGGCAGTGAAAGCGGGAACCACGTCTTCGAAACGCCCCACCACCCCGTAGGTTGCCTCCCGGAAGATGTTGGCCTCTTCGTCCTTGTTAATGGCCACCAGGGTCTTCGAGCCCGAACACCCCGCCATATGCTGACTGGCGCCTGAGATGGCGACCGCGATGTAGAGTTCGGGTGCCACGATCTTGCCGGTCAGGCCGATGTGCATCGATTCTGGAGCCCAGCCGTTGTCGCACGGGGGGCGAGATGCGCCGACCGCGCCATGCAACACGTCGGCCAATTCCTTCAGGATAGTCTCGAAGGGTGCCGACCCGCCGGTACCGCGACCTCCACTCACTACGGTGGTAGCGTCTTCCAGCTTGATGCCTTCCACCTTCTCTTCAACTCGCTCGACAACTCTGGCCACCGCTTCTGCAGGCTGCACCTGAAGAACAATGCTCTCGCACTCGCCAGCCCCTGTGGGGTCTGCGGCTGCCATTGCCTTTGGACGTACGGTAGCAATGAGGGGTGTGGCATCAGACACAAAATCCGCCAACGCGTTCCCGCCGTACACGGGTTTCGTCAGTACTACGCGGCCGCTGTCGCTGTCCACTTTGACGTCGATGCAGTCCGTGGCAGCAGCCACACCCAACCTGAAGGCGAGGCGAGGGCCCAGTTCACGTCCGAAACCGGCATGCGCGACAAGCACTACCGATGGCTTGGCTGCCTCGATGGCGGCAGCGGCAACGGCCATGTGTGTGTCGACGTTGTCCGGTGCCGGTGCGAGGTATGCCTTTGAGGCGCCGCGCGTGCATACGTCAGACGTGGCTTGGTCCTCCCCGCCGACAACGACACATCCGAGGCCGCAACCGAGTTGCTCGGCAAGTTGCCGACCGCAGCCAAGTAGCTCCAGGGTCGAACTGGACAACTTCCCTTCGACCATTTCTCCATAAACAAGCACACCCTTGTTCTCCATCATGACCTCCTTGTCACGGTCGTGCCTAGATGACCTTGGCCTCGCGTAGCTTGATGGCCAGGTTCGCCCCCGCTTCCGCAGGAGACTCTCCGTCAATCATTTCGCAGCGGGCTTCTTTGACGGGTTGATACAATTTGCTCAGGCCTAGCTTGCGTCCAGAGCTGCCGATTTCAGCCGGGTCAAGACCCAGATCCTCCGGCTTCCAGATGGTGGGCTGTTTCTTTGCTGCCGCCATGATTCCTTTCAGCACAGGGTACCGGAGATTCCCCAGTTCGCTCGTCACGGTTACGACTGCTGGCATCGGAACCTCAACCACCTGGTAGCCGTCCGGAATCACTTGCTCGATCCTCAATGTGCCATCTATCGCCTCAACTTTGCGCGCAAGTGTCACCACTGGAACGCCCAGCAACTCCGCAAGGCCGAAACCCACCTGTCCCGCGTCCCAGTCTGACGATTGTCGGCCGCAGAAAACCACATCAAACCCGTCGAGTTTCTGTATCGCCCGGGAGAGGGCAACTGCCGTGGTCCAGCTGTCGCTGTTCTCGAACGCGGCATCCTCGAGCAGCACCAGTTCGTCAGAACCGACGGCGAGGCTCTTCTTGATGACGTCTCGAACGAATCCGTTGCCGAGACTGATGACTGTGATGGTCCCGCCAACGCTCTCACGCACCCGGAGAGCGGCCTCGAGAGCGAATTCATCATACTGGCCGATGACGGGCTTCATATCTGGAGGGAGGGTCATTCGCATCGATGAGTCGATCTTGAACGCCGTGGGCGGTGCCTCAGGATCAAGCACCTGCTTGCAGCATACAACCAGTCTCAAATCAGACATCGGAGCAACCTCCTTCAGCTGCGCACGATCGATGCGCAGGCTTCTAACTCATTCAAGCAAAACGAGGGCGTGATGAAGACGCTCGATGCAGCGCTCCTGCCCTAGAACTTCCATGGTGTCAAATAGTGGCGGTGTGGCATTGCGCCCCGACACCGCAACACGTATCGTCCCGAAGAGGTGCTTGTTCGAAAGCCCAAGCCTGTCGCCAAGGGGGCGAATCGCCGCCTCAAGCGCCGCGGCGCTCCACTCATCAAGTGCTCGGGCAACCTCAAGCGTTCCGTCAATCGCGAGCCGTGCCATTGCAGGCTCTAGTCCCTTTATGAGAAGCATGCTACGTGGGTAGTCGAGTTGTTTCTCGAAGAAGAAGCCGCATAGGTCAGGCAGTTCGCATAGTAGCTTCACACGCTCCTGCACGAGCGCAGTGACGCCAATGACATAACGCTCGTCCAGCGGCCTGTCAACGTCAGGTCCGAGCCCGGAGTCGAGGTAAGGCAGGGCACGGCGCGCGAACTCACCACGGCTCAGTCCCCGGATGTACACGCCGTTCATCCATTCGAGCTTTGGCTTGTTGAAGACCGCTCCTGTCTTCCCGACGCGATCCAGGGTGAAGTTGGCTATTAGTTCGTCGCGGCTCAGTAGGTCGGTCTTGTCGTCAAGGGACCAGCCCAGCAACGCCAGGAAATTCACCATTGCCTCGGGCAGATACCCCTGGTCGCGGTACTCGGTGACCGTCGTAGCGCCATGTCTCTTGGAGAGCTTCGACTTGTCAGGTCCAAGGATCATCGGCAAATGCGCGAAGGCCGCGGGGGCCCAGCCGAGGGACTCATACAGCAGTACGTGAAGCGGGGTGCTGGAAATCCACTCATCGGCCCTCAACACGTGGGTGATTCCCATGTAGTGGTCGTCAACCACATTGGCTAGATGGTACGTCGGGTACCCGTCGGACTTGAGGAGCACGTAGTCGTTCAGGTTGGCATTCGAAAAGGTGACGTCGCCCCGTATGAGGTCGTGGAAAGTCGTCTCTCCTTCCTGCGGCATCTTGAAACGAACGACTGCAGGTTCGCCGGCATCCAGTCTGCGGCGGACTTCGAGAGGGTCCAGGGTGCGACAGTGACCGTCGTACCTTGGTGGCATGTGCAGCCTGGACTGTTCCGTCCGAACCTGCTCAAGGCGTTCTGCTGTGCAGAAACAGTAGAAACCATGGCCCGACTGGACAAGGCGGTCAGCCTCTCTGCCGTATAGGTCCAGACGATCCGACTGGAAGACTGGCCCTTCGTCCCAGTCGATTCCGAGCCAGTTGAGACTGTCCATTATCGCTTCAACGGCACCCTCAACGCGCCGCGCGGCGTCAGTATCCTCTATGCGCAGGATGAATGAGCCACCGTGATGACGTGCGAATAGCCAGTTGAACAACGCTGTGCGGATATTGCCAACATGCGGGTATCCTGTTGGACTGGGTGCAAACCGCACCCTCACCGCGGAGTGTTCGCCACTTTGCATGGTCAGAAGTGCAGGCTGATGACGTAACTACTTGGGCATGGCTCGAATCGAGCCTCGCTACTTGGACAGTACCTTCTGCAGGCCCTTGAGTCGCTCCATATGTTTCTTCAGCTTCTGTGCCAGCTGTTCTGCCTGGCGCAGCGCCATCTCAGTGTCCTCCAGCTCGGCCTGAATGGAGAACAGGAGTCGGCTCTGTTGCTCAGCAAGATTGGCCTCATATGCTGCCAACTCATCATAGTGGGCATCACCCAGAAGCTCGGCGAGCAGCTTGCTCTCCCGCCGTTGTTGGTCACCGGCGAGCTTGCCTATCGACTCCATGTACTGCTTATTGTCCATCGGCGCGTTCAGGCACTATACCATGTCGCATGAACGCGGGCAAGACTAGGTGACAGCAGTGGTGCGCGCCGTTTCGAGCGCTTGAAGGAGGTCTGTGGGAAGTGGCGCGAAGAACTCCCGGGGTGATGACCATGAGGCCAGGCGAAAGGCCAGCCTTTGCGCGTGAAGGAACTGCCTTGGCACCACTCCACGAAGCAGGCGTCTATGATTTCGACCGCCATAAACCGGATCGCCCACTACCGGATGACCGATAGACTCCATATGGACGCGTATCTGGTGAGTCCTTCCAGTGAGCGGGCGGGCAAGAACCAGACTGACTTCCCCCAGTTCCTCCAGGAGTTCGTACTCCGTGATTGATGATCTGCCGCCGGGTACTATTGCCATTCTCTTGCGCTTGGTCGGATGGCGGCCGATGGGCGCGTCTATCACGCCGGACGGGGGAAGGCGACCAGCGACCATGGCGACATACTCTTTCTTGACTTCACGGGTCTTGAATTGGGCAACCAACCACTTGTAAGTCTGAGCATTCAGGGCAACCGCCAGCAGCCCGGAGGTGTCCTTATCAATCCGATGCACGATACCCGGCCGGTCGGACTGCCCGCCGACCAGTCCGGGACAAAGGGCAAGCACGGCGTTCACCAGGGTCTTGGCTTCATGCCCTGGAGCGGGATGGACGACCATGCCAGCAGGCTTGTTCACAACGAGCACATCAGCATCACGGTAGACGATGTCCAGGGGGAGTGCCTCCGGTTGTGGAGGTCCGGGTGAAGGCGGCACGCTGCAATGCACCGTATCACCGGTGTGAAGTCTAGCGCCTGCCTTTGACGGACCACCGTTTACCTGCACGAGACCGAGACGGGCCAACTGCGCCCCAAACGAGCGGCTCATGTCGGGGATATGCGTAGAAAGGAAGACGTCGAGCCGCTCACCTGCGTAGTCCGCGCCCACGCTGAAGAAGTGCGTCTCCTCAGATTGACGTTGTTCCTTCGGCATCGTCAAACACTCCGCGTCGCACCAGGAGGAACAGCAGCGCAATGGTTGCGACTACGATGCAGGCATCGGCGACGTTGAAAGCGGGCCAGTACACACCCCCAGGAAGTAGTACGTAGACGAAGTCTGTCACGTGGCCAAGTGCGATGCGATCCACTAGGTTTCCGAGCGCACCGCCAGCTACAAGGCCGACGCATAGCATCTCGAGCGTGGTCGGCCATACCTTGTGGCGGCTATAGAGATGATGAAGGGTGATAGGTATGAGAGCAATTACGATAATGGATGCGACCGTTGGAATGAGGACAAGGCCCTGGCCCAACCCGAAGACGGAGCCGGTGTTCTGCACGTGAGTTATGGTCACCGGTCCGAACAGCGGAAAGGATTCCCCCGGAGCAAGGGTGGTACGTATCCAGTTCTTGGACAGCTGATCAACTACAACCGAAATCGACAGCGTCGCGGCTGCGATGAGGGAGCTGTTTCTAACCGACTGCATGGTCAGATGCGCTGCTGCGACTTGCACGTCATGCACAGCTTCGCTTGAGGGCGGGCCTCGAGTCGATGCACCTCGATGTCTTGGCCGCACTGTTCGCACCGGCCATACGTGCCCTGCTCAAACTTGGCCAGCGCTGCCTCGATCTCACTCAGGCTATCGTGCAATTGTCGTTCCAACGCCATGCGCTTCTCGAGCTCGAACGCCTCCGTTGCCTCCTCTTCACGTTTTCCGAACGGGCTCCCTTCACGAGTAGCCCCTGCGGAGACTGAGTCGGCCTTCAACGCGTTGAGCCTATCAGAGATGTGTTCCCTGTCCTTCTCCAGCCTGGCCTTGAGTTCTTCGTGGCTTGCCATGTGCTACCTTCCTCGCTCTCTGTGCGACCACCCGCAGCGATGCTGTTGAGCGACAGTGTCGCAGAAACAAGATGAGACAATGTGTGCGCCGATCTTCTGATGCTGCCGCGGAACGCCTCGCGGGGCGCTCCGCAGGCAGCGTATCACAAATCAACTAGTTGTCGAACGCGTGGCGAACAGCCGGGTCGAGTTTATCACCGACTTTCTCAAGGGCTTCACGCCTGACCCGGTTCAACCCCGCCTGGTACTCCTCGAATTCCGCACTGGTGAAGAGTTTCTCAGGATGGAAGTAGATGTCGTCGACGGCTCGCACCGAACCCGGTACCTCGAATCCCGTAGGGGACTCTACCCAATCCTCCAGCCCTCCGCGCAACAGCGAGTCGAGGATGGCCATGGTGTCCTCAAGCCTGATGTCGCGGTAACGGCTGTCCACCGGTTCATCGAGGTCAGCGCCGTCTTCGCCCATCACGCCAATGCCTCCCGTGTTGAGGAGGAAATACTGCATCTGAGGCAATCCCTTGAGGATATTGTAGAACCTGTTCGCGTGTTCAGCGCGGTCACCGGCAACGAACGGGTCGTAGAAGAACTCCCCTCTGATTTTTCCGGCCTGCGACGGATCACCGGCTGAAGACTCCATCGCCTGACCAAGGACCATGAGTGCGGCCGCCTGTTCTCGAGTCAATCGAGAGATGGCCGGAATAAGCGGGCCTCTGGTTATGAGGATGAGATTGTCGACGTGGTCCAGGTTGATCTGGTTACCCGCGTGCATGAAGTCGGCGCGGCGCACAACCGCACGTCCGTTTGAGGTGCGTGCGAAATTGTAGAAATCGAAGTCGCCGTTCTCGTCGACGTAGACATTCTCTAGCAGCGTCTCCGGCTTGTGGAGGCCGTAGAAGATTTCCATCTGATTGCCCGGATTGACGCCCTCGGTCTTGACGAACACCCCACCGCCTTCGAAGCCATGGAAGGAACCATCGGGCATCAGTGTTCCTCCATCGTCTTGCACCAGCCAGGACTTCTCATTGCCCTTGCGCGCGAGGATCTTGCATGTTGTCGAAGTCTTGCCGTTGGCACTGAGGGCGACCATCAGCGTCCGCACGGTGTGATAGCCACCGTGGGCTGTCTGCAGGTTGTCTTCCCGCGCACCGGCATGGAGAAAGATGCCCGGTCCGTGTGCTTTCGACGTCCAGTCTTCAGCAGCGAAGACGCCCTTCTTGTACTCTCCGATGTAGTTGCTGTTGCGAACGATCTTCACGACTTTTGCGTCATCGAGCATTGCGAGGCGTATGGTGATGTCTTTTTGTGCCAGGGGAACGGCCTTGTTGGATTCAAAGGCATCGTCATAGTAGAAAATGATGTAGTAGGTCGGATCGACCACCGGGGCAAGCGGCTCGAGAAACAAGCTGCGACCCCCGAATGCGACATGTGCGAACGCCTCAGGCACGACAAGCCGGACTGTCCTCTTGCTGTCCCTATCGCCGACCACCCTATCCATGATGATCAGCTTCTGGCTGGAGAGCGTCTTCTCACAGTCGGCCAGCAACTTCAGCTCATCGTCGCCGAAGTCTTGGTCAACGCTGTTCTTCGTGTAGATAGCTGCCCGCGAGGTCGGCTCGCTCTGGGCAACGTAGTTGCCGTACAGGGTCTTGCGAACACCAGGCTCGCCCTCGAGTATGGCGGCCAATTCGGCGGTTCCAGGGTTCTCGACAGCACGGCCATCCTTCCTGGCTGCGTCTACTATCCTGGCCGCAGTCCTCTCGAATTCACGCAAGTCGATAGCCATTAGTCTCCTTTACACCTCTCTGAATTCGCCCTCAACAGTACCATCATCGCTTCCAGGCTGTTCGCCTGGCGCCCCGCCTGGTCCGCCCGCGCCGGGCTCACCGTACACCGAACTGCCGGCCTTCTGAATGGCGTTCGATAGCTCCTCCATAGCCGACTTGATCCTGGCAAGGTCCTGGCCTTTGAGCGATTCACGCAGAGCGCTCGTCTTGGTCTCGATATCCTGTTTGATGTCACCCGGAAGTTTGTCCCCATGTTCCTTGATGGTCTTTTCCGCCGTGTAGGCGAGGCTGTCGGCAGCGTTCCTTGTCTCTGCCTGCTCCTTGCGCTCCGTATCCTCTGAAGCGTGGCGCTCAGCCTCCTTCCGCATCGTTTCCACTTCGTCTTTGCTGAGACCGCTCGACGCCGTGATGGTGATTTTCTGCTCCTTGCCGGTTCCCTTGTCTCGCGCGCTGACGTTCAGTATGCCATTTGCGTCGATCTCAAACGTCACCTCCACCTGGGGCACACCTCTAGGCGCCGGCAATATGCCATCCAGCATGAAGCGGCCAAGGGTGCGGTTGTCCGCAGCCATCGGTCGTTCGCCCTGGAGGACGTGAATCTCGACGCTCGGCTGGTTGTCGGTGGCAGTGCTGAAGATCTGGCTCTTCTCGGTCGGTATCGTTGTGTTACGCGGAATGAGAGGAGTGGCTACGCCTCCGAGGGTCTCGATTCCCAGAGTGAGAGGCGTCACGTCAAGCAACAGAACCTCTCCTACCTCTCCCTTCAATACTCCGGCCTGTATCGCGGCTCCCAGTCCAACAGCCTCGTCAGGGTTGACACCTTTTACGGGCTCGCGATTGAAGAAACGGCGAATGACCTCCTGTACCTTCGGCATCCTCGTCTGGCCACCCACAAGTACCACGTCGCTGACCTGTTCAACGGTGATGCTGGCATCGGTAAGGGCCTGGCGCACCGGCTCAAGGGACTTATCGATCAGGTCTTCTACCAACTGCTCCAACTTCGACCTGGACAACGTCATCGTCAGGTGTTTTGGGCCGCTCGCGTCGGCTGTGATGAACGGCAGGTTAATCTCAGTCTGTGTGACGGTTGAGAGTTCCTTCTTGGCCTTCTCAGCAGCATCCTTGATGCGCTGCAATGCCATGCGGTCCTGCTTCAGGTCGATGCCGGATTCCTTCCGGAACTCATCGCACACCCAATCCATAATCCTCTGGTCCAGGTCGTCCCCGCCGAGATGAGTGTCACCGTTGGTGGACTTCACCTGGAAGGTGCCATCGCCAATGTCCAGTATGGAGATATCGAAGGTGCCTCCGCCCAGATCGTAGACGGCTATGGTCTCATCGCCGGTCTTGTCCATGCCGTAGGCAAGCGATGATGCAGTCGGTTCGTTGATAATGCGAAGAACGTTGAGGCCGGCGATGGTCCCGGCATCCTTGGTTGCCTGTCGTTGACTGTCGTTGAAGTACGCAGGCACGGTGATGACCGCGTCGGTGACCTTCTCGCCCAGGTACGCTTCGGCATCCGCTTTAAGCTTCTGCAGGATCATCGCGGATACCTCCTGCGGGCTGTACTCCTTGCCTCCCATCATTACGTTGCAGTCGCCGTTGGCCGCCTCGACGATCTTGTATGGCAATCGCTGAATGTCATACTGCACCGAGCTGTCCTGGTACTTGCGACCGATGAGTCGCTTGATGCTGAATATCGTGTTCTCGGGATTGACGATCGCCTGGCGCTTCGCAATCTCGCCAACGAGTCGCTCACCATTCTTACTGATGGCGACCACCGAGGGAACAAGATTGCCACCTTCGGCACTCGGTATAATCTTGGGCTCTCCGCCCTCCATGACCGCCACCACGCTCATAGTGGTGCCAAGGTCAATGCCGATAGCTCTCCCCATTTCGTATCCTCCTTACTCCTGCTCATCATCAATGGTATCAGTAGATTCGCCAACGACCACGAGGCTGGGCCGCAGAAGCCGCCCATTGAGCATGTAGCCCTTCTGGACTTCCTCTAGCACAACTCCGTCCTCTCCGGGCATCTTCATCACAGCCTCATGCACCTTCGGATCAAACTCTTTCCCCGCAGCCTCAATTGGCTTCAGTCCTTCGCTCTCAAGCGCACTCTTCAGCTTGCCAAAGCCGAGGCGCGCTCCTTCGACCCATGCCGCCTTCCTCATCTCGTTCGAGGGTCTTGAGAAGGCCATTTCCAGGTCATCCATCGCGCTCAGAAGCTTCGCTACAAGGTTGCTGTTCGCAAGATCGAGCGATTCGCCTCTTTCCTGCTGCACTCGCTTCCGGAAGTTCTCAAGGTCCGCTTGAGTCCGCTGCCAGTTCGCAAGGTACCCACGCGATTTCTCCCTCTCCGCTTCCAGGGCCTGCTGAAGCCTCTCTATCTCATCGGTCGCAGACCCGCTATGTTCGGCGTCGCCGTTCCCATTCAGAACCGGTTCTTCTGAAGCCAAGCCCTTCTCCTTTTCAATTACTACTGAGGCCCGTCGCTGAGCGACTCACTCAGAAGGGATTTCAGGTAGTGCACAGACGAAATGGCCCTCATGTAGTCCATTCGCCGGGGGCCAACCACTCCAATGACCCCTTTCGATTGGCCGCTCGAACAGTAGCTCCCAACCACGATGCTGAGATCTTGCAGGGCCTCTTCCTTGTTCTCCTGGCCGATTATGACGCTGACTCCACTGGTCGTCAGGTCCCGGGGAAGCACAGACTCAACCCAATCCTCTCGCTCAATCAACCTAAGCAGCGCGAGCGCTCGAGGGCTGTTGGCGAATTCCGGCTGGCTCATTACGAGGTGTAGTCCCTCCATGTAAGTCCGACCCAGTTCAGGCTTGTCCTCCTGCCGCATCATCTCGGCGACCAACGGTGCGATTTCCCCTTCAAGACCCTCGAATCTCCTGAGAGCCTCTACTTCATCGGCGTTGAGTCCCTCAAGCATTCCTGAGAGTACATTTGACACGCTCGTCAGTTCATCCTGCGTCGCCGGCGCGGTCAAGGAAACGGTCCTCTGGCGAATCACTGTGGGCTCACGCACAACGAGGATCAAGAGGGCCAGTGCGTCATGAAGCGCAACCATGTGGATGTGCTTCAAGATGGCCCGTGTAGCTTTGGGCTGGGTGACCAGCGCCGCATTGCGCACGAAATGGGCAAGCAGGGTCGCTACAAGTCGCAGTCTCTTATCCAGTTCTTCCGAAGAATCGTGACACACTTCCGCAATGAGCAACTGGTCGCCAAGCGGCAATTGAAGGTCGGAACGCAGCGACTCGACGAAATACCGGTACGCGCGGTCCGTAGGAACCGACCCGGCGGAAGTGTGTGGTCTGGCGACAAATCCTGCATCCTCAAGCGCAGTGACGTCATTGCGGACGGTAGCGGGGCTGACGCGAACATCTTTGAGGGCTATCGTCTTCGACGCAACCGGGGCACCCGTCGCGATATACTCGCGGACGATTGTCCTGAGAATCTCTCCCATGCGTTCAGTCAGTTCCATTAGCACTCTCACCCTCAGGCTGCTAATCGAACGTAATCTAGCACGAGGCATGGCGAGTGTCAAAGCAAATGTGCACCGCCTCCATTCGTGTTGACCTCTGACAACGCCGCGATGTAGAATTCGACTCCCATGGATTCATTTGACTCGCTCGCACGCCTTGCAGTAGAAGACCCGGAACTTGCAGATCTGATTAGGAAAGAGCATCACCGTCAATCCGCGACCATCGACCTCATCGCCTCGGAGAACCATGTCAGCCACGCCGTGCGGGTCGCGCTTGGAAGCCTGCTGACGGACAAGTATGCAGAAGGCTATCCTGGGCGGCGATACTACAACGGTTGTGGAGTGGTTGATGCAGTCGAGACACTGGCCATCGACCGTGCTCTGGCCGTCTTCGGCGGCGAGCATGCCAACGTGCAGCCGCATGCAGGTAGCCAGGCAAACTTCGCGGCGTACCAGGCGCTGATTTCGCCCGGTTCAACAGTGCTTGGCATGGACCGGAGCCACGGTGGACACCTCACTCACGGCGCGGAAGTCAACTTCTCGGGCAAGCTGTTCCACTCAGTCACGTATCCTGTGGACCCTGCGACCGAACGCATCGACTATGACGTGGCACGCAAACTGGCGCTCCAACACCACCCCTCCATGATTATCGCGGGCGCGAGCTCATATCCACGCGTCATCGACTTCGCCACCTTTGACGCCATCGCGAAAGAGGTGGGTGCGTTTCTCATGGTTGACATTGCGCACATTGCTGGCCTCGTTGCCGCAGGCGTGCATCCGTCCCCGGTCGAGCATGCTGATGTGGTGACAGGAACCACACAGAAGACGCTGCGCGGACCCCGTGGTGGTTTCGTCGTGTGCAGAGCCGAACACTCCAAAGCTATCGATTCGGCTGTGTTCCCCGGGAGCCAGGGTGGTCCACTGATGCACTCGATTGCCGCGAAAGCTGTGTGTTTCCGAGAAGCGCTTCACCCTGGTTTCAAGGAGTATGGCGAGAACATCGTCGCCAATGCCAGGGCCATGGCTGACGAGATTGCGGCCGATGGCCTGCGCGTCGTCAGTGGAGGAACGGACAATCACCTGGTATTGGTCGATCTCTCCGCCCTTGATATTACCGGCAAACAGGCGGGCGACGCTCTCGAACGGTGCGGCATAGTTGCCAACAAGAACAGCATCCCGTACGACACGAGGCCACCAGCACACACCAGTGGCCTCCGAGTTGGGACCCCTGCCATCACCACGCGAGGTTTTGATACGGACGATAGTCGTCACGTAGCCCGGCTCATATGCAGGGTTCTTCGCAACCTCGACGACGAGCAGGAGTGCGGTAGGGTCAAGGAAGAGGTCCTTGCCCTTTGTGAGGAGCACCCCATCCCCGGCGCAGACTAAGTCAGGCGCTGGCTCGTGGCCCTCCCGCCTCGCTATTCGGGGCGATGGTATAATGCTGGCACAGCCATCGTTGCGCTTCAGGAGCAGGATTGATGGATGAACTGAAGATCTTCGCGGGGAACGCGCACCCGGCCCTCGCATCCGCCGTATGTGACTATCTCGGCATACCGCTCGGCAAGAGCGAGGTCTTCGAGTTCTCGAACGAGAACATCTTCGTTCGCATACTGGAGAACGTGCGGCAACGGGATGTGTTCGTCGTCCAGCCCATCTGCTCTCCCGTCAACAAGAGCCTTGTCGAGCTCCTTATCATGCTGGACGCACTCAAGCGTGCTTCAGCAGGTCGCATAACCGCCGTGGTGCCCTACTACGGGTATGGTCGGACAGACAAGAAAGACCAGCCACGCGTGCCCATAACCGCAAGACTTGTGGCCGACCTTCTGACGACTGCGGGCGCCAATCGTATTCTTACGGTGGATCTGCACGCCCCGCAGATACAGGGGTTCTTCACCATACCAGTGGATGAACTCACCGGCGTCTCACTCCTCAGTCAGTACCTGCGTGGCAAGAAGCTGAAGGACCTTGTTGTTGTTGCTACCGATATTGGCATCTCGAAGCGGGCTCGCGACGTTGCACTGAAGCTCAACGCGTCCCTCGCCATTGTCGAGAAGCGGCGTCTGGGAAACAACGACTCGACCGAAGCGCTGAATGTGATTGGCGATGTGAATGGGAAGACCGCGCTGACGGTGGACGATGAGATTGACACCGCAGGGTCGCTCGTTGGGGTGGTGGATACACTGCTGCAACGCGGTGCACGTGAGGTCTATGCCTGTGCGACACACCCCGTACTTTCGGGTAAGGCAGTTGAGCGCATCCAGCACAGCCCTGTCAGGGAGTTGGTTGTCACCGACACGATCCCTCTGAATGGCGCAAAGAAACTCGACAAGATAACGGTCCTCTCGATGTCTGCGCTTCTGGGCGAGGCCATCCATCGTATCCACACCGGACTGTCCGTCGGTGCGATGTTCGAGTAGCCGACACATTGCGCTATACTTCTAGCTCGTGACTCCACTCGGTTCTCTTATAGGTCGTCTCTTCGATTCAAACGAGAAACAGGTCAGGAAGCTTCAGTCCAGGGTTGACCACATCAATAGCCTGGAACAGGCGTACCTCTCTCTCTCCGATGCAAATCTGAAGGAGTGTACCTCAATCTTCCGCGACCGCCTGGCTGCGGGTGAATCCCTCGACGACGTTCTCCCTGACGCGTTTGCCGCAGTACGGGAGGCGGCCCGGCGCAGCGTCGCAATGCGTCACTTCGACGTGCAATTGATTGGCGGCATTGCCATGCACCAGTCTCAGATCGCTGAGATGCGCACTGGCGAAGGAAAGACACTTGTTGCAACTCTGCCGCTCTACTTGAATGCGCTCGAAGCGAAGGGCTGCCATCTCGTGACCGTCAATGACTACCTTTCAAAACGAGACTGCCTCTGGATGGGACCGGTCTATCACGCGCTAGGGCTTACTGTCTCGTGTATCACCGGGCGTCAGAATGACGACAACTTCAAGCCCTCCTACATGTACGACCCTCAGTATGAAGACCCATCGGGTCACTGGTCGGGGCTACGGCCTGTGACTCGGGCCGAGGCGTATGCGGCGGATATCACGTATGGTACAAACAACGAGTTCGGGTTCGATTACCTGCGGGACAACATGGTCAACGACCTGTCTCAGCGCGTCCAGCGTGAGTTGCACTACGCGATTGTGGACGAAGTCGATAATATCCTGATAGACGAGGCGCGAACGCCTCTCATCATCAGCGCTCCCTCGCAGGAGGCTGCCGACAGGTATCTTGTCTTCGACCGGATTATTTCCAGGCTTTCTCGGGACGTTGACTATGTCATAGACGAACGCACACGGTCGGTACACTTGACCGACGACGTTGGTATCCCCAAGGTTGAAGAGATGCTTCAGCAGCAGGGACTGCTCAAGGGGCCTTCTCTTTTTGACTCGACGAACTACTCAATGACCCATTTTCTGCAGAGCTCCCTGAAGGCACACGCGTTGTTCCGGCGCGACAAGGACTACGTCGTGAAGAACGGCCAGGTCATCATCGTCGATGAGTTCACGGGTCGATTGATGCCGGGCAGGCGCTACTCGGAAGGTCTACACCAGGCAATCGAGGCGAAGGAACACGTGGCCGTCAAGGCTGAAAGTGTTACTCACGCTACCGTCACATTCCAGAACTACTTCCGTATGTACGACAAGCTGGCGGGAATGACCGGCACTGCCACCACTGAGGCCGAGGAGTTCAGCCGTATCTATGGCCTTGACGTCACCGAAGTCCCGACTCATCGCCCTATGGTGCGACAGGACCTTGCCGATCTCATCTACAAGGACGAGCAGGCCAAATTCAAGGCAGTTGCCAATGCGGTAGCTGAGGCGCACGAGAACGGCCGCCCCGTCCTCGTTGGAACCACCTCCATAGAAATCTCTGAGGTTATGAGCGACCTGCTAACCAGGAGAGGTATACGCGCTCAAGTTTTGAACGCGAAGAACCACGAAAGGGAGGCTGCCATCATCGCCGAGGCGGGCCGGCTCAGCGCGGTGACGGTCGCCACCAATATGGCAGGCAGGGGAGTAGACATTCTGCTCGGAGGAAACCCGGCCGGTAGAGACCCTAACGATTGGCAAGCCGAGCACGACAAGGTTATCGAACTCGGTGGCCTCTACGTTGTCGGCACTGAACACCATGAAGCCAGGCGGATAGACAACCAGTTGCGCGGCAGGTCTGGAAGGCAGGGAGACCCTGGTGCAACGCGCTTCTTCGTGTCCCTTGATGATGACATAATGCGTCGTTTTGGTGGAGAGCGTGTCAAGTCAGTCATGCAGTGGGCGGGGATCGATGAGGACACTCCCATCGAGCATGGGGTTGTCACCAAGGCGATTGCCAATGCTCAGATACAGACCGAAGGCTACCATTTCGACGTTCGAAAACACCTCGTGGAGTACGACGACGTGCTGAACAAGCACCGTGAGGTCATCTACGGGGAGCGCCGGCGAGTGCTTTTGGAGAGCGACATCTCATCCAACATCCTGTCGATGCTTGATGATGAGATGGAGTTGATCGTGGACAATCGCGTGATTGCCAGCTACGATGAAATCGACGCCAAAGGTCTGCTGAACGATCTGGGAGCGTTCATGCCGCTCTCCAGCGAAGAAGCCCAGGCGCTCGTGGCAGACCTCCCGCGTGCTGATGTACGGTCCGAAATGGTTCGTCGGACGCAGAGCCTTGCGCGTACCAAGTACGTGGAGAAGGAAGTGGAGCTCGGTGCAGAAGCCATGCGCAAGGTCGAACGACTGGTCACGTTGAGCGTCATTGATCGGCTCTGGATGGAGCACCTTACGGCCATGGAGCACATGCGGCACGGCATCGGACTGAGGGCAGCCGCCCAACAGCAGCCCCTCGTTGTGTACAAGAAGGAAGGGCATGCGTTGTTTGAGGGGCTGCTTGCCGGCATCAAACATGATGTCGCCTCTGCTATGTTGCGCGTCAGCATCAAGGCTCAGCCACTCCAGCCCAGACCCGTCCCGAAGACACCCCCGCGTCAGGCGGTTGCAGCCGGCAAGCGCGTGGGCCGCAATGACCCGTGCCCGTGCGGCTCCGGCAAGAAGTACAAGCACTGCTGCGGCAAGTAGGCACTGGGTGTGCACCTACCTGTGCGCTGACAGCGGCGGGATTCAGTACTGCATGGACAACCGGGAGTTGGCGAAGGTGTTTCGAGACATAGCCCGACTGCTGGAGTACAAGGGCGAGAACAAGTTCAAGACGCGCGCTTACGACAACGCGTCACGCATCATCAAGGACTATTCTGAGGAACTCAGCGTAATCGTCGATAGGGGAGGCGACTTGAAGGAGATTGCCGGAATCGGTGAAGCTATCGAACTGAAGATTCGCGAGTTGCTTTCCGCTGGCAGACTTGAATTCTTCGAGCGGCTCAAGGCCGAAATACCGGAAGGAACGCTGGAACTCATGGATATTCCCGGCATAGGTCCGAAGACCGCAGCCAGACTGGCTGCCACGAATGGAATCACTTCGGTGGAGGATCTTGAACGTGCCCTCACTGAGAGTGGTGCCGACGGCATTTCAGGCATCCGTGCCTCAACCGCGGAACGTGCCCTTCTGGCCATCAGAGCCCGGCGCAACCGGTCGGACTGAGGAGAGGAACGCCATCCACTACGGGCACGCCTGGGTGCTCGGCGTCCCGTATACGTCCTCACGAACCCATTGGTACAATACACGAACATGGAACAGGACGAAGCGCGCGCGAGCATAGTCTCCAGTCTACGCGCTCGCATCTCCGACGGTATCGATTGGTATAGGGCCCTTCTTCAGGCTGCCAGCGCCTGGCCTCTAGATGAGGAAGAGGTTGACGGCGAGCTCTACACCTACATGCTGGATGGAGAGGCGCTGGACCTCATGCGACTGTGTGAGAGGCTGGCAGTGATGGTCGATGACCTCGTGCCTCTTGACCAGTTGGTCACGTTACTCGCCAACGACCGCCCTCCTTTCGAGGTCTCGCGCGACGAGATGAAAGAACTCATCGGTCAGGACAGGTATCGCGCATATCTCACGTTCCTCTACGGCGTGCTTGTTGAGGAAATGGTCGTCCTTGCGGTACTGGAGGAACTCAGGAAGAGAAAGCGAGTCTCCGGCCGAACCCATTACGATGCCGATCCGGATGACGCCTATGCGTATGTGTACGGGGCCACTCGAGAAGAGCTGCTCGCGATGTTCAAGAAGGACAAGGGCTTGCCACGCAAGCGCAGTCTGACTCTGACAGGCATGAAGGAATTCACTTATTGGCTGTTCAAGCTCAGACTGCGCAATTCCGACAAGTCTCGCGTTGCAAGTGACACCAAGCGTGCCCTTACACTGCTGCACAAGCACATGGGGGTGCGCGGCGGTCGCGGATTCTAGTCGAGATCCTGCAGCTCAGCCTCGATCCTTGACAGCTTGTCGGCGAGGCCTGCAGCCAAGTCCTTCTGCCGCTGTACAACCTCTGCCGGCGCTTTCGAAAGGAACACCTCGTCCGCAAGCCGGCCCTCGATGGACTTCAATCTCGAACGGGTGGCCTCCGCTTCCTTCAGGAGCTGGCTTCGTACACGCTCCACGTCCTCGGCGGAGGCACCAGAGATTGCGAGGTCAGCGTCTGCAAGCACGATGACCGTCTGATCGCCACTGTCGTGCCTCGACGAGCGGTTTTCAACGCCGGTGACCCGGACCTTGCCGAGCGATTCAATGGCGGGCACCATTCGCCGGAGGTCATCCAGTATGTCCGACGCGAAGAGTGCTACCTCAAGTTGACGACCGGACTCCATCTTACGCTCTGCCCGGTAGTTGCGCAGCGCCCTCACGATTTCGATAGTCGCGTCGACAATCCTCTCAGCCTCAGCATCGATGCCTTGTCCCCGGGGCACAGGATAAGGGGCCACAACGATGGAACTCGAGGGGGCTTCATCCGAGTCGCCCTGGAGCGTCTGCCACAACTCCTCTGTCACGAAGGGCATGAACGGATGAAGCAGTCGGAGCGAAGCGTCCAGGACGTGGGAGAGCACGGGCACGGGCGAATGGCCCGTATCGCCATCTTGCCTTAGGCGGAGCTTAGACATCTCGATGTACCAGTCACAGAACTCAGACCAGAGAAAGTCGTAGATCTGGCGTTCGGCCTCGCCAAGCTGGAACTCATCCATCAGTTTCGTCACGTCAGTAACGAGCTTCTCAAGCCGGCTGAGAATCCACCGATCCTCGATACACAGTTGCACCAGGGTCAGGTCTGCTACTGGGTTTTCGACCTGTTGGGCGGTCGCCTGTTGTACGAAGCGAGTGGCATTCCACAGCTTATTGACGAAGTTCCTGGCGGCCTCGAGCTTCGAAACGCCGAAGGAGAGATCGTTCCCGGGGGAGTTGCCGGTCGTTAGCGCAAATCTGAGCGCATCAACGCCGTACTTGCTGATAGCGTCGTCAGGCCTGACCACGTTGCCACGCATCTTGCTCATCTTCTGGCCGTGCTCATCCCGCACGAGCCCGTTCAGGAAGACTGTGTGAAAGGGAATCTTTCCTGTGTCTTCGATGCCCATCATAATCATCCGCGCGACCCAGAAGAACAGGATGTCGTAGCCCGTCTGCATAACGGAAGTCGGGTAGAAATAGGCCATGTCCTCCGTATCGTCCGGCCAACCAAGCGTGGAATGAGGCCAGAGTCCTGAACTGAACCAGGTGTCGAGTACATCGGGATCCTGCTCCAGACGTTGACTCTCGCACGCTTCGCAGTTGGCGGGGGTTTCGATACTCACGGTGAGATGACCGCAGTCGAGGCAGTACCAGACGGGGATACGGTGTCCCCACCACAACTGCCGGCTGATGCACCAGTCCTTGATACCTTCCATCCACGTGTAGTAGACCTTCGTGAAGTGCTCAGGGACTATCTGAATCTCGCCAGACCGCACAACGTCCAGGGCCGCCTTGGCGAGGGGCCTGGTGTCGACGAACCACTGAGTGCTTATCCGGGGCTCAATGGCGGTGCGGCAGCGGCTACAGTGCCCGATCGTGTGCGAGTAGGGCTCGACACGGTCCAGCAGGCCGCGGGTCTCGAAATACTCCACCACCTTTCCGCGGCACTCCATCCTGTCGAGACCGGCGCAGAAACCGCCGTGCTCGTTCAGGGTCCCGTCGTCATTGAACACGTCCAGATGCGGTAGTCCATGCCGATCGGATACTTCGAGGTCGGTCGGGTCATGGCTGGGGGTAATCTTGAGGGCTCCGGTGCCGAATTCGGGATCCACTGCCTCATCGCCGATGACCGGAATAACCCGTCCCGAAACGGGGAGCACTACCTGCCGCCCGATGTATCGCGAGTGGTTGGGATCATTCGGACTCACGGCCACGGCAGTATCGCCGAAACAGGTCTCCGGCCGGGTGGTCGCGACAGTCAGATATCCGCCGCCATCGGCAAGTGGGTAGCGGAAATAGTAGAGATGCCCGTCCGACTCCTTATGCTCGACTTCGAGGTCCGAGAGTGCCGTCAGGCACCTCGGACACCAGTTGACCATGCGCTCTCCCCGGTAGATGAGACCTTTCTTATACAGCCGGTAGAACGCGGTTCGAACGGCCCGGCTGGGTCCCTCATCGAGGGTGAACGTATTGCGAGTCCAGTCGCATGAAGCACCAATGAGACGATGCTGCTGCTCGATGGTCTGGCGGCTGCGCTGTGCGCGTTCCCAGGCCCGGCGCATGAACTCATCGCGGCCCACCTGTTCGCGTGTCTTTCCTTCTCTGGCCAGGTCCTGCTCAACGAGTACCTGCACCGCGATTCCAGCGTGGTCGGTTCCTGGAACCCACAAAGACGGCTCTCCGCGCATCCGGTGCCAGCGAATGAGCACATCTTCAATCGTCATCGTCAGCGCGTGCCCAACGTGCAGCTCTCCGGTGACGTTCGGCGGAGGCATGATGATGACGAAAGGCTTCTTCGCACGATCAATCTCCGGCGTGAAGTAGCCCCGGGCGAGCCAGCAGTCATACCACTTGCTCTCTATCTGTCCCGGTTCGTAGGCCTTCGCCAGTTCGTGGGTTTCCAACAACAAGTACCTCGCTTTCGTCATCGACGGCGGACATGTGAGGCCACCTACGTATGCATGGCGCATCCCGAAGCGCCGACTCAAGTGAGAAGGGCTACAACCCGATCCAGTATCCGGTCGGCAACATCTCTCTTGGAGAGCACCGGAAGCCTTTCGATTCCACCCTCGCGATCGATGAAAACAACCCTGTTGGTCTCCGAACCGAACCCGCTGTCACTGGCGGTGATGTCGTTTCCAACGATGAGATCCAATCGCTTGTCTGCCAGCTTTGCCCGTGCGTTCCTCTCCAAATTGCTACTCTCGGCGGCGAACCCGACCCTGACGTAGCTGCCGTCGAGAGACCCCAGTATGTCGACCGTCCGTTCAAGGGTAACCACCATCTCAGTCCGGTCGTCCTTCTTGATTTTGTCCTGTGCAGGCTCTGCAGGCCTGTAGTCAGCCACGGCGGCTGCCATAATCAGAACGTCGGCGGTCTTGATGGCCTCCCTGGTGGCTTCAAGCATGTCTGCAGCCGAGACAACGTCCACCACATCCACGCAGGCAGGTTTTCCCAGAGCGACCGGCGCACTAACCAGCAGAACGTCGGCTCCACGGTCCCGCGCTGCCTCGGCAAGTGCATACCCCATCTTGCCCGACGACCTGTTGGTAATACACCGTACCGGATCGAGGGCCTCCTGAGTCCCTCCCGCGGTCACTACAACCTTCCTGCCGTGCAGGTCTCCACTCCGGCCAAGAACTGCAAGGACAGTCCCGACAATATCGGATTGGTCGGACATTCGGCCAGAGCCATGGCCTCCGGATGCAAGATCGCCGGTTTGTGGGCCGACGAGTACGACGCCACGTGACTTGAGTGTCTCCACGTTACACAGGGTCGCCTGGTTCTTCCACATGTTGTGATGCATCGCCGGAGCAACTACCAGAGGCGCTGCACATGCGAGCGCAGTGCAACTGACAATGTCATCACTCAGTCCGTGCGCCAGCTTGGCAAGTGCGTCGGCGCTGGCCGGCGCGATGAGCATCGCATCACAAGAGTCGGCAAGGCTGATATGAGGAATCGGCCCGCGTTCTCCACCGAACAGGCCAGTGGCAACACGACCACCAACGAGCGCCTCGAATGTCAGGGGAGTGACGAATCTGGTGGCCGCATCAGTCATCGCAACGTTCACTGTGATACCACGACGCACCAATTCGCGGGCGATCTCGACCGCCTTGAACGCAGCTATGCTTCCCGTTACTCCGAGGAGAACTGTCTTCCGCACTGCCTATTCCCTCTCGGCTTCTATCTTATTCATGTCATAGATGAGGCGCAAACCTATCAACGAAAGATCAGGGTTGGCCTCGGCTATTGCAGGAATGGCCCTGGCGAACATGTGCGCGTAGCCGCCGGTGGCAACAACCTTCGGTGAGGCTTCCAACTCGGCAGTTATCTCCTCAAGGATACGTTGGATAAGGCCGATGTAGCCATAGATTATGCCGGACTGCATGGCGCTGACAGTGCCCTTGCCGATGGCGTGCTTTGGCTTGTGGAGCTCAATACGAGGGAGCATGGCAGTCCGGCTGTACAGCGCCTCGGCGGCGATATTGATGCCGGGTGCGATCGCTCCACCGAGGAAATCACCGCCTGCCGATACGACGTCGAAAGTAGTGGCAGTTCCAAAGTCGATAACCACCAGCGGCGTTCCGTACAGACTCGCTCCAGCAACGGCATTCGCCACACGGTCAGGGCCAAGTTCTCGAGGGTTGTCCACCAGGAGTCTCATTCCTGTCTTGATTCCGGGCTCGATAACAAGGGTTCGACTGTGTAGGTATCGCTCTCCAACTTCCTGAAACACGGGCACGAGAGGCGGTACCACGCTGCACAGCACGGCGCCGCTGATGGAAGTTACCGGTACGTCGTAGTGCGTCAGAAGGCTTGAGATCAGTGACCCGTACTCATCAGCTGACCGGTCAATGCCCGACATCAGGCGCCAGGAATGGAGAATCTCGTTGCCTCGAAAGAGCCCCATATTGATACTGGTGTTTCCGATATCTATGGCGAACAGCAAGGTGCCTCCAAAATCATGTGCCGGGTCTACTGCCGCGCAGTTGAGCCGGCTACGGGAACTCTCAACTACACCCAGCCCCGATGCTTGAGCCACGCGAACATTGCACCGCCGATACCTGCCATGATGCCCATGATGATGCCGAACGACGAAAGGCTCCCGGCCTCCACACCTCCTGGGAGGAACACGTTCATGCCAAAGATGCCGGAAATCAAGGTGAGAGGAGCGAGCACCACCGTGATTATGGTCAACACGCGCATGACTTCCTGGATGCGATGGGATGTGAGCCAATTACTTGTCTCGGCGAGTCCGTCCACCACTTCCTTGCAGTCCTCCAGGCCATCCCAGATTTTGCGTACGTGGTCGGCGATATCGCCGAAGTAGATCTCTTGTTCTTCCTTGAAGAATGGATAGTCTTCCTTCTCCAGGATCTCTATCACCGGGATCTGGGGGCGTATCACTCGCCTGAAGGAGATCAGGTCCCTGCGGAGCAGTGAGATACTCCTCACAGTCTCGGGGACGGCCTCGGTGAATATGACTTCCTCGATGTCATCGATGTTGTCTGTGATGCGGTTCAGGATGGGGAAGCAGTAGTTCACCAGCCGGTCGATGATGTGGTAGAGGAGGTAGCCCGAGCTACGACCGAGGTATGCGGCACGGCTCTCGTCGCGAATCTGGCACTCACGAAAGAATTTCGAGAGTGGCTTCAGGTCAGCGCTGCAGTGCACCGTCACCACGTAGTTCTCACCGATGAAGATATCGACCTCACTGGGACGCGTGATGCGCGTCTCCTTGTCAAACACGGGAAACTGCATCACGATGAAAAGGTGGTCGTCATCTTCGTCTATCTTCGGTCGCTGCGCGCGACTAAGGACATCGTCGATCTCCAGCGGGTGGAACGCGAACTTATCTTCGAGGTACTGAGCTTCAGCCTCGGTAGGCTTCTCGATATACACCCAGGTGAGTTTCCCCTCGGTGATGCTCTGGACTCTGAGTTCCTGTGCCTCGGATATTGACATGCTTCACACTCGGAATGCGCGCGAACTGCGGTATTGTAACACTGCACAGTATGGCGAACTAGAGCGGAGAATGCGTGCCCGAACGTTGCGAGTTCGCTTGACATGCCCATCGGCCAGCCTGTACTATATGCTCCCGTTGGCACCTTAACAGCTGAATAGTGGAAGGAAGGTTCTTTAAACTGAGAGCTTGATCCTGGCTCAGGATGAACGTTGGCGGTGCGCTTTATGCATGCAAGTCGTACGAAACCATGGTTTTCGGATTATGGTTTAGTGGCGGACGGCTGAGTAACACGTAGGTAACCTACCCACGAGTGGGGGATAACTTACCGAAAGGTAAGCTAATACCGCATGGTATGGATCTGTCAAAGCAGGTTCATTAAAGCCGCAAGGCGCTTGTGGACGGGCCTGCGGCCGATTAGCTTGTTGGCGGGGTAACGGCCCACCAAGGCAATGATCGGTAGCTGATCTGAGAGGATGACCAGCCAGATGGGGACTGAGACACGGCCCCAACTCCTACGGGAGGCAGCAGCAAGGAATATTGGGCAATGGGCGAAAGCCTGACCCAGCGACACCGCGTGGGGGAAGAAGGTTCTCGGATCGTAAACCCCTTTTCTCAGGGACGAACACTGACGGTACCTGAGGAATAAGTCTCGGCCAACTACGTGCCAGCAGCCGCGGTAATACGTAGGAGGCGAACGTTATCCGGATTTACTGGGCGTAAAGGGAGCGTAGGCGGTTGGTTAAGTCGGGTGTGAAATCTCTTGACTCAATCAGGAGGGGCCATCCGATACTGGCCTACTAGAGGGCGGCAGAAGGAAACGGAATTCCGAGTGTAGCGGTGAAATGCGTTGATATTCGGAGGAACACCAGTGGCGAAAGCGGTTTCCTAGGCTGTTCCTGACGCTGAGGCTCGAAAGCGTGGGGAGCGAAGCGGATTAGATACCCGCGTAGTCCACGCCCTAAACGGTGGACACTAGATATGGGAAGTATCGACCCTTCTCGTGTCGAAGCTAACGCTTTAAGTGTCCCGCCTGGGGAGTACGGCCGCAAGGCTAAAACTCAAAGGAATTGACGGGGGCCCGCACAAGCAGCGGAGCGTGTGGTTTAAT
>Ga0180432_10002418_pt1 | contig 28010 bp, 20 predicted proteins | sample SS_ome_10_FD_132414 | JGI IMG/M metagenome (GOLD analysis project Ga0180432, IMG submission 132414) | Hypersaline lake sediment archaeal communities from the Salton Sea, California, USA - SS_1_MS_2 metaG | ecosystem: Environmental > Aquatic > Non-marine Saline and Alkaline > Hypersaline >... | reverse complement strand
CTATCGCTCGTGGTCAGTGCTGAAGGTGAAAATAGGCGGGTGAAAAATGCCGGTCCACAATTCTGAGATCGCTGAGATGTTCAACCAGCTGGCTGACCTGTTGGAGATAGAGTCAGCGAACCAGTACAGGGTGCGCGCCTATCGTACCGCTGCTCGGAACATAAGCACTCTCCCCCAAAGCGTCGCCGAGATGCTGGAGCAGGGAGAGGACCTGTCCAGCCTGCCGGGCATCGGCAAGGACCTCGCTGGCAAGATCGCCGAGATAGTCGAGACGGGAAGCCTGTCGCAGCTCGAGGAGCAGAAAGGCCGCATTCCGGACGGACTCCTTGAGGCGATGAAGCTGGAGGGGCTGGGGCCCAAGCGGGTGAGCATACTGCATGGGGAACTGGGAATCACCAGCATCGAAGGCCTGAAGAAGGCTGCCGAAAAGGGGAAGGTGCGAGAGCTGGAGGGTTTCGGGGCGAAGACGGAGCAGAAGATCCTCAGGGACATCGAGCGTAGAGGTGCTGGCGGCGAGAAACGCACCAAGCTCTCGGTGGCTGAAGAGGTGGTCAAACCCCTGCTCGAGTACCTTGACGACAGTGACGGAGTCAAGAGCGTGGATGTCGCAGGCAGCTACCGAAGAAGGCAGGAGACGGTGGGCGACCTTGATATCCTGGTCACCTGCACGAAGGGCCACAACATCATGGACCGGTTCGTCGACTATGAGGATGTGGACAGGGTAGTGTCCAAGGGGAATACCCGCTCCACCGTCTTCCTTCGCACCGGACTCCAGGTAGACCTCCGGGTCATCCCCCAGGGCAGCTACGGCGCCGCCCTGCACTACTTCACCGGCTCCAAGGCCCATTCAATCCCTGTCCGCAAGATGGCGGTGAAGAAGGGGCTCAAGATAAACGAGTACGGCGTGTTCCGCGGCAAGAAGCGTGTAGCCGGGAAGAGCGAAGAAGAGATATATGCCCAGGTCGATCTTCCCTACATCGAGCCGGAACTGCGTGAGAACCGTGGGGAGATAGAGGCGGCACGGAAGGGAGAGCTTCCCACGCTTGTTGACCTCAAGGACATTCACGGCGATCTCCATGCCCATACCAAGGCCACCGATGGAAGGTCAAGCCTGCAGGAGATGGCCCAGGCTGCTAAGGAGAAAGGCTACGCGTACCTGGCCATTACCGAACACTCCAAGCATGTCACCGTCGCCCAGGGCCTTGACGCGCAGCGTCTGGCGCAACAGATGAAGGAGATCGACCGCCTGAATGAAGACCTCAGCGGCATTGTCCTACTCAAGGGCATAGAGCTGGATATCCTTGAGGACGGTTCGCTTGACCTGCCGCATGACGTACTTAAGGAGCTGGACCTGGTGGTGCTGGCAGTCCACTACAAGTTCAAGCTGTCGGAGAAGAAACAGACAGAGCGCATTCTTCGAGCCATGGACAATCCCTATTTCACCATTCTGGCGCACCCAACCGGCCGCATGATAGGGGAACGTGAGCCGTACCAAGTGGACCTGGAGAGACTGATGAGAGGGGCCAAGGATTGTGGTTGTGTGCTCGAGTTGAACGCGCAGCCGGAGCGTTTGGACCTCGCCGACGTCTACTGCAAGATGGCCAAGGAGACAGGCGTGAGGATCGCCGTCTCAACGGATGCTCACAGCGTCAGGGAGCTGGGCTTCATGCGCTTCGGTGTGTGGCAGGCCCGCCGCGGCTGGCTGGAAGCGGCTGATGTCATCAACACACTGAACCGGGAAGAATTGCACAAGTTGCTCCACGCGAAGAAATGAGAGGAAGACGTCGGCGGGGGCCAAAGCCCGTAGACCTGTGGCAGAGGCGATGCATCGCGGCGTGACTGGAATCTGGGAAAGGATGCTGAATGCAAATGATAGTGAACGGACCGTATCCCTACTTTCGCGACCGAAGCGAAGCGGGCAGACAGCTGGGGGAGGAGGTGGCACAGCGTGACGTCGGTGACGCTGTGGTCTTCGCCGTTCCGCGCGGTGGGGTGCCGGTGGGTATGGAAGTAGCCGATAGGCTGGGTGCTCCCCTCAGTGTCCTGGTCACCCGCAAGATACAGATTCCCTTCAATCCGGAGGCCGGCTGCGGAGCGGTGACTGAAGACGGTGCGATCGTGTTGAATGAACCCCTGGTTCATCAGTTGGGACTCTCTCCACTGGAGATAGAAGGTCAGGCAGAGAGGGTGCGCGCCGAAATCGGGCGACGTGCCGCGCTGTATCGCAGTGTGCTCGCGGACACCGACACGGCCGGCAAAGCAGCCATCATCGTCGATGACGGGCTCGCTTCCGGATACACTGTGCTCGCGGCAATCAAGTCAGCGAGACAGCGGCAGGCAGGAAGCGTGGTGGTAGCAGTGCCGGTTGCTTCCGAGAGGGCATATGAACTGGTATCGGTTCATGCTGATGATGTGGTCTGCCTGGTGGTGTCTCGAGCGCTGTCATTTGCCGTCGCCAGTTTCTACAGTCAGTGGTACGACATGGATGACGAGGAGGTTATCCATTATCTAGAGCAGTGGAAGAGCAGCCGCTCCGGAAACAGACGTCACTAGGATGGGCAGGCCGGGAAAAGGGAGACCGCCATGCCAGAACTGCCAGACGTAGAGGTGTTCAGACGCTATCTCGACTCCACCTGTCTCCACCAGTGCATAGCTGAGGTGGAGACGCTGGACGAGGGTGTCTTGGCTGGCATCAGCAGCCGCCAATTGCGGTCAAAGCTCAAGGGCCAGCAGTTCCAGCGCACTCGCCGCCATGGCAAGTACTTGTTCGCCGGTGTCCATGAACATCTGTGGCTGGTTCTGCATTTCGGGATGACCGGCTATCTGAAGTACTTCAAGGACTGTGACGGGGCGCCACGTCACACTCGTCTTCGCGTTGACTTCCGCAACGGGCATCATCTGGCCTATGTGTGCCAGAGAAGACTGGGAGAAGTGGGTATCACCAACGACATTGAGCGTCTTGTAGCAGAAAAGGGACTGGGGCTTGATGGTCTCAACGCCGATCTGGGGATTGACTCCTTCAAGAGCCTGGTCGGAACCGCAAGGGGAAGCATCAAATCGGCGTTAATGAGTCAACGCCGACTGGCTGGTTTGGGCAACATCTACACCGACGAGATCCTGTTCCAGGCGCGCGTCAATCCCAGAGCCAAGGCGAACCGGTTGACCGATGGCCATCTGGAGCGTCTTTTCCACAGTGTGAAAGACGTGGTAGAGACGGCGATACAGGCCAAAGCTCAGCCGGGCGACATGCCATCAACATACCTGCTGCCCCATCGTGAGGAAGGCGGGGTATGTCCGCGCTGCGGCGGTTCCCTTCGTCATGAGAAGGTGTCTGGCCGCACCTCATACTACTGCCCCCGGTGCCAGGGCACGACGTAATCCCGGACATTGGCGTCCTCCGGCCCGGCTGGCCGATGGGCTGTCTCCGTTCGTTCAACCAGGACCGGCTGCGCGTTGGCTTGCGGCCAAGGCGACAAAGGGGATGGAACGTGTTGAAGCGACCGAAGCTAACGGTGAACGTGTACAAGGTGCTTTTCGGGGTAGCCTTTTCCTTGGTCTGGGCCAGGGTCATGTATGCCATCTGGGCACAACCGTCCTATGCCACCTTCATCTGGTTCTATCTCGGGGTGGGTAGCGTGCTTCTGAAATGGGTGTTCTTCGAAATCATCGATCGGTTGCATAGAAGGCTGCGCCGCCGCGCGATCGAGAAGCAACTCGCTGAGTCCGTCACGCGGCTGGACGAAGCGACAAGTTCCGGGCCGAGGGCAGGGGATGTGCCGTCGGTGGAGGGCAAGATGCCCAGCGCCAGCATCCACGTCACGGTGAGAGACCTGGAAGACGACGTGTTGCAGCTGGGGGCAATGGTGGAAACGGCCATTCGGCGCTCGCTGGAAGCCTTGCGAAAGGGAGACATGGATCTGGCGACTAGTGTGGTCGCGGACGACAGGCTACTTGACCAGGCGGAGCTCGCCATCAGGAACAAGTGCATAGGCCTTATCAGCGAAGGGGCCCTTAATGTCGCCGACACACGCAGCGTCGTTTCCGTGCTCGGTGTTATCACGGAACTGGAGCGCATGGGCGACTATGGCGACGGAATCGCCAAGATCGCGCTGATGATAGGAGAGCAGCCACCCCCCGAGCAACTCCCGGGGGTCACCGCCATGGGAGACTGGGGAGTGAAGATGCTCCAAGAGAGCCTCAAGTCGCTCTCGGGAAGAGACGTGGAGCTGGCTGAACGTGTATGTCGGATGGACGACGAAGTGGACTCTCTCTATGACCAGTCCTTCCGTGCGCTTCTGCTGATGATCATAGAAGACCCGGCAAGTATCACGCGCGCAACATGGATCGTGTGGGCGGCACACAATCTGGAACGATTTGCCGACAGGGCGACGAACATCTGTGAATGGGTGGTATTCGCCGAGAGTGGCCAGATGCTCGACATTGGCGCGTCACGATACTGAGAGCCGTGGCTGCAGATAGCGGCGTCACGCTGCCCGCCAACGGAGCCCTCTATGCCCTGAAGTCCGCACGGACGAGACTGCGGGCCACACATGCATCTGACGTGCAATGGGTGCGCTGCATTGACCTCCTTGTTTCGTGGTCGAAACAGCGGGCGCCAGGCGAGGAGTGTGGCGCATGAGCACACGAATTACGTAGCAATACGTATACAGGTGGCGAGGAAGGACACGATAGCATTGCGGAGGAGGTCGAGACTGACGACGTGAGTGCGCCCCTGCAAGGCCTCGCTTCCAGAAGCGAAGAGCGGGGAGGTGACGCGGAAATGTGGAGGTTCAAAGCGTGCCCGCGTTGCGGCGGTGACAACTTCATCGATCGAGATCGTGACGGCTGGTACGAGCAGTGCCTCCAGTGCGGACATGGAGTGCGGTCGGCCGCACTCGTCCAGATGACTAGAACTGAAGCCAGCCGGAAGAAAGAGAAGGGGCTTGCTCGACGTAAGGACAAAACCCAATCACCGAGATTGGCTAGGAGGTGACGATTATGGCCAAGGTGCTGGGGATAGACTTGGGTACGACCAATTCCTGTATGGCGGTAATGGAAGGAGGAGAACCGACCGTCATCGAGAATGCTGAGGGGGGCAGAGTGACTCCATCCGTCGTGGCAGTAAACACGAAGACCGGTGAACGGTATGTGGGCATGACAGCGAAGAGACAGGCCGTCACCAACCCGGAGAACACCATCTTCTCCATCAAGCGACTGATGGGACGCAAATACGACGCCCCGGAAGTGCAGTTGGACGTGCAGCTTCTCCCCTACAAGATAGTGAAGGCGTCGAACGGTGATGCTCACGTCGAGATGGGAGGGAAGACATACTCTCCACCAGAGATCTCCGCGATGATCCTGCAGAAGATGAAGCAGGACGCTGAGACTAAGGTCGGGGAGAATATCACTCAGGCTGTCATCACCGTTCCCGCCTACTTCAACGACTCGCAACGTCAGGCAACCAAAGATGCAGGCAGGATCGCCGGGCTTGAGGTCCTTCGAATCATCAATGAGCCGACGGCTGCATCTCTCGCCTACGGGCTGGAGAAGAAGGGCGATCAGACGGTGGCTGTGTACGACCTGGGGGGCGGCACGTTCGACATTTCGTTGCTGCAGCTAGGCGAGGGCGTCTACGAGGTCAAATCGACCAACGGTGATACGCATCTCGGGGGCGACGATTTCGATCAGAGGATCACCGACTGGCTTGTCGCCGAGTTCAAGCGTGACCAGGGCATAGACCTCAAGCAGGACAGGATGGCACTGCAGCGCTTGAAAGAGGCAGCGGAGAAGGCCAAGTGCGAGCTTTCCTCGGTGCTGCAGACCGACATAAGTCTGCCGTTCATAACGGCTGACGCCAGTGGCCCCAAGCATCTCAACATCACGCTGACCAGAGCCACTCTGGAGCAACTGGTCGTCGACCTGATTGACAAGACCGAACAGCCATGCCGCCAGGCCCTGGACGACGCCGGCCTTAAGGCACCGGATATCGATGAGGTGATTCTCGTTGGAGGGCAGACACGCATGCCTGCAGTGGTGGAGCAAGTCAGGAACGTCTTCGACAGGGAAGCCCACAAGGGTGTCAATCCAGATGAGGTAGTCGCCATCGGCGCGGCCATCCAGGCGGGAGTGCTCAAGGGTGAGGTCAAAGACGTGCTTCTGCTCGACGTGACTCCGCTAACCCTGGGCATCGAGACCCTCGGCGGGGTGATGACGCCGCTTATCCCCCGGAATACGACGGTTCCAACCTCGAAAACAGAGACGTTCACCACCGCGGCGGACAACCAGCCGAGTGTGGACATCCATGTGCTCCAAGGCGAACGGCCAATGGCCTCGGAGAACAAGACCATCGGCCGATTCATGCTCGACGGCATAGTGCCGGCACCCAGGGGCCTTCCGCAAATCGAGGTCACCTTTGACATTGACGCGAACGGGATCCTCAACGTCTCCGCTCGCGACAAGGGCACGGGGCGTGAGCAGAAGATAACCATAACGGCGAGCTCAGGCCTCGCCCAGGAAGAGGTGGACCGCATGGTCAGGGAGGCTGAAGCCCATGCCGAGGAAGACCGCAGGAGGCGCGAAGCGGTTGAGGCCCGCAACCTGGCTGATGGCCTCGTCTATAATGCAGAGAAGACTCTGGAGGAACAGGGGGAGAAGATACCCGCCGAGCTTCGCAGTGAGGTGGAGGGCAAGGTAGCTGAGACACGGTCTGTCTTGGACAGCGGCGATGCCGACACAATACGCCACGCGGCCGACGCTCTGCAGACTTCGATGCAAAGGGTGGGACAAGCTGTCTATGGGCAAGCTTCTCCTGGCGCGGCGCCAGGAGAAGAGGAACGAACGGAAGAGACGCCAGAAGGCACGGTAGAAGGGGAATTCCGAGAGGTATGACATCCTCTGTCGGGAGGCTGCCGTGCCCGTCATGGAGCCGCTGTGCCAACTGCATTCTCGAGGCTGGAGGGAGACATCCGACGAACCGTCGCTTGTTGGCGTTTCCACGCGGGCTCAACTCGGACAGGTGAGGAGAAACACCAACATCACACAGCGGTTCAAGTGGCTATGCCCGACACGGAGCCTCCGTGAACACACCGATAACAGCGTCCTACCCTGGCTGAGAGGAAGACACCGTTGGAGCGCAGGCGCACAAGGGAGCGAAGGGATGCCCTCAAGATAGTATGGGCTTTCTTGGCGGTTCTGGCCGCAGGTACGGTTGGCTACATGGCCATTGAGGGATGGACCTTCCTCGAATCCCTCTTCATGACGATAATCACCGTCAGCACTGTTGGCTACCGCGAGGTGCATCCCCTATCTGACCCGGGTAGAATCTTCAGTTCGTTCCTCATCGTGGGTGGAGTCGGAGTCTCCCTCTACGGATTGACTATGTTAGTACAGTACCTCGTCGAGGGCCACCTGACGAACACACTTGGGAGGCGTCGAATGCTGAACAAGGTCTCCAAACTGAAAGAACACTTCATCATTTGTGGGTACGGTCGAGTGGGCAAGGTCGTCACTGACACATTCAGAAGGGAAGGCAGTGCCTTCGTCGTGGTTACGCCCGAAGCGGACGCCAATGCCAGAGCTGAAGCAGATGGATGCCTTTGCCTGCAGGGCGACCCCTCTGACTATGAGACCCTCAGACTGGCTGGTATTGAGCGGGCCCGCGGCCTGCTCGCGCTCGCCGATGATGACGCCACCAACGTGCTGACGATTGTATCGGCTCGTAAACTGTCTCCGGACGTGTTCATCATCTCTCGCGCCACTGCTGAGGAATCGGTGTCCAAACTTGAGGTTGTGGGAGCCAATCGAGCGACAAACCCATACCGCTCGGAGGGCGAGCGTATAGCCAGGTTCGCCCTCTATCCACTAGTGGCGGATTTCATCGAGAAGGTTCTCCCCGGCTACGGCAGCGAACTGGCCTTAGAGGACGTAGAGATTCCCCACGACTCGTTGCTTGTGGGAAAGACGGTGAGAGAGGCACAGAGCTACAGCAGCGGAGCGTCTGTGTTGGCGATTCGCAAGAGCGGCAAGGAGACAATCCCCAAGCCCTCTGATGAAACGGTCATTGAGAGCGGAGACCGGCTCATTCTGCTTGGCGATAGAGAACAGCTGCGGGTCCTGGAGGGCACGAAGTAGCGCGGCTCGGCGAGGGCCGACTTGGGCCTGCCGTCGTACGAAAGGGCATGGCACAGCAATACGGGAACTGTGGCTCAAATCACCAACCCTCGTCACACACTTGTCCTCATCGGCGCTCGGGCAGGATGCACAGGCCAACGGCGGCGTTGCACAACCCTGACAAGGGGTGTCAGAACAGCGCGGTGCTGCAAAATGGATGAGACAGGAATGGGCTCGATCGTGATGATCGCACTTGCTGGAGCGATCATCGTGGTCACTATGCTCATCAGGAGCGGCTTCCGACGCATTGGCGTTCCTTCGCTTGTTGGCTTCATTGTTCTTGGTCTGCTCATCCGGATCGCCGACATGCAACTGGAGTTCATAACCGAGGGCCTGTCGAGCGTGTTCGACTTCCTGGCCACCGTTGGGATTGTCTTCCTGCTCTTTCGCGTCGGCCTTGAGGCCAACTTGGCCGGTTTGCGACGCCAGATCAAGCCAGCGAGCGTGATTTGGGCTGGCGGCGTGTTCTTGAATGGTGTACTGGGCTATGTGGTGGCCAACTCCTTATTGGGTCTTCCCCTTGTTCAGAGCCTCTTTGTCGCGGTAGCGCTCACAGCTACGAGCGTGGCGATATCGGTGGGAGTGTGGCAGGAGGCGAAAGCCCTGAAATCGCGCATAGGGCAGCTTCTCGTCGATGTGGCGGAACTAGATGATATCTCCGGTATCATCCTGATGGCAGTCCTGTTCGCAATAGCGCCAGTCTTGCAGGAAGGCATAGTCCCCGGCCTGCCATCCGTCCTGGGCAAGACAGCGGGGCTGGCCATCGCCAAGTTCATCGGGTTTGGCGCACTCTGTCTTCTCTTCTCGCGCTTCGTGGAGCGACACGTCACGGCCCTTTTCAAGAAGCTGGAAGCCCGGCCAGGTCAGACCGTTGTTCTTGCTGGCTTCGGGCTGCTAATAGCATCCGTCGCGGGGCTTCTTGGCTTTTCCGTTGCCATAGGTGCGTTCTTCGCCGGGTTGACCTTCAGCCGTGACCCGGAGGCGGTCAGGCTGGACACGCCATTCAGTATCCTGTACGACTTTTTTGCGCCTTTTTTCTTCATTGGCGTCGGCTTGAGCATGGACCCGAGTGCCCTGGGAGGAGCGGTGCTGATGGGACTGGCTCTACTGGTCGTAGCTGTCACTGCAAAAATAGTGGGGCATGGGCTGCCTGCACTCATCACAACGACTTGGGCAGGCGCGGTGGTAATAGGCGTAAGCATGATCCCCCGGGCTGAGATAACCATGGTGATAATGCATACAGGGCTGCGAATGGGCGAGTGGGCCGTACCCGATGACGTCTTCTCGGCAATGGTCCTCGTATCGCTGGGCACAGCGATACTGTCGCCACTGCTCGTCCAGCAGTTGCTCAGGCGATGGCCCCAGGCCAAGAAAGCGAAGGCGTAAACCGGTGTGCGGCGCGGGGAGATTTGTCTGCAGCCGTGCAATTGCGCTAGGCAGACTGTACAATCACAGGTGAACCGCGGGCCCAAAGCCAGACAGGAGTTGAGAGGAGGAAGACATGACCGTTCTATCGAGGGGCGAATTGCGCCAACTCATAGACAAACCCTTAGAGACAAGCGTTTCACTGTACATGCCCACTGAACGCACGGGTGACACCCGGCAGAATTCGACAAGACTGAAGAACCTGCTGCGCGAGGCGGAAGGCAAGCTTGCAGAGGCCGGAATCGCTGCAGACGAGGCAGAGGGCCTGACCAAGCCACTGCAGAATCTGCTTTCGGACGACGTCTTCTGGCAACATCAAGCCGACGGCTTCGCCGCCTTCTCGTCGCGCAGTATGTTTCGAACATACCGGCTTCCCCTTGAGGTGCCTCAGTTGGTGCTAGTGTCGCAGCGGTTCCACATCAAGCCGTTGGTCTCCTTTTTCAGTCACGACGTCCTTTTCTACGTGCTGGCGCTCAGCCAGAACAGCGTGAGGTTGCTGCAGTGCACGCGAGATAGCGTAAGGGAGGTCACCCCGGAGGCACTTCCGCGTAGCCTCGCTGAAGCGCTCAGGTACGATGACCCCGAAAGGCAGCTCCAGTTTCATACCGGGACAGGAACGGGAAAAGGCAAGCGCTCAGCCATATTCCACGGGCACGCGGTTGGCACAGATGACAAGAAGGAGAATATCTCGCGTTTCTTGCGCCAGGTTGACCGTGGCATTCGCGACGTACTCCGCGAGGAGCAGGCGCCGCTGGTGGTCGCGGGGGTCGACTACCTCAATTCGCTGTACCGCCAGGCCAACACCTATGCCAACCTGACGGGCGCCGCGCTGGAAGGGAACTTCGACGATTCGAGCGCCCAAGAGCTGCAACGCCAGGCATGGGATAGGGTGATAAGACCCCATCTTGACGAGCAACTGGGTCAAGCAGTGAGCCGCTACTACGAACTGGGTGGAACGGACCTCTCCACCCAGGATATCAAGGAGATCATTGTTGCCGCCCATGATGGACGGGTGGCGGAACTCTTCGTTGCTACTGGAACGCAGGTGTGGGGATCCTACCACGCAGCCCGTCGGTCGGTCCACCTGCACAAGGTGCGCGAACCTGATGATGAAGACCTCCTCGACTTGGCCGCTGCCCAGACCCTCCTTGGGAGAGGGACGGTATATGCGATGGAACCTGAGAGTGTTCCCAACGGCGGGGTCGCGGCTGCCATACTTCGCTACTAGCAGGCGACAGCTGAACCAGAGACGTGCTCTCCCCGGCGAAAGCCGTTGAGATTCACTGCGGCGTGATCAATGACTGAATGAGATAGACAATGCCAGCCACGGCTATGCCGGACACTGCCATCTTCAGAGCGGATAGAGCGAGGTTCCTCCTCGACACCCTGCCCAGATACAAGCCGACAATCGATATGGCGATAATCACGACACCCGCCGATGTGGGTAGTGCCCGAGAGACTGGCATGAATACGTAGGGCAGAACCGGGATGACTCCTCCTGCTATCGTACCAAGACCATCAACCACACTTGCCTTGGCTATCGCCACCTGGACATTGCGGTCGAGGGCTGTACCGCGCAGGTCCCTGTCGACCAGGGCCTTCTCGATCTCCCGCAGCTCAGCGTGTCGGCTGGCGCTCTCTGACGAGAAGGCGCTCAAGGCGTTGGCAATGCCATTGGCCACCGTGCCTCCGACCGCAGCGGCGATGATGACCGCTGGCGCAGCGCTGGTTGCCCCAATGACGATACCGAGCGTCGATAGAGCCCCATCAACGAAGCCACGGAGAAGATTACCGACCATGGGCATCCTCGGTGCGTCGGCCGCGAGTCACGACCCTAGCACCTGCTGACACCTCGTCGATAGAGTGAACTGACCCTCCCAGCTCCTCCACCACCTCTTTGATGGACTCGAAAGTGAGGCTCTCACCTTCGATAGTGACCTCCACTGTTCTCGTTCTCTCATCCATCGCCGAGACGTACAGCGTCAGCCCCTCGACTCCTTGGAGTCCACTGATTCTTTCCGCGTACTCAAGCACGCTTGGCTCGTGAGGAATGAGAACGTCGAGCACCAGTCTTCGTAGCTGCATCCTACCTCCCGTCGGGCTGCCCTCACGCACCCTGTGTGCGCCTCAGTCCTATGCTTCCGTGGGCTTGATTACAAGCAGAGGCACGGTTGCGTTCCTTATCACCTGGTCGGCAACGCTGCCAAACACCAGCCGTCCCAGACCGCCGTGGCCGTGGGTGGCGATTGCCATGAGGTCAATGCCGTTGTCTGCCGCGAAAGCGACAATCATTTCTGCTGGCGATCCGGACAGGACCGCTGTCTCCACCTCAAGCCCCTCTTCACGCAGCCGCTGTGCTGCGTCCTCCAGATATGCCCATGCCTCTTTCTCCTCCACCTCCAATTCTCTTTCGATGATGCGACCCGAGGGCGCCCCCATTCCTGTTTCGGGTACCGGCGCCATTGCCGCAGTAGTACTGAGCGTGACAACGCGGAGAACCACCAGCTTCGCCTTGAATCGAGCAGCCTGTTCCACCGCGTACGGCATGATTTGGCCAGCCACTTGGGAGCCATCCAGGCAAACAAGGATCCTCTTGAACATAATGCCTCCTTCAAACGTGGCATCCGCCTTTGCGGCGCGACAACGGGCCTGCGGTGCATTCGTATGCTAGGGCAAGCAAGTGAACAAGTCAATAAAGGGCGAAGACAAGAAGCCAGACTCATCTGCCGCTCATTGCGCCGGGGCGTGCGTGTCGGCTCCTTGAACAGGTTGAGACGAGACAACGCTACTCCTCGGTAGTTGGCCGCACGCTGGTCCAGTTCGACTACGGGATGTTCTTGATGCGAACTACGTAGGCTTACTGATGTGCATAGGGATGAATGGCCAGTTAGTATGAGGGCTGACATCCCGACAAGGCAACGTTATGCAGGCGCGCTATCGCACGCGTGCTCGAGGCACTCGGATGGGATCGCAAACGCGGCTACCCGCTGCTGAGCGGCAGGAGCGGAAGTCGTGTTATGCCTTAGTCAACAAGGGCAGCTGAGATGTCAATACAGGTCGACAGTGCACAATTGGAGAAGATGTCGAGCCGCGAGGCGCTCGATGAGCTTTCGGTCGATCCAGACAAGGGTTTGAGCAAGGAAGAAGCTGAGCGGCGTCTCCATGACTTCGGCCAGAATATCATTGAGGAAGAACGCAGGAACCCCCTGTTGCAGCTTCTCTCCCATTTCTGGGGGCCCATTCCGTGGATGATAGAGATCGCGGTCATTCTGTCGGCGGTGGCACAGCGATGGGAAGACTTCGGCGTCATCTTCACCATGCTCCTCATCAACGGGGGCGTCAGCTTCTGGCACGAGAACAAGGCGACGAACGCGATAGAGGCGCTCAAGGAGAAGCTGGCCTTGCGGGCACGGGTCATACGCGGTGGAGACTCCCAGAGCATAGAGGCCAAGAACGTTGTGCCGGGAGACATTGCCGTCATCCGAATGGGCGATATCGTCCCGGCAGACGCCAAGCTGCTTCCTGACCAGCATCTGAGTGTCGACGAGTCTGCCCTGACCGGGGAGTCGCTTCCAGTGGACAAGGAGGAGGGCGACCTCGTCTACTCCAGCACAACGACGAAGCGTGGTCAGGCTAAGGCAGTGGTCACGGCCACGGGCGGAAGGACGAAGTTCGCCCGCACCGTCGAACTTGTGGAGCGTGCCCAAGGGAAATCTCATTTCCGGCGGGCGGTACTGCGTATCGGCTATTTCCTCATCGGAACCACCGCAGTCCTCGCGGTCATCATCATCAGCGTGTCGATACTGAGGGGCGATCCACTGATAGAGGTCCTGCTCTTCGCTTTGGCCCTGACATTGGCCGGAATCCCGCAAGCCCTGCCTGCGGTGCTCTCGGTTACCATGACTGTGGGTGCCAGCCGTCTGGCACGATGGAAGGCCATTGTGTCCCGCCTCGCATCCATGGAGGAAATGGCCGGATTGGAGATTCTGTGCGCCGACAAGACCGGCACCCTGACCCGGAATGAGCTGGAACTGCAGCAAGCGGTGCTGATCGAAGCAGAGGAGGCACATGATGTCGTTCTTGCCGCCGCCCTCACTGCGGAAAGGGACACTGACGACCCCATCGACAGGGCAGTCCTGGCTGGCTTGGGAGACTCCCAAGAGCTGAACCAATACAAGGTGGTCGGGTTCGAACCCTTCGATCCAACACGCAAGCGAGCCGAGGCGGAAGTCGAGCGTGACGGAAGCAGGTTCTCGGTTGCCAAGGGAGCACCCCAGTCAGTGCTGCAACTCGTCGATGCCGGCGATGAGTTGCGCCAGAGAGTAACATCAGAGGTCGACCGCCTCGGCGAAGACGGATTCCGGTCCCTCGGGGTGGCGCGCAAAGACGACGGGCAATGGCGCTATCTGGGGATTCTCCCCCTCCTGGACCCGCCCTGGGATGATTCCGCTGAAGTCGTGAGGGAAGCGCACAGTAGAGGGGTGGATGTGCGAATGGTGACCGGAGACCACACCGCCATCGGCAGACAGGTGGCAGAGCGGATCGGGCTGGGTGACAACATCAAGAAGGCGAGCGAGCTGTTTCCCGAGGGCGAAGAAGAGGCAGGCGCAAGGGCGAGGAAAGAACCCCGGCTGAGCGAGGAGTTGCTCGCCGCCGATGGCTTCTCGGAGGTAACCCCGGAGCACAAGTTCAGCATCATCAAGGCGTTTCAGGCCAACGACCGCATCGTCGGCATGACCGGCGATGGCGTCAATGACGCGCCAGCTCTCAGACAGGCGGATGTGGGCATTGCGGTGCCCGGAGCCACCGATGCGGCCCGTGCTGCGGCGGATATTGTGTTGACTGAGCGTGGTCTGGCGGTCATCATCAACGCCATAGAAGAGGCACGTCGCATCTTCTCCCGCATGATCAGCTATGCCACCTTCCGCATCACTGAAAGCATGCGCGTACTGCTCTTCATGGCGATCTCCATCCTCGCGCTCCACTATTTCCCGGTGACGCCCATTATGATCGTGCTCCTCGCTATTCTGAACGACATTCCGATCATGACCATTGCCTGGGACAACGCCCGTACCGCCAGCCATCCCGTCCGCTGGCGGATGCATCGCGTGCTCGCCATTGCGACAGTTCTTGGCGTAGCAGGTGTGGGAACGTCCTTCCTGATGTTCTGGTTTATCAGTGAGCGGATGGGCCTTCCCCGAGAGGAGATACAGACGATGATGTTCCTCAAGCTGCTGGTGGCTGGACACATGACCATCTTCCTCACCCGCACCCAGGGCTTCCCATGGCAGAGACCGTGGCCCAGTGGATACCTGTTCGCTGCGCTGGAGGGGACACAGGTCATCGGCACCCTCTTCGCGGTATATGGTGTGCTTGTATATCCCGTCGGGTGGACGTACGCGCTGGCCATATGGGGCTATGCACTGGTAGCGTTCACGGTATTGAGTCTTGTCAATGTGACCGTACATCGAGCACTGGACGGAATCGAAGAAAGGTCCGGTGACAAGGCATCCTCTCAACAGAGGCGAACCGTCGCCAGTCGTCACACAACGAGTGAGTTCTGAGCGAGGATGGTGTGCATTGCATCCGCAGCAAAGACACTGGGAGGCGACGCGGTGATGCCAGACATGAGGGCACCACGAGCCAAGGAGAGCGAGGCAGGAGGCTGAAGAATGGGAGCGAGAGACAGGACTGAGATCAGCTTGGATAGCGCGAAGGCGGTCATATTCGACATGGATGGCGTGGTCACGGACACGGCCACGGTCCATGCCCGTGCTTGGAAAACGCTCTTTGACGAATACCTCCAAGAGCGGGCGAAACGCCAGGGGCAGGGATTCCAGCCGTTCGACCCGGATGAGGATTACCGCCGCTACGTCGACGGCAAGCCACGCTATGACGGCGTCTCGTCTTTCCTGGAGGCCCGCGGCATCTCGTTGCCCTACGGACACCCCGATGATGAGCCGGGCAAGGAGACCGTGTGTGGGCTGGGCAATCAGAAGAACGAGTACTTCCTGCAAGTCTTGAGGGATGAGGGAATCGATGCCTACCAGTCGTCCATCGCCTTTATTGAAAGGCTCCGCGCGCGAGGCATGAAGACAGCCGTGATATCGTCAAGCCGTAACTGTGAGGAGGTCTTGCAGGCGGCGGGAGTCATGAATCTGTTCGATGCGAAGGTGGACGGCATAGACATGGCTGAGGCAGGCCTCACCGGCAAGCCCGAACCGGATATATTCCAGGAAGCTGCCAAGCGACTTGGCGTCAAACCTGAGACGGCTGTGGTAGTAGAGGACGCTCTCGCTGGCGTCGAGGCGGGTAGGAAGGGAGGATTTGGCCTCGTAATCGGCATCGCCCGGCACAATCATGGTGAGGAACTCAAGCAGCATGGCGCGGACCTGGTAGTGGGTGACCTCGCGGAACTGCAGATGGGGGAGCAACCTAGGGGAGTGCGCCCCGATCAAGAGAAACACTCTATGAAGGACCTGCCCTCGGCACTGAATAGCAGGCGAGAGATATTCAACCGCCTTCACAAAGGGATGCACGCCATCTTCCTGGACTATGATGGTACGTTAACGCCTATCGTTGAAGACCCAGACGAGGCCACCCTTTCCACCAAGGCTCGGGCCGTTCTCGAGAGGCTCGCCGAACACTACACCGTGGCTATCATCAGCGGTCGCGACCTTCAGGATGTGAAGAACAAGGTTGGCTTGTCTGACATACTGTATGCTGGCAGCCATGGCTTCGACATAGCTGGCCCGGGAGATACGTATCGCGATGAGCAGCGCGGACAGCCTTTCCTCCCGGCCCTCGATCGCGCGGAGCGCCGACTCAGAGAGGACTTGAGCGATATCCCGGGGGCGCGCATTGACCGAAAGAGATTCTCCATCGCGGTTCACTACAGGACGGTCGACGATGCTCAGGTGGGTGCCGTGGAGGAACGAGTGGACCACGTGGCGAAGCAGGAATCCGACTTGCGGAAATCCCATGGGAAGAAGGTCTTCGAGATAGAGCCAAATGTAGATTGGGACAAGGGCAAGGCAGTGCTGTGGCTCCTCGAAAGACTCTACATGGATGGATGGAAGGTGGTGCCTCTCTTCATCGGTGACGACCTTACCGACGAGAATGCCTTCCGAGCGATAGGCGAACGGGGCATAACTATTGCGGTGGGGGTTGACGAGCGTGAGACTGCGGCAGAGTACTCCCTGCGCGATACAGAGGAGGTGCTCCGACTGCTTGAGGACTTGGTGCCGCTTGCCGAAAGAGAGATGCATGCCGACCCTTGGACGCTGGTGTACGAGGGTTTTGAGCCTCAATGCGAGGGGGTACGGGAAGCGCTCTGCACTCTCGGCAACGGCTACTTCGCCACGCGCGGCGCCGCTCCTGAAGCGGGTGCTGACGATGTCCACTATCCAGGCACATACGTGGCTGGCTGCTACAATCGGCTCAAGTCTGAGGTTGCCAGCCAGACGATTGAGAACGAAAGCCTGGTCAACGTTCCCAACTGGCTGTCTCTCACCTTCAAGCTGGGCGATGGCGACTGGTTCCGCCTCCGGAAGGTCGATATCCTGGACTACAGTCAGGAACTGAACCTGCGGCGCGGTGTGCTGACACGTTTGGTTCGATTCGCCGACGACCAAGGTCGGAAGACACGCCTGACGCAACGGCGCTTCGTCAGCATGGCCGATCCGCACATTGCAGCGCTCGAGACCACCATCGTTGCCGAGAACTGGGCTGGCGAGATTCGCATTCGGTCGGGCATAGACGGCAGAGTAACCAACGACGGCGTTGAGCGCTATCGCGAGTTGAATGGCGACCACCTCATGCCGGCGGAGCTGGTGACAGTCGATGACGAGACCATTTCCTTGGTGGTCGAGACGAGCCAGTCACACATCAGGGTCGGCGAGGCCGCCCGAACGAGGGTCATCCGTGGAGGCAGACCGTTGAGCCTGCAGGCTGAGGTCGCCAGTGACGTGCGACAGGCCGCTCAGGAGTTCCTTCTCGAGGTGGCCCGAGGCGAAGCGATCACCATCGAGAAGGTGGCGGCACTGTATACGTCCAGGGACCACGCCATATCAGAATGCGGTCTCGAGGCGAGGAAGGCAGTGCAGCGAGCCGGTAGCTTCGACGATCTGCTGCAGCGACATCTGCTCAACTGGGAGCATCTGTGGAAGCGCTGTCGCCTTACGATAGACAACAGTCGCCGAGCCGCCTTGGTACTCCACTTGCACATCTTTCATGTTCTACAGACCGTTTCCCCGGCCACCATGGAATTGGACGTGGGCATACCGCCGCGAGGCCTGCACGGCGAGGCCTACCGCGGGCACATACTCTGGGACGAGCTGTTTGTCTTCCCCTTCTTGAACTTCCGAATGCCTGACCTTACACGCGCTTTGCTAGGGTACCGCTACCGCCGCCTCCCAGAAGCGCGCTGGGCGGCAAGGAGGGCAGGCTACGCCGGTGCTATGTACCCATGGCAGAGTGGAAGCAATGGCCGGGAAGAAAGCCAGACACTTCACCTGAATCCGCGCTCGGGGCGCTGGATCCCGGACAATAGTCACCTGCAACGTCACGTCAGCGCCGCCATCGCCTATAACGTGTGGCTGTACTACCAGGTGACCTCCGACGTTGACTTCCTTGGTTACTATGGCGCAGAGATGCTTCTTGAGATCGCGCGTTTCTGGTCGAGCATAGCAGAGTTCAATCGCTCTCTCGGCCGCTACGAGATTCGAGGGGTTATGGGGCCCGATGAGTACCATGAAGCCTATCCCGACGCGCAGGAAGCGGGCCTGAACAACAATGCGTACACCAATGTAATGGCGGTCTGGGTGATCTGTCGTGCCCTCGAGGCCTTGGATGTGCTCGCCGAGGACCGTCGCCAGGCACTCTGGGAGAAGCTCTCTCTCAGCGCTGAGGAACTAGAACACTGGGACGACGTCAGCCGCAAGATGCGAATTCCCTTCCACGAGGGAGGAATCATCAGCCAGTTCGAAGGGTATGAAGAACTGGAGGAGTTTGACTGGGAAGGCTATCGGAACAAATACGGCAACATACAGCGGCTGGATCGTATTCTTGAAGCGGAAGGGGACACGCCAAACCGACACAAGGTCTCGAAGCAGGCCGATGTGCTGATGCTGTTTTACCTGTTCTCCGCTGAGGAGTTGCGCGAGTTGTTTGGGCGTCTTGGCTACGAGTTGGAGGATGATGCCATCCCGAGGAATATCGACTACTACATGAAGCGGACTTCCCACGGCTCCACATTGAGCCAGGTAGTACATTCATGGGTTCTCGCTCGGTCACAGCGCGAGTTGTCATGGCACCTTTTCAAGGAAGCGCTGGAGAGCGATGTATCAGACATACAGGGTGGCACCACAGCCGAAGGAATACATCTGGGCGCCATGGCAGGCACCATCGACGTGATCCAGCGATGCTACACCGGGCTGGAGACACGGCAGGACATGCTCTGGCTCAATCCCTTCCTTCCCAACGACTTGAGCCGACTTCGGTTTGACATCAGGTATCGCGGGCACTGGATAGGATTCGACATCACACAGGACAAGGCCAAGCTGTCCTCGCAGCCATCGCGAGCCGCACCGATCGACGTTGGCTTCAGGGATCAGGTGGTTCCGCTCGAATCGGGCGAGACAATCGAACTGCCACTGTAGGGCTTGGATATGCATAGCTGAACGGACAACAGGCGAGAAGGAGGGACTATGTTAGAGGTGACCACGAGTGCGAAAGCAAAGCTTGAGGAGATCCTGCAGCTCCAGCAGCCGGAGCCGGGAATGGCTGCCAGGCTCTCCGCTTCTGCTGAAGGGAAGGAGCTACACCTGGCTTGGGATCGGGAAAGGGAAGGTGACCAGGTTGTTCGAAGCGAACAGGGCGAAAGTCTGTTGCTCATAGGACCTGATGCAGCGCCCATGGTTGTGGCAAGGGTCATGGACTATCAGGAGCCACCTCAGGGGTCAGGCTTCGTCTTCCTGCCGGGGCCAGACTGACCCCGAACCGAGGAGGCTCAGTGGCAGGCCCCTTGGTTGGCCAGCAAGCGCCCGTGATCTTGGAATATCGAATGAGTCAGACCATTCCTGCCCTGGAGCGAGAGGTTGCGTCTGAACAAAGAAGCATCGCGCCCGCTGGGCTCGTCCCGACAGAGCCATCACGAAGGGCCTCACACCATGCCGGAAGGGCTGCGGACCCTGGCACAGAGTTGACAACAGTGCTGCAACAGCAAGCTATTCCTCGCTTCAGTGCGGGTGAGCGTTCCCCTAATGAGCACAACGCACAACCCAGAAGGCCTCTATGCATGATGCGCGGCTCTTGTCACACGACGTATCAACTCCATCAACCTATCGTGCTACTTTGGTTGATCTCAAAGGCGGAGAAGCTGCAGCAGACCTTCAGCACGGACCACGGCAGGACACATATCGCACGCTCCCGTCTCCAAACAGACTCTCAGTTGTCCCGATAACCGCCCGGCGGGCAAGAAGCATGCAGAATTGAGACGTAAGTCTTCGCTGGGCGCGGGCACCCCCACCATCCACCGCAGCCAAAGGGCGAGTGCGCGCACATGTGCGGCGCTACTGGTCAATACCCGGCGTAGTTGCAGCGCCGAGGTGCGCGAAAGGCTGCCTGCGGGGACCTCTGAGGTGCACTTAAGAGTGTTTCAAAAAGTCTACAAAACCGCCAAGCTGGCAATCGCCCCGCCAGAGTGAGACGAAGCGCTGCGACCGCCCTCTTGGCGAGTCGGGGTGGGAGTGCTGGAGTTGCCGACTGAGAGACCAAGCCACCGTTGCGGTGGAAGGCCCGCGCGTGACTCTCGAGCAAGGTCACATGAGGTGTTCCACCGCGAACTGCCCAGCCACGCTCCTGCTGAAGCGCACGCACTATCTTCGTCGACGGAATACGCACGGTGGACGATTGCCGAAGTGGCAAGTCAATGGTCAATGCCAAGTCACGGCTTCTGTCCAACAAGTCTTTGGCGGAGCTGCTCTGCGGCGTCATGCCCGATCATAGCCTAACACAAGATAAAGAAGCCTCTTCTTGACCGCCACACGGCCTTGAAGCGGGGAGGGCCAGCGGAGCGCGCATGGTCTTACGCGGCGAAAGAAGCCAGAGCCGGTTGTACGAGGTGCACCAAGAACCAGTCACCTGCTATCCGGCTAGCTTCGCGTAGAGATCCCGATTCGGGGAAGCCATTGGAGGCCTGGGTCACCATAGCCAAGTCCTTCAGTCCACCGAGGAGACGGAGTGCTTTCTCACTCATCGCCAGTATGGGTAGGTCTCGCTTACCGACGACCAGCAGCGTTGGCGCCTTCACCAGAGGCAGCGACGCCTCTACCTCATCGAGAAGGGCATCGCACAGTACCAGCGCTGCGACACAGTCCGGGAGTCGCGCCGCGACCAGAGCAGCAGCTGCAGCATCGGCTGCACAGGCCATCAGACCTACCCTCACATGTTCCATGGTCGGAATGGCATTGACCCAGTCCACCATGGCCTCAAGCCGCTCCGCGAACAACTCTGAGTGAAACCGCAGATAGCGCCTACGTCTTTCCTGTGCCTCTTCCGCGGTCGACAGGAGCCGAATGCTCAGTGTCGCCAGACCTCTGTCGCGCAGTACCTGCCCCACCAGAGAGTCTTGGCTGTGGTCTTGCCGCCCATCCGACATGGCCGTCAGCAGCACCATCCCTATGGGCACTTGGGGAACATGGCTTCCTATGAGAAAGCCCCTTTCCCTGCCAGCCCGCAACGCACCTCCAAACGTGGGGTCCCGTGTCGCTTCCATCGCCCTGAACTCCTCTCGCGACCTGTTCGTGCTAGCGGCCCTCCGCGCCTCGGGCTCCCGCGTCGACCCTCCTGCTGTTCTCCTCCCGCAGCATCTCCACCACATCCCCGTCCTCAACCTGTACAAACCACACATAGAACCTGCCCACTGCGTCGAACAAGGGGGGAACTCGCAAGCAGACCACCTCATCTGCCTCCCACGAGAGAAGCCGCAGCGCGTCTTCTGACCCGACCGGGACAGCAGCTGTAAGAGAGAGCGGTCTCTCCTGCCGCACCGCGATCAATGCCGCCCGAATGGTGGCCCCAGTGGCCACGCCGTCGTCTGTAACGATGACTTCTCTGCCCTGTAACGGCATCTTTGGCAAGGCCTTGCGAAAAATTTCGACGCGGTGTGTTATTGCTGAGCGTTGCCGCTCCTTTTCTTCCTCCAGGTAGGCGCTGTCTATCCCCAATCGGCCAATGAGATCATTGTCTACAAGCACGCTGCCATCCTCGGCAACGGCACCTATGGCTAGTTCGCGATGACCCGGCGCGCCCAGCTTGTGCGCCAGCACGACGTCAAGGTCGCCATCGAGCCGGTGCGCCATCTCCTGCGCCACGACGACACCACCCCGCGGCACGCCCAACACCAACGGATGCCTTCCGTACAGGTGGTCCAACCCGTCGCTAAGAAGCCTGCCCGCCTGTCGGCGATCCTGGAATGGTTCGCTACTCCTGGAGATGATTCGCAGGTTCGTCATCATAGCACTCTCCATACTTGCCGTCATCGTGATGCAGATACTTTTCTGGTTCAAACGTAGCACTCTTGCTGACCGTAGCCAGGGACGCCAGAGTTCCGCTAACCTCTTCGGCCTCGTCACACGAGCCTGTCGCGATCCAAGGTTATATCAGCTTCCCTTTCCGACGTCCCCAACTACTGCAGATAGACCGTGATATCTCCTCCGCCTTCCTCGACACACCCCCACTCCGTACTTGAAGCATACGTCCTTCTGAGAGCCCGCAGAATACGTATCGCTGCGTATTTGGCTCTGAGGGACTCCACTAGCTTTCCGCCTATCTGGATGGCGGCAACCGTGTCGTCCCGATAGGTACGCCGGCCAAGCTACGCCAGACCGCCGCACTTCCTGTGCCTTCCTGGCGGACTGCGTACTGTCCCAAAGACAGGGCGTAATCGGACGGTACGCGGCGGCAACCAAGGATGCGGAAGGCGAATGAGAGACCGAATGAACTGCCCCGCCTCAAGTGCGCTGAAGCCGCGACGCCGGCATGTCCCAGTGAACTGATTGTTGACCTTCGGTTGTCAAGTAGCCGTGGGTTGTCTGTATTCGCGCACCACTGCGATGCTCCTACCATCGCCGCTCTTCCTCTTTCTCCCACTCCTGGTCTGTCAATAGCTGCCAGAAGTCCTCCTCGGATAGCCCTATTACCTCGGGAAAGAGCTGCTCGAGGAACTCGCGCTGTACAACGCGGGCAGCCGCTGTGGGGGGTTCGCCCAGGTCCTGCACTCCCTGCTCCGAAAGCCAGCGCCGCAGCTCTTCCTCCGAGTTGGCGACCGGTGAGAAAGCCACGTTGTCCATCTCGCCCTGCAAACGCTCATACCAGCGGAACGCCCCACGTACAAAGCATCTCCCTTCTACGGGATCATCGGGGTTGGTGCTGAGTACCGGGGGAAGCTGCCCGTGTGATAGCTCCTGCTCCACGTTTCACCTCCTTTGCCCGGTGGGGCCCATGGCACCGAGTATTCTGGGAGCCAAGTGCTACCCTGTTGGTTCTCTGTCGTCGCGTGGCCCGCGGTCGCATAGGCACCCTGTACCCCAGACCTCCACGTGCACAAGTCCCGCCGCACTCTGCGTCAACTGTCCAGGCGTAACTAGGGCAGTACCGCTCAATCGCGCTCACGCCGCAGGACCTTGTGTAGCTCCACCACAACGATGACCGTGACCGCCACCAGAACAACTTTGAGCCATGTGTCGGGGCCCAGAGGCTCGATTCGAAGTAGATACTGCGTGGCGCCCCAGTAGAGCGCTGCCACGTGGACCCCTGCCGAGACTACGGTGCCCACCAGCAGGAACCTATTGGACAGCGGGTTCTTGCGGAATACCGAACGGTATACCGACCGGCTGTTGAACACGTGGAACATCTGAAATATCACTAGGGTAGTAAGGGCAGCGGTTCTAGCGTAGCCCAGGCCAGCCCCCGTGTTTCGCTCCCAGACGAAGATGCCCAGCGTGCCGGCGGCCATGAGCAGCCCCACAAGCACCGACCTCTCGATAAGGAGTCTGGATAGGATGCCCTCCCTTGGGTCTCTCGGCGGCCTGCGGTACTGTTCCTGCTCGCCGGGCTCGAAGGCAAGCGTCACGTCCACGATGCCGTTGGTCACCACGTTGAGCCACAGAATCTGAGCGGGGAGCAGAGGGAGAGGTAGTCGCAGAGCCAGGCTCCCCAGGATGACGAATACCTCGCCAATGCCTGAGGATATGAGGAAGAAGGTAGCCTTACGTATGTTGGAGAAGGAGGTGCGGCCCTCTTCGACTGCCTCGTAGATGGTAGCGAAGTTGTCATCAGTGAGCACCATTTCGCTGGCCTCGCGTGCAACGTCGGTCCCAGACTGGCCCATGGCTGCGCCTATATGTGCCGACTTGAGGGCAGGGGCGTCGTTGACTCCGTCGCCAGTCACAGCGACTATCTGCCCCTGCTTGCGAAGGGTGTTGACCAGCCGCAGCTTCTGGGATGGACTCACCCTTGCATAGACGGAGACCCGCTCCGCCGTCTCAGCCAGTTCCTCGGGCGACATCTTCTCCAGTTGCATACCGGTGCGCACTTCAGCGTCCTTCTCGGCAATGCCCACCTGCTTGGCGATGGCCCTTGCGGTGACCGGATTATCCCCCGTTACCATAGCCACTCGTATCCCTGCACGGTGACACGCCGCTACCGCCTCGACAGCTTCCTGACGGGGTGGGTCCATCATGCCCTGCAACCCAAGCAACACCAGCCCGCGGGGATCGGCGCCTTCCCGCACTTCTTCAGTCAGGTCCTTGCCCTCACCCATCGCCATGGCCAGCACGCGAAGCCCCTGTCCCGCCATGTCCTCGGCTTCGGTCAGGATTGCCTGGCGGTCAAGCTCTTGGCCGCCCTCTGCCGTCAGCCACGAGTCGCACATTTCCACGATGCGCTCGGGGGCCCCCTTCACCATGACCACCGGTTCGCCGTTACGGCGATGCACCGTGGCCGAGAACCGCCGCCGTGGGTCGAAGGGCACCTCGTCAACTAAGGGGTACTGCTGCAGCAGGCTTTCCCTTTTCAGACCAGCCTTCATTCCACTGACCAGCAGGGCTACCTCCGTGGGATCGCCGCTTGCCTGGAGTTCTCCATCCTCTCGCGAAACAAACGCCGCATTCGCCAGCACACCCCCAAGGAGCGTCAAGTATAGGGGTGTATCCTCCTGCACTTCGACCGTTTCCCCGTTCGACGTGATGGCGCCTGCCGCATCCCCAGCCGCGCCCTCCACTTGGAAACGGGAACCCGCAGTCCACACTGACTGGACGGTCATTTCGTTGCGGGTGAGCGTGCCCGTCTTGTCTGAGAGGATGATGGTGCAGCTCCCTAAGGTTTCCACCGCCGGCAGGCGGCGCACGATAGCCCGTCTCTTCGCCATCCTCTGCAGGGTCACCGCAAGCGCGATGGACATGACCACAGGCAGGCCCTCGGGGACCGCTGACACTGCCAGGCTGACTGCGGTGAGAAACATGTCGCGCAGGGGCTCACCGAAGGCTACACCTACTGCGAAGGCGACGGCGCTAACGCCTACTACTGCGACAGCGATCAACCGCGCGAAACGCTTCATCCGCGTCTGGAGCGGAGATTCGGCACGGCTGGTTGTCTGTATTTCCTCAGCTATCGAGCCGACCTCGGTAAGGCGACCGGTGGCTACCACCAGACCGATACCCCGACCCGAGGTGACCGCTGTGCTCATGTATGCCATGTTTTCCCGGTCTGCCAACTCGATATCCTGCTCCAGAGGTTCGGACCACTTGGCGGATGGGACCGACTCTCCGGTGAGAACGGACTCCTCGACCTGCAGCCGAGCCGATTCCAGCACCCTCAGATCGGCGGGCACTACTCGCCCCTCTTCAATCTGGACGACATCGCCGGGGACGAGGTCGGCGCTGTCAATCTCCTGCTCTCCCCCCCCACGAAGAACGGTGGCTTTGGGCGTAACAAGGTTGAGCAGGGCCTGCATGGCATTCTCTGCGCGGTACTCCTGGAAGAAGCCGATGACCGTGTTAAGCACGACGACAACAGCGATGACGATGGAGTCGGCCCAGTTGCCTATTGCCAGGGTGACTGCCAGCGCCGCCAGCAGAATGTAGATAAGGGGACTGGCCACCTGATGCAGGAGGATGGCCCAAGGATTGACCTCCCGACCGCGCTGGATCTTGTTGCGGCCGTACTGCTGAAGGCGCCGCTGCGCTTCCTCCTCTGAAAGACCATCACGGGTGGAGCCAAGCTTCGCAAGCGCCTCCTCCGGCTTCAGCGTATGCCAGGGCGCCTCGGGATGATTGCCTGACCGCTTCTCTGACATTGACTTAGCACAACGATACCTGATGAGCATCAACTGGCGGGCTCGCCACGACGATGATAAGCTGGCAAAGGCGTTATTACTATACGTAAATGTACGTAGGTAGGAGGGTGCGGGCCACGCGGTCTTCCTGCACTGGTCGCGCCGTGGAGTACGGCTTAAAACACCGCTACAGAGTCGCGTTGCACCACGCGCTGCGCGTCGCCAGAAGTACGTCCAGCTACGTATTGCGACGGGGTGCAAGATGGGTGTAGCCTTCAGTGTGACAGCCGCGCCATAATGGATTTGCGTCCACCGTCACATCTTACGCTTCGGAGGGCATGCTATGGCTTACTTCGGCACCATGCGATATGGGAAAAGCAGTATGAAGCCAACCACGGACTTCATCCACCTCCCGACCAACCCCACTCGCTGAAATGGCGCCGAACTGAACACTACGACGGTTCCGTGCTTGGAGCCAAACAGAGTGGCGGCCCAAGGTGCAGCAAATGCATGCCATTGCGCACTTGACGCACGTGCGGCTCAGAAAGAGAATGCTTCTTGTTCAGTGCACGTGATTTGCTTCAGGCCAATCGCAGATGATCGACGTGTTGTGGTAGCTTCACCACAAGAGTCCACGACTCTCAGGCAAGGGGGGCCCTGACCAACAGTCAGGTAACCCTGCAGGCTTCACTGCTCCCGCCGAGGTTGCCTGCCTCTCCGCTTCGCGCCAGTGGAATGGGACTTGAGGTCGAGGCTGTCCGCCGGCGAGCACCTCTCGTGGATCTCGGCCATGTCGACGCCACTCATGTTGACGTATCGCTTGGTGCTGGCCGCCGACGCGTGCCCCAGCAGACCCTGCAGCGTCTGTGATGGTCCACCTGACTTGAGATACATGACCGACATCGTGTGCCTGAAGGTGTGGGGGCTGAGCCGGATCCCGGAAATGCCGGCCTTCTGCCCTCGCTTCCGGACAATCCGCAGCAACCCATCCTTTGAAAAGGGGCACCCCGCTTCAGTCAAGAAAACGTGGTCATACCGCGGCAGGGCCGGCTCCGGCCGGTTGAAGTTGATGTACCTCCACAGCGCATCCTGCGCCCGGTGTGCGAAGGGCACCATTCTCTGAACTCGGCCCTTGCCGGTCACCGTGAGGAAGCGCTGCTCCAGGTCGACGTCGCCCAGCCTCAGATCCCTGAGCTCCCCCGACCTGATGCCCGTATCGATGAGGAGCAGCAACATAGCGTGGTCGCGCTGGCCGGTCGCGGTGGAGGTCTCAATGGCGTCGAGCATCTGCTCCAACTGCTCCTTGCTGAAGACCTGGATCACCTTCTGCTCGCCCCTGGGAATGGGCACTTCATCGAAGGGATTGACTTCGATGATGCGGCTCGTCGCCAACCACGTGAAGAACGCGCTCACTCCTCTGACGTAGCCGTTGACCGCATTGGCCGAAAGATTCCGGTCCTGCGCCGGCGTCAGCGGGTGGCCCGCGTAGCGGTGCCGCTCCTGGAGATCAAGGATGAAGGCGATGATCTCGCCCTTGCCGATGTGCCACACATCGGTGGACAGCCCCTGCCCGGCAAGGAAATCGCGCAGAAAGCCGACCGAGCGCACCACGATATCGATGGTGTTGGGGCTGAGGTTCCGCGCCCTCGCCGCCAGCTTGTAGCCGTCCACCAGGCGGGACAGGTCATAGGCCGACGCAACCGCTGCGGCCCCGCCGCCCTGCTCCTCCCCGGCGGTGACCCGGGGCCTTTCCAGCACGGTGACCTCGCCCCCGGCCTGCGCCTCGTGGTACCACTCCGCCACGAACCGCGGCACCCTCATACGCGGTCTGGCCGCGTCCCCACCACCATCCCATCCTCCCCCCGGTCCGCCCGAACCGGCCCCTCTCTCCCTGTCCCGCCTCTCCATAACAAAGCCCTCCTTCGGAAGCAGGGCAGGCAGGCGCCAATGGAAGTGGGGGGACCACTCGGGTGAGGCTCTGCCAGCGGGCGGTTCCATGCAGCCGACCGCCCGCAGGCGGGTCCGGCTTCACGTCGCCGCTTGAGGGACATCCAGCCGTCCCGGCGCCGAGGCCATGCCT
>Ga0180432_10002417_pt1 | contig 28014 bp, 23 predicted proteins | sample SS_ome_10_FD_132414 | JGI IMG/M metagenome (GOLD analysis project Ga0180432, IMG submission 132414) | Hypersaline lake sediment archaeal communities from the Salton Sea, California, USA - SS_1_MS_2 metaG | ecosystem: Environmental > Aquatic > Non-marine Saline and Alkaline > Hypersaline >... | reverse complement strand
TAGCGGGCGATCGTCAGATCGCCGCTCGTCGTTCGAACAACGAGCGGCGATCTGACGATCGCCCGCTAAACAGGAGTGTACGACAAATGCCTGTTCCCGCTGAACACGCAACGGATGCCCGCTTCAAGATCACCCGCTGAACGCGTATGCTGTGACAACACAACCAGGTCGGAGTGTCAACCGCGGGCGGGTTTGACGAATCCGCCCGGGGATGCGTGTACGCGCATAGAGTGAACCGGCGTGTTCGAGAAGGTCCTGCAAAGCGAACTGGTCCACCAGGCGGCCGGACAACTGGCGCCGGGCAAGGCGGTGTGCCTGGGCGGGGTGTGGGGTTCGTCGGCGGCGCTGCTGGCCGCGGCGCTGGGGCAACTCAGCGGGCGCAAGGTCCTGTTCGTGGCGACCAGCCCGGACGCGGCGGACGAGGTCGCCGACGATATCGAAGTCTTCAGCGGTGCGCCGGTGGAGGTGTTTCCGGCGTGGGAGACCGGGGCGGCCGGGGGACACGTCAGCGACGAGATCACCGGCGAACGCCTGCGTATCTGCGACCTGCTGGCCGGCCAAGGCGAGTCCACCGAGCCGGCCCCCTTCATCGTAGCGCCGGTGATGGCCCTGCTGCAGCCGGTGCCCTCGCCGGAGACGCTGGCGTCGGGGCGGCTGGCGCTGGAGGTCGGGTCCGACCTCGCCCCGTCGGCGCTGATGGCGTGGCTGGTGGACGCGGGGTACGACGCGGTGGACCCGGTGGACCAGCAGGGCGAGTTCGCCCATCGCGGGGGGATTGTGGACATCTTCCCGCCCGGGGCCGGGCGGGCCGTTCGCGTCGAGTTCTTCGGCGACCGGATCGACTCGATGCGCCTGTTCGACCTGGACACGCAGCGCAGCACCGAGCGGATCGAGGCGTGCCGCGTGACGTCCCCGGCGGCGGGTGTGGCGGCGGGATCCGACGCGCGGGGGCTGCCGGACTACCTGGACGACGGTTGGCTGGCCTGCACAGTCGAGCCGACCGAGCTGCGCCAGTTCGCACGCGACATCTATCGGCGGATCGAGGACGTGGGGTTCGACACGGGCGTGTCGGTGTTCGGCGGCCCCGAGCAGGTGGCGGGCGCCGCCAGGACGCTGTTCGAACCGGACGAGCTGTTTGCGGCCATGGACCGCCTGGCGCGCGTCGAGATGCACACCTTCATGCCGGGGCGCAGGGACGGGGCGATCGGCATGGGCATCCGCTCGCTTCAGCGGATGAGCCTGCGGACGCAGGACGCGCTGGGCGAGTTGGCCGAGCTGTCGGGTGCGGCCGAGGTGTGGGTCTACTGCGAGAACGAGGCCGAGCGCGAGCGGTTCATGGAGTTGGCGGCGGCCGGCGGCGGCCAACTCGCGGGCAAGGCGCGGACGGGGATCGGTCACGTGGGGGTGGGGTTTCACTGGCCTGCCCAGCGGCTGGTGGTGGTGGGCCATCACGAGGTGTTCCACCGCTATTCGAAGCGTCGCCGGATCCGCCGGGTGCGGGCGGGCAGGCCCATCGAGTCGCTGCTGGACCTGCAGCCGGGGCAGTACGTGGTGCACGTGGCGCGGGGCATCGCGCGGTTCAAGGGGCTGACGCGTCTGGAGCGCGACGGGCCGGTCGAGGAGTACCTGACCCTCGAGTTCGCCGACAAGGCCCTGCTGCACGTGCCCGCGGCGCAGATCGACCTGGTGCAGAAGTACGTCGGCACGCGCCGCAGCCGACCGACCCTGAGCAAGCTGGGCTCGTCCACGTGGGCCAGGCAGAAGGCCCGGGTGGGCGAGGCGGTGGCGGACATGGCCGCCGAGATGCTGCGGTTCCAGGCCATGCGCCAGGCGGCGCCGGGGATGAGCTTCCCGAAGACCAGCGACTGGCAGAAACGGTTCTGCGACGAGTTCCTGTACACCGAGACGGAGGACCAGTTGGCGTCGATGTCCCAGATCGACGCGGACATGGCCGCGGGTCGCCCGATGGACCGCCTGCTGTGCGGGGACGTGGGCTACGGCAAGACGGAGCTGGCGATGCGGGCGGCGTTCAAGGCGGCCGAGACGGGCAGGCAGGTGGCCGTCCTCGTGCCGACGACGGTGCTGGCCGAGCAGCACTTCCGCACGTTCCGCGAGCGGTTGGCCGATTACCCGTTCCGGGTCGAGATGCTCAGCCGATTCCGCACCCCCGCCGAGCAGAAGCGCATAGCCCGGGACCTCGTTGCCGGGCGGATCGACGTGCTGATCGGGACGCATCGGCTGCTGAGCGCGGACGTGCGGTTCGCGGACCTGGGGCTGGTGGTTATCGACGAGGAACAGCGTTTCGGCGTGGAGCACAAGGAGCACCTCAAGCGCATGCGCGCCAGCGTGGACGTGCTGACGATGACGGCCACGCCCATCCCGCGCACGCTGCACATGGCCCTGATGGGTCTGCGCGACATCAGCGCTCTGGCCACGGCGCCGATGGACCGCCTGGCGATCCGGACGGACGTTCGGCATTACGACGAGCGGCTGATTCGCCAGGCCATCCTGCACGAGCTGAACCGCCAGGGGCAGGTCTTCTTCGTGCACAACCGCGTGATGGACATCGCGTCGCTGACGGATCGCGTGGCGGCCCTGGTGCCCGAGGCGCGGGTCGACTTCGCCCACGGGCAGATGCACGGGCACACGCTCGAACAGGCCATGCTCAGGTTCGTCCGCGGGGACACCGACGTGCTGGTGTGCACGACGATCATCGAGTCCGGGCTGGACATCCCGGCGGCCAACACGATGATCGTTCACGAGGCGGACCGTTTCGGCCTGGCGCAGTTGCACCAGCTTCGCGGGCGGGTCGGGCGCTACAAGCACCGGGCGTTCTGCTACCTGCTGCTGCCCGAGACCCGCAGCGTCTCGCCGGTGGCGGCCAAGCGCCTCAAGGCCGTCGAGGAGTTCTCCGACCTCGGCGCGGGTTTTCAGATCGCGATGCGTGACCTGGAGCTTCGCGGGGCGGGCAACATCCTCGGCCGGGCCCAGAGCGGGCACATCGCCACCGTCGGGTACGAGCTGTACTGCCAACTGCTCGAGCGGGCGGTGGGTCGGCTGCGGGGCGAGCCGGCGGCGCCGCGGCGCGACGTGCACGTGGAACTCGGCCTGGACGCGTATATTCCCCGCGCGTACATCCCGTCCGAGCGCCAGCGGATGGAGGTGTACCGGCGTATGGCGCGGTGCGCCGGCGAGGCGGAGATCCGCCGGCTGTCGGCGGACCTGGCCGACGCGTACGGGCCCGTGCCCGCCGAGGTCCAGACGCTGCTGGACCTGGCCGAGGTCCGCGTCCTGGCCGGGCCGCTCGGCATAACGAGCATCATCATGATGGCCCCGGACATCGTGTTCGCGATCGAGGACTTTTCGGCGGTCGAGGCGGTGTTCGCGGGTTCGGCGGGGACGGCCCGGCTGGCGGACGAGAAGACGGTGCACTGGCGGCTGCCTGCGAACACCCTCGAGATGCCCACGCTGATGCGCGTGCTGCTCAATCGGTTGAGACGGGCGGCATCGCCTGTATAATGCCACCCGGCGACGAGAAGGAACGCCCCGGCGATGAGAAGGCGACAACTGACTGCGATGCTGCTGGCCGCGTGCGCCCTGTGGGGCTGCGGCCCGAAGGAGCCCCCCGCGCGCCCGGGCGCCATGCGCGCCCGCCCGCGCCCCACCACGGGGCCCGCCGCAACCACCAGGCCCACCACCAGGGAGGCCCCCGGGCGCGTCGTGGCGGCCGGCATGCTCCAGGTGGGCCAGCGCTTCATCGCCATCGAAGACGCCATGGCCATGGGGCGGTTCGACTTCGACCGCCTCAACGGGAATCTCCCCCCCGACCAGTTTCGCGCCGAGGCCCGATCGACCGTCGAGAGGGTCATCGCCCTGCTCGTTCGCGCCACGCTGGCGCTCGGGGAGGCCGAACGGCACATGACCGACAAGCAGAAGGAGATGATCGAGGCCAAGGTCGAGTACGCCAAGAGTCGGATGATCACCGAGGCCGGGGGAAGCGTCGACCAACTGAAGCACAAACTGGCGACCCGGGGCATCGAACTCAAGCAGGTGCTCGAGAACGAACGGCGCAAGCTGACGATCGACTTCTATCACCAGACGAAGTTCATGCTGTCGATCGTGATCACGCGGAAGATGATGTGGGCGTACTACACGGCCAACCGGGACACGTACGTCACGGGCAGGAAGGTGCGTCTTCGCGTGATCGCGGTGCCTGCGACGGCGCTGTGGCCCATGGGGGTGAACGACCCGACGGACGAGCAGAAGGCCGCCGCACGCGCCGAGTCGCTGAAGATCGTTCGCCAGGCCGCCAAGGACCTCGCCGCCGGGCAGGACTTCAAGACCGTCGCCCGGCGCGTGGGCAAGAGCATCCGGGCCAGGTACGGCGACCAGTGGGACGCGTACGACTTCCGGGGCAAGAGCCGCATCGACCTGATGGCGGACAAGGGCGGGCTGTGGCCGCACGAGGGCAGCCCGGCGGGCTTCCGAGACAAGGTGCTCGCCGGGGCGGCGGCCGAACTCGAACAGGGGGCCGTCAGCAAGGTCGAACAGACCGACCGCTGCTGCTACCTGATCCAGGCCGACCACGTCATCCCGGCGCGGAACGTCAGTTTCGGGGACGCCCAGGAGAGCATCCTGGCGATCCTGCGCCGCCGGGAGTATCTCAGGCGGGAGAACGCGTACCTCCTGGACAAGTACAGGCAGTTCGAGAGGCTGCGCACCGCCGAAGACAGACGGCGCCAGGTGCGTTTCGCCCAACTGGTCCTCGACCGCGTCGTGGCCGACTACTGCGGGAAGGAACGGCCTCCGTAGCCGTCAATCGGTACCGGCGGTTGACGCAACGTGTCCTGCATGACGGACTCTTCGGGACCTGCGGTCCCGTCGTGGCCACTGAAGGGACCGGCACGGGACCGGGGGTTCCGAAGACACTGAAGCAAGACCAGTCAATGCGCGAGCGCACTTACTAATGCCGATCGGGGTTAGAGCAAGGGGATACCGGCGTCGCGGCAGGTGTCGAGGACGTCCTGGGGCCAGTGGCTGACCTGGACTTCGCCGATGTGGGCCTTTTCCAGCAGGAGCATGCAGAGGCGGCTCTGGCCGATCCCGCCCCCGACGCTCTGGGGGAGCTTGCCTTCCAGGAGCAGCTTGTGCCACGGCAACTCCGCCCGATCCATGCAGCCGCGAATGGCCAACTGCTTCAACATGGTCTGGCCGTCCACGCGGATGCCCATCGACGACAGCTCGAACGGGATCTTCAGCAGCGGGTTCCAGACGAAGATATCGCCGTTGAGGCCCCGGGTTTGCGGCGAGGTGGGTGTGGTCCAGTCGTCGTAGTCGGGCGCGCGGCCGTCGTGGATGGTGCCGTCGGGCAGCTCGCCCCCGATGCCGATGATGAACACGGCCCCGTGTTCCTGGCAGGCGGCGGATTCGCGTTCCCCTCGTGTCGCGTCAGGATACCGGCGTGCCAGGTCCTCGCTGTGCACGAAGGCGATCTCGTCGGGCAGCCAGGTCGTCCGGTTGTGGAACGTTTCGGCCAGTTGCGATTCGGTGTCCTTGATGGCGGCGTAGATGTTGCGCACGACGGCCTTGAGCGTCTCGATGTTGCGGTCCTCGGGCGTGATGACCCGCTCCCAGTCCCACTGGTCGACGTAGACCGAGTGGATGTTGTCGAGGACCTCCTCGTCCGGGCGCAGGGCGTTCATGTCCGTGTAGATGCCCTGGGCGACCTGGAAGTCGTACTTGTACAGCGCCAGCCGCTTCCACTTGGCCAGCGACTGGACAATCTCGCAGCGCCGGTCCCCGTCGGCCAGGATGCCGAACGCTATCGGGCGCTCGACGCCGTTGAGGTTGTCCTGGACACCGGAGTCGGCCTCGACGAACAGGGGGGCGGTGATCCGGTCGAGGTTCAGGCTCCGCGCCAGGGCGTGCTCGAAGTGGTCCTTGGTGAACTTGATGGCCCGCTCTGTCTGGCAGACGTCCATCGTGGCGTGATAGCCTTCGGGGATAATCGTTTTCAAGCCGGTGCTCCTGCGACGAATGTCGTTGCTACTTTCGTGGTCCGGTCTCGGGTTTGCCGCGGTCGAACAGGAGAGTGGGCAGGGCCTTGAAAAGCCCGTCGAGCTTGTAGAGGCTCTCGACCTCGCCTCGGCAGTTGTACCAGCATTCGGTGCAGCGGTTGTTCTTCGACGCCAGACGAAGCCGCCCGTGAATGTTCTGAGGCGTGTCGCGGTAGAGGTTGGCCAGCGGGCGGTCCTTGCGTTCGACGCAGATGGCCACGTCCCCGGTCGAGTCGATGTTGAAGAAGGCCCTTCCGGCTCGGCAGTCGGGCACCCCGCCGCCGAGGAACGTGTCGAACAGGCCGAGATACCGCGGGTTCGACAGCACGTTCCGGTGCCGCTCGTGCAGCGCCAGCAGTCGCGGCGAGACCAGCCCGTCGTTGTGCTGGTAGGCCTTCGAGCCGGTCTTCAGGTGTCCGTACGGCTGGACCATGAAGAACGCCCCGCGCTCGGCGGCCATCGCCGCAATGTCGTCCAGCTCGTCGATGTTGTCGTCGAGCAGGACGGCGATGACGTTGATTCGCTGGTGTTCGGCCACGCGGGCCTCGGTCAGCATCTCGACGGCGCGCCAGGCCTGGTCCCATGCGCCGTCCATGCCCCGCTGCTCGTCATGGCGAGCCGCCCGGGCGTAGTCGATGCTCACCGACGCGCCCCACAGGCCGGCGCCCATCAGCTCGGCCGCCACCTCCGGCGTGACGAACCAGCCGTTGGTGGTCACGAACGGGAAGTGATACCGCCCGATGGCGCGGACGATATCGGGCAGGTCGGTTCTGAGCAGCGGCTCGCCCCCGGCCAGGGACACCATCAACGTGCCGTACGACGCCAGTTTCCTTGCCCCGGCCTCGAAGTCGTCGACGCTCGGCTCGGGTGCGCGGCCGAGCGGATCGTGCCAGTAGTGGCAGAATCGGCAGCGGAAGTTGCAGCGGTAGGTCACCTGCCAGGCGCACCAGATGGGATGGCGCGACGTCCACGCGCGGAACAGGCGGAACTTCTTGGCCAGCGAACTGATCACGCGAACCGGGTCCTTGTCTCCAGGCCGCCGCGAGCGGTCTATCGGTCGAGCAGTCTGCGGAGTCCTCTTCGTCGGCTGCGCGAGACGCGCCTGAGCAACTTGGCCAGGCCCGTTGCCGGCGAACCCTTCAGCAGGCGCGGGAACTTCTCGACCACCGCGCCGATCTCGGCGGCCGACAGCGACGGCATGTCCAGCACGCTCCGCTGGCGCCAGTATCCCGATTCGCTCCGGCCGCTCGTCCAACCGTTCTCCGCACACAATTCCGCCGCACGCGTGCCGGGCGTTGGATAGTACACCCGCGGGTGAATCTCGTCAACCTCGGTCTGTCTGACCAGCGAGAGGGTCTCCTCGATGGTGATCTCGGATTCGTACGGGCATCCGATGAACACGTCGGCGCAGACGGTCAGGTCCGCCTGGCGAAGGGTGCGGCATGCGCTGAGGATGTCGTCGTTGCTCAGTCGCATGGAGAGGATTTCCTCGCGGATGAATCGGCTGCCCGAGCCGATCTGGACGTGAACCGTTCGGCACATGGATCGCGCCAGCGTGGCGGCCAGGGCCGGCGTGACGTGATCCAGGCGGACGTGGCAGCGGTAGGGCAGGTGGCAGCGTTTGGGGTACTGGCGGGCGAATCGCCCCAGCCAGTCGGCGTCGGCGGCGAAACAGTGATCGTAGAACCCCACAGACTTCACGCCGCGGTATTGCGTGACGACCTGGCGGATTTCATCGAGCACGTTGGACGGACTGCGCCGGCGAACGAAAGGCCCGGCATCGGCGTAAAGGTCCATGTACCAGTCGTTGATGCAGTACGCGCACCACAGGCCGCAGCCTCGGGCGACCTTGAACTCCGCCTGGCCCGTCGCGTCGACGATCTGCTGGTAGTCGAACAGGGCGCGATCGGGGAAAGGCAGGGCGTCCAGGTCAGCCGGCAGCGGGCGAAGATCGCCCTTGACCAGCCCGTCGGGACTGTTGACCCACAGCCCGTCCAGGCCCTCCGGGTCCACGCGGTCGCGGAAGGCCCGCAGCAGCGCCACGGCCGCCGCCTCGTACTCGCCCAGGACAAGGGCATGAACGCCCGGGATGCTCGCCGCCTGCGCGGGGCAGCAGGTGGCATATCGGCCGAGCACGGCCACCGGAATCGAGAAACCCTCGGCAATGTCCTCGATGGTCCGGTGGGCCGCATCCACGCTGTACAGGTCCAGATCGGCCAGAACGTAGCGCGGACGGTGTTCGATGATGGCCTGGCGCAGCACGTCGGGGTGGTGCCCGGCCAGGGGGACCAGTCGGCAGACAAACCCCTCGGCTTCGAGCATCGCCGCCAAGGTCCCCAGGCAGTGCGAGAAGACCCTCAGCGGCGTATCGGGACGGGGCTCAACGAACTGAAGCATCAGCACTTGCATGACGTGTCATGATACCCCCGTCCTCGCCGCCCGGTCCAGGACTATCCTCCCCCCAAGCCCGGGGATCCCAATCCCTGGGGCCGTTCCGTTCGTACACCGAGATACGGGTCTGTGGCGCAGGACGCAACGCGTCTGGGCTCTCGCCCCGGGGATTGGAATCCCCGGGCTTGGGGGCGCGTGCGATTTCCTGAACAGGGCCGTCTGCCGGGCCGATACTTACAGCAGGGGCCAGGCATGCATCTGGCGCCTTGACCGCGGCCCGGCCTGCGGATACTGTTCCCACTGCCGGGTAGTGGTTCATGAACGAACGACGTCTTTCCATGGGAGAAGCACGATGATGAGAACGTTCTCGACGATGCGTCTGGCCGTCTCGGCGGTGTGCGGCCTGCTTGCGGCGACCATGCTGAGCGGCTGCTGGGTGACGTCAGGTGACCTGGAGACTCGGCTGACGAAGTTCAAGACGGAGGACCTGGCCGAAACGCAGTCGCAGGTCCAGTCCAACACGAGCAAGGTTGCGGCCGTCGAGAGCAGCGTCACCGCCATCGGCAAAGAGGTCGAGGCGCTCAAGGAGTTGCGGACGAAGCTGGAGGACCTCGGCAGCAAGGTGGATGACATCACCAAGAAGCTCGCTGCGCTGGACGGGATACCGGCGCGGGTGGCCGCCAGTGAGACCAGCGTGTCACAGCTTCGCAAGGACGCGGAGACGGCCAAGGCGTCGCGGGCGGAGCTTCTGGCCGGTCTGTCGAAGGCGGCCCTGAAGACCGACCTCGACAAGCTCGCCAAGAGCACGGACGACAACGTGGCGCGTCTGGACAACAAGGACAAGGAGCTGACGGGCAAGGACACCGAGTTGGCCGGGGGCCTCAGCAAGCTGGAGAAGATCGCCGAGGCCCTCGTAACCGACGTCAAGACGATCAAGGTCTTCGCCGCCAGACTCGACACCGAGATGAAGGACCTGACCAAGAAGACCACCGACTCGATGGCCGCCCAGGACAAGAAGATCGCCAGCATCGGAGGGGGCGTTTCGACGGCGCTGACCAAGGAGATCGGTCTGCTCGAGAAGCGGATTACGACCCTGAAGGACGTGCTCAAGGGCCTCGGTTCCGGCGCCTCCGGCGGCGGCCCGGCGACCCGGGCGGCCCAACCGTAGCTCCCCGGGCGCATCGGCCGACCAAGACGATTTTGGGAAAGTGCTTGCCCAAGTGCCACCAGGGCGATAGGATTAGTTGTAGAGGTACCTGATGATCCGTCGAGAAGAGTCTCTGGCGTTGTCGTTGCTGAGCGGGCTCCTTCTGCGCTGACGGATCGCGGACCAGGCGATAAGCCAAAGACACGGCTCCGCGATCCACAAGGGATCGCGGGGCTTTTTTATTGCCGTGCGGCGCGTGCGCCGAAGGCCCCGCGCAGCCGCCGCCGGCACGACAGAGAAAGGACACCGTCATGTCCACGAACACCGACACGCCGAAGTACGTCCTTCCGGCAGGCATCGACCTGCCCGACCGGCAGTGGCCCGGCCGCGCTGTCACCACCAGCCCCGTCTGGTGCTCGGTCGATCTGCGGGACGGCAACCAGGCCCTGCCCAACCCGATGGACCCGGACCAGAAGCTGGAGTACTTCCACCTGCTGGCGGGGATCGGCTTCAAGCATATCGAGGTCTCGTTCCCCTCGGCCAGCAAGGACGACTTCCGGTTCGTCAGGCGCCTCGTCGAGGACGGGCACATCCCCGACGACGTGTTCATCATGGTCCTGACCCAGTGCCGCTCCGAACTCATCGAGCGGACGTTCGAGTCCATCCAGGGCGTGCCCAGGGCCATCGCCCACCTCTACTGCGCCACGTCCGACCTGCACATGCAGCAGGTGTTCGGCTTGAGCCGCGACCAGACGCGAGAGATGGCCGTCCGCAGCGTGATCCAGGCGCGCGAGTTGGCCGAGAAAACGCCCGGAGCCGACATCCGCCTGGAGTTCTCGCCCGAGGAGTTCACCGATACCGACCTGGACTTCGCGCTGGAGATATGCGAGGCCGTCTACGACGCCTGGGGCCGGGCCACGACCGACAAGCCGCTCATCCTGAACCTCCCGGCCACCGTCGAGCGCCGCCCGCCGAACCACTACGCCGACATGATCGAGTATTTCTGCCGGCACTTCACCCGGCGTGACCGCGTGATGATCTCGCTCCACTCGCACAACGACCAGGGCATGGCGGTAGCGGCTACGGAGCTGGCGCTGGCCGGCGGGGCCGACCGCGTCGAGGGAACCCTGTTCGGGCACGGGGAGAGAACCGGGAACGTCGACCTGGTGACCGTCGCGAACAACCTGCGTTCGCGAGGCATCGAGACGCACCTGGACTTCAGCACCCTCGACCGGATCGCAGAAACGGTCGAACGCCTGACCGGTATGGGCGTCTACTATCGACAGCCGTACGCCGGAGAGTACGTCTTCACCGCCTTTTCCGGATCGCACCAGGACGCGATCAACAAGGGCATGCATAAGAACGTCCACTCGCCGGAGGTGTTCGGCGTGGGATGGAAGGTGCCCTATCTGCATGTCGACCCGGGCGATCTGGGCCGGCAGTACGAGCAACTGATCCGGATCAACTCGCAATCGGGCAAGGGCGGGGTGGCCTGGGTGCTCGAACGCCAGTTCGGACTGGAGGTTCCCCGCCAGATGAGGCCGGACGTCCGCCGCGCCGTCCAGGTTCTGGCCGATCAGCAGGCGCGGGAACTGACCGCCGAGGAGGTCCACGGCGCCTTCATGGACGAGTTCGTCAACCCCGCCGGACCCTATGAACTGGTTGGGTATTGGCCGCGGCCGGACGAAAACGACCCGACCCAGATTCACGGCGAAGTGCGCGTGCGAATCGACGGCGAACTCTATGAGGTCACCGCCGACGGCAACGGGCCGATCTCCGCCTTCATCCGTGCGATGCGGCAGATCGAGCCGAACGGCTTCACCGTCGACGACTACCACGAACAGGCCGTCGGCAAGGGCGCCGAAGCTCAGGCGGTGGCCTACGTGCCGCTCAGGCTACATGACGGGCGCATCGTCTTCGGCGTGGGGATGGACACGAACATCGACCAGGCGGCTGTCAAGGCCATCATCTCGGGCATGAACCGGATGAGGAGCAGCAGGGACTCAACCGCGCCGGGTCAATAACCCCCCGGTTGTCGGAACACCGCACTCCGGGGCCGTGCGCTGGGGGGCGGTGTCTCGGCCGATGCTGGGCGTGTGGGCGGGGCGCCGCTCACGTTTCCACACGAATGACCTTCTCGGCTTTGAGGCCCTTGTCCCCCTCAATCAGTTCGAACTCAACGGTGTCGCCTTCGTTGAGCGAACGGAATCCCTCGGCTTCCACGGACGAATAGTGGACGAAGATGTCTTCGTCACGGTCCTCAGTGCGAATGAACCCGTACCCTTTGGCGTCGTTGAACCACTTGACAGTACCTTTGCTCATGAGACTTGCCTCCGACGGCAATCTGGGTTTACGGACAGCGGGCCGATCCAAGCCGAAGGCACAAGCGACCTGCGGCTCAACACTCGATGTGTCCGAACACACACACACATCCAACATAACCCCTAACCAACAAGAAGCTGCAAAAAGGCGAGACGCGCCGACCGCGCGTGCTCAAGTTGTCTGTTACTATACCGTTATTAACCTGGCAATGCAAGGAAAATCTCGGATGAATCCGAGAAATGATTCTTCGGTATGGGGCCGTCGCCGTGCCAGGGAAGCCTTGGCCGGGGCACTACAGGGCCCTTCCGAGGGCTTTGGCGATGCGGCGCAGCATGGCCATGACGTCTGCAAGTGATTCCGGTGTAATGCTTTGTGCGCCGTCAGACGTCGCGTGAACCGGGTCCGGATGACATTCGATCAGCAGGCCGTCGGCCCCCGCGGCAACCGCGGCGCAGCACATCGCCGGCACCAGGTGGGCATGACCCGTGCCATGGGAGGGATCGACGACCACCGGCAGATGGGTCTTGTCGTTCAGCTCGGGGACCACCGCCAGGGGAAGCGTGTTGCGGACGTAGCTCTCGTACGTTCGGATGCCTCGCTCGCACAGGATCACGTTCGGGTTGCCCGAACTGACCACGTACTCCGCCGCCAGGAGCCACTCGTCCACACGGGCGCACAGGCCTCGCTTCAGAAGAACCGGCTTGTCCAGGCGGCCCACCGCCTCCAACAGGGGATAGTGCTGCATGTTGCGCGCGCCGATCTGGAGGACGTCCGCGTAGTGCGCCACCGGGGCGATATGCTCCAGGCCGATCACCTCGGTGACAATCGCCAGTCCCGTGCGCTGCCTGGCCTCGGCGAGGATCTTCAGCCCCTTGATGCCCAGCCCCTGGAAGCTGTACGGGCTGGTTCTGGGCTTGAACGCCCCGCCCCGCAGCCCGATCGCCCCGCACGCCTTGACCGCCTCGGCGACCCGCAGCAGTTGGTCGCGATCCTCCACGCTGCACGGCCCGGCAATCACGCCTACCCTGCGGCCGCCCATCGCGAAACGTTCCGGGCCGATGGCGACCTGCGTCCGCTCGGGCCTGGTCTCCCGCGAGGCCAGCTTGTACGGGGCCAGGATCGGAACGATCCGCTCGACCATCGGCGCGGTCTCGATGGCGCTCTTGTCCACCGCACGCTTGTCACCGATGCACGCCACCACCGTCCGGTCGGTGCCGACGATCACGTGGTCCTTCAGACCGAAGTCCTTCACCAGGTCGATCACGTGGCGAACCTGTTCCTTCGTTGCCCCGGGCTTCATGACCACGATCATCTGGGGTTCTCCCGTCTTCTGGGTCTGTCCCGAAGAGGATAACAGGATGGACACGATGAACAACGACAAAGAACAACGACAACGACAAGACGGGATCACGGGCCCTTCGGGCCTGCTATCCCGTCAAGACGTCGTTGTCGTTCACGTCGTGTCATGCGTGCAACCTGCCGGCCGGCCGGCCGGTTCGTGGACAAGTCTTGTCTTGCGAGGGTTTGCTGCTACAATCCCGTGCAATCATGGCCAAGATCATTCCTATTGACGGCTCGCAGGGGGAAGGAGGCGGGCAGATTCTGCGCACGTCGGTGGGACTGGCTGCGGCGTTCGGGGTGGGCGTTCGCGTGACGAATATCCGCAGCAAGCGCCCCAAGCCCGGCCTGCGGGCGCAGCACCTGGCGGCGGTGCGAGCGGCGGCGGCCGTCTGCAACGGCACGCTCTCGGGAGACACCATCGGCTCGGCCGAGGTGAGCCTCATCCCGGGGCCGCTGCGCCAGGGGCAGTTCGCGTTTGACATCGGCACGGCCGGTTCGGCGCTCCTGGTCTGCCAGACCATTCTGCCGGCCTTGATGCTCGCCGACGCCGACAGCGACGTGACGGTGCGCGGCGGGACGCACAATCCGTTGGCGCCGTGCTTCGAGTACGTTCGGGACGTCTTCGCGGTCCTGGCCAGTACGGCCAACTGCCAGGTGTACTTCGAGCTGGACCGGGCGGGGTTCCACCCGGCCGGGGGGGGACAGGTGCGCATGGCGGTGACCGGCCTGGGCGGCCGAGAGGGCGTCGAGCCCATCCGTCTGACCTCGCGCGGCGACCTGAAGTACATCGAGGGCGTTTCGGCGGCCGGGGGGACCTCGTCGGCCGACGTCGCCGAACGTCTGGGCAGGCACATCGTGGCTCGGCTGGCCGAAGCGGAGCACCGCCCGAGCATCGAACAGGCCGCCCTCGAGTCCGACTCGCCCGGTGCGGTCGCCTTTCTTCGGGCGGTCTTCGCGCGCACCGTTGCCGGGGCGATGTCCCTCAGCGGGCCCGACCGGTTCGGGGACGTGGTGGCCGACGACGCAGTCGACGCCATGCTGGCGTTCGTCGACTCTGCCGGCGTGGTGGACTGCCACGCGGCCGACCAGTTGCTGCCTATCGCGGCCCTGTGCCTCGACGAGAGCCGTTTCGTGACCGAGCGCGTGACCCGTCACCTGCGGACCAATGCCGCGGTGATCCAGCAGTTGACCGGTCGGACCGTGACGATTGCACCGGGCCCGGACGGGGCCGCGACGGTCACCGTCCCCGCCGTGTGACCCCCCCCTCGCCCCGGCCGGACGCCCCGGCGGGCCCAGGGGCGACGTTTTTTGACTTGTTGCGGTAGTCTCGTTTGCAGAACGGGTTGGAGTAGATGGTGTCCTTCTGCGGCCGGATGGCATGTCCGGCCCGGGTGCACATATACCGCGAGACGACAGATATCCGCAGTAGCGAAATCACAGGATGTCCGGAGACACGAGAGCATGAGCGAGAACGACAACGGCGCCAAGCCGGGCGAGGGCCAGATCGACGCCCGCATCACCGAGGCTGACGATATCAAGGCCGTCAAGGCCCTCAACGCCGCCTACAAGGAAATGACCGACCAGATCGGCAAGGTGATCGTCGGGCAGGCCGAGGTCATCGAGCAGGTCCTGGTGGCCATCTTCTGCCGCGGCCACGCCCTGCTGGTCGGCGTGCCGGGGCTGGCCAAGACCCTGCTGATCAGCACGATCAGCGAGGTGCTCCAGTTGAGCTTCAAGCGGATCCAGTTCACGCCCGACCTGATGCCTTCGGACATCACCGGCACGGACGTGCTGGAAGAGGACCACACCACGGGCAAGCGCATCTTCCGGTTCGTCAAGGGTCCGCTGTTCGCCAACATGATCCTCGCCGACGAGATCAACCGCACGCCCCCCAAGACCCAGGCCGCCCTGCTCGAGGCCATGCAGGAGCACATGGTCACCATCGGCGAGGAGACCTACCCGCTGGACGACCCGTTCTTCGTTCTGGCCACGCAGAACCCCATCGAACAGGAAGGCACCTACCCGCTGCCCGAGGCGCAGTTGGACCGGTTCATGTTCAACATCTACGTCGACTACCCGTCGTCCGGCGAGGAGTTGGCGATTCTCAAGCAGGTCACCGGCACGTACGAGGCGGACCTGACGCCGACGCTGAGCGGCGAGGACATCAATCGCCTGCAGCAGATCGTTCGGCGGGTACCCGTGGCCGACCACGTGTTCCAGTACGCCCGCGACCTGGCCCGCGCGACCAGGCCGGCCACTCCCGAGGCCCCGGACTTCATCAACGAACTGGTCAACTGGGGCGCAGGGCCCCGCGCGGGGATCTACCTGACCCTGGCGGCAAAGGCACGCGCCATCCTCCACGGACGGTTCCACGCCACCACGGAAGACATCCGCATCATGGCCCTGCCCGTCCTGCGCCATCGCGTGATCACCACGTTCAACGCCGAAGCGGCCGGCATCACCTCCGACGAGGTCGTCACGCGGCTGCTGGCCGAAATCCAACCCTCCGTCGAAGGCGCCCTGACGTAGCGGCGGCCCCCGTCCGGGCGCGACCCGGAGGCACCGAGAAGCCATGAGCAGCCAGATGACCCGTTCACGACCGTTCGGCTCGCGGGACGCCAAGAGGCCCGAGGCGGCATCGAGGCCGTCGGGAGGGCACTGGCGGCGTTCGCTGCTTCTGGCCGCGCTGAACGTCCCGCTGTGGGCGCTGCTGGCCGGAGCCCTCTACGCCGGTGATGCCAAGTACACGGTCATGATGTGGTGCGGCGTCGGCCTGGTCGCCGCGGGCGGCATCGTGGTCCTGGTCTGGCAGGCCAAGACCGCCGGCCAGGCGATGCTCAGGGTCCTGCGCTCGGGCGAGGCCTTCCCGCTGAGTTGGCTCGGACTCTTCCTGGTGGTCTTCGCGGCGCTGGTTTTCAACCCGGCCCTCTACGTGTCGGCACGCCTGGTGACGATCCTATGAGTGCAGAGCGCAGCAACCAGCCGGATTACATGAGCCTGCTTGACGGGGAGGCTCTGGCGAAGATCCACCGCCTCGAGTTCATCGCACGAGGCGTGGTCGAGGGGTTCGTGGCCGGGCGCCACAGGAGCCCGTACAAGGGCTTCAGCGTCGAGTTCGCCGAGCATCGCCAGTATGCGCCCGGGGACAATATCCGCGACCTCGACTGGCGCGTCTATGGAAAGTCCGACCGCTACTACATCAAGCAGTACATCGAGGAGACCAATCTCCGGGCCACCATCCTGCTGGACGCCTCCGGGTCGATGGCCTACACCGGGGACCAGGCCTCCAAGCGCAACGGCCAGGCGCTGAGCAAGTTCGAATACGGCCGGCTGGTGGCGGCCTCGCTGGCGCACCTGATGATCCACCAGCAGGACGCGGTGGGGCTGGTGTCGTTCGATACCGAAATGCGCCGCTATATCCCCCCGCGAAGCCGCGTCACCCACCTCCGCGCAATCCTCGAAGAGCTTCACGGCACGGCCTGTGGCGGGGAGACGGCCCTGGCGCCCATCCTCCACGACATCGCCGAACGCGCACACCGGCGCGGGCTGATCGTGCTGATATCCGACCTGTTCGACAAGCCCGAGGACATTCTCAACGCCCTGCACCACTTCCGCCACCGCAAGCACGAGGTGCTGGTTCTGCACGTCCTGGCCGAGGAGGAGATCACCTTCCCCTTCGACCGCTGGAGCCAGTTCCGCGACCTGGAGGTCGTGCGGCACCACATCCAACTGGACCCGCGCTCGGTCCGCACCCAGTATCTCGACGAGATCCGGAAGTTCATCCGGCGCATCGAACTGGGCTGCGGGCAGATGAGCATCGACTACGTGCCGCTGTCGACCAAGCGAGACTTCGACGTGGCGCTGGCCCACTACCTGGCCCACCGCAAGAGCCTGCACAAGTAGCTTCGCAGCCTCCAATTCCAGTTCCCATTCGTCCGAGCGCCGTTGGCTCTGATTATGCGACGTCCATTTCGCCCCGCGTATATTCACCCGGGGCGAAAAGGTGTCCTCAAATGCGCACGGGCTATACGACGGAATCGAAAACCGACAATCGGAAATCGACAATCCCCCGTCCGTCACTTCTCCAGCAGCGTGTCGAACCCGGACGTCTTGTGAACCTTGTGGTCCTTGCGGGTCCCGACGACGATCATGGCCTCGACGTCCGTGCCTTTGAGCATATCCAGCGCGGCCAGGGGCCCCTCGGGGCGGGCGGCCAGAACCGACAGGGCCGTCGCCCACGCGTCGGCCTGGACCGCCGTGGGGGCCACCACCGTCACCGACGGGGCGGCGTCAACCGGTCTGCCGGAGCAGGGGTCGATGATGTGGCTGTACTGTTTGCCCTCGATCTCGACGAATCGCTCGTAGTTCCCGCTGGTGCAGATGGCGCCTTCCTGGAGCCTGAGCACGCCGATGGCGTCCGCCTGGCCGGAGGTAAAGGGGTCCTTGATGAGGATGCGCCACTTGCGGCCTCCGGGCTTGGCGCCGAAGCACCGGATGTCGCCCCCGACCTCGACCAGCCCGCCGGCCACGCCGGCCACACGCATCGCCTCGATGGCCAGGTCGATGCCATAGCCCTTGGCGACGCCGCCGAGGTCCACCTTGGCCGTGTCGTGCAGCTTCATGACCGAGTCCGGGTGGAGCCTGTATCTCTCGTCTTGCCCCTCGTACCACCCGCACAGCTGCAGCGCCCTGTCGACGGTCTCGTTGGTCGGGAGCCTGCCGGTCTTTCCGGCCTTGCGCCACACGTTGAACAGCGGCGCGCAGGTCACGTCGAACGCCCCGCCGGTCTGCTGGGTCAGATCCTTCGATATCGTCAGGATCTCGACGGTTTGCGGATCGAGCATGACGACCATGTTGGCCTTTGCGGCGTTGAGGCGGGCGATGTCGGAGTCGGGCTGCCAGGCGCTGAGCAGGCTCTCGGTCCGCTCGAGGGCCGCGACGGCATTGTCCAGGGCCTCCAGGGCGGCCTGCCGGCGGTCGGGCGGAACGATCGCCCGCAACTGGCAGTTGGTGTCCATGATATCCGGGCGGCTCCGCTCGATGCTCATGAGCATCGGGTCGTCGCTGTGGATTTGCCACAGGCCCACCGCCACCAGCGCTATGATGCCCGCCAGGACGCCGAGTTGTATCACCGCCGCCGCGTGCTTGCTCACGTGACCTCTCCTGCCGCCGACCTTCCGTGTGCCGACGACTCTATAAAAACTTTAGCATCTCTTCGGCACGATCTCAAGGCCGCGTTAGGAGAGATTCCCGAAACACGGCCCCGCGGGCGCGCTGCGGAGCATCTGGACAGGCGCGTCGCGCGCGACCTGCGACCGGAAGCTGCGGCCGGACACCCTTACGTGCCGCCGGCCTCGTACGTGGCCGTCACCGTCGAATGCATGCCCCCGCGCGGAGTGAACGCCCCCGTCACGGTCATGCGCCGCGGGGACAGGGCCGCCACCAGGTCGTCCAGAATGCGGTTCACCACGTCCTCGTAGAACGCACCGACGTCGCGGAAGGCCTGGAGGTGGAACTTGAGGCTCTTGAGTTCGACGCACACCGCGTCGGCCACGTACTCGATCTCGATCGTGCCGAAATCCGGCTGGCCGGTCTTCGGACACAGCGACGTGAACTCCGGCGCCACGTGCCGGATTACGTAGTCCCGCCCCGGATGAGGGTTCTCGAAGGTCTCCAGCTCGGCCATCGCGTGTCTCCTTCGCCCGTACACACTACACGCATTGCATCGCCAGGGGAAGGGCTGTACGCTGTCGGCCGTGACTGACCGACCGCCAAAGCCTGCGGTGGTGCTGCTGTCGGGCGGGCTGGACTCGGCCACGGTGCTGGCCGTGGCGCGGGATCGCGGCTTCGCCTGCCATGCCATCAGCTTCGACTACGGCCAGCGGCACCGGTTCGAGCTGGCCGCGGCCGGCCGGGTGGCCGCCGCCGGACGGGCCGTCGAGCACCGCGTGGTGACGATCGACCTGTCGGCCTCGGGCGGATTCGGCGCCAGCGCGCTGACCGACGCCATCGACGTGCCCAAGGACCGACCCGAGCGGTTGGATATCCCCGTCACCTACGTCCCGGCCAGGAACACGATCTTCCTGAGCATCGCGCTGGGCTGGGCCGAGGTCATCGGGGCGTTCGACATCTTCCTCGGCGTCAACGCGGTGGACTACAGCGGCTATCCGGACTGCCGACGGCCCTTCATCGACGCGTTCGAGCGCCTGGCGAACCTGGCGACGGCGGCGGCGGTCGCGGGGCGCGGCACGTTCAGGATCCACGCGCCGCTGATCGAGATGACCAAGGGCCAGATCATACGCACCGGGCTGGCCCTGGGCGTGGACTACTCGCTGACGCACAGTTGCTACGATCCCGACGACGCGGGGCGGGCCTGCGGCCGCTGCGACGCCTGCCGACTGCGCCTCCACGGATTCGCCGACGCCGACGCCAACGACCCGATCGACTACCCGTGTGCTGGTTGACTGGTGTACTGGTTAACTGGTTGACTGGTAACGGCACCCGCCGCGCAGCGAGGAACCAATCAACCAGTCAACCAGAAAGGGCGAGCATGGATCGTGATACGCTGACGGGTTTCATGGACATCATCCGGCAGACGGCGCGGCGTGCGGGGGAGGCTATCCTGGCCGTTTCGGCCGGCGGCGTCGAGGCCGTCCAAAAGGACGACGGGTCCCCGCTGACCCAGGCGGACCTGGCCAGCCACGAGATCATTCTCGCCGGCCTGGCGCCGCTGGAGCCGAAGCGGCCCATCCTCTCGGAGGAGGGCAACCTGGACACCACCGGCGGGGCGTGGCACACGTACTGGTGCGTCGATCCGCTGGACGGGACCAAGGAGTTCGTCAAGGGCCTGGAGGAGTACACGGTCAACATCGCCCTGGTCGACGCCGCCCGGCCCGTCCTGGGCGTGGTCCACCTGCCGGTGCTTGACGTGACCTACTGGGGCGCCGCCGGGCTCGGGGCGTTCAAGGCGGTCGGCCGGGCTGCGCCGCAGCCGATCCGCGCGAGTTCGGCTCGCGCGCCGAGATCCGCGGTCGTCAGCCGGTCGCACCTCTCGCCCGAGACCGAGAGCTTCCTGGCCAAGCTTGGGATCACGGAGGTCATTCCTCACGGCAGTTCGCTGAAGATGTGCGTCGTGGCCGAGGGGTCGGCCGACGTCTATCCGCGTTTCGGGCCGACGTGCCTGTGGGACACCGCGGCCGGGGCGGCCGTGGCCATCGCCGCCGGATGCAGGGTGGTGGACCTGTCCGGCGCGGCCCTGTCATACGACGTGGCCGACGGCCTGAAGCGTGACGGCTTCATCGTATATCCGGCGGATATGGCTCTCGACGTCAAAGGCGGGCTGTCGCAGCCTGACGCCCAGCGGCAACCACGACGTCTCGATCCCGCCCGGGAGTGAGCCGGGTATCCCGGAGGAAAACCGCACTTCATGCCTCGTGAGGCGCTGTGGGCGGGGATGCCCGTGCCACGGTCCACAGCGCAACCGGCTCCCCATCCGCAAGGTGTGCTTGCCGGCCCTGCAATCTGCGGTACAATCACCCAGACGACCGCCGGCAACCGTGGGCCTGAGGTTATCCAGGGAATTCGGGATTGCGGACCGGCTGGGTTGTGTGGAGGACTCTGGTCAGAGTGACTTCTGGGCCGAACAGTAGCGCGTCGCGCGGGTTGGGGGCGACCACGGGCAGCGCCCCGCTGCGCGTGGTAAGGAAGCCCATCGCGAAAGAGGTGCGACCCCATTGCCGGACACTCCGGTGCCGCCCCGTTCCGGCTTTCGCAGCCGTCCTGCTGGTCGGGCTGTTGCCGCGCATGGGACGGGCCCAAGAGACACGGGTAGACCTGAGTCCGAAGATGATCGTCAACGAATCGGATCTGGGCGACCCCTCGGGCCTTGTGGACGAGCAGCGCCGGATCGTCGGTCCGCCGGTCGGCAGGCCCAGCCGCGCATGGAAAATCAACTCCAGGCACAATCGCAAGTACCCGTTCAGCGCGTACCTGGACCTGGGCGCCGAGAAGAAGCTGTCTCGGCTGTGGCTGTTCGACACCAACGGCACAGGAGACGTGGAGATCAGCGTTGGCCAGCCGGGCCGGTGGCGGGTCGTGGCGACCTACGACTGCGGGTCGTATCTGAAGTGGCACAGTATCGCGATTGACGCGGCCACGCGATACGTCCGTCTGACGCGCAGATCCCCCGGCGCGAACTTCTCCGAGATCGCCCTCTACGAGCACACGGAGCAGACGTGGCAGGCCATGCAGGCTCGAAAGGCCGACGCCGTCCGCAAGGCCGCCGAGCGCAAGGCCGCCTTGGCCCGTGCCCTGGCGGAGATGAAAAAACGCCCGCTGGTCGACCTCGGCGAGCCGCTGGGTAAGGCGTATCTGGTCGACGAAATCGACTGCGCCAGACGTGAGCCGGATCATCGGTTCGCCGAAAGCCCGCCCGGCGCAAGCTCAGTGCAGACCATCCTCGGCCGGCCCTGCCGCGTGCTCCGTCCGACGGCCGGCGAGGCGGCGTACTTCACGTATCGCATCGGGAGGATGAAACGGCTCCAGGGCGGCGCATCCTACGTGCTGACGGTGGAGTATCCCGAGGATGCCCCTCGCACGATCGTCGTGAGCAACACGGGCAACGAGACGATGCGCGGCTTCCACACGGGCCGAACCGTCGGGGACGCCTTCCATGCCAAGTACGTCAATAACCTGTGCGAATCGCTGGACGTGCCGCTGTCGGGCCGGTGGGAGACGTGGACGCAACTGTTCCGCCTGCACGATCGGTTCCCCGAGGCCACCGCCCTGCCCCGCGGAAAAGGGCCGCGCGCACTCGTGCCCGACGACGGATTCGGCGTAACGATCTGCCAGTTCTCCGCGCGCAACATGCCGATGTCGAAGGGTGCGGCGGTGGCGCGGATTCGCCTGCTGGCCGTGCCCGAACCGGAGAAGCTGGCCCTGCCGCTCAACCTCCCGCCCAAGGGGCTGCCGCACCGCCGGTTGTTCTGGCGCGAGGAGATGGCCGACGGCGTGATCGCGGGCAAGACGGCCGAGACGCGCGGCGTGAAACACGTCCTCGACTGGTACCGCTTCAAGGCCCAGCGGATGCGTTTCCTCGGCATGAACACGTTCACCAAGGACCTGCTGGAGTTTGGGGCGAACCAGGGGTGGGACTCGACGCCGTACGGCGGCAACGCGTGGGTGCATTTCAACCACGCGATGAAGGACCGGTGGCCCCGGATTGTGTCGCTGATGGGCGCCCAAGGCTTTGAGGTCCTGCCCTACTACGAGTACAGCGGCAGCAAAGGCGACCGGGGGTTGGGCTATCAGCGCCGCTGCCGGCCCCTGGCACGCCGCGACGGCAAATACACGCACATCTCGTGGGTGGAGAAGGCCAACGCCGATCTGACCGACCCCGACACGCACGCCGACTTCAAGAAGATGCTCGACCTGACCGTGCTTCGGCTGCGGAGAAAGGCGACGTTCGCGGGGATCTGGATCCGCACGCGGTCACAACTGCCGATCAGTTTCTCCGACGCGGCGCTCAAGCGCTTCGCCCGCGAAGCGCACAAGGGCCAGGCTATCACGCGGGAACTGCTGCAGAAGGACAAGGCGCTGTACGGGCGGTATCTCGAGTGGTGGGGCACCAAACGGCGAGACTTCCTTGCAGCCATGCGCGAGTACCTGCGCGCGAATGGCGTGTCCGAGCCGGTCGTGTTGTACACGGGCTGCGCGTCCGAGCCGGGCGTGTCATTCGCGTCGTGGCAGCCCGTGCTCGTGACGGACAGTCCGGACCTGTGGCGGCCGATCCTCAAGCACCCCGTCCAGCACACGGCCAAGAACGAGATCATCACACCTATCACGGGCGATACGGTCGTGGCCGAGGACCGTTACCTGAAAGGCCTGCTCTCGCCCGGGCTGAACTGGAACGGCTGGGAAGTGCACCACGCCCGCCCGGCCGACGACCCTTACCGCTACTGCCAGACGCCCGGCGTGCTCCTGACACACGCGATCAACCGGCTGTATACGGTCTCCTCGCCCAAGACGTTCGACACGTACCGCGGTCCGGCGGGGCTGGCGGCCATCCGGCATTACGCGCTCAACGAGAGCATGATGTTCGATAAGAACGACAAGCCGAAGCTCGGGTACGTCATCGCCGACATCGAGCGGGCCGGGCCGTACTGCATGATGGCCGAAGCCGTCGCCGTCGCACATGGCGACCCGGTGATGATCGGGTACCTCTCCGGCGGGAACTATGCCCGCGGGTTCCCCAAGTACGTGCGGAACTTCAACGCCGCCTACCTGGCCCTTCCCGCCCTGCCCAGCCGCGTGCTGAAACGCACGGCCTCCGATCCGGCCGTGGTCGTCCGGGAAATCAAGACCAAGAGCCACGGAACGTACCTGGCGGTCGTCAACACCGCCATGGCCTCCCGAAAGAACGTCGCCATCCGACTGCCCGCCCCCGGGCAGGTCACCGACGCGGCGACCTCCCAACCCCTGGCCACTAAAGGCCGCACATTGGAACTCTCGTTCTACCCCTACCAGCTCCGTGCAATCCGGATTGGCGACCGCTAACCGGTGTTCGATGCTGATCGAGGTACAAGCCACGACGACCTGGTGGTCTGCGACCCGCGACGCAGCGCCTTGATCGCCAAGGACGGCGACAAGGATGACCTCATCCGAATGCGGAATTGCAGGCGCTTCGGGGTCGGGCACTACCCCGGCAAGATGGTCATCACGATGGTCAACTGGCCGATCGGCCTCAAGCCGATCAACCCCCGCAACGTCCTCCCGCGATCTGTCATGGACACCCAGAACCGATACGGCGTCTTCCGCAAGGAAGGCCCGCAGGTCCTCAAGGCCTCCGTCGCGGCCTCGACCCCCTCTGGGACGGCCTCATCGCCGCCAACGGTCCGCTCCACCTGTCCCTGAAAGACGGCACCGTCCAATGCTGGCACCAGCCCTGAACGAATGCCGTCAACCAGTACAGCAGTCAACCAATGAACCCGTCAACCAGTGTTCCAGTGTTCCACAGGTTTCCACTTTCAACCGCCCCCCCGCCCTCTTCATCGGAACGAGTTCCACGCAAAACCTTATCACACCAACACTTATAAGACATCCCGCCTCGGCGTGGCTGTCACGTGCTCAGGAAGTGGAACATACGAATTTCGGTACCTGCTACCGAAATTATCCCTCCCCGCGGCCGCGGCCGTCGCCCCATTTCCGCCTGCAATTGGACTATAAGTGATTACTGGAAAAGATGTTGAACCTCACCCCGCCCCCCGCCCCGCCCCGGCGCGGCCGTGATGTTGCCTCGGCAGAGTGGAACATTGCAAATAAGCAGTGTAACAGTATGATACATAACCCCATGGGCAGTCCCTCTTTCGGGCCGGATCATGCCGTCTGCGCGCCTCCCGCCAACACCCGCCCACCGGCCGGCCCTGTCGCGGCTGGTTCCTGCGTAAGCCTTCAGGACGACGCAGGAAGCGACCGCCCTTTCCGCCCTCGCCAGAAATAGGGTAGCGTCCCCTATTGTCGGGATATCCCCAGACAATCGGTGGTGACTTCATACCCAATCAAGTCGGCGAACCTTCGCCTTCCAGACGCAAGAAGTACATGCGCCCGCCTTCGTCCCCGGCGAAGATCGTCCTGCCGTCGGGTGAAGCGCAAGCCGTAATCGAGTCCTCGGCCAGGAGCGGCGCTGCCCGGACCGCCAGCGCGTTGTCACCTGTTCATACGACGATCTTGCCGTGACGGGTGCGCTGTATTGCACTGAGTGTAACTGCGAAATGCACAGGGCCTGACGCCCCAAGCCAAGTTACAGATCAACAGAACGTATCGCCCCGTTGGCGTGTTCCTCGTACCACGTTACGTACACAGCAGACGTCGCTAACTACCCCACCACGCATTCACGATTTCATTGACCCCTGGATCTGGAGAAATGCTATGACTATCGTACGCGCATCATCCCTGTCCCGTGCCGAGATGCACATGCTCGGCAACAACGTCCTGCCCGCCGTCCGTGAGGATCGGCGGCATGACATCGCTGCCGTGAACAGATCACTGGACGTGCACGGCGAGGCTATCGACGAACTGGGCTCTGGCCCGGTGACCGCTGCGGCCAACGAGCTGGTGGCCGTGGCGTAGGACTGCACACCAGCCTGATATCATCCCGTACCATCACCTGAACGAAGGCGACCACGTTGGTCGCCATTTTCATGCGCACTGCACCCCCGATACGAAAGGACTACAACCATGAGGATTCTCTGGATCAACAATAGTGGTGGAGGATTCGCCGACTACGTCGAGGTCGAAGAAGGCACATCCGTTGCCCAGTTCATCGGCAAACGGCTTCCGGAGACCAACCCCGGTGACTTCCTGATCCGCGTTAACCGCATGCCGGTGGCCAGTGACCAGGTCCTGACCGACGGCGATCGCGTGACCTGCACGCCGCTGAAAATCGAGGGCGCCGGCCAGGGCTGAGCGTGACACACACACGTGGGCTTACTTCATGGGCATCCGTCCGGGTCGGTCCATGTGGCCGCCTGGACGGGTGCTCTGTGGGGCATGAGCCAAAGGGAGAAGCAGATGAACAAGAACGAAGACCTATCGCCACGCCAGCTTGTCCGCGTGGCCCAGAAGATCCGCGAGAAAATGCAGTCGCTTGTACAGACCCGAACGCGAGCGGTCATCCTGCGGGCCGAGGCGCTGTACCTGGTGCAGGCCCAGGCCAAGAGCCTACGTCGACAACTGCAGATTACGCTGGCCCGCGGCTGGGACGCCGCGGCAGACAGGCTGGCCAGGCGCATTGCCCTCGTCGCACGTGATCTGCCGATGTACGCACAGAACGTCGAGCACGTGGTCGAGGCTCGCAGGACAGTCACGGTGCCGTCCGTCCGTTGCCTGCTGGCGGACCTCCAACAGCTAAAAGAAGAGATGGACGGCCTCAGGTACCAGACCGGCCAGGGCATCCTGGCCGTGACGACCGAGCCGATCACGCTTGAGGGCGTGTACCTTGGACCATTCGAAGTTCAGCTCTGCCTGAACAGCCTCGCCCGTGACGAGCCGTACTCGGCCTACGAGATCGTGGCGTTGGATCCGCAACCGGCCGGCTGCAACAGTGACGTGACGCATCCGCATGTTTCAGATCAGCGACTGTGCGCGGGTGATGCCGTTACCCCGATCGGCGCGGCGCTGAGTTCAGGGCGTGTCTGCGATTTCTTCCTGCTCGTCCGTTCGGTCCTGACCACGTACAACAGCAGTTCGCCGTACGTGTCGCTCGATAACTGGTACGGCACCTCATGCCACGATTGTGCGTACTCCGTTGCCGGGGACGACTCCAGGTGGTGCACGTCAGATCCATTACGACAATTACTCCGAACAGTGGGGCAAGCAGGTCGAATTAGATCGTCTGCTTCAGGCCTACACGATCGAAAAGGCGAAGCTCGAAGCCCGTCGGGCCGGGCACACGGTGACCGAACAGCCCCTGTCGGACGGGTCGGTCAAGCTGACTATCCAAACAGGAGGTGTCGCGTGAAGATCGAAATCGTCGTCAGCCCACAGGGCGAAACACGTCTGGAGACCAAGGGCTTCGCCGGCGCCTCTTGTCAGGAAGCCAGCCGGTTCATCGAGAGTGCACTGGGCGAGATGTTGTCGGATCGGCCGACCGCTGAACGCTATCAGGTCTCCGCAGGCCAGACGCAGAACCACGAACGCACGTGAGAACTTCGCTTGGCCGGGTCATCTCACAGACACAAGGCCATGCAGGCCAAGCGGGCGTCGATCACGGGCGATGCGTACATCAACGGTACACATCTGGCCAGAAGGCTCGGCGTCAGCCGGTCAACGCTCACCCGATGGATCAAGACAGGCAAGCTCCCCAAGCCGAAGAAGAGCATCTCGGGGATGCTGCTTTTCAAGCAGAGTGAGGTTGTGTGATGTGGCTGTCTGATGGCAACATCGTATCGACACTGGCCACCACCAGCCCGAAAGCAAGCGCCTCCGGCAGCAGTGAAACGCCCCGACCTGCGGGGGGCCGGGGCGTCGAGTACGTGTTGTTGGCCGGTGGGGCGTCTACGCGCGTCGCCGCCTGCCCTTCGACCCCTTCGACAGGCTCAGGGCGGGCAGGCTCAGGCTCTACGCCGACGGACGTACCCGCCGAGACCCGCGACGGCCAGGCCCAGCGCGCACATCGTCGCCGGTTCGGGGATGGCGCCCGTCGACCCAAGGACATTCTGGAAGTTCGTCAGTATAACGCTGTTGGCCGTGTAGTCGTAGATCACGCTGCACGTGCCTGCCCCTGCCCCCACGGCCAGCGTGCCGCCGGGAGTGTTGTCGAATGTGCCGAGAAGTTCCCCGGCAGTCAGGATGAGGAAACTCTCCGACGGGTCCGGGATGTACGCATAGGAGCCCAGGTCCACGGTAAGCGAACCGCCAAGGTCGGCTTGACCCGTAATGAGCAATCGGTCGTATTCGCTGCCCACCGTTGCGCCGAGGATATCTATGACGAGTTCTGCAGTCCCGGCAAACGGCGCATCGCCGGCGATCGTGAGAATGCCCGGCGACGTGCCCGGTGTGATCCGGCCTTGGTTGACGAAATCCACTGTGCGGATGTCAAGCGTACCCTCGCCCGCAATGGTCCCGCCGGGAGCGTTGGTGAACGTCGCGCCGGCGCCACTGACTGTCGCGGTCTTGCCTGCGGCGATGTTGAACTCGCCGTTGTTCACAAAGGCGCCGCCGGCCTTATCGAACGACGTACTCACGTCGACGTTCACCTCG
>Ga0180432_10002416_pt1 | contig 28018 bp, 18 predicted proteins | sample SS_ome_10_FD_132414 | JGI IMG/M metagenome (GOLD analysis project Ga0180432, IMG submission 132414) | Hypersaline lake sediment archaeal communities from the Salton Sea, California, USA - SS_1_MS_2 metaG | ecosystem: Environmental > Aquatic > Non-marine Saline and Alkaline > Hypersaline >... | reverse complement strand
TCGGAAGGAGCCATTACAGGTTGGTCATTTGAAAAACCGGTACCGGTTGTAAACCAAATACAGTTCTCGAACCGTTCAGTCCTGACCCCCATTCCTTCCATACTTCAAGCCGGGCAATGGGCCTACAGTCCTGCAGGAGTCCCCATGTCGGTTCTTACCGGCAGATTAGCCGCGGATAGAGTCCTTAAAAAGAAAGTCCGTAAATCCTCACGGCCGCAGGCGAAACAAACCCTTCGTCTGGTGTGATCCCATCATCGGAAGTTATTCAGCCAAGCTGATATATCCAATTTATAATGAAAGGGTTAACAATTTCTTTCCTCAGGAAGAAATTTCTTAAAGCTTATTTTCAAGGGCAAAAATCGACCCTAAAAAGGGTGACCGGGCTTTCGATCATTCTAAAGGCATCTTTTCCCCTCAACGGCAGTCACACAGGCACCACGCGCAGCACCCAGGGCAACCCATCCCGCCAATCCCAAAAAGCAGTCTCCGTGTCTGGATGGTATGACATCGCTGCAATTCTGCTTTTGTTGGCCTTCGCATAATAACTGCAACCTTAACCTCGCCGGCTCGGTCTCATTAAATAGTAACCCCGAACCCTAAATCCAGGAGGATGAATGATACGCAACTACATTAAGACAACGCTCAGAAATATCCGCCGCCATAAGGGATATTCATTTATCAATGTGACCGGTCTGGCCATCGGTCTGACCTGCAGCTTCTTCATTCTGCTCTGGGTTCAGGATGAAATGAGTTACGACAAATTCCTTCCCGAAAGCGATCGAATCTTCAGCGTCAAACGCCACACCGTCTTTGGGGGGAAAAAAGGCACAGGCACTTCCATGCCCAAACCCCTTGCTCAGGTGCTTGTCGATGATTATCCTGAAATCACCCATACCGTCCTGATGAGCGCGAGGGGTGAAAATGTGCTCACCTATGACTATGAGGCTTCCCGCTCGGAGGGACATTATTTCGGTTCCGATTTCTTCACGGTATTCCAATTCCCCTTGATTGTCGGAGATCCCGCATCCGCACTTCTGGATCCGGAATCCATCGCCATCTCCGAATCCCTGGCACAACGGTTTTTCGGCCTTGACTGGCGCGAAAAAAAGGACATTCTCGGTTCCATGATCAATGTGGATCATCGTCTCAATGCCAAACTCACCGCCGTATTCGAGGATGTCCCGGCCAATTCCAGTCTCCAGTTCGAATTCGTCATCCCCGTACAGGAGTTTATTCGAAGAAACGATTGGGTTGAACGCTGGGACAACAACGGCCTTGGCCTCTTTGCCCGTCTGGAAGAGGGGGTCGATCCGGCGGTCGTCAACGCCAAGATCAAAGACCTGATCGACCAGCATGTGGACGCCTGGGAATCGGATGTCTTTCTTCAGCCTTACACCGACATGTACCTGTGGTCCAATTTCGAAAACGGCGTATTGGTAGGCGGCCGCATCGACTATGTGCGAATTTTTCTCTTAGTCGCCGTCTTCATCATCCTTATTGCCAGCATCAATTTCATGAACCTGGCCACGGCGCGCAGCGCCCAAAGGTCCCGGGAAATCGGAGTGAGGAAAACCGTGGGCGCCACAAAATCCTCCCTTTCCCTCCAATTCATCGGTGAATCTCTGATGACAGCCATGATCGCCTTCGTTTTTTCCATGATCCTCATATTTCTGCTCCTTCAAAGTTTCAATCAGCTCACGGGCAAGCTCATCCACCTTTCGCCGGCGGATCCGGGTTTATGGCTTCAATTCGGAGGTCTGGCGTTGTTTACGGGACTTCTGGCCGGATTCTATCCGGCTCTGTATTTATCATCCTTCAGCATCGTCAGTGTGCTGAGACGAGGCGCTGGAAAAAAAACAAGGGGCAGCGGCCTGCGCAAGGGTTTGGTGGTCTTTCAGTTTGTCATGTCCATTATTCTGATTATCGGAACCCTCACGGTTTACCGGCAATTGCATTACATCCGGAATAAGGCCCTGGGCGTTGACAGGGAAAATGTGATTCATCTGGCTTTGGAGGGCAATATCCGAGACCAGTTCGATGCTTTCAAACAGGAATTGCTCAACAAACCGGGGATCATGAATGTGGCTCTATCCAGCCAGAATCCCCTGGCTTTGGGACACGACACAATCAGTGTTGAGTGGGACGGAAAAATCGAAGGGGACAACACCCTCTACAACATTGTCAGTACCGGATATGACTTTGTGGAGACCATGAAAATCCAGATGAAAGCAGGACGGGTCTTCAGCAAGGAATTCAGCACCGACTCATCCAATTACATCATCAATGAAAAAGCGGCCGCCGCCATGGACATGGACAATCCGCTGGGTCGGCGCCTAACCCTCTGGGGGGAGGAAGGGCACATTATCGGCGTGGTCAAAGATTTCCATATGAGGTCGCTTTACGAAGGCATCAGACCTGTGATTATGCGCCTGGCGCCTGAAGACACAGGAATTATCTATGTCCGGACAGCGGCCGGAAAAACCCGGAATGCCCTGGCCTCCCTGGAACACGCGCACAATCAGTTCAATCCCGAATATCCTTTCAACTACGGCTTTCTTGACGAAGACTTCGAACAGACCTATCGAAGCGAGACCGTCATCGGCACGCTTGCCAATGTCTTTGCTGTTCTGGCCGTTCTGATCGCCTGCCTCGGTCTTTTAGGCCTGGCCTCTTTTACGGCAGAACAGCGAAACAAAGAGATCGCCATCCGAAAAGTGCTGGGTTCATCGGTTTTGAACATTATCATGCTGCTTTCAAGAGAATTCATCCTGCTCGTTGTGGGCGCCTATGTCGCGGCCCTCCCCGTCGCTTACATCCTGATGTCGAAATGGCTGGATGACTTCGCCTTCCATACAAAAATCAGTGTGGGTGTTTTAATCGGCACAGGGGTCTTGTCGGTCCTTCTGGCATGGCTGACTGTCAGTTACCAGTCGATCCGGGCGGCCACGGCTGATCCTGTGGTGTCTTTGCGGTTGGAGTAACGGATTTCGGATGAGGTGTTGGAAGAAACACGCAGCAAACCTCCTTAATGGTATAACACAACAAAGGCGATATGGTTCTTGATCAAGACATGCGCTAAAAGCTTATAGAGAAAAACGCTCCGGTTTTTTTTGTTTTGTGTATGTCATACCCTTCCGAAAGGTTTTTTCGCTAAATATTTTTCCATGTCTCCTACGATCTCCAGACCGGCAAAACGCCCCGTGTCATGAAACAGCACCCGGCCGGCTCTGTCTTTGAGCTCCAGGATCACCGTAGAGATAATGCTCTCCCTGATCTCACGGTCCATTTCTCCGTGGCGCGGAGCTTTAAGCACTCCCCCATCTCTGCGTATCGCCCTGATCGTAAGCTGATGTCGACGATTGACCACCCTCAGGCAAACCTCTTCCGGGCCCACCCGAAGCTGTTCCACTCTGGACCGGTTATAGGTGGCAAAACGATGGACCTTCCCCCCGAAATAGAGAAATGACAGGAACCCTGGGAAAAACCCCTTCAACCAGGGTATACGCGCCAGGGAGATCATGAAAGAGGCACGGTCATCCCTATCAAAATGGTTGGACTGGATCCAGATCCAATCTGACGGCATGCTTCGTCCCCAGTCCTTTTCAATGTACCCTCTGCCCCCTGTGAAATCGATCATTGATCCGTTGATTTTCAGGCTTCCCGTAAGATTGTGATGCATGGAGACCACTCCATGATAACACTCCATCATGGGTACGTAACTGTACCATCCCATGATCCCCGGGGCGGTTACCTTGAAGGGGAAAGGAACCGGGTTCTCCGGAATGAGCTTACCCGACATTTTTAATTCATCCATTTGGAGATCCAATTCGATCCTGTTCAGTGAAAAAACGTTCGGACCTACCTCTATATGGAATTCCTTACGGCTGTACCTGAATGATTCCACCGGATACCGCTGGTAGAACGTTTGACCGCTGTTGGCATGGATCACCTGAATGAAGCTGTGTGGATCGTTGGAATAGGAGACACCCGGGATGACCGACCAGATTTGCAGCCCCCCGCTGTCAAGAAGTTTAAAGTACCATCCCTCAAAATAGCCGGAAGGGTGCCCTGATCCCTGGTAGACCGAAGGACGGAAAAGCCGTGGAAGATGCCTTCTCATTTGCATGTGAACCTTACCGCTTGTTCGACCCAATCGTTCAACGGCCCATTCCTTTTATGCTGAGTTGGATCCTTTTACGTGCAAGGTCCACCATCAGTACCCTGATTCTCACATGTAATATAAGAATTAGATTTGTGCACAACCCAGCCGGATGCAAATTTTTAACAAGAAATTCTCTTCCATCATCCGGAACAAGTATAGATCGCCCCGGCAAACACTGTCAATTCCGGGTTAATAATTCATCCAGTTGGGCTGATTTATTCTATTAATAATGAGAGTATTATAAATTTCTCTCCCCGAAAAGAAATTTCTTAAAGCTTATTTTTAGGGGGAAAATCGATTCAAGGCGGTGCGGCTGGTTATTCGATTATTCTCAGCCGTTGTTTTCAGTTTGATAAAGGTATAATAACTCCGGCCGACAATTTACGTACACCACATTGATGCAGATAGGGGCCATCCTATCGAAAAAGTAACACAATGCGCCTTCCCATGTGTTGAACTTATGTGAAGGTTGTCAATGGATAAAAAATGTCAGACAAAAACCCAATTCAGATTCGCATTGCGGAGTACTATTCGCGCTACGGCCCTATGGTGCTCCGCCGCTGCCGACAACTCCTCAAAAATGAGGAAAAAGCTCTGGACGCCATGCAGGAGGTTTTCGTCAAATTGATCCTCTACCATGATCGGCTCAAGGATCGACATCCCTCCAGCCTGCTCTACCGAATCTCAACCAATGTTTGCCTCAATCTGCTCAGAGCGGAAAGGAAAAGGACAATGGTCCTGAAAGAGGATATGTTTACCCGGATCGCCAGTTATGATCACCATGAGGACAAAGTCATCTTGCGGGATACGCTTGATCGGCTATTCAGGGGCGAGAAAATTTCAACACGTGAGATTGCCGTGATGCATTTTGTCGACGGCATGACACTTAAAGAAGTGGCCCAGGAAGTCGGTCTGTCTATTTCTGGGGTACGCAAGCGTTTGCGAAACCTGCGCACCCGCCTGGAATCTCTGGAGGAGACCCCCAATGAAGGCTAAATCAATAAGAGATTGGGAGTTGGAGCGCTATCTGCTGCGCGAACTTTCCCCTCATCGCCTGCGGGAGATCGATGACATGATCGAGGACGATCCGGATTTGCGCCGGCAGCTCGCCGACCTTAAAAGGTCAAATGATCAGATCCTCCATCGATATCCATCGAAACATCTGGTTTCCGCCATTCAACACAAGCTCGAGGAAAAGAGGCCTAACGCCGATAAGAAAAAAGCCGGGCCCTTCCCCAGAAAATGGCTCTATGCGGTCCCCTTGCTGGCCTCCGCTCTCGGTTTGATTTTTGTTGTGTTGTTGAATCTCAACATGCCCTCTCACCAGGAGCTTCAGGTTGGAGGACAGCCGGCAACTCGCATCAAGGGGGAAGAGGATATCGATATTTCCCAACCCCGGATCATCATTTACCGAAAATCGGGAGAAAGCGCGGAAATCATAAATAATGGAGATTCGGCTTCGCAAGGAGACCTGCTCCAGATCGCCTATATTCCGGCTGGAATGACCTATGGCGTCATTTTCTCTATCGACGGAAATGGGATCGTCACTCTGCATCACCCGGATCATGCGGGAGGATCGAGCGATCTGATGCAGGAGAAAAAGGTCCTGCTGGCCAGTGCGTATGAATTGGATGATGCGCCGCGGTATGAACGGTTTTTCCTGGTTGCCGCCATGGAAAAAATCGACACGTCCCGCATCCTCGAGCTTGCGGAGCAGTTGGCGGAATCCCCCGGCTCCGTTCGCACGGATGATTTATCCCTCCCTAACACCTTCACTCAGTTTTCCATCCTGGTAATAAAGGAGAATGAAGATGAAAGCTAAATATTTCACGATTGGCGTTGTTTTTTCATTCATCCTAAATTTCGGAACGACCTTAATGGCTCAAGCGCCTGAAGAAGACATCATCAAGCGCTTTGCTCTGGCTATGGGCGCCAACCATGGTGGACAGAAGCGGGCTCATCTCCGGTATGCGCTTACCGACGCGGAAGCTTTTATAAAAGTCATGGAGGAGTTGGGAGGCATCCATGCGGAAGACACCATGTTCTTAGCGGAACCTGATGTGAGGACATTTTATACGGAAATGGTCCGCTTTCAGGAAAGAGTGGCCCGGGCCCAGAAAAAACATGGGCGGGTGGAGGTGTTTTTCTACTATTCCGGTCATTCCGATGATAACTTTATCCTTTTAGGTGAAGAAAAAGTATCCTACAAGGACCTGCGGGAGAGCCTGGCTGACCTGAAGGCGGATGCCCGAATCGCTATTTTAGACTCTTGTGCCTCGGGGGCTTTTACTCGATCCAAGGGCGGGAAAAAACGGCAGCCGTTTTTGATCGACTCCGCGAACAATATGAAGGGTTTTGCTTTCATGAGCTCGAGCTCGGCGACCGAAGCTTCCCAGGAGTCCGACCTCATTCGAGGTTCGTTCTTTACCCACTATCTCATCTCGGGACTGCGGGGAGCCGCGGATATGACCCGGGACGGGCGCGTAACTCTGAGCGAAGCCTATCAGTTTGCCTTTAATGAAACCCTGACCCGGACGGCCTTGACCAGCAGCGGGCCCCAGCATCCCTATTATGATATTGCGATGGCCGGAACCGGAGATGTCGTGGTGACGGATGTCCGGAAAGGGGCCGCACTCATGGTCTTGACGGAAGACATCGAAGGGAAAATCTTTGTGCATGATGCCGACGGTCATCTGGTTGTGGAGCTTTCAAAATCCGCCGGCCGATCCATCGAGCTGGGTCTTGAGGAAGGGAAATATCGGATCATCAACCTTCAAGCGGATCATGTATTCGAGGCCACGATCGTTCTGGAAACGGGTGCAAAATTCGAGTTGAAGCCGGAGATGCTGGAGAGTACCGAGATCCTCTATACGACTCCCCGCGGAGCAAGGGAACAAAACCTCCGGCGCGATACGATCATCCAGGGAAAACCCACCTATCGTCTCTTCGGGGAGTTCACCACTCTGTCCACCAGCATAAATGGGGAGTACGGTCTGCTGATGGGAGCCGCTGTCGGGGTTACGGTGAACCGTATTTTCTCCGTCGGCGCCGGTGGGTTCGGGAAAGTCAACTATAATCCAGGCCTCCCCGGTTATGGCGGGCTTTACTTAGGCTATAATTTCAATCCGGAGAAAAAGCTTCATTTTCGGGCGACGGTATTAATGGGCGCCGGATCTTCGACTTCGGGGACGGTCTTCTATGTCTTGGAACCCGGTGTGGATGCGGTTCTCAATCTTTCCTCGGTTGTCAGGATCTGGGCCGGATTAAGCTATCCTCTCGTGGACAAGCCCGACAGTGGTTTGGACTACCCGGTCCTCGGCGTCGGATTCCAATTCGGTAAATAAGGGATCGGATTATTTCTTTTTCCGAAGATCGATCCGGATCTTGCCATAGTCGGCGGGATCGACGCGTATGACATCCGGAAGATCGCCCTGACCTATCGTGCCGCTTGGCGGAGACGTTGCCGGCCAGGGCACGGCCGGATGCCCGCTATTCCAAATCAAGAGCTTATAAGAGCGTCCGCGATAGCGGAATGTTTCACCGCTGACCTATCTCTTTTCCGGTCTCTCCTTTGGGAATGAGCCTCCATATTATGTGTCCACCTTTTTCGCTTTTATGTTCACATGAGAACATGATGTGTTCGTGATTGGACAGATGGTGCCGCATGATCGATCGGAATCCCTCCGGATTTATATTGGCATATTTATTGCTCTGATATCTGCGGGGGGGAAAATGAAACCAATCAGTATGATCCACAGTCCATTTTTTAGAATCCTTGTGATTTTTTCCTTTGTCCTGCTTTTTACTTTTTCAGCTGCTTCCTCACAACAACAAGCCGCGGCGGAAGAAATACCGGAGTCGGGGACAGCTGAGAATCCTTACTTTGTTCCCCGGGCTGATTCCGCAATCAAGGTTGATGCCGTTTTGAATGAGAGAGCGTGGGAACAAGCCCTGATCCTGGATCTGAACTATGAGGTCCGCCCCGGTGAGAATGTCCCCCCCCGGTCAGAACGGAAGTCCTGCTTACCTATGATGAAAAAAACCTATATGCCGCTTTCCGCTGCTATGATCCGGATCCATCCGCCATCCGCGCGCGCCTGAGAGACCGGGATACTCTGGGAGGAGACGATTGGATTGCCCTGATATTGGATACTTATAATGACGAACGGAGAAGTCTGGATTTTCTTGTGACCGCGGCCGGTGTGCAAATGGATGGGATAGAGGCTCCAAGCGGGGAGGATCCGGGATGGGATGCCATCTGGGATTCCGCCGCCGAAATCAAGGACTGGGGATATGTTGTCGAGATCGCGATCCCCTTTTCTTCCCTCCGCTTCCAGCGCAGGGAAGGTCCCCAGATCTGGGGATTTGATGCCGTCCGGAGATATCCCCGCACTCATTCTTTTCACATCGGGCTATTCCCCCGCAGCCGGAGTAATAACTGCTACCTCTGTCAGGCCGTAAAGATCCGTGGTTTTGAAAATGTCAGCCCGGGCAATAATATTGAGCTCAATCCAACCGTCACGGCTTTTCACACGGACGCCCGGCCTGAATTTCCTTCCGGTGATTTAAAGAAGCGGGACCAGGAGGCGGAGATAGGACTTACAGCACGATGGGGAATAACCCCCAATCTCACCTTTAGTGCGACGGCCAATCCGGATTTCAGTCAGGTCGAGGCCGATGCCCTTCAGCTTGACATCAATCAGCCTTTTGCCCTTTTTTATCCGGAAAGACGGCCTTTTTTCACCGAAGGGGCTGATTATTTCAATTCATTGGAACGGGTGGTGTACTCACGTACGGTCCGTGATCCTTCATGGGGTTTTAAGCTTACCGGGAAAGAGGGAGCCAACACCTATGGAGCATACACGGTCCGTGATGATATCACCAACCTCATATTCCCCGGCAGCCAAGGCTCTGATTCGACTTCCCTGGAAAAAGGAAATACGTCTTCGGTGCTGCGCTATAAACGCGATTTTGGAAGTCATTATACGGCGGGGCTTTTCGCAACCGACCGCGAGGGGTGTGATTATTACAACAGAGTGTTCGGGTTTGATCTGGACTTCCGTGTCACTCCCACCAACCAGCTGCAGTTACTGGTGCTGGGATCGAAAACCCGGTATTCGGAGGAAACCGCGATGAATTTTTCCCAGCCGAAAGGAGCCTTCAATGATTGGCTGGTTTCCTTTGAATATGATCACTACACCCGCACTTGGGGATGGTGGGCCGATTATGAACAGACGGGGCCGGATTTCCGGGCTGATCTGGGCTTTATTCCCAGGGTGGGCTACCGCAATGTTGAGGGGGGCGTGCTTTATACGTGGAATGCCGAACCGGGGAATTGGTGGGCTCAGTTTAGAGCCGGGACCGAGTTGAATTATTTTGAAGACTGGGACGGCAGGCCGCTCAATAAAGCGGCCTCTCTCTGGTTCAATTACAGCGGAGCCCTGCAGTCAAACTTATTTGTGCGGGGAACGACCATGAGAGAAGCATATAACGGCCGCCGGTTTAATTTAAATTCTTTTACGCTTACCGGGGGGTTCCTGCCGACCGAAGATCTGCGTATCGGTATGGACATACATTTAGGAGATCGCATTGATTATGCCAATACCCGTAAAGGCCGTCGGCTCAGGATTAATCCCCGCCTTGACTATAATCTGGGCCGGCATCTGCGTCTGGGTATTGACCATATTTTTGAGAGGATGTCTGTTCAAAATCCACGCCTGTATACCGCCAACATCAGCCAGATATCCGCCGTCTATCAGCTTAATATACGCACTTTCTTTCGCTCGATTCTCCAATATGTTAATTATGATTACAATTCGGGAAATTACACTTTTCCTATTGATTCTGAATATAGGACTTTTTATACTCAGCTGCTGTTTTCCTATAAATTAAATGCCCGCACGGTTCTGTTCCTGGGTTACAGCGATAATTACCTGGGCAGCCAGGAATTTGGTCTGACACAGGCCGATAGAACTTTTTTTGTTAAGCTGGGCTACGCCTGGGAACCGGTATAACAATCTGGGGATCAATCCTTTTTCAATTCATCAGTCACTTCTATTCCGACCCGGTAGTAATCATTGTTACGGCTGAAAAAAAGCAGCTTGCCGTCGGGCGAGACATAGGAATTGCATGCGCCTTCATCATTGACCGTTTCGCTCATTCTTTGATCAACCGTCCACGTACCATCCGATTTTTGATAACTGATATACAATCCCTTCCGGCTGCCCGTGACCTGCCCCCCATCAATATACCACTGCTAGAGGGAGATTTGCAGGGAGCAGATCAAGGAGTTCCACTGTCAATGCCGTGTTAAGCCGGGTGATAAGAAATAACAGAGATCAGAATACGTGATCCGCATTATCCGGCCGGACTGATTATCCCATTGTTAACGATGGGATTAGCAATAAATTCACAGGGAAAAAATATCTTAAAGCTTATTTTTAGGGGCAAAAATCGACTCTATGAAAGCACTTCCCCTAGAGGGATTTCGTATCTATCACTCAATCAATCAGTTAATTCAGCCCGGCTGCAAAATGCCGTCCATTTTCAAAAGGTATTTCTCTTTTTCATTTCTTCATCAATCTGATAAACTCAAAGCCATGAATCCGGATATTCTCCAGGATCATGACATCCATGGGTCATCGTTTTTTCCTGAAATCCCCACAATCCTCAGGGGGGCCGGAACTGTTTTCTCAGGAATGATCCTTGGTTCCGCTCTACGCTATTTATTCCAATTGCTGATCGCCCGGAAAATGGGCCCTGAGCTTTTCGGGCTGTTTTTTTTGGGCTTCGGGCTATTCAAAATGCTGAGCACGATAACAGAGCTGGGACTTCCAAACGGGATTATTCGGTATGTGGCGATTTTCAAGGGAGAAAAAGACAGCCGGCGCATAAAAGGCGTCATCATTACAGCCCTCTTGACGGCAGTTGCAGCGGGAACAATAGTTGGGATTGCAATGTTTTCACTTTCCCGGCTCATATCCGTACATCTCTTCAATAAACCGGCACTGACGCCCGTTCTGAAATATTTCGCCATCATTCTTCCCTTTTCAACGATAACGACCATGATCGTTTTCACACTGCAGGGATTTAAAATTCTTAAAGACAAAATCCACATCAGGGAAATATTTGAACCCCTTGGAAGGATCATCCTTGCCGTTCTTTTCATAGCTTGGGGATTCACTCTTGAAGCGCCTCTATTGGCCCACCTTGTTGTCGGCATCGCATCCGTATTTGTCGCCTGTCGGCTGCTCTGGAAACGTTTCCCTTCGATTTTAAAAAGACACATAAAACCCATTTTCGAACACAGAAAACTGTTCCGATTTTCTTCTCCCCTGCTTTTTGCCACATTCATGGGTCAGCTTTTGCTGTGGACCGACACATTGATGCTGGGATATTTCAAAGCTTCCAACATTGTGGGAATATACGGAGCAGCCCAACGGACTGCTCTTCTGTGCAGTCTGATTCTCTTCTCCTTCCATTCCATATTTGCGCCTATCATCGCAGATCTGCACAACCGGAAAAAATATTTCGACCTGAATGCCTTGTTCAAGATTGTCAGCAAGTGGTCTTTCAGTCTGAACTTTCCTCTCTGCATCATCTTCATCCTTTTTTCTTCAACCGTGTTGAACCTTTTCGGGCCGGAATTCATCCGCGGCGGCGCCGCCCTCAAGGTTCTGATATTGGGGTGGCTGGTTCATTCCTACCTGGGAATAACAGGGCAGATGATCACCATGACGGGGCATTCAAAATTACAGCTGATCAACAACGTTGGTATGATTCTAATGAATATAATCTTGAATATCTGCCTGATCCCCGAATACGGCATGCTGGGAGCGGCTCTGGCGACATCAACATGCATAATCGTCATCGATATCATAACCACATTGGAGGTTCGCTTCATCTTGAACATGCATCCTTTCCGAAAGGACTGTTGGAAATCTCCTCTAGCCGGAGGAATCGGAACCATTTTTATTTTGATGTTTACAGGTCTTGTCCGAATAAATTATAATACCTTCCTTTTTACGATTTTGATTGGGGCGTTTTTCATTTTAATTTATATCGCACTTATTTTTGTCCTCGGGATCAGCAAAGAAGAAGTTTTCATTTTCAGGACGATTTCAGAGCGATTGAAAGTAAAAAACGGATAAAATGTTTAGTCAAAAACTCGCCGAAATAATTCCTCATATCGAAAAAATCGGGGCGCTTCCATTGATCTCCATATCTGAAACAAGAGATTTGCTGGAAAAATGCATCTCCGGAAAACATTTGGATACACAGGAAGTCGTTCTTTTGATGAACGGGATGAATAAACCGGAGATAAAAGCATTCGTCCTTGAATTCGCAGTCCAATACAAGCGTCCCCACCGCCAAGAAATCCTGCTCCTTCCTCCTCTTTATTTCACCAGTATATGTGAGAACAAATGTCTTTACTGCGATTTTTCTTCGGGAGGGGCGCGTCTTTCCCATGAAGAATTCGGACGGGAATTCGATAGGCTTCTGGATCTGGGATACCGCAGCATCGAACTCGTCAGCAGCCAGGATCCCCTGCTCTTCAAGAAGTCGGATAAATACAAAATAAATGAGCAGTATTTTCAGATCGATCCCATCGCGGAATATTTCAAAATCGCAAGAGACAAGTTGGATGCCCGAGGGGGCGGGATGCTCACCAGCAATATTCCCCCGGTTGATGCGGACAGCTTCCGAAAACTCAAAACAGCCGGTTTGAACTGCTATCTGCTGTGGCTTGAAACATTCAACGCCTCCCAATACTCAAAACTGCATAATCCCGAAGGACCTAAGTCCGATCAGAATTTCCGTTTGGATTCCTTTGACAAGGCCGCGGAAGCGGAAATCGAACACAATGCCGGTGCTTTTTTGAAAGGCCTCTATGATTGGCGGAAAGAACAGGCCTGTCTTTATCTTTTCGACCGACACCTCAAAGCTAGAAACGCCAAGGGATTTTCCATCATCGGCACCCCCCGGCTTAAAGGACCGTTTGCCCGATCTCATATCGTCCAGCCTTATTTCGTCTCCGATGAAGATTACGAATTGAATATCGCTCTTGATCACATTCTCTATGACGGGGTTCTCTGGCTTCAAACCAGAGAGTCTCCGCAGTACAACGACTATTTGATGGATAAATACGGTGCCGGCAATATCCTGACTCTCGACTGCTCCACCGCTCCGGGAGGATACAGCGGCCCGCCGAAAGCCAAGGCGCAATTCCCCGTACACCGACAGAATCTGAAAAAAGCCGTCGCCGCGTTGGAGAGCAAGGGATATCATGTTCACTTTCAATGGGACATCCGGACGCTCCATGATTTCATGAGAAAACATCCACAATGACATCGATAGCTAACAAAATATTTCTCATAAAATTAGAGCCTGATTACCAGAGTTATAAGATCGCCCCTCCTTTCGGCATCCTCTATCTCGCAGCCGCACTGGAAAAAGCCGGCTATCCGGTTAAACTGTTCCACTGCAGGGGCACTCCGCGAAATATCAAACGTATCGTGGATGAGATCATTCAATCAAGTCCTCTTCTCGTCGGCTTCTCCTCTCTTACGGGAGAAGCGCTCCTCCCCAGCCTGGCGGCTTCAACCGAACTCAAAAAAAGATCCTCCATTCCAATTGTCTGGGGCGGACTTCATGCCACCATGCTTCCCGAACAGACCCTGAGGAATGACAACATCGACTTCATCGTACACGGAGAAGGCGAAGTCACTCTCGTGGAACTCGCGGAACGAATCAACCGAGGGGAACTCCTTCCGGGCTCTTTCAGAGACATAAAGGGGCTTGGGCACAAGGACCGGGGAAAAATCGTGATCAATCCCGTTCGTCCTTTCATCACGAATCTGGATGCTTATATCCCCGCATGGCATCACTTTGATATCGAGGATTATTTTTATAAAGGCCGCCAGTTCTATTCCGAATTCGGATCCAGTCTGCCCGGCGATAAAATCGCCGCGTTGATCACCAGCAGAGGCTGTCCCTCACGCTGCGGATACTGTTATAACCAATTCGTCAACAAGCGGCATTTCAGGGCACATTCCGCGGAACATGTTATTCGGGACGTTGAAACGCTTAAAAAGGACCACGACATCAGCGCCGTAATCTTTGAGGATGACAACTTTTTCAGCGACCGGGAACGCGCATTGAAAATAGTACGTGAAATCAATATCCCCTGGAGTGCAACCATCCGGGCCGATTATGTCGCAAAATGGGGATCGGATTTCGTGCGAACCCTGAAAGAAAACCTTTGTGTCGAACTCCGTATCGGCGCCGAGTCGGGCTCACAAAAAGTGCTCGATATCATGCGGAAAGACATAACGCTGTCGGACATCCGCAAAACATCCGAGCTGTGCCGAACATTCGATCTGCCGGCGCTGACCAACTTCATGGTCGGAATCCCGGGGGAAACGTGGGAGGATGATCTACAAACATTCAGCCTTATGGATGAGTTGGAAGAAAAAGGCAATATCGTGAACGGCCCCACGATTTTCCTCCCTTATCCCGGCACCCCCCTCTATACACTGGCCGTCGAAAAAGGCTTTGTCACGCCTCGGGATATTACGGAATGGGGGAAAAACTGGGGTCCGACCCAGCCGAGGACGCCTTTTGTCGACCGCAGAGCCAGATTCGCCGGATATTACAGAGTTTTAGCCCTTAGAAAAGAAGAAAAAAATTTAAAGATTCCTTATTTCACGCGGATATTGAAACGGATCGCCAAGAAGAGATGGGAAAAAAGATATTTTCTATTTCCGTTGGACTATTATATACCGCGATTCTTTCTTAGGCTGCTGCAGTCGCTGAAATTGAAGAAAATCGCCCGTATGATGTATGATTAAGGCTCTAAGTCCATGATGTGAATCACCTCAAGATATGGCGGGAAAATGCGTTTTCATCATTTTTATAGATTATTACAGCTCTTGAACAATCCGAAAAAAGCATCTTCTGAAATAAAAAAAATACGGCAGCGAAAGCTTCACCGATTGTTATCCCACGCTTACGAAAACGTTCCTTACTACCATGAACTTTTTCATTCATCCCGAATAAAACCCGAAGACATCCGAAGTATCGAAGACCTCCGTTATCTTCCGCTCACTACGAGAGAGACTCTTCAAGACCTGGACCTCAAGGATAAAACCTCCGCCCGAAACCGCGAACGGCCGTTGAGATCTTCCGCAACCAGCGGGACAACGGGTTTCCCGCTGAGGATATATCACAGCTCGGGAGATGCCACGATGATGAATCTTTCCTGGGCGAGGGCGTTTTTATCCTCCGGCATGAAACCTTGGGAGAAGATGATCGCCTTCATAGGCCGTAAAGATGTTGATGAAAGCAAAAAATGGCATGAGTATTTTGGTCTCTGGCGGAGAACCGAGATCTCCACATGGGAACCTTCCGAATGCTGGATCCGCGACCTCCGGAAATTGAAACCGTCCATCTTGATCGGATATGTCATGACCCTGAAAATCCTGGCTGAAGCCGTCGTGAAAGACAACATCCCGGATATCAGTCCCCGAATGATATTCCACAGTTCCGCTCTCCTCGATGCCCATTCCCGCGCGTTCATTGAGTCCGCTTTAAGCACTAGGATCATCGATATCTACGGTTCCGACGAAGCCGGCTGCATCGCGTGGGAATGCCCAGATTGCGACGGTTATCATATCAGTGCGGACATGGTTATCGTAGAAATCATAAAAAACGGCAGGGCCGCGAAAAAAGGGGAAGAAGGGGATATCGTGATCACCAACCTTCATTCCTCCGCCATGCCGATCATCCGCTATCGACAAGGAGATATCGGTGCTTTTTCCGTCGAACAAGCTCTGTGCGGAAACAAATTCCCGCTTCTCAACCAAGTCATCGGGAGGTCGGATGATTTTATCGTACTGGAAAGCGGGCGCAAGATTTCCCCGCATCCTTTCTATCATTGTATCGATCCCTTTACGGAAGTCAGAAGATGGAGGATTATCCAGGAAGAGTCAAGCGGCATTCTGGTTGAAATAGAACCTGGGAAAGGATATGACACGCACGTTCAAAACGCGCTACGAACAAAGCTTGAAAACCTGGTAGATGGAAATCTCGAGATCATGATCAAGACAACAGATTCGCTGATCATTGAGCCGGGAACAAAATTCCGGGCGGTTCATTCCCTGGTCGAAGGATACCGTTAATAACATGCATGACACAAGACGCTTCCCTTCTCCCATATCCGTTATGAAGAACTCGATCAAATCCAATTGGTTTCCTTATCGAGCCAAGTCTTTTTCTCTGCGCGCGATGTGCATCTATGTGACATATCGCTGCAACATGCGATGCCGCACATGCGGGATATGGAAACAAAACAAACACTTCGAACCACACGAGCTCAGCAAGGAAGAATTCGATCACGTTCTTTCCGATTCGTTTTTCAACAACCTCGAATTCATCAACATAAACGGCGGAGAGCCCAACTTGAGGTCGGACCTGATCCCACTGGTGCGGATGCTGATCGCGAAGTTTCCCCGCCTCCATACCGTAACCATGAACTCAAACGGCCTGCCTCCTTCCGTAATGGAGAAAAACGCCACTGAAATCTCCCGCTTATGCCGGAGTAAAGGCATTAATTTTTCCATCTCACTATCCATGCATAAAATCGGCTCCGGATTGGATGATATAACGGGCATTCAAAATTCCTATCCTCAGGTCAAGGAAGCATTCGATCGATTGAAGAAGATCCGAGAAAAACAGGGATTCTATTTATCGGCTAACTGTGTGATCAGCAACTTAAATCTGGATTCTCTGGATGAGATGTTGAGCTGGAGCTTGGAAGAGGATATTCCCGTCAATTTCACGCTGGGTGAGATCAGAGACCGGTTCAACAACCAAGACATGAAAGACGATGTGCTGATCAAGCCCGAAGCCAAAGAAAAATTGTGCGGTTTTTTTCGAGAGTTATCTAAACGGAAAAGGACCTATCTCCAACATGCTCTTCGCTACTCGGAGCTGGCTGAAATGCTTGTCTCCGAAAGAACACGACGGCTATCCTGCCATTATGCCATGGCCGGAGTGATCCTCGGCTCCGAGGGATCCCTCTATTATTGTAAAAACAGCAAAGCCATCGGGAATTGTCTCGAGTCAACGGCAACCGAATGCTTTTATGATGAAGACAATCTGGCCTATCGGACCGACACGCTGCTCAATGAGAGATGTCTTCATTGTCCCCCCAATACATTCAACAGGATCGAATCGGAGAAAGATCTATTTAAAATCTTAAGACATTTTATTTTCAAATAGCAGAAACTTTCATGAAAACAAACGATCCAAATACAAAACGAACGCAAACCCGCCGTGGACATCCTGAAAACCGCCATGTCGATATTCCGAGCACAATAAACATCCCCCTTCCCAAAGAGCTTAAAGAACCTCATCGCTATCCCTATGACGACATCACGGCCGCCTTCTGCCGCCTTCTTCAGAAAGAACTCTCCTTCCGACAACAAGCCGGAATGTCGGTGCAGCCGCTGCGCCTCTATCTGTCCAATCTTTTCGAAGTTCAAAATACTCTGCTGCCGCTGGGAGTCGCCGGATACGGTCAACGCCTGGCCCCCATATTGGACATCCTCCGGAAATCGAAAAAACAGCTGACGATCTGTGATGCGGGATGCGGATACGGTACGGAAAGCCTATTATTCGCCCTCTTGGGAATGAACGTCACCGGAATCGAGCTGGTTTCGGAGCGGCGCGAACTGGCCTCATCCCGGATCGATTTCTTTAATTCCATCCGTGAGACACGCCTGAAGATCGATTTTCAAAATGTGAATGTCTTTCCTTTTCTCATGCGATCCGACACCTTTGACGTCATCTGGGCTATGGAAGCGATTTCCCATATTTATCCCCCGGAAAAATTTCTCGATCTGGCCTATTCCAAACTGAACAAAGGGGGATGGTTGGTCATCTCCGATCCGAACAAGATCAATCCTTTGGCTTGGCTGCGCAGTGTCAGGATACGGGGATCCCTGTCACATGCCCCTCACACGCGCTTCCTGGATCCTGAAACACGACAGCCTGTTGAATACGGGCAGGAAAAAATATATTCGGCCCGGACCATGAAGAAAATATTGATCGGATCCGGATTTCATCCCGAAAGAATACACATTTCCGGTTTTTTGGGAAGCAACCTGCTTCCCAAAACCATAGCCAGGAACCCCCGGCTGACCGATGCCATAAAACGAACGCCGCATATCATCCGCAGAATCCCCGTGTTGCGCGGACTGGGATCTCTCTATACCATCACCGCCCAAAAACGATAACGTCCCGGATAACATCCTTCCTGATAAGTATCATGTAAACACTCTTTTCCTGATTGCTTCTTCAAATCCTGACCGGATGATATCGAGACGATAAAAATTCATCGCAAAAGGTGATTGCCATATTCCGCCCTTTGTTGCAACCTGTATGATGATGGGATTTGAATATACCGGCAGGAGGTCCGTTTTATGAGCACAAAAGCTCCTCGTATTGCTTGGATGCTTTTCCCGCTTATCCTGGTTTTGGCTGTGGGAGGGATTGCGGGCACGGAACAAATAACGCTTCAGCTGCCTGAAATCGATGTTGAGATTCTTGAAGACCATGAGGGCTACGCCTCTTTTTCCGGCACCGACATTCAATTCCTTTCCAACACGGGAGAACCGGCTCTTCCCTTCTGTGTTGTCAAGGCCCTTCTTCCGCCTGACGCCGATCCGGCGACGCTGCAGATCGGTCTGAGCCGGCTTGAATTTCTTCCGATTTCCGGAAGCTGGGACGTTCGACCCACTCCTCCCCTGGCCACATGGGACGGCAGTCGTGTGCTGATCGAATGGCCTGAAGGCATATCCTCCCCCGATGGCAAAAACAGGGATATTTATGAAAAAAACGCCCGCTACCCCTCCCTGCTCATGAAGCCTTCGCATGCAGGAAGAATGCGCAGATGGCGCCTGGTCGATATCCCCATTATCCTTTTCCAATACAATCCCGTAGCAAAAGCTCTCTACCGCTTAAAATCAGCCGCCATCACGATCAGATATCAAAAAGATAGAAACATGACGACGACTTCACGTGAAGACGTCGAATCATTCGACAATATCGGAACCGAAAAAATCAGAAAGGCCGCGGTGAACTTCAATGACATCGCACCGCTTTATCAGAACTTTATCCGAATGTCGGCTTCAACTCAGGCCGGGAACGGCTACGTCATTATCACCACCAGCTCTATCGAATCAAACTCCACTCAGTTGGCAAACTTCACCGCCCATATGACGGCCAAAGGCTTCAATGTCCAAATCATATCGGAAAGCCAATGGGGAGGAAGCTCCGGCGATGCCGCGGCTGAAAACCTGCGGAACTGGCTTCAGGACAACTATCTCAGTCAAAGCATCGAGTATGTTCTCCTGATCGGGGATCCGGATCCCGGCTCGGGAAACGTTCCCATGAAAATGCTTTGGCCGCGTCATAATGCGACATCCTATACGCAGTATAAAAATTCTCCATCCGATTTCTACTACGCCGATCTGACCGGGGATTGGGATCTGGACAACGATGGCTATTACGGCGAATACGGAGACGACTTCGGAACCGGAGGCGTAGACAGAAACTGGGATGTTCTCGTCGGCCGTATTCCCTACTATGGAAACATGACGGACCTGGATCATATCCTGGAAAAGATCATTTCTTACGGGAGCACTCCATTGGAATCTATTGGTTGGAGAAGGAATGTGCTCCTTCCCATGGAACCAAGCGACGGTTCCACTCCCGGCTACCATTTAGGGGAAGAGATCAAAGATGATATCATCATCCCGAAAGGGTCCTGGGGATATCATCGCGTTTATGAGGAAAACTACGGACTCAGTCCGGTCCCGGAAACGGTGCCCTGCACTAAAGACAACGTGACAAACGCATGGAACGGGGTTCCTTTCGGGGCGGTTTTCTGGTGGACCCATGGCAGTTCCACATCCGCATCCGACATCATGGACACGACACATGCCGCCACCCTGAACGACACCTACCCCGCATTCACTTTTCAATGTTCCTGCCTCAATGCCTATCCTGAAGTCACCACGAACCTCGCCTATTCTCTTTTGAAGAACGGCTGTATCGCGACGGTCGGAGCCACCCGGGTTTCATGGTATTATGTCGGACAGCAGAGCTTCTCCGGATCGCCCAGCAATTCCGGGATGACTTACGAATACGCCTCCAGGCTTATCACAAACGGCGATACCAGCGCAGAGTCGCTTTATGATCTCAAACAATCCCTTTATCCATCGAGTGAGTCGATCTGGATGAATTTCACGGTTTTCAATGTCTATGGAAATCCTGCAAACGCCATCATCGATCACAACTCGATCCATACGGTTTCCAATCCCACGGCCCCCACAGGACCCGCGGAAGGAGAGATCTTAACGTCCTATACATTCAACTCGGGCGGGGCCTCCTGTTCCCAGGGACATGATGTGGAATATCGATTCGATTGGAACGATGGCAGTCTGTCCGATTGGACCGCATCATCCTCAGCCTCGCATACCTGGAATTCCCCGGGCACATACACGGTGAGAACTCGAGCAAGATGTGCCGTTGATAATTCCATCATCTCGGATTGGATCTCGGGAACGTCGATCGGCATAGCGACCTGCCTGGCGCCGACACCTCCGGAGAATCCTTCCCCCGGCAATGGGGATGAGAATGTATTTCTCAACCAAGACCTCAATTGGGACGACAGCCTCCACGCAACCTCCTATGATGTCTATTTCGGCACCACCTCTCCTCCTCCTTTCCTCGGCAACACATTATCGAGTGAATACAATCTGGCCGAGCTGCAAGAAGACACACAATATTTCTGGAACGTTGCGGCCAAGAACGGCTGCGGCAGTTCGGAAGGGGAAGAATGGCATTTCACTACCGGCTCTTCATCCGGAACTCATTTCTTCATCCCCTTCGGTTCCTTGAGCTGCGGAAACGTAAACATCGTGAACTGCGGCGATGGAAACGCTGAAGTTTACCTAAAGGTCTACGACGGCAACGGCGCCCTTCAAACGGAAAAAGCGTTCACAATCCCCAAACTCGGAGTCACCCGCACATGGGATCAAATCGGAAACATCTATGATTACGGCAAACCGGTCAATCTGGAGATCGAAAGCGATCAACCCATTATCGGCGACAACATAAAATGGGCGGATCCGCCCTATCCGGTCGGTTCCGGCTTCTCCTGCCTCCCCTTAGACAGGATGAAAGGGAAGCTTTTCTATTTCCCTTTCAGCGCTTTCGGTGCGACGAACGCCTACTGCGATATCGCCAATGCGACAGAATCAAGCGCCGCGGTAATGATCGAAGTCTATGACGCCCAAGGCGGCTTGAAACATACCGAAAGCTTTTCCGTCGGCGCAAAATCCGTGATCCGCAGTTGGGACAAAATCGGGAACATTCAGAATATCGCCGATCCCGCACTTCTTAAAATCACCTCCGATCAGGATATCGTGGTGGACACGGTGCGATGGGAAAACAACGAAATAGGGTGGGGATTCGCCGTAATGCCGGTTTCCGACGCCCAGGGAAGTCATTTTTTCATCCCCTTCGGTTCTCTCAGCAAAGGCAATATCAATATTGCGAACCCCAACGGGAGCACGGCCACAGGAACCCTGAGGATCCGTGATCAATCAGGGACAATACAGGGTGAAGAACCTTTCTCCATTACATCATTGGGAGTCATCAGATCTTGGGATATCATCGGCAATGTCTACGACTATGGAAAACCCGTCACGGTTGAAATCACCAGCAGCCTCCCCGTCATAGGCGACAATATCAAATGGGCCGATCCTCCCTATCCGGTCGGTTCCGGATTTTCATGTCTGCCGACGGATTTAATGAAAGGCAGATTGTTTTATTTCCCATTCAGTGGTTTTTCCGCGACGAACGCCTACTGCGACATCGCCAACATCACGGATTCTTCCACATCCGTTACGATCGAGGTCTATGACGCCGAAGGCAGCTTGAAACATACCGAAAGCTTTTCCGTCGGCGCAAAATCCGTGATCCGCAGTTGGGATAAAATCGGGAACATTCAGAATATCGCCGATCCCGCAATGCTCAAAATCACTTCCGATCAGGATATCGTTGTGGACGCCGTACGATGGGAAAACAACGAAAAAGGGTGGGGATTCGCCGTAATGCCCGCTTCCCTTTTCTTTTGAGAAAAAAGATTTTTATTTTCAAAGATTGCCGTATATAATGAAGCAGCACCCCGACGGTCGCGAGCAAACAGGAACAACCCAATTCTTTGAAGATTTTTATAGCGAATACTCATTCCGTTCTCAATTGCGGTGACGCCGGAATCGTGCTGTCCCAACTCGAGTTTTTGCACAACCGCTTCCCCGACGCAAAAATCTCCCTTGTTTCACGCACCCCTGAAATAGACCGTCCTTTTTACCATTCGAGAGGGATAAAGGTTTTTACGCCCTTTTTCAGAGTCCCCAGCCTGGCTTCGGGATTCCGAAAAAAAGCCGCCCTGAGTCTAAGAGGACTCCTTGATTTCTCAGCTCAGCATGCTTTATCGAACGAGATCAAAAACAGTGATCTCGTCATCAGCTCGGGGGGAGGTTATTTCTGGTCCCACAGGAGACATTTCACGGGACCAATGTTTTATCAAAATTATCTCCCCATCAAATTCGCCCTTAAAAACCGAAAACCCGTCGTCTTTTTTCCTCAATCCTACGGCCCCTTTCTGCACCGCCCGGATGAATTGAGACTCAAACATCTGCTGGAAAATGAGTGTGTTATGAAGATCTTTTCCCGGGAAATGAGATCTTTTCGATATCTCAATACCCTGCTGGAAAACAACCTGGACAAACTCGAGTTGTGTCCCGACATGGCCTTCAAGCTCAATCCCGGAGCCGTTCCAAACGATGCGCGTCGTGAAGTCAGTATGGAACACCCTATCGCGGCAATCACCTTAAGACAGTGGGACTATCCCGGGTCGAACTCTCTACGAGAAAAGAGAGACGCGGAAGACCGCTATCTCACGGAGCTTCTGGGATTCTGCCGAACCTTCCACCGACATACGAAGGGCTCCGTGGTTCTGTTTTCTCAGTCCCGAGGACCGGGAGACATCGAAAACGACAGGGTCATCACGCAGCGGTTCCGGAAGCGTTTACGCGGGGCTCTGCCGGATAAAAACCTTATGAGTATCGATCTCGAAGACATCGCCTCCCCAGCCGACGTCATGCAAATACTGAAACAGGTGGATTTTTTGATCGCCACCCGTTTTCATTCGGCCATATTCGCTTTCATCACCGGAATCCCGGCCGTCTCGATCGCTTACCAATCCAAGGGCCATGAAATCATGAAGCTTCTGGATCTATCAGAATACAGCCTCGACATCACGGATTTTACGGCGGAAAGATTATGGCGGCTGTCTCAGCAAATCCTTGAGAACACTCCGTTGTTGCGTCAAAAGATACGACGGCGGGCGGCATCCCTCCGCAGTGAACTGGAAGCAAAACTCGACCAAGCATTCGATGAGATTCCCGGCTTAAGGTTCAGCTGATCGATAAAATTTTCTTCCTTAAGGACATATCAGATAAACTTTTTTCGACGCGGCGGATATTATAAAAAAACAGGCGCCATGTACGCGAGAAGCACCCCAGGAATAAAATCGGGGCGTCCCCCCGGAAGGGCGGCAGCCGCAGTGCCCATCAACAGGGAAACAGAGGTCAGATGCTGGGGCGTGATGGTCGTGGAATACGCCGGCCTGCGTTTGTCACGGCGAGAGCTGAAGCAACGACGCCATCCCACCTTGAAATCATCTTTTTTTCAAGGTCCTTTTGGAATAGAGAAACCTATCTCCGGGATTCTCAGCACAACCGATATTTTCCGGATCATCGATCCTTCTCAGGATCTGGCGGCGGACACGACGGGCCAGCGGCTCCTTGCCCATGAAGAATACGGATCCGGCATTCAATCCGCTCGATTTCAGATATGCCTCCCTGATCCCATTCCCCTTTTCAGGGCCGATGCCGTCCGGCAGACCCAGAAATAAAAGATCAATCGGTGTGCCTAAATCTTCAACAAAATCAACGGCTCGCGTGTCGTTCAATGAGACCAGATAATCATCGGAAAGACTTGAGAGCCAGAATATCGTTAGTCCGTCACACTGGATGAGGAATCCTTTTTTCGTTTTATAGGAGGGAACCACGGTGACCTTCAACCCGTCGATATCCATGGATTCGGCCGGCTTCGGAAAAACGGCCCGGGAAAGGTTCAGGGTGGAGTAGTTTCCCTCGAAATTCTCATTCAGGATAAATGTGAGACCATCCGCCTCTTCCCTATGATTGTAGAGGGGATTTCGTCCCTGTAGAGCATAGGACGGATCGGCGGGACGGAAGCTCAGGTCCAGATAGAACCAATGTCGGTCCGACAATTCATGCCCTGTCAGATAACCGCTTCTCAGCGAAGCATCTTGAGAGCGATTTCCGATTTCCGAGTAAGCCAGGATCAAAAAACAGCGCTCCGTAACGATCCCCCAGCTCCCGTTCCGGAGTTTGACGAGCACCGCTTCTCCCGTTTTTACATCCTGAAAATCGCACTCGGAGACCTCCATGCGGGAGGAGGAGCGGCCTGCTCGTCCTCCCCTTTCCTCGAGAAACTCGGCCAGGGTGGAATGACCGTATCGATGGGCATAATCAAGGGGGGTGAATTCATTGTCATCCCGACCGTTGATATCCAGACCAGCCCTGATCAGCAGCTCGGCCGTATCCAGGCGACCGTGGACGGCGGCCAGATGGAGGAGGCTTCTGTGGAGATAAGGATCCGTGATTTTATAATCAGCCCCCGTGTTGATCAAAAGCGCGGAGGTCTTGGCGAAACCATCCCGAACAGCGACGGCAAGCGGTGTTCTCCCCAAGAAATCAGGGGTATCGAGATCGGCCCCCCTGTCCAGCATATAGTTGAGAAAGGCATGGTTGTTATTCAGAACGGTGAAATAGAGCGGTGTTGTGAGCGAATTGCACTGGACATTGACATCCGCCCCCCGCTCAATAAGAAAGCGGCTGAAATCAAACCGGTCGGTCAATGAGGAATGGATCAAGGGAGTGGCGGCTCCGATAGCTCTTGTATCGACGACGGCTCCTCTCTCCAGGAGAAGTTTCGTCATGGGGATGTCATCCATAAAGCCTGCCATATGGATGGGAGCTCTTAGATTACGATCTCCCGTCCTCACCACGGCTCCCTGCTCGATGAGGAAGCCGGCCATTTCAAGATTCCCTCCGAGAACGGCATAATAGAGAGGGGTACGCCCGGTCCGGTCTTCCCGGTTGACCAACTGAGGATTTTCCTTCAACAGGGCTTTCACCATATCCATGTCTCCGGCATAAACGGCGGCATAAATATTCTGCGCTTCGGCCGGCAGGGAGAGCAAGAGACCCAACACCATTATGAGGATTCCTATCTGGGATCCTCTCTTTGCGGTCCCGTCTTCCCTTACGGCGTTCCGACCGTATGTTTGGTTTTGGTTACTCATTATCCATCCTTTTGCTGATTTTTTAAGTAGGCCCGTAATAGCAAGCCCCAATATTTCATACGTTGATCACAATCCAAGCGTTTAGACCAAGGGGCCCACCTGAGGCTTGAAGGACGGAACGCGACGGATTTTATGGAAACGGCCGATACCGGCCTCCCGAAACACCTCTTATATGCGCCCAGGATAGCCGTCATTTGTTTCTTGACATTGAGTCGAATTTTCGTTTAGGTGAAAAGGCTCAAAATAGGGAGTCGTCATATGAAGGACATGAATCCAATATGGTTGGCGCTTATTTTATGCTTCTCGACTGTCGTAGGGAATGCTCAAGATAAAAACCTTCACGACATCATCATCAAGTCCGGAACCGTTGTTGACGGCACCGGGAATCCAGGATTTATTGCGGATATCGGCATCAGGGGCGATCGAATCGCTGAAATCGGAGATATTTCGGATAAGCGGGGCAAACGGGTGATCGATGCCCGGGGACTCATTGTCTCCCCCGGATTCATCGATGTGCACACCCATACGGACCAGGGGCTCGACTCGCATCCCGAGGCTCGGAATTATCTGCTTCAAGGCGTGACGACCGTGGTGGGAGGAAATTGCGGCGGATCCAGATTCCCCCTGGACCTTTTTTTCAGACGGATCCAAGCCCGGGGCATTGCGCTGAACTTCGCCACCTTTGCGGGACACAATACCATAAGAAGAGAGGTTATGGGAGATGACAACCGCAAACCCACGCCAGAGGAACTGAAGCGCATGAAGGATCTGGTGGAACAGGAGATGCTGACCGGCGCCATCGGCTTAAGTACGGGACTCGAGTATATCCCCGGCCGATTCTCCGAGACGGAGGAAATCATCGCTCTGGCACGGGAGATACGCCCCTTCAACGGCATTTATGCGACGCATCTGCGGGATCAGGGAGAGCACATTCGGGATGCCGTGGAAGAAGCCCTGCGTATCGGGGGGGAAGCCGGAGTCAAGGTTCAGATCTCGCATATCAAGTTGAAGGTCGAAAAATACTGGGGAAAACGGGACATGATCACGGGGCCTATCGAAAGAGCCCGAAAGCAAGGCGTCGAGGTCTATATGGACGAGTATCCCTACACGGCAGGCAGCACCGGATTCACCAGTTCCTTCCCCGAATGGGCCGTGACGGGAGGACATGAAGCTTTCGTGAAGCAGTTGGATGATGCGGAACAATACCGGAAGATAAAGGATCATATCATCGATTTTCGATTCCGGTCGGCACGGGGTATCGATAAAGCCGAAATGATCACCATCACCCGCAACCGAAATCACCCCGAATATGAGGGGAATCATTTGGCTGAGATCTTGGACATGATGGGACAAAGAAACACGACCTCCAATGCCGCCGATTTGTTTATCCAATTGGAAAAAGAAGATCGACCCGGCGCTATATTTTTTCAGGCGGATGAAAAGGATGTGGTCGCATTGATGCAGGAGGATTACTGCATGGTAGGTTCGGATGGGGGCATCGCGATATTCGAACAAGGCGTCACCCATCCTCGTACCTACGGCACTTTCCCCAAGGTAATCGCAAAATATGTCCGGGATGAAAATCACCTGACTCTTCCCGATGCGATTCGAAAAATGACTTCCCTGCCGGCCCATGCCATGGGCTTTGCTCACCGGGGCGTTCTGCGGCCGGGTATGTTTGCGGACATGACGATTTTCAATTTGGATAGGATTCGGGACAAAGCCACCTATCAGGAGCCCCATCAGTATCCGGAAGGGATTCATTTCGTCATCGTCAACGGAAATGTCGCCGTTCAGGACGGCGAGATCGTCAACAAAGACAGCGGCCGGATCATCTACGGGTCCGGTAAAAAAGATTGACGGCCTGATAATTGAGCTTGGATCAGCCGGGACGAACCCAGTTATTTTGATTTAGACCTACCGGATGGAATTGTCGTCCGGCATCAACCATGTATCAATAAATCCGTTCTGTTTTCATCGCGGCCATAACCGCCGCCTATCCGTTATTCGATCTTAGGCCAGGTATCGGCCAGCTTATACCCGCCCGGCCAGGGATCCCTCGGATCCAGCATATGCTGATGCGTGCCGGTAATCCATGCCCGTCCGGAAACACTCGGGACAACCGCGTCCCAATCCCCCACCCTGGTTTCCGATTCCAAGCGGCAGTGAAACCTAGAGCCGATGATGGATTCTCCGATATAAACATCTCCCGTTTTCATGATCCCTTTTTTTGCCAGAACGGCGATACGGGCCGAGCATCCGGTTCCGGTGGGGCATCGGTCCAGTTTTCCGGGTTGGATCGCGACCGCGTTGCGTCCGACCAACAC
>Ga0180432_10002415_pt1 | contig 28026 bp, 20 predicted proteins | sample SS_ome_10_FD_132414 | JGI IMG/M metagenome (GOLD analysis project Ga0180432, IMG submission 132414) | Hypersaline lake sediment archaeal communities from the Salton Sea, California, USA - SS_1_MS_2 metaG | ecosystem: Environmental > Aquatic > Non-marine Saline and Alkaline > Hypersaline >... | reverse complement strand
CCTCCTACACCCGTCGTTCCTCCTACACCCGTCGTTCCTCCCGTCGTTGACCCTTTTGCAGAGCACGATAACCACGTGAAATGTCAGGAAGGGCAGAGGTCTGGCCACACTTTAAGCAAACCCTTTCATAGTGCCGTAAGCCTTCCATCCGTCTCATCTCGGTGTTGAGAGACCTGCAGGTGCATGCGACAAAGGTTCCGATGTAGGATCTCAGTAACTTTTCGACTGCTTCAACCTTCACCCGGTGAGGAAAGATTAAGCCTTTCCCCTCTGCAATCCTTACATCCATGGCCGATTCAGCTTCGAAAAATTTAGTTAGATGATCCCTTGGTCGTTTCAGTAGGTGGACAAAGTCCTCAAAGTTTGTCCACTTTGAAGCCTTTCCTGCATGAACCACCTTGGGTGGTGGAAGGGGAACCTTCTCCGTTTTCGTGTCCCTCGACTCATGAAACACATCCAATAAAGCACGATAGTTTCTTTCAATCTCATCTCTAGGTTCATCGTCTTTGGTTTCCTTAAGCTTGAGGTCCTCTTCAGATGCCCAATAGGCCATTTTGATATGTGATTTTCGTAACCTCTTAATCCCAATTTTTTTATTTTACACCTTACCAACAATCTTTTCTTGAACCTTTAAATCTTCTACTTGGATTTTGAGGCACTCGGCCGTTGCCCATCGGGCTAGAGCATCCTTTGCCACTGTCAAGTTTTTCCAGTCTACTTCCCCGTCACTTTCCATTCTTTGCCTGCAGGTTCGTCGATCCCGTCTCAACTTTGATCTTGACGCCCTCAGAGATCGGCGAAAGGCGTTTGGTCCATCAGTCACATAGGCCACTGCCGTTTGTGCCGTGACGTCACAGGTTTTCACATCCAAGTCTTTTTTGGGGCAACAGGTCAACCCACAGCCACCATCCAACAACTTTGTAATCTTTGCCAAACGCCGGACGTAGGCTTCCTTTATGTAGGTGGGTGGCTTTCGATGCAACAAAATGTGCTGAAGGACGACTCGAATCTTTTGGTGTTCTAAGCGGAGTTCATGTTCAATGGCTGACTTTACCTTTGGGTTGGACGGTTTCTCTTCCCAAAGCCGAATCAACTTTGAACAAGAGGGGAGGACCGAAAAGAGGTCCTTTTTGAGTTTTGATTTTGCCGATGAATACATTTATTTGATTTAAAGATTTGAAGAACACAATAAATATGGACTGGATACCTTCACCCCTTCATGTCCTCAAAACCTCTGCTGACATTGTTTACTCTGTCGGAGATGATGAGGGTGAAATTAAAGATGTATTTCTGAAGCCCTATGTCAGTGATTACGGTGGTCCCTTCAACACCTTGGTGACCCTTCCCGCCCTCAATGCGCCTCTACAAACATGGGACATTGTGATTGGAAAACGGCCCAAGGGAAAGTTGAGGGTATATGGTCTTTCCCTCACAAACGAAGAAGAACGGAAAAAGCTTTTGGCACCCGAAAAACCACTCTTTTGGGGAAATACTTGGTATGATAATGGGGTCTCGAGTCCATCGGTTGCACAAATGAAGGCCGATTCAAAATGGGATCACAAAAATGTTGTCTTGAGATGTTTACCTCTGTGAACCCTTTCCATCTCGCCTCTTGACAGAGACATATGAAAATGATTTGGATCTCTATTACAAATAAATTGTTCAAAATCTAACCTCATTCCAACACAATCAATTTTTTCCATATGGATTCCAGTGAGACATTACCAAGTGACGATCCTTTATATCCGTTTCGCATCATCCCTTTCCCTGAAAAGGTGATTCGTCAAAACACCGTCCAAGCCGGAGATGGCGGGTACCTCTTATCCCTTTCCCACACTCCAGACTCTCCCTTATTTTTTGGTGCTTTGTATTATCGCCCCGCTTTTGATCCCACCTCCCTCTACTTTGCTCCCTGGTGGTCAGACTTTTGTTTAGTGTCCTTAGTAAGCCCTGAAATTGAAGAAGCCTTTAGCGAGTCGGAGGGGAAAGACCTCCTTCGCTTTCGCCAAGTAGTATTAAGACGAATGTTTTGCAACGGGTTTCCCACATGGCAAAATCCACCCTATGCCTTTGTCCGTGCCTATATTCATAAAAAGGGTGACACGGGATCTGACCTGTCTTGGCAAACCCGAGGTGATGAGGGCTACACGGGCTACTCGACCATTGTGTGTTCGCGTCCTCTTCCCCTTAAAGCGAGAAAACGGTGTCTCGTGTTTTTTGCTCGCCAAGTGGGTGGACCTTCCTCACCCAAAACCTTACAGTCCCTCATGGATCTCGCAAAGCCAAAGACCCAATGGTCAGGACTTTTTCAATCCATGTCGATTGAAAAATCTTGGAGCATCTCTTCAAGGGATTTTTGCATCGCGGCCGATAAGGAACTTCAGAGGGTCACCGAGTCCTCCAGTTCTATCGATTCAATTGGAGGAATTGATGTGGGGGTGGAGTGGTCAAGTTTATTTGAAGGGTCTGATGAGATTCCATCTCGACTTTTGCATGACTTTTCTCGACCGAAAGGACCGGAGGAAAAGGATGAACATGAGAGCGACGGAAAAGGTGATATCAAAATTCACATGATCCATCTTTGGGTGTCTCACCAAGATGGGAAAAAGACAAAGGAATTGACCATTGGAGAAGAGGAACACTTCAATGCCTTGGGGACAAAGTTTATGTGGGACCTCATGTTGGAAGACCCGACGTGGATTGTTGTGGGCGAACGTCGTGATCATTTGCTGAGGGGCATGCGACGTCAAACCTTTCGGGCGATTCGAGAAGCTTATTGCAATAAGCCAAAAGATCCCAACTTGGTCGTTGGAGACAAGTACCTTCCCCCTGCTATTCTCAAAGAAAGTCCTGGGGTTCTCACCACAATGAAGACCGAGGACCTCTTTAAATGGCAGGAAGCCCTCAACGTGTACCACGAAGACTTTTCAGAATTGGCAGTGGGAACCCGCATGGCAGACTACTCTGAAGCCGTGTCGGACCGGGTGATGAAAATCGATCTGGACCCAAAGGCACGTGCCATCTGTGGATACTTTCTATACGACGCCCTCTTCAATGCCATCTCGATGAAGATGTGGGAAGGAGACCGAACAACACCTCAAACACGAAAAATCCCAGTACGAAAGGCCGTCATTTTTCGCTCGCCCATCCATAACCTCACTGTGATGTGGGACCAAATGGTGACTTGGGCATCCGGCATCTATCCTTCCCACTTATCCGTCTCCAAAGAAGAAGCCATCGAGCGACCCCTCTATGCCCAGTTCTACGTGCATTGGGCGTCGAGAACGGGACGTAAACTCTACACTCCCCTTCAGTCTCGTCAATCATCGTCAAAGGAGCACATTGTCTTTCGATTTCCCAATGACTTTTCTCCCCGCTATGACCTTTACCTCCACTCGGGTCTCAACTTGATGTTGCGTGGAGTTCCGGCCAATGTGTTTTCACGTCGAGGAACGTCCCATAAGGAAAAGTGCAATAAGCTTCCCGTCTACCCGTCCTCGATTCACCACATCCCCATCGATTGCCCTCTTCCCCCAAAGACGTCTGACCTTCACGCAACCTATTCAGCCATGGTGCCAAGCATAAAGGCAAAACTCTATGCGACCTCGGCAACTCTGTTGACCGGCAAAGGATTAACCCATACAACTCCAACCTATGAGGGAAAAGTCGAAAAGGCGCCTGTTGTTTTAGATTCATCCCTCATTCGAGTGTGTGCAACGCCGATTGAACCTTGTTATGAAAAACCAAAAGAACCCACTCACCAAAAGTTGAAACGTGTGAAGCACGGGTCAGACCGCCGAGAGATGAAGGCCCTTCCGGCCCAAACACCTATTCAGGGATTTCAAACCCTGATGGAATACCCAAATCTCCCGTCTCTCATTCCCCTTGGAGATGGTGATGTTCTTAAAAATTTGTTGGATAAGATTTAAAAATTTATTTTTTGTATAAAGAATACTTCACATTCCCCTTCCACCCTTTACCATGGCCGATGAACCCACTCCTCAAGAAACTTCACCCCATCAAGACAATACCAACGAGAGTGTCACTGGATCCTCACCACATTCTCGTGCGAAGCGAATGACTCTTGACCAGAGGCGTCGCCTTTCCAAGGCAAACAACCGGACCACCCGTTTCCTCGGTCTTGGCCGAACCTCTTTTGGTCGTGTCGTCTATGTTGTGGATGGAAACACAGTCCACGTCGCCGTTCCCTTCTTGAACACTGAATTCAAGGTTGTGGTTCGTTTGGCCGGCACTTCTGTCCAAGGCTTTCGCCCTCGTGCCTCTCTCCCCCAAGAAGAAAAGGACCGCCTTATCCAAGAGGCAAAGAATGCAAAGAATGCATTGTTCGAATTGATCCGTGGACGCTTTGTCTTTTTGGAGATTGTTCGCCGAGACAACCGATCGCGTTACATTGCCAATGTCTATAAGACACGTGCCGGTCTCGTGGTTCGCGATGAACCTACCTACAATGACGACTTGTTGGCAACTGGATTTGCAAAGGCCTTTACACCTTTTCCTTCCTCCCGACCATCTCATCCATCTCAACCCCCCCTCCCACCCTACCCTCCTATGCCACCCCAACCTCCGATGATGCTTCACCCTCCAATGCCTCCTCCCATGGTTCACCCTCCACCCATGGTTCACCCTCCACCCATGGTTCACCCTCCACCCATGGTTCACCCTCCAAGCTATCCTTAGGCTTAAGGATGTCAAATAAAAAATTCAACTCATGAAAATTATAACCACAATCAATCTACATGGATCCGAGTGTGAGTAGCTTTGGTATCCAAGAATGGGATGAAAGAACAACCTCAAGTGTGGCTCTTGGAATTATGCCTGATTCGCCACTCCATCACTTTTATACGGCAGGCTTAGTGGTGGGCCATCGAAATGCCATTCCCCTTCTTGACAATTCCAAACCCTTTTATCTCTACACAGGTCGAGGTCCATCCACCTCGTCCCTTCACCTTGGTCACCTCTTACCTCTCATGTTTACCCAAGCCTTACAACATGAATACATGTGCCCCCTCGTTATTCAGATGACAGATGATGAAAAATTCTGGGCTTCCAAAGATCCTTCACTCACTCTTGAAGAGGTGACTTTCTGGGGTGAGGCAAATCTTTCTCAGATGATGTCTCTTGGGTTTGACCCCGACTTGACATTTCCTTTTTTCAATTCTAAATCATCCTCCATCCTCTACCCCACTTATGTTGAGTTGACCAAACACTGGACCCTTAACCAAGTCAAACACACCTTTGGATTTTCAGACTCGGACCCCTTTGGTCGATACGCCTATGTGGGTATGCAGGGTGCTCCAGCATTTGCAAAGACGTTTTCGAGTTGTGGATGGTTTGACACGGATCGTTATTCCCACTGCCTCATTCCGTGTGCGACGGACCAAGATCCATACTTTCGCTTAGTTCGAGATGTTGCCCATCACCTCCATGCACCTAAACCATCTTTGATTTTCAATGATGTTCTTCCATCTCTTCAAGGTCCTTCCATCAAAATGTCTTCCTCGAAACCTGAGACGGCAATCTTCTTAACCGACTCACCAAAGACGGTTGCCAAAAAAATAAAGTCTTCCTTTTCAGGTGGTGGCGAAACAAAGGCGTCTCACATTGCTCTAGGAGGCAACCCAGATATTGACGTGGCCTTTCTCTACATTAAAGCATTTTGTAAAGATCATAAGGAAGTCAGAGCCCTCTACGAAGGCTATAAGGCAGGAAAGGTGTTTTCCTCCGAAATGAAAAAGAGGGCCATTGAAGTTGTCTGTGAAGTTTTAGGATCGTTTAGAAAGGTAGAAAAATGAAAAGCTTAAATCAAAAATTTACACCATCACATATTTATTCACTTCTTTACTTAAATCAATGGAGTCCACTCTCGTCATCTTTACAGACGGCGCATGCCAAGGAAACGGATCCGCAAAGGCAAAGGCAGGCTATGGAATTCATTTCCCCAATGGAGAATTTAAAGACATTTCTCGGCCTTTCAACCATGAACCCATTACCTCTCCACGTGCGGAGCTTTATGCAATTTGGAAAGCCCTGAAGCTGGCCTTCAACAATCCCGCTGTCAAAAATGTCCACCTCTACACAGATTCAGAGTATTCCCTGAAAGCCCTTACTGAATGGGCGCCAAAGTACTGGGTCCCCAATGGATGGAAGCGAAAGGAGAATGGTCGCCTGAGGCCCGTGAAAAACTTGGACCTCATTCAGCCCCTCTACCGTTTGTATAAGAGGAAGCGAGACGCCATTAAGATCACCCACGTGAGAGCCCACACAAAGGGGTCCGACCCTCTCTCTTTGGCCAATGCCGTCGCCGACCGTTTGGCGGGAGAAGGGCTCCATGGTTAAAGAATATTCAATGGTGGTGATGGTGGTGTTGAGATGGAACTTGAGGCATCATGGACTGAGCAGACGCTGATGGATCATACTCCGAAGGTCCCGACGTTCGAATGGACACCATTTTTGGTTGGGCGGGGGGTTGAAATGAATGGCTTGATGGATGACCTGGAAAACTTGGCCGAGGATACTTTAGACTTTCATCGTCCGAGGAAGAGGAATCGGTTGAATCGTCGTCTCCGCCACCATGTCCGTGCAACGATTGGCCGGGGACGTACAAGTCTTCTGCTCTCACTGCATCCCGTGCGTCCTTTTGGACAAAGACCCTTCCCTCAGTGACCTTATGGAGGGTCTTTCGCATAATGTCTTTTGTCAGCTTCTGAAACTCGAGGGTGGAAAGGGACCCAATCTCATACATCTCCTTATAGTCGAGGGCAATGGAGTAAAAGGTGTGGAGGAAAAAGTGAAAGGGGGGAATGCGAAGGTCGAGTGGAATACGGTTTCCATACTGGTCCGTGCCAAAGTAGTTGCGGGCGTAAAAAGCAAAGGCGTACTGAAAGTCGTTATCAATGGTGGGAAAGAGAGACTTTGCATTCTTTGCTTCGTCTTCTTGGGCCGTGAGGCCCCAGTCCTTCACCGAGTCGAGGGACCACCGAAGAATCTCTCGCCGAGGAACCCGTGCCAATCGACCATCCACCCTTAAGAGTTCATCCGTTTTCTTTTCATACCCCTCAATGCAATCCCTCAATAGAGCACCCATGTCATTGGCAAAATGACGTACCTTTTCAGAGGCGTAAACACCAGACTTTAAATATTCACGATTCATTTTTTAAAGAATAAATTATTTTTCAATCACTCAATGGACGTCCTTCAGAAATGAAACATCAACTTTCCAACATTCTGTTCCTTCATGTAATAGTAATAGATGGTTTAATCCTGTGAATTGTGACTTTAATTTATTGTTGACGACACTCCACCCTTTGACCACCCATTCCACCAAACCCATCCTCCTCGTCTTCATCCGTTCCAAAGAATTCCTTTGACCACTCGAGCCTTTGGTGGGCGTCCTCCTCTCGGAAGGCTTCGGCCGTCAAAAGGTCACCAGGATCGGCGTCGGGAGGGGGGACGTCAGTTTCGCCTTCAGGCTGGGGAAGTTCCTCAGTGAGGAGACGGTGGAGTTGCTTCGAGACGACAATCGATCGTAAGGGCGTGAGGTCCACTGCGCAGGCGAGACAAAGGGAACCCCGCGACCCCGTTGATCCAATGGGAAGTCCTTTGTCGGGGACCGAAATGAGGTGTCTTTCTTTAGACCCTTGAAAGAGAAGGCGGGGTGGAATAAAGACTTGAAGATCCTTTGGCTTTCCGTCTTCGCTGAGACCGGTCACCTTAACATACCCCCCAAGAAGGGCGAGGCGGAAGGAGACCTTTATCTCCTTCACCAACTCGAAACCTTCAGCATGAATTCCATCTGGCCTATCTTGGATGTAGGTGACTTGGACAATCACATCCCCGACGTCTTCATCCCCCTTTGGGTTGCGCACAATGTGACCCTTTTCCCTCAAGGTCATTCGGTAGTCATCTGGAACTCCCTTTGGAATTTCAATCGACTCGGTAACCCGTTCGCCAATCTCGCGATGGCCCGTGAGGGTGGATCTCTGAAAAGACACCGTTCGGGTTTGCTTTGTAAAAACGTCTTCAAGGTGAAGTTTTACCTGGACATGGATCGGTCTCACCTTTCGCTTAATGGGTTCGGCCATGTCACCCATTTTTTCAACCCCTTCTTTTCCATACTTATCGTAGAGTTCACGCTTCTTTGGATTGGAGAGAATCTCATAGGCTTCTTGGACTTCTTGAAACCGTTTTGTGTCTCCGCCAGGACGGTCAGGGTGAAGCTTCACCCTCAACCTCTTATGGGCCTTTCTCAGGTCTTTCTCCGACGCATCAGGTGCAACGTCAAGCCGGTCATAAAGCTCAGTGTGAGTGCCAGGGGGATCAGGAGGAGGCATCATTGGGAATCCACCCCTCATCCCAGGAATACCCATCCCAGGAAAGGGAAACCCACTTGGCATACCTCCGGATCCATCGACAAAGTGAAACATTTTCTATGTGATTGGATTTTGGAACTTTGACTGGTGAACATTTCTTTTTCTTCGCATCGACATACCTTTTATTTCATCATGGTTTGTCAAGTCATCTTTTTCCAAGGGATTCCTGGACTTGGGAAAACCACAGTTGCCTTGGCGTTAAAGGACCTTTTGGGGGTTCGAGGGAAGGTCGTGGAGGAGATTGACCAAGATCGCTTCAAGGGAAATCGGAAGAGATTTGCAAAGGCACTTTTGCTCCTTCTTGATGATGCAGACAACGACTACATCATTATCCATCGCAACTCGGCCAACCCTGGCCAGTATGCATGGATTGCAAAGGAGTGTTTTGCCCGTGGGTTTCTCACCACCATGTTTTACCCTTCTGCCTTGTATGATCCTTCCGAAGGAATGAAGGAAGCCATCTTGGCCACCTGCCAGAAAGCCGTCAAGTCGCGTGGTCCTCACACAACCTTTGACATCCTCGATGATGCAAAGAAGGATGACATTGTCCGAAAGTTTTACGGCCTTTGCGAAAAACCCTTGGCGGGGGGTTACTTTTCGTACATCCACCCCATCTTTTACTTTTATCCTGATGAAGTTTGTGGGCGAGTCATCCGTCGCCCACCATATGCCATTGCCATTCAAATGGTTGGATGCCTTGAGAAGGAAAAGGACTTTGTTCCCTATCCTTGTATCCACCTCACGACTCTGAAGACCTACATCTGTATCAAGCTTACTCAGACTCAGAAGGAAGTCTTGGGTGCCATCTCCGACGAATACCTTCCCCTTTCTCCGATCATTAAGCTCTACACCGACCACATTACCCTCATTCACGTTGAAGACTTGGTGAAGGCCTTTGACAGGCATGATGGATCGTATGAAAGGATGAAGGCTCTTTGGGACACCTATGGATCGATGGAAGGGGAGACGGTGTCCTTTAAGGTGTCTTTCATCTACACCGATAAGGAAGACATCTTGGTCTTTGGAGTGGATCTGGCCCTCAAAGTTGCTTCTCGAGTTCCTCACATTACGGGACGCCTCTATAAGAAGATTCCTCCGGTGGCTTCGGCATCTCTGATTCGTGACGGCACTTGGAAGGGCATTCACTACGACCTGGCAAAGATTTCTTTAGATTTAAATGAGTGGGAAGGGACAATTGCATTTCAGTAAGTAATCATTTAATAAGTAGTTTCTCGATCAGAGGTTTGAGAAAATCTTGGGAAAGGTAGGTGTGCTCTGCTCGAAAACAGGACGTGACAGTTGTTCGGCATGTTGGACAATCAAACCCTTTTGCAGATGTCACATCGACACAAGTTGGCGTGATAAAGGTTTTTCCATCCGGGGTCCGAAAACGTTTGGGTTTTAGCTCAATGTCATGGAGGCTTTTACACAAATCTTGAAAGCAAGGATTCACACAGATGGAGTGCCCACATGGACGGAACACCACAATCTCAGTGTGCCCACAGGAGCAAGTGGTGCCCATCATTTTGTCGGCGAGACAAATGACACACCCTGACCGGTAGTTCCGTCCGTCGAGGGCGAGTTTGGCAAAGAATAAATTGTCATCAAGATGGTGATCTCTTTCATCAATGGCTTTTTTCAGGTGTTCCACCAAACCATCCTCCAAACACTTTAGAATTTCATCTTGAAGATCCTTAATGATTTTTCCTCTGTAAAAAAATCCAAACCCTTCACCAAGAGGCGGATAAATCGCGCAAAGGTCCGAGTTGCGAGTTGAAAACTTTAAAGACTTTGGGTCTTCAATGTACTCCGCGAGATCTTTCAAAATTGCTGATGCAAGCCTTCCCGTCTCGGCTAAGATGCCAGCATCCCTTTGATAGATTCGTGACCCATGTCCTCCCCCCGATTCATATTTTACTTGAAGCCACCCTGACCCATCCTCATTCCAAGTCACGGTTTTGGTTTCTTTCAGATCAGACATTGTTTCAAAAGTGGAGTTTTTCAAAATGGAAAATGACATTGTTTCAAAAGTGGAGTTTTTCAAAATGGAAAATGACATTGTTTCAAAAGTGGAGTTTTTCAAAATGACATGATTGTTGTGATAAATGAAAGTCATAAAGATATTATTCAAAGAAGCACTTTAGTTGCCCGAGCAAGTGTTGGAGCGCCAGGCATCAAAGAAGGATGTAGGCATGTTCATGGTGGTTCCAGTCACCGAAGCGGAAGAAGGCACAGGAGCGGCACGAGGCATGCGCTGAGCGGCGGAAATGGGAATGTTCATCGTGCGGAAAGCAGGAGTGGACACGGCACCATAACGCATCGGGCCAGAGTTGCGGTGAGCAGTTAGCATTGCTCCAAGAGTGGGGTTGTAGACAGCGGACCCTGCATTCATCTGAAGCTGGCCGGCGAGCTCGGGGTGAACCTTTGAAAGCTGAGCGATGGCCTTATTGTTTTGGCGATGGGCCTCGGCATCACGAGGGTTCAACTGAGACTTCTCACCAACCTTTGCCGTCATGTCAAAAGTGTGGGCAAACTTAGAAGCGTCCTCGTGAGCCATGGCTAAGGTAGGATCAGGGCCTCCGTGACCAAAGGCCTCGGCGTGAGTGGTGGCCGCATCGTGGGTGGGGGTAGCACCAAACACTTGGTTACCGTCGGCAAGCATGCCAGGCTTTGTGGTGTAGTTCTGCTCATTGGCCGCAGTGAGTTGCTTCGAGGGTCCACCAAGGTGGCCGGCGCCAACGGCATTTAAGGCAGCCGCGGTCCTCTGCACCGACGTGTTTCCAGCTTGGGGGTTCACACGGGCGGCTCCGGCAGCCATGTTCATCGCCTGGAGAGTCGACAAATCACCGTTGGGGCCATAGCCAAGATCAGTGCGCAGCTCCCTATGGCGGCAGTCGGGGCCGGCAGACTCAATCATCTTTCCCTGAGCCGTGCGGGCCATGGCGTAATCCATGGGAGACATGTTCTGTGCCAAAAGAGGCTTACCAAGTGCGGCGCCACCGGGAGGGGCATCCACGGCCTGGTTGAAGGAGCAGGGAGGCTTTGACATGCCGTACTCAAAGGCACGGGTGAGAGACTCCTGCTCAGTCATGGTGCGGGTGGGGGGAGGGGTGGGGGGAGGGGTGGATCCGAGGCGCATAGGTTGGGCAACGGCCGCACCGGCACGGGGTCTCTTACGATCAAGGGACTTGACGGACGCTCCACACCGGTCATCATCCGTCGATCCGCCGTTGCAACACCTCTTCTTGTTGCGCACCACGAGACCAATCGTAACACCGAGAAGAACAACGAAAATCACTGCGAGGACCACGGCCAACGCAATCATTCCTCCATTTTTGCCTTGTTTCGACACGGAAACGGGAACAACCTCCACTGGGGAATTTGAAGATCGAGACACACGAAACATTTTATTATTACCCAGGGAATTTTCAACTTGGTTATGAGGGAAGAAAGGGTCAACGAAAAATCGACTTCTTTGCTTGGGCATCGACCGATTTGTCGAAACGGAAAAATAAAGACGAGTCCCGAGGATGACTCATAATTATGTGGGTGAGAGTAAAACAATGTCGCTGATGTCCGATGCCACCCGCCTTGAATCCCTCGAAGCCACGATTGCCACCCTTCAGGAAGAGGTCAGTCGTGTTAGGGCTTCGATCGCAAGATCCAAAACGTCGAAACATGCTTCGACAGAAGACGAACCCATCCTGAAGGAAAATGTTCGTCGATACATTATGAGGCCTGGGCGCCCTGAGTACCCATCTTTTTTTGAGTACTATAAGAAACATGAAGGCACCATTTGGACAGCAGAAGAGATTGACCTCGCCGAAGACGATTGGGAATCTCTTGACGCAAAGGCAAAGCATTTCATTTCGCGAGTGCTCGCCTTTTTCGCCGCCTCGGATGGCATTGTGAATGAAAACATTTCGGTCAACTTTGCCGATGAGATTCAAATTCCCGAGGCGCGGGCCTTTTACGATGTTCAGACCTTTATGGAACGAATCCATTCGGAGGTCTATTCTTTGCTCATCGAATCACTGATTCAGGACCAGGAAAAACAGGATGAATTGTTTGCCGCCATTGAAACGGATCCTTCCATCAAGGCAAAGGCCGATTGGGCCCAACGGTGGATGGACCGCGATGCGGCGTCCTTTGCCGAAAGAATTGTTGCCTTTGCCGCGGTGGAAGGCATCTTCTTTGCGGGGTCCTTCTGTGCAATCTTTTGGATTAAGAAGCAACAGAGGCGCTACAAGTTGCCAGGCCTGTGTTTCTCCAACGAATTGATTTCACGGGATGAAAAGCTCCACTGTGAGTTTGCCTGTGAGGTCTATAAGCAATTGATCCATAAGTTGCCCTTTGAGCGGATTAAGGAAATCATCATGTCGGCAGTGGATTGTGAGATTAAGTTCATCACCGAGTCGGTGTCAGTGGACATGATTGAAATGTCCCGAGATGAAATGGCGGAACACATCCGCTACATGGCCGATTTCCTTTCTCAGCAACTCGGTTACCCTCCCATTTACGACGCCGTGGAGCCCTTTGAGTGGTTTGAGCTCATCTCGGCGGAGGGAAAGACCAACTTTTTCGAAAAGAGGGTTGGTGAGTACTCAAGGGCACGGGTTGGCACAAAGACCAAAACGGACAATCGTTCCCTTTGTATGGATGCCGATTTCTAATCACAATAAATTTTTGCTCTAGACCTTTTTTATATCCAACGCTCCTTTATTTTCTTACAAAGAGATCCCTGAAAAACCATCGTAAGTCATAAGTTAAGAGCTCTGATTTCTTTACCCACTTCACACGCGATTTTTCCTTCAAGTGTTCCGAAAGGTGAGGTGCCAGGTAACGTCGCTTCGCTGCATAGCGTCGAGGCAAAGATGGGTCATAGGCAATTTCCATCAAGTAAGTCCGTGCCTTTTTGCCATGAGGGTCAGAGGGTCGAGATAACCACTTTTTTGGGGGATGGAGGTAATGCAAAAGACCCATTCCCTCTTCATCTCCTTCCCTCTGAGCAACCTCCCAAGGGGAAGCATCGGTGGGGTCGACACGACCTCCAAAGTCTGACCACTTTCCCTTATCGTCTCCATAGGCTTCCTCGCCAAGGAGGTAGTAGGTCTCTCCCTTATGGATTGCGTAGGGAAGGACCCCCGCATAAATAAAGCCTTTCATTTATTTTAAGGAGCAAAACTGTGACGGATTTCAATATAATCAATCTATGAATCTTAGACAGTCATTCCCTCTCTAAGTTTACTTCGATCATACATTTCCTGCTGTTTGGGGTGTTCCGTTTGGGGTGTTCACATTCAATGCACTGTTTGAAGATTTAGACTTTGCATAGTAGAGGGCCAATCCCACGGCTAAGATGACAAGGGCCACACATCCAAATACAATTCCAAAAGTTGTTTCTTCAGAAAGGGCCATTTATTTGTAGAATACAGAATTTAGATTCTATGAAGAGCCTTTATGATCTTGGTTTTGGGTCCAATCGAAGTTTTTGGTGAGACCAAAAAAGTTTTGTAACCATATACACAATTCAATTGCCCCATGTCCTCTCTGAAAGTGGAAATGTCAAGGCAATCTCAACCCCCATCCAACCCATCCAACCCAGGTCAAGAAGATCGGAATAAGACTCGGTTTCAAAAGTCGATTCGTACCTTTGTCTATGCGACTTTTGCTCTTGAAGTGGTATTGTATTTTCTCTATGGTTTTTTCACCGACTATGACCAAGAAGCCTTACCCCAAGGAGCGACCACTAATGAAAACGTTCGCCAATTCTACGGCACCTTTCAAGACGTCCACGTCATGATTTTTATTGGCTTTGCTTTTCTAATGACCTTTTTGCATTCCTACTCTTGGTCATCCCTCGGTTATACCATGTTCCTTGGTGCCCTCGCGATTCAAACCTCGATTTTGGTCAATGGTCTTTTTCATCGCATCTTTGACGATGAACCTTGGCATAAGATTGACCTGTCAATTGAAAAATTAATCACGGGTGACTTTGCGGCCGGTGCCGTTTTGATTTCCTTTGGTGCCCTACTGGGAAAAACCCGACCCCTCCACCTCTTAATTCTTCTCCTCCTTGAGTTGGTGTTTTACGCTCTCAATGAGTCGATTGGAGTTGTCGTCTTTGAAGCCGTGGACATGGGTGGATCCATGTTTGTCCACACATTTGGTGCCTACTTTGGCTTGGCGGCATCCTTTGGCATGGGCTACATTCCTTCACCACACTCCAAACGGATGGAATCCTCCAACTACTATACCGACATTACGGCAACCCTTGGCACAATCTTCCTTTGGATGTTTTGGCCATCCTTCAACGGAGCCCTCGCTCCAGGCAACTCTCAAGAACGGGTCATTATCAACACTCTTTTTGCCCTCACGGCTTCGTGCATTATGGCCATCTTAGCATCCTTTTACTTTTCTAAAAAGTGGAAGATTGACATGGTTCACCTTCAGAATGCAACGTTAGCCGGCGGCGTTGCCGTTGGCTCTTCGGCCGATTTGGTGATTGGTCCCCATGGAGCTTTGGTTGTGGGTGGCTTAGCCGGAATTGTTTCGGTTCTTGGTTACATTTATTTGACTCCATTCCTCAGAGAGCGTTGGTCCATTCATGACACCTGTGGAGTTCACAACCTTCACGGTCTTCCAGGCATCATTGGTGGTCTTGGCGGTATTATTTCTGCGGCGGCCGTAGGTGATTCGGCTTATGGTGACGCCATTGGGGATATCTTCCCGGCACGTGGTGGATCCGATCCTCGGTCGGCGTCCTCCCAAGCATGGTTCCAATTGGCGGCCTTGGCAACGACTCTCGGGATTTCCATCATTGGTGGTTACTTTACCGGTGTCCTTCTCAAATGCCTTCCCGCAAAGACGAAACCTATGGAAGACGAAGAGTTTGATGAAGAGCCTGATGTTTAAACCTTTCATGGGATTCTCAAGGCGATAGAAAAATGGATCCAACCCCTAATCAGAAGAAACAACCCCGTAAACGTGCCCTCCCCCTCGCTCTCGCCAATAACGTCTTAGTGACGGCTCTGCAAAAATCCGATGCCCTTGAAGACCTTCCCATCTATGCCTTAGTGAGGGACATGGTCAACTCGATCCTTTCCTTTATTTGGACCATGGAGATGGCCACTGACGCAAAGGTTTTGTTTCCTTCGACTGTGCCTCCCCTCTTAAATCAATTGTCTCGATCGTCCACCTCAGTGTCGGCCAACTTGGCAGAAGGTGAAGGGCGCACACGAACGACCGGTCACTATCGCCAATTCATTTTAATTTCACGTGGGTCCTTTGTTGAGTCAATTGATCACCTTCGATCCTTTTCGACCCTCATTGGCTTTGATAAGGATTGCCGGGTGTTTGGTCCTGACTTGGGAGAAGAATGTGATCGCTTAGTTGATTTGTCTATGGAAGTGTTGAAAGAATTTGATCTGTTTATTGAAACGACCTTGGGGTCAAACCTAAAGTTTCCATCTCTTTTCCCAAACGAAAAAACCTCTAAGCCCTCAACGAAGACCGAAAGGCCTCCAACAATGACTTTTTCTCGCGAGCCTCAAGTGGAGTCGATGGGACCTGATGTGAAGAATGAGACGAAGAGACCTGATGTTTTGTCTGAGGATGTTGAGGTTGTGGATGAGACAAAGGTGAGTCCGAAGAAGTTAAAGGTTCCTCCAGTGGAGGTTCCAACTCCTTCGGATCAGCAAAAGAAGGAGGACTTGATGGACCACTGGATTTTTCAAGATGATTCGATTTCGAAACGGACTCGTCTGGCTCTAACGTCTCAACCTCTTTGATGGCTAAGTGTGCATAGGACATGAGCATCTTGGCGGTGCGAATTAAGCCACGTTGACCCTTATCCAGTTTCTTCTCTGCCTTTTCATTGTAATTGGTGTTGGGGTTGATGTCGTAAATGTAAAAGGGAGTCCCAGGTCCACCGGGGCGTGAAAACTCAAAGGCTCCCACAAACATGGCATTGGTCTTCATAAAGTCGATGCACCTCTGAATAAAACTCTTAAATCCTTCAGCGTCACCAAAGTGAACATCGGGGTCGGGGACAATGTCAAACTCATTATCAAATCTTGTGGGGGCATCACAAGGACAGGTCGAATTCACCGTCACAGGGGTTGCAATCCTCAACACATAAAGGAACTTTTGATTAATAAACTCTGCTCGGTAAAACAATTTCTTCTTTCCCATCAGCTTCTTCTTTGTGCGATGGAACCAATCGATTTGTTCCTCCTTTGATTCTTGGAGGAGGTAGAGGGCGTCGGGCGCCTTTTGACCTTTGCGAAAGGGACCCCCTCCACCCTTCACGTCACTTTCAAATTTTTTGTAACTCGTATACCGTTTGACGGCCATGCCCGATCCCCCGGTGACGGGTTTGATGTAAAACACTTGATCAGTCGCCCCTCGCTTTTCAATCCAAGAAGACACGGCCGACGGAATGGCCGACTCGCAGGAAATCATTCGAGTGGAAGGGTAGGGAATGCCGGCCCTCTGGAGGGCCATGTACTGACGGACCTTTGACACCTCCAACTCAAAGGCATGGATCCCGTTGATCACATCACACCCGTGAAAGTCTAACCACTCAAGGATGTGGCGCCCAAAGGCGATCGACCCCTCGTGCTTTCGCATGGAGGCCGAAGCCGAAAGACGCGAAAAGTACAACCATTCCTTCTTAGGAGGAGTGGCCAAGTCAATGTCTAAAAATCCTCCAATCACGACCCATCGCTTCAGAAGGCGTTTGGGAAACCCAAGAGAGAGGAGGGTCTCAATCAACTCTTCAGTCCTCTCCGAGTCTTCGTAAAGAATGCAAAGGGGCCGAAAGGAAAAGCTTGGTGTGGTTGGGGTATCCATATTTTTTGTAGACATAAAAGGTTTATTGAAATTATTTTTGGCTTCATTTTTCTAAGGGACTCCGTCGGCTACAGTCCTTCATGCTCTACGGGAGTGGGTGCGGCGAGGTGGAAGGAGACCTCTTGGCATCTCATCGTCATCTGAACCGCTGTCTGATTCCATACTCGAATCCCAAGCTTCCTCTTCATCATCTGAAACGACGGGCTTCTTTGGTTGGTGAGGAGGAGCAACAGGACGACGAGGGGGTTCGATTGATGATGAGTGCCTGCGTGATTGTCTTACCATTTCTTGTGCCCTTCTTGATCCACCAACCGCACTCGGAGGCACTCGTCGAGAAGCTTGTCTTTGAGGTGGTGCTCTTACGTGTGGAGGAGTTGGTGGTACCCTTACATGTGGAGTTGGTGGTACACTTACATGTGCAGGCACGTGACTTCTTGACTCTGGCATAACATCACCTCTCCCAGCACCTGCACGAGGATGCTTTTCGCGGAGAATTTTCACCTTTCTCTGTATCTCGTCATTGAGAGCCTCGAATTTTTCCTCATTTCCTGAGATTTCGTAGATGATTCGTTTTTGTGCTTCCCACAATATCCAATTTTGATTGGCACATGATGGTTCTCCGCAGAAACGTTTGTAAATCTCAGTGTCTGATAAGAGACGGTTGAGGTCGTGATCAATTGTGATGGCCGGTGATCGTTCAACATAAGTTTCAAGCAAAGACAATTTCCTCTTATCTGCATCATCTGCCGAAAGGCGAGAGATGATGGATGGGAAGAGAAGAAAATAATTGTTGGGGTCACACACAACCGAGTTTGTGTCACACACTGCAGCAACGTACAAATAAATTTTTGCCTGCCATCCGCATCCACTGTCAACTCCGTAAGGAAGTCCCTTTGATCCACAGAGACGTGTGATGCGTCCCATTGTCTGTGTAAAATCGGCAGCGACTTCAGGCACGTCCATGATGTGCATATAGGGTGTACGTTTCACGTTCAGGCCCTTATGGTATGCCTTGTCGATGATGAAGAAGCGGGCATTTTGGCCATTCAGATTGGCAGGAGAATTGAAGAAGGAAATGATGGCTTCCTTCATGGCCTTTGTCCGCTTATTCTCATTGAGACGGAAGGTATCAGTCGTTTTCCCCAAAATATCCTTAATGCCATCCTTTGAGAGAATAACAATCGATGGTGCAAGAGGGCATGCTTTTACCTGCTCCCACTTCCACTTTCCATTGGCTTGTTTTTTCATGACATAGGCGACATCATTTTTCACTGATGCTTGAGGATTCCGAGGAGTTCCTCCCATTTCAAAGTCTTCAGGGCGCACACATTTCAACTGGGGTCTATAGAATTTGCCGTCTCTCGAACGGAAGGGAAAGGCGAGAAGACAACCCGCGATAGCTCTCACAACTGAATAACCTGAGTAATCAATATCAGTGTAAATAGCATGTTTAAAGACATCTCCTCGTTTTGTGAAATCTTGTTCGTCTAAGAAGTTGATCATCTGAATAAGCCGGGTGATCTTTCCAGATAAGAGCTCAACTCCCTTCATTTTCACAAGCTTTCTCTGGCGAGGATGTTCGGGTGAAGGAACCGTAAACACGTCATGTTCCGCAACGAGGGTTTCAGGATTGTAATGCTTCGCATCGAACCTTCCTTGGATTTGAATCTTTGAAAGGGCCTTCAGAGGTTCCTCCTTTTTTGATTCTCCTGCATCAACAACTTTAGGGCCGGTGAGAGTATAGGGAGACAAATCCTTCACCTCGAGGAAAGAGCAAGATTGGGACACTTCTTTCCTTTCACCCTGTCGCCTTTGCCTTTCAATATCTTTTTCACTGACTGGTTTTCTCAAAACACCTCCGGTATCTCTTCTCTCTCCGCGAGCCTTTCCAACAGCTGACGGACCGCGAAAGTTGAATTTAGAAAGCTTCAAATCTTTTCGTCCTCCAACCCCAATTCCTCTTTTCTCCACCTTAATTCCAACTTGTTGTGATTGTGGAATTTGAAATCTTCCTGTGAGATCTCCTAAATCGCGAGGTTTCTCAAGGATGGGTTCGTAGTGGATATCGCGAATTCGTTTATATCCTCTCAACGACCCCATATCTCCCACCTGAACATCTTCAATCCTGCCTCCTCTTTCAAGAACTTGGACGTCTTCCCCTTCACCTAATCCTTCCTCGATTTGTTGAGCTTGCTCACCCGTGGCCTGCATACTCACCTTAACCATAGAATCAGCGAGAGAAACGTCAAGCTTAATGACCCTTTGGGCCATATCCACACCTTCATCTTTCTCTTCAAACGCAACCTTTGCGATGGCTTCTCCGAGCGAAGTCACTTCCATGTTGATTGGTTTTTCGGAAAGAGTGACTCCCCAGTGGCCACGTTGCTGGGCAATTGTGAGTGCCACACGCTGACACTTCAAACGTTCGAGAAATGTTGTCGTAACTGCACTTGTTGATCGAATGGAGGGACATGTCTGAAGGAAAAGGGCCATCTGATAAGGCGACAGTGGACATGGAACCATTCCTGCGTACCAATCCTTTGTAATGGGAATTTGGGGAGGATAGTTGGTGACACAGGGTGACATTGCTAATTTGATGGGGAAAAGGCGAGGATTGTTGTTGGCCGTCACCCTTGACACTGCTCCAGAGAAGAGATCATCAAGTGAAATGTTATGTCTCGCAGATCGTCCATCAACCCCCACATCAAATGAAAATCGAAGATGGGATTCTCCCCCTGGCCGTCTTTCAATTGACATTTCGGCAGTTTCAATTGCACTTGGATCGTGAGGAAACTGAAGAGTCAGATTCATAAGGTGAAGGAATTCCTTAAAGTTTGAACGGCCAGGCGTTGCAGTCATGAGAACAACCCGGATGGGTGCAGGTGACTTGGAATGGAGGTGGAAAAGGTTGGAATATGCAATCGCAGCAGCAATGCGATGGACTGCAGGAATCGAAACATTAGTCGCCGAAACAACATTTTGAAGAGCCCATAAAGCTCTATCTCTGCCTCTTCCGGTTGTGCGGAAATAGTTGACCAAACGAAAGGCCTCCCGTGTTTGTCCCATACCTCCGGGAGTGAGTTTCTGAAGGTGCGCCGGAAGAGTTCCAGACCCTTCCAAACCTTTGTGCTCCTTTCCCTTTGGAAACAAAAGATGTGCCTCGTCAATCACAAGCAAAAGACCTGTGAGTGGATCGAATTCAGTTGATCTCAACTCCCGGAAAGACTTAAAGATGATGCCCGGAAGGTTTGAGTAAACCATGGCAACACTCCGATCAGAGTTGCCAAAGTGTTTTCCAGAGGGAAAGTTGTCAGGCTTAAAGTTATTAAGGTATGCACATCGAATGGTTTGCTTTCCCTTTTGCCCTTTCAAAAAAGCAACTCTATCTTCCTTTGTCCGGCCCATGTCCCCACCCGCAGCCATGTACTGACTTAAGATATTGTCTCTCTGAGGCCAATTCACATCAACAATAGCTCTCCAGAAACAAATGTCTGCTGTGGAAATGATGGTGTCCTCTTTAATGTTGGGGTCGGTTGCCCAGCAAAACCTTGTGTATGGTCGTGAAGGGGTAATGTTTGCTAAGAAAGTCCCAATGACTGCCTTTGCCACACAAGTCTTCCCTGCTCCAGTGGTATGCCAAAGCAAAATTCCAGCCTTTCCTCTTTGTGAATCTCCAACAGGAGCAGTTGCAGGATTCATTAAGCACTGGATAAACTTTTGATACTTTCGAAGGACAGGGAGGTCATTTTCACCAGCGAGACAAAGGTCGCCGCGTCGAGGATCAACGTCTTCTTCCACAATCTCAAAATGTTTTTTAAAATCAGCAGACCAATGTACACCTTGATGGTTCTCTTGAACAATGAGTGATCCAAAAACTCTTGAAGGTTTTCCACCAGAAAAAACAACATCACTGCCCGAAATTTCCTTCACAAGGGGAAGGTAGGTGACTCGATCTACAACTTCAGGACGGCGAAGTAGGGAAAGGTAGCTTTCCATATTTTGTTCAACCGGATGAGCCAGACAACCATATTGATTGTAAGTCTCTCTTCCAGTTCGTCGAGGAACAAAAGACACAGAGGAAGGTGGTTCATCATCATCAACCGGATGGACTAAAGAGGTTAAATATTCGGGATTGAGAACTCCTTCATTGTCTGGCCTTTCAAATATTCCTGCACGGATAGCTTCCTTTGTCAGAGCAGGATACAAAGCGACGTCTGCAGCAACCATTCGGAGGGAAAATCCAATATTATCCTGAAACTTTTTCCACTTCTCTGGAGTAAAACAAGTTCCGAACACTCTTCCCCATAAAGTTAAGAGAGCTTCTGCAAGCTGTCGGCTCTTTTGCATATTGTCATTAAGTCTATCCACTAAAACATGGGTTGGTTGGGTGAGGGTTGTGAGAGGTTTGATGTACCAATTTTGGTAGGGATGAAGGTCTCTAACTAATGTATCTACATTGAAAGAGTTCTCAAATACTAAATCAAGAGCTTGGCATTTAGAATGCACTTGAATTTTTAGGGGCATTTCTGTCACATTTTCCCTTCCTGACCTATCATATCCATAGGCTGCTAAAGAGATAAAGAGACGTTTGTCCATTTATTCAAGGGGATTATTTTTTCCGTTTCCCAAATTTAATTTTGACATCTATGAAATAAATGGATAGAGATATTCCTCTTGCAGAAGAAGCCGAAGAATCTCCTCAAATCAACTTAAAAGAAGCAATTTATGAAAAAGAGTTAGATCGTCTTTTGCACATCAAACAGTTTAATACGGCTGGAATGGAAAAGGTTGCTGAATCGATTCGATCTGCAGGACGATTTGTTCCTCTCTGTGGTTCTTTTAAATATGAGGCCACACGTCTTTTGCAACTTATTTCAAAGACTGTCCCTTTGCTTGGGGCACATGCAGCGAGAGGCGAAACGTGGAGTTCTATTAATCTTACCTACCCCGAAACAATTCAGCAAAGCAATAACCATAACCCACTAGCTTCAAGGGTTGAAGCTGTTGTGATTGAGAAAAAGGAAAGAATGCCAGAACGTCAAGTTACACTTTTGATTTATGTACCTTCAGAAATGCAATTTAGAAGCTATGCATTTGCTTTGAAAGATAGAAGGGGAATGCCTATTGATGAACCGGCAATTGGATCCATTATCATGGTATTTCCTTTAAATCCTGATAGTCTTGTTGATTCAGACCTTAATATTCTCAATGAAAAAGTCAGAACAAAGAATCTACATGGACTTGATAAAATCAACCAAGACAGAGTTCAACGTACACTCTGTCTTTTGAAGAAAGAAGGAGAATGCATTGGATCTGCAGGGTGTGAATGGGTTGCTGACACTGATTTTGCAATGGCAATGAGATATTGGCCCCTTCGAAAAGCCGAAGTTGCTGCTGTTATTGAACAGGATGCAAATCTTATGACAAAGGGTAATTATAAGGATCCGACAACACAAGACATGTTGAAGCTTGGAGTAAGATTTTTTAAAGATGGGATTGGGGCGATGGGATCTCAAGTTCCCTCAGGAGCATGTACATTGAAGAAGGATGTAACAAAAATGCAAGTTAACACTGGTGGTTGGCTTGGTGGAAGGGGTCACGTAGAAATTCCCCAGTTTGTTATTTCTCCAGGCATTTCCATGAGTCCGAAAAATTGGGAAGGTGGGGCTGCGACTCTTTTTAAGGCGATCAATCACGAGGATGGGAAAACTGTTCCAAATAGAGATGGGGGGCTTATATCTCTTCTTTTTAAAGGAATTCCAGGACCTGAAAGTCGTGAAACCCTGCGAGAATTTGTTTGGATGTATGAGCCTTACCTTTCGGCAGATGGGGGATACTCAACAAACTTTCTTAAAAATCTTATGAACTCTTCTATGTTTGAGGATGGATTGGAAAAATCTAAATGGGGCGAGATTCAAATGCTCAATGTGATTTGGAACCATACCATCAATCCAAGCAATGCAGTGTATCGTGAGTTTGTTGCCCAAACTTTGTTTAATCTCTTTTTAGATGGAGATCCTTACCTCCCTCCAAATATGCGTACTCGAGATGAATACGCTAAATTTCTTTTTCACATTGTTGCATCTCGCGAACGCCAATTTGTTGAAGCTCATCGTGGGGCTTCAAGAAATGATCCAAGGTCAATCCATATTATAAACAACTATTGGGGAAACGCAGATCATTTTGGAAATACTTCAGCAGTTCACCTTGGGATGATTGACACTATTCTTCAAACCCCTACGAATTTACTTAAGCTGAAGATGGCTTGGTGTAAGCGATGTCTTCGCATCTTTCGAAATGGTGAATCCAAATTCACAAGAGATACGACGACACGTAATTCTGCACGTGTCGTTGTAAACAAAATGGCCCTTGAGATGTCACTTAAAAATCTCATTTCATCAACCCCCCACACTTTTGCCCTTCGTCGCTCTATCCTTTCCTCAAACCTAACTCAAGCTGGTGAGTTTGACTGGTACCAAACACCATTGACCTTTACAGGCTTTGGTCTCGGAGGGGCATTTGCCCAAATTACAGCAATGATAAGTGATCTTATTGGGTTTCCCTTTCTTGGCGTTCATACAATGATGAGAAGGACTCTTTTGGGTGGAGAAGGAATGAGTCAGTTCAAAATTCTTCTTGAACCCATGCCTCTTGTGACACAAATGTTTTCATTTGGAGCAAACCGAGTTGGAAACATGGGGTTTGCCCAATATTTTGGTCTTCGAAATTTACATGGCGAAACTTTCAATGTGTTCAGAGAGAACAAACATAGCAGAAGTATGAAATCTGTGAAGGGGGATTATCCAATTACAAAAAAAACTCCAGTTCTTGCGGTTGACCCTCGAAATGGTGCTATCTTCACTGGAACTTTTGAAGAATATCATGCAGACAAATGTGGTGTTTTGTTTGCAGGTGGGTTTTATGCAGATGTTCCAAAAACTCAAATTTGGATTGGTGGAGATGAAACTGTTCCAAGATTCAGGAATGCAAATGTTGTAAGTGGATGCACACTTCTTGCACCAATTGTTACAAACCTCAAAGACCTTTTGCGTTCGAGAGGTGCTGAAAAAACTGTATATTCTACAGATGCATCTAAGATTGTCAAATTTGTATTTGGAATAGGAGGGGATGGAAAATACACCCTTGATAAAAGAAATGGCCATTCTCTTGGAGACACGGACGTGGAAAATGAACTTTGTATACTTTTGAAAGATTTGGCAAATCAAACAGATAGTTCAAACGTCTTCAAATTTGATTTCAATCCTGACAAAATGCTTCGTTCTAAGTCTTGTCTTGACAAAAGTTTGTCTACTACATATGACCAAAATCAACTTGTTTCTCTTATTGATAAGCTGGAACGTAAGTCGAAAATCTCATCTGAAGACATTCGGTTCATCAAAACGATTGTTGGTTATGTATATGGAGTCATTACACCAGACCCTTTGACAACTTTCCCGTCGTTTAAGTTTCAGGGATACTGTACCATTGAACCCACAGTTCTTTTGAACAATGGGAAGGTTATGGACACATCTGTAGTTTCGAATTTGTATGATTTTTCGCCATTTAAGACTGAAGAGGATTCGTTTGACTTTGTGGCCCCAGTTTTGATGGATGGAAAAACTGCAGTTTCTATTTTGTGCAACCGAATTCTTCACATTCGGAAACAAAACGCTGGACTTCAACACGTTTCTGATAAGATTCACAACATTCGTTATTATGTAGAACAAATGTACCAACCAACTCTGAGCACAGAAGCATCCAGTCGTTGTTACGAGAATTCAATCCTTCCTGTTCTCTTTATGTCGAATCAGGGAACTTCATTCTTTTCTCGAAACAGGCCGGTCGTGCAATTTCCCCCATCAGCTTCAAGTCTTGATCTCGCTCTTGGGAAATTAGATTTTGCAGAAGGAGATTCTGAGGAAAGGGACCGCTTTGACAGGAGAATAGGAAAATTGTTTAGAAGAACAACAAGAATGGCTGGAAGGATGATGTGCAATGCCATTATTCCTTGGATGGGAGGATTTTTCCACCCAAGCCTTCCTGCCGGTACCAATCTGGTCGTCTCAAAAAATTTGCTTCCTGATCCAAGCGGGGTTGTTTCTGAATTGGCACACATTATTTCACGCTTTCCAACTGGTGGTTATGTATTAACACTTTCAAACATTGAAAGTCATTTTAAAACACACGGTGTCGCATTAAACTGTGCAAATCCTGATGAGGGTCTTCGTGAATTGTCTTGGCATACTTTGAATCACACAGAATTAAGCAATTTGGTCCGTGAAGGAGTGAAAGACCTTCTCGACAAATTGAAGGAATACCAAGAACGTGACAATCCAACAATGATGAACATCATGACGGCACGTCTCAACATACTCATTGCTGGAATTCGTGGACAAAAGGGAGAAGGAGAAGGTGAGGAAATGTTTTCATGTTCGAAGATTCATTACAATTCTTCGCTTTTTACACCGGCAGAGTTGAAACAATTTGAAAGAGATTTGAACTGTCCAGATGGCAAAGATGGTGGAGATGGTGGAGATGGTGATGACGAAGATGGAGATAAGAGAAAAAGACGCCCTGGAGTGCCACGAAGAGATGATGCTGGAGATGGTGAACTAAGAGGAAGTGGTCCAGATTATGGAATTCAATTTGCTCCTCCTGAAGTCATTGCAGAAAGACCAATGGTTCGCGCCCGTCCACGTAGAGCAGCAGCAGATGGAAGTGACTCTGACGAGGAAGGAATGCACATGTCCCGTTTCCGTCATCGTCGTCGCTCATTAAAGAAATCCGCACGATCGAGATCTCGATCCATTGGTGCGAGGAAGCAAAAGCATAAGAAACACACCAAAAAGCACAACCGAAGACACCAAAGAAAGTAACCACTTACCAAACAAAACATGTTAAATTGGAAACCCACAATAAGATTACATCTGTATAAAATTATGGAAGAAGCCATTCTTCGCTCAGGAAACTTGAAAAAGTTTGAAAAGTTTATTCGAAAGAGGGGTGTTGAAGCCATCCTCGATGAGGAAACCTTTCAACTCATCCTGTCCAACACCATCTACTCCGACTTTGACATTATGGGGATGTGGATCCAGGAAGTGCTGAAAGCCCACCTCTGGCATAAAGTCACGAGGGCGACGGCGTCATCCCTTCAAGCCGCACCCTTTCGGATGGTCAAGTTTGAGAGGTTGACCCCAAAGCGACTGACAAAAACCCTTGAGGCCATCATTCAAAATCACCAAGAGAAAAAATCGTTGGCCATTCGCTACTGGTTGCCTTGGATTATTTTGTACACCGAGGAAGTGGATCCAAAGTACCCCGACAAACTTGACGACGTTATTTTTTGTCTCTTCTTTTACGAGGCTCTCGACTTTGCCTTTCGTGCAAAGGCATCGGCCCAAACCTTTCGCCACATGTTTCACACGGACCGCTTGAAAACCCAAGTGAGGGCACGTTACCTCCGGTTCTGTAACTACTGCATTGAAAACCACTTAGGAAAGTGCGGAAAGATTCAGTACTTGGGAGAAAACGTCTGCGAGATTGCGCCCATCATCCTCGCCTACAACCTCGGCCTTCCTCGTTTAGCGTCTTCCATCATGACCTTTATGGACGATGAATACTTGGCACACATTCGCCAAACCTTTTTGGATCAAGCCATGAGAAATCCCTCCATTCAAACCCCCACCTACTTTTTCGAAGCCCATGAAAAGAAGGAAGGGGATGATCGATCGCGAGACGTTCCGGCCTTTACATTTACAAAGGAGCACGTCGCCAAACTCTACGACCAACGTGAGCTCATTGTCTACTTAGCCAACACGGCCAAAGACCTTTTTGATCCCATCGACCTCTTTGACTTTCACGACGTGACCCGTGATGTTCTCATTCCATCTTCAAAGGAGAATGAAGAATGGATTCGATCCACTTTTTGCTCGGTGGAAGAAGATCTTCGGACATGGTTAGAGAACCATCCAGAGAGGGCCATTGATATCATAGTCGACTTGGCAGAAGTTTTACCTCCCACCTTAGTATCTTCTCGATTGCTTTCTCGCGTCTTTTACGAAGTCCCCTTCCTTCCAAAGTACCTTCCCTTTGTGAAGGAACCCTTCCACGTCCATGCACCCTCTCTTCCTTCCTACCTTTACTTTTGTCTTGACTGCATCTGCCGCAATGACCTTCAAGCCTTTCAAACCTTTTTGGCATTGACTCGATCTTTGCCAAGGGGGTGGAGAGACGTCACAAGTCAAAAGCCAAAGCTGAAGGAAATTCCTCTTGAAGGAACCCCTTATGATCGCCATTGGGCTCGCTTCTTTGATCGTCAGATTGCAAAGATGTTAAAGGAGAATGAAATTTCAGTCGAGGCTTGGACCCTTCTTTGTACCCACGGCTTTCCTTCTCTCCTCACTCCCTACTTGGCTCATCGAAAGGAAAGGACAACATGGGATGAATATTTGTTGGGATTAAAAGGGTTGACAAATCGAGTTGCCTTCCTTAACGCCTTTTGGTGTCGTTATCCTCTTGGAACCTACCCCTTTGGGTGCCGATCTAAACGATCCAATCGAACCTCGTGGTCTCCCCTCATGTGGGTCATTTCCTTTACGCCTTCCTACGCTGAGGACGCCAAAGAGGTGTGGACCTTGGCGGAGAAGTGGTGTCCAAACTTTTTATATCAAATCGGAGGAAGTGAAGGTATGACGGCCCTTCACCTCGCGAGAGATAAGACAAAGATGGATCGGCCGATTCGGGACGGTGCTCAAGAATGGTTGAAAGAACGTTTGGGTTTCGT
>Ga0180432_10002414_pt1 | contig 28026 bp, 22 predicted proteins | sample SS_ome_10_FD_132414 | JGI IMG/M metagenome (GOLD analysis project Ga0180432, IMG submission 132414) | Hypersaline lake sediment archaeal communities from the Salton Sea, California, USA - SS_1_MS_2 metaG | ecosystem: Environmental > Aquatic > Non-marine Saline and Alkaline > Hypersaline >... | reverse complement strand
CTACGAGTACAACGTGCTCGAGGCCGACGCTCCCGGTAGTTGCGTAGCTGCGGTGATGAACGACAACGACAACGCCGTCAAGGATGACGACACTGTAACACTCGACGAGGTCAACCAGAATCCGACTTGGACGACGGAGCCGATCGACGTCACGGTTAGCGCGTCTGGAAGTTACGACGATGACAACGGCGTGGCGGCCGACGCTGACGAGCCGAATAGCGGCGCGGGCGATCCCGGTTATCTCGCTTGCAGCTATCAGAACCTCACGTGCTCGAATCTTTCTAATGTGTCTGTAACCGGCAGTGGCGTCGGAGCGGCGACTTGTCACCTGTCCTTTGACGCCGGTGCGGCGGAGAATTGCGCCGTAGACATAGTTGCGACGGACGACTGGAGTTCACCGCTCAGTGTCTCGAAGACCATAAACATCACAGTTAGTCCGGTAACAACTTGTACCTACCAGGGCGCCAGCACCGACGCTAGTATCGGCGGTATCGATCCGCCCGATGCGATGGTCGTAGGCAATTATCCTGCCGACCACAACCAGATAGTCCTGAACTTCGACGCATCGGTAGGCGCAACGTGCGACGCGGTCGTTACTTGCGGCGGCGTGGACGAGCCGGCCAGCGGTACTCCGAGCGGTAATGATTGTATCATTTCCGCCGATGGGGGGACCTGGCCGTCCGCCGAGAGTTGCGTATTGAACGGTGTCACTACAGCGGCCTCGTGCACCAACTGCGGCACCATATCTATTAACTTCGACACCTCGATCAGTGACGCCGATTGCTCGAGTTGGGGCGGTACTTGCGGCGGTTTCATGGACGACCAGAACGACTGGCGTACCGACCCGACCGGTGGAACTCTTACGATCGACGTTATCAAGAAAGAGGACTTCACTCCGTTGGTCGGCGCGGGCGGACAATATCACGTTTACGCTCTGGTCGAGTTCGACTACGACACTCCCGCTTCTGTGAATCGGATCGAGGCGTTTGATGCCGATGACGACGGAACAATCGTTATCAACCTTCCTGCCGGCGAAAACGGTCCTGCGAAAATCACCGTCGGTTACAAGGGTAATCTCGGTAACTGCACGCAGGGTCAACCTGCAAACCGCGATTGCTTCAAGATGACCACGTATATGGACGTCTCATCTCGTAAGATCGTCATCCCGGTGGAATACACCAAATCCGAGCAAGTCAACCTGCCGAAGGCTTACATCCGGGGCGATGTCGGCATAGGTACATTCCGAAGCATGTTGCTGGGCGACCCGGGATTAGGCTTCCCGAACCCGATCCGCGCAGCTTTCATTTCGGAGGTTTACTCGCGTCAGTCGATTGCCGACCTGGGCATGGACCAGATATTCCAGCCGTCGGACACCGACCAGACCATCGTGGTCTGCTACGGCGACGGCGGTAACTACGACGTTACAATGGGAGCCGCGCTTCCGAAGAACTTGGCATTGCCCGACTTGATCCGCGACGATTGGACACAAGGTTGCGGCGGCGGTCACCGGAGTGGTCCCGGTACGGCTTGGGAATACTACATAAATGTTCCCGGCCCGACCACCGTAACCATGATGCAATTGGGCGCTTTGGTTAACAGCTCGCTGTTCAGCCTCGATCTGGGATTGAACATAGCCGAGTTCCCGATCTACTTGAAAGCGTTCGCCGATTATCAAACCGGTACTCTCCCATTGGGTTACGCCGACGGCTACGTCGACAATGTCGGTGCCACGCCGTTTGAGATCGACTATCGCGATCCCGACCTACCGAACAATGGTAGGGCCAATGGCGGACACGGCGACGGAATAGGCGTCAGCAACGTTGTAGTGGTTGACGCGCTGGCCGATGACCCGGAACGCGCTCGCCTATCAGGTGCCACTCCGGCGTATCTCGATCCCAACATTTGGGAGCATACCAACATGGGCACTGCCGGCCAAGACGTGAGACTGGGCGGCGTGCAGATACTCCAGGGCGGTCGTGTACCGGCAGTTCAGGGTACCGACCCCGGTGGACTCGTGGCGTTCCAGATTCACATGACCAGCCAGGTTGACGACGACCACTTCACCGTTTTCCAGAGAGGCTATACGATCCAAGGAGCTAAGTCTTACCCGTTCACCGACTACCGCGACGAGATGCCATGGGGCGGCAGTTCAACCAACACCGGTACGATTAGTGAGTTAAACACCGGAATCCCGAGCACCGCTCCCGTAGACATCATCGACTGGTCCAATCTGGAAGACGCTTATAGCGTAAGCTCTCAGCGTCCGCAGTGTTATCCGTGGCTCGCCGGCGCCAGCGCGACTCCGTTCGAGACGCCCGGTAGTTCTTTCAGTAGCAATGTTACCGGCGATATTACCGACGGTGCGACGGTGGACATGACTGAATTCCTGACCCGAGCGGTGGTTACGAGCCCGAATCGACCGCTTTACAGTCTGCCGCGTCAGAACGCTAACGGCACGAACGCTCCGATCAACCGCAACGGCGCTATCTACCGTGGTACCGCCGTGAATCCACAGCACCGCATCTGGAAGCTGTTCGGTAACGCGCCGCCTCACTACTTCGACATCGACAACGGCGCGCTCAACAAAGACTCCAGCCGTTACGCCGACTTCTTCATCCTATACCTCGTTGACGGTTATGGAAACGTCGACTCACGCAGCGACATCAAGAGTGCCAGCGGAGCGGAGCACCACGGCTACCCGAAAGGCGGCACCGGCGCACCCCAGAACCGGTTCTGGAAGATTTACGGCAACATCGGTGGTACGGGCGGTTTGGCCTCGATGACGGTGACCATACCGATCATCCAACCGGGACTCCGTAACATCGGCGGAACCACGGCTTACGTGCCGGATCCGTACCAGGGCGCCGCTCTTGACGGTGAAACCCTCGAGTGGGAGATCTTCCAGGGGATTATCGGCACCGATCCGGCAACCGGCGGAATTGGTCAGGCATTCGATTACCAGAATCAGGACTTCAATTGGTTCCAAAGCGCGCCCAAAAACACCTCCAGCGAAGCTCACCAGTTCATCTGGGTCGACTAATCGGTATCTAACTAAACCCATTAACAAAAGGGGCGCCCTTCACGGGCGTCCCTTTTTTTAGTGCGAAGCACTGATTTGAAACTATGGATGAAATATTCTAGTCTAAGCGAACATGGAATCGGCAGAAAAACAAGGCGATACCGGGCTTTCCGTAATAGTACCGATTTACAACGAGGAGGAAAACATCTCCCAACTGGCTGCGGAGCTTTATGCCGCGCTCGAAGAGATAGGCAGGGATTGGGAGGTTATTTTTATCGATGACGGCAGCGAGGACGGGTCGTGGGATAAGCTCAAAAGCGAAACCGCCGGTTGGAACAAGGGCAATGCAAAGCTTATCAGGCTGGCGATCAACTACGGTCAGACGATAGCCTTGCGGGCCGGTATAGACGCAGCCGAGGGGGATGTGGTCGTGACAATAGACGGGGACCTTCAGAACGATCCGGCGGATATACTGCGTTTTGTCGAGGAGATAGACAATGGGGCGGACGTCGTTGCCGGTCGCCGTCACAAGCGCCGCGACCCGTGGCTGACCAGAAGGTTGCCGTCGTGGCTGGGCAACCGGGTGGTGTCGTGGCAGACGGGAGTTAAGTTACGGGACTTCGGCTGCGGTCTGAAAGCGTTCCGGCGCGAGATAATAAAGGGTATGTTGCTTTACGGCGAGATGCACCGGCTTATCCCGGCGCTTGCGGCGTGGATGGGCGCCCGGATTGTCGAGTTGGACGTAAATCACCGGCCTCGAAGCGCCGGGGAGTCGAAATATCACCTCGGCCGCGTATTTCCTGTCATTCTCGATATAATTTCGTTGAGGTTTTTTTCCTCCTACGCCACCCGGCCCACACATGTCATAGGGCTGTGGGGCATAATAAGCATTATGATCGGCGTGTTGGCGTTCGGGGCGTTGGTTTACATGAAGTTGCGCATGGGAGTGGACATGACGGGCAATCCTTTCATGATCATATTCGTTTTGCTTGAGATAGTAGGCATCCAGCTTATCGCGCTCGGCCTTCTGGGCGAGTTGAGCGTCAGGACGTATTTCGAGACCCAGGCGAAAATGCCGTACCGGGTGAAGGAAACCCATATGGGATGAGTTTGAAGGTTATGATGATAGCCCCGACACCCTTTTTCGGGGACAGGGGATGTCACGTAAGGATACTCGAGGAAATCCGGGCGCTGGACGAAGCCGGTGTCCGGGTTTTGCTTTTGACTTATCCGGCGGGGAAGGATGTTGCCGGCGTAGACATACGCCGTCTTCGGGACGTGGGATGGAGAAGTGGGGAGCGGGTGGGGCCGGACGTTGGGAAGTTTTTTCTTGATGCGGTGATGTTTTTTGCCGCTCTTCGGGAAGCGAAGCGGTTCGGGCCGAACATTATTCACGGGCATCTTCACGAGGGATGCCTGATAGGCCGCTTTGTGGGCGGGTTTCTGGGCATACCGGTGGTTTTCGATTACCAGGGCAGCCTTTCGGGCGAGATGGCTCATCACGGGTTTTTCAGGCGAAGCTCTCTGCCGTTTGCGGCGTTCCGCCGGATCGAGAAATTCATAGACAATCTACCGAAATTGGTGTTGGTAAGCTCCGGCTGCATGCTTCGCAGGGAGGCCGGCGGGCATAGCGTGCCGTGGCGCGTGGCGCCGGATGCGGTGGATGTGGATATATTCAGGCCTTTTGCGCGCGATGATGAGTTGGCTCAGCGGCTCGAATTACCACGTAACAAGCCGGTATGCGTCTTCCTCGGCCTCCTGAATAGGTACCAGGGCGTCGACCTGCTGCTCGAAAGCATTGCCGCAATGAAGAAGAAATACGGCCCGAAAGTCCATTTTCTGGCGATGGGTTATCCGGGCGTCGAGTACTATACGGATCGAGCGGCGGCTTTGGGTATTGACGATTGCGTGACGTTTCCCGGAAGGGTTCCGTACGAGGATGCGCCGAGGTTTTTGAACCTGGGAGACCTTGCGGTGGCGCCTAAAATAGCCGTTACGGAGTCGAACGGGAAGATAGTCGATTATATGGCGTGCCGACTGCCCACCGTGGCGCTGGATACGGCTACCAACCGCGAGCTGCTGGGAGATGCGGGATATTATGTTCCCTGGCGAGGCAGCGAAACCCTGGCGGCCCCGGCGTTGGCGGAGGCTGTGGCGGCCCTTGCGGATGACGAGAGTTTGAGAGATAAGCTGGGAGAAATGGGCCGGGATCGAGTGGTGAAATTGTTTAACCGCAAAAACCTCGCCGAGGGGTTATTGGCGGCGTATGAATCGGTGCTGGGAAAATAGGCGATGCCGGGTTCCTGGAGCAAGTACCCGCGTTTGCTGATATACGGCGTTCGGCGTGGTGGGCTGAGAGCGCGGCGCGCCGTAGCTGAAATGATGCCGGCCGGGTACCGGAATTTGCTCGAGAAAGAGGCAACCCACTGGAAAAAGGGCGAAAAAGGACATACATGGCTGGATTCGAGCACCATTCAGGCCCTCGCGAACGCCGAGATAAGCGGCGATGAGCAGGTTTATTGGCTGCTGCATTTTATGCGGAAACACCTTCCCACCGGCGACGGGCCGGGGCTTGTGCTGGGATGCGGAACGGGCGGGCTCGAGTTGAACGCGGTATCCATCGGTCTGTGCAATCAGTTCCACTCGTTCGATATATCCAAAGGCGCTCTCGATAAATGCAAGCAGGCCGTGGAAAGCGCAGATGGCGAGATCGAGACATTTAAGGCGGACCTGAACAAGATAAGCCTTGTGCACAATTTTTATGCAATTGCGTTTGCCGTTAATATTTTACATCACCTTGTCGATCTCGAGCATGTTTTGGATGAGGTGAAGAAATCGCTCAGGCCCGGCGGTTTTTTTGTGGTGCATGAGTACGTCGGCCCGGCTCGATTTCAGTGGACGGAGGCTCAGATAGGGGAAGCCGGCAGGATATTGGCCTCTATGCCGCGAAAATACCGCCGTAATCGACGGAAAGGCTTTATGTCGAGGCAGAGGCTTTACCTGCCGCCTTTGGACGCTACAAGCCGAGATTCGCCGTTTGAGGCGGCAAGATCGGACGAAATCGTGCCACTTCTGGAAAAGCGCTTCGAGGTGGTGGAAAAGGTGAATATCGGCGGAGCGCTGCTTCATCCGCTGCTCGAGGCGATAGTGGAGAATTTTGACGATAATAATCCGAAAGATCGTGAGATGCTGGTTGATTTATGGCGCAGGGAAAAGGATCTGATGGCGAAAGGAGTGCTGGGGAACGATTTTGTTTACGCGGTCTTACGTAAAGTCGGTTAGTGTGATTTTAGCGGCGCTGGTGACGGTCATTGTTTACTTGCCGGCGTTAAAAGGCGGGTTTGTCTTCGACGACTACGGCGAAATTGTCGATAATCCCTCGATAAAAAAGAGCTTTTTGGATGCGGTGTCGAAACGGCCTTTCAGGGCCATACCTGCCGCTACTTATCGACTGGACTATCTGATTGGCGGCATATCTCCAGGCTCTTATCATGTCTCCAATTTGATTTTTCACTTACTGGCCGGTTTAGCTCTTGCGGTTTTCTGGCAAAAAGCGATGTTTTGGGCGGATTTTGGTAGTGAGAGAGTCACGTGGTGGACAGGGGCGGCGGTGGGCATTGCATTTTTATTACATCCGATGAATGTTGAAACGGTTTCGTATGTATCCTCGCGGGGAGACTTGATAGCTGCCGCTTTGGTATTTTTCGGTCTTTGGTGCACTTTTAAGACTTTCGAGAACGGCTTAAATGCGAGGTGGTACGCAACAGGGTTAGTGGCGCTTGGCGCGTCGCTTTTCTGCAAGGAAACGGCAATTGTAGGGCCGATATTGGCGATAGGCGCATATATTCAGGTTGCCGGACGCAAAGAAGCCGATGTTGCGGATGGAGTGAGTAAAATTGGGAATCTTCGTAAGCAAATTGTTCTTGGCGTTCCTTATTTGGCAATTTTATTTATCTGGAGTATTTTTCGTTTCTCGCACAAGCTGGAGTGGGGCACGACATCGTGGTCGACGGGAGAAACGCGAGTCTGGAGCACGCCGCTATGGGCTTTGGGAACTTATACCAGGCTTGCGTTATGGCCTGCCGGGATGGGCGTGGATCATGGAGCTACGCCGGGTTCGGCGCATATGACCTGGTGTTTCTATTTAGGTGTTGGGGTAGTGTTTTTGGGGATAATAGGATTGTATTTTTTCAGGAGCGCCGCTTCCAGACCTGCGGCCTTATCAATCTTGGCGCTGTTGTGGTGGTTAGCGTCGCTTTCAGTGGTGATAGCACCGCCGCTTGCCGACCCCGTGGCCGAGCGGAGAGCTTATCTTGCCATGGGAGCTTTGACGGCGCTACCGGTTTTGGCGATAGGGTATTTAAGTAAACATCGTATAAGCAAAGCGACTGCGGTTATCTCTATGTGTTTGATGATTTCTCTGTGGGGCGCATGTTCCGCGTTCTATTCCGCAAAATGGTCGACGCCTGTTATGCTGTGGACACATGCCGTCAAATGGATGCCGGATAGCGCTCGTTCATGGAATGGTTTGGGCCGGGTGCTATTGGATGCCGGTAAGTTGCGCTCCGCCCACAGAGCGCTTGAGATGGCGGTGAAGATCAAGCCCACCTTCTCGAAACCGATGCTGAACTTGGGCGTAATAGCGATGGGAAAAGGTGATTTTGACGCGGCTGCCGATAATTTCGAGAAAATACTGAAGAAAAACCCGGCAGACTGGCGCACAAGGATCAACGTCGCCGTTATAGAGGAGCGAAAGGGGAATTATCGGGCGGCGGAAGAGCATCTCAGGCGGGCGCTTTTGATCAATCCCGAGCATCATTCAGGATGGTTTAACCTGGGAAATGTCCTCAGGGCCACAAAAAAGCTGGAAGAAGCCGGGCGAGCTTACCGCAAAGCTCTTGCGCTCAACCCCGACCACCTCGGCGCCCGGACAAATCTGGCGCTTGCGCTCGAGGATTCCGGGGATTTCGTGGCTGCTCGGATCGAGTTGAGTCGAGTGTTGACACGAAATCCTGAATTTGAGGCCGCGCTTTTTGCGATGGCGCGCGTTCAATATCTCCTGGGTGACGTAGATGCATCTATCGAGTACCTCCGGCGCTATTTGCGGATAAAAGAGGGCGATCCCGCCGCATGGCGCATCCTTGCCGATATGCTCCGGCAAAAGGGGAGGGTAGTGGAGGCTCGGGAAGCTATTGCAAAGGCGGAAGCGCTGAGTCCGAGTGGCGTTACCGGATCGAAATCAAACGGCGAAGATTCTGATGAAGAAGAAAGGTAAGTAATTTGCCGAGGGTGAGCATCATTGTTTTGAACTGGAACGGCCTTGGGTACGTCGAGGAGTGTGTCGACAGCCTGCTGGGTCAAACGTGGCGGGATTTCGAGCTTATTGTGGTGGATAACGGTTCTACGGACGGCTCGCTCGAGGTATTAAGGAAAAAACTGCCGGGCAAGGCGTTGCTTATCGAAAGCGGCCGAAACCTCGGGTATGCAGCGGGTAACAACCTCGGTATAGCTCAGTCGAGCGCCGAATGGATAGCGCTTTTCAACAATGACGCCGTCGCGGACAGGTTCTGGCTGCAAAGGTTGATGGAAGCCGTTGATATTGATAGGGAAAAGAAACGCGGTCGTGTGGGTATGGCGGCGTCGAAGGTGCTTTTTTACGACCGGCGCGACGTTATAGACAACACCGGGCACCTGATATACCCAGACGGTCTCAACAGGGGCCGTGGAAGGCTCGAGCGGGACCGTGGGCAATACGACGGATATGCCGAAGCGCTTTTCCCCAGCGGTTGCGCGGGGTTATATCGACGCGACATGCTTGATGAGGTGGGGCTTTTGGATGAGGACTTCTTCGCATATGGCGAAGACGCCGACCTGGGGTTGAGAGGCAGGCTGCTGGGGTGGAAATGCATTTTCGCCCCGCAGGCGCGCGTATATCACCGATATTCCGCAGGCGCAGGAGCCTATTCGAAACTTAAGGCCTATCACGTCGAACGCAACCGCGTCTGGGTGATGGTGAAAACTTTTCCATTGTCCATGGTAGTAGCAAGCCCTTTTTATACGATTCTGAGGTATATTTACCAGTCTTTTGGAGCTTTATCGGGCATAGGCGCGGCGGGCGAATTCACCCGTGTAGAGGGGCGATGGAGCCTTTTGGGGGTGCTTATCAGGGCACTGGTGGATGCTGTACGTGGTCTGGGGAAGATGATGGGCAAGCGAACAGAACTTCGTGAAAAATCAAGGCTTTCGGACAATGAAATGGCGCGCTTGCTAGAAATACACAGAATCAGCCTTAAGGAAGTTGCTCTTAACGACTAGGTTTTTTTTCTTCGTCGAGCTTCATCCGCTTCGAGGATCATATCAAGGGCTTTTTTTCCTTCGGGAGAAAGCCTGCTTATCCTGTCGAGGTATTTTGCGGCTTTTTTCTCGCGCGCTCGAAGGGCTTTGCCCCCGGTGAATGAGTAAGTTATTTCGGGGGCGTATTTTTTCATCACATCGCGAGCGTCTTTCAGGCTCATACCGGTGGACAGCAGGATCAGGTAACGAGCGTCGACGCCCAGTGGCCTAGCGATTGCCTTAAGGGCCTCGGGGTCAGGTCTCATTCTCAAGCCACGGATAATGTTGGATAATTCCGAGCGACTGACGCCGGATAGCGCTTCGAGGTCTCTGAGGCTCATCCTGCCGCGCTCGGCCATCTGATCGCGGATAACTTTTCCCAGCGGGGGCAAAGTCGGGGATTTTTTATGCGCCATATTTTATACCCCTATGACATCGCCCCCCTTTTTTTTGAAAAAATTTCACTTTGGTATTGACAGATCGTGGACAATGTGCTTAAATCGTCCATGGTAAATGGACAACTGCCCGCCCTCTCACCGACGAGCCGGGAGGACGCCTGTTAATCGAAGACTCGTCAGCGCATGGGCGCCGGCAATTGTTCCGTTCACCTCTCTTATGCTCGGCTCCTCACGAGGGGGCCGAGCACTCTTTATGATAGCATCCAGACGTTATTAAGCCAAGTGTGATTTTTAGATGGAGTACGTGCCGGGGGAGGTTCAAGCCGTTTGAGGGGATTGCACTAAAGCCGCCTTTTACTAGAACGGCAACACCCTTGTTATCAGGTTTCTTACGGCAGTTACGACGATTTTCGCCGCAAGTCGCTCCGTCGGTTCGAGTCTGCCCGCGAGCACCTCGCCCAACAAGCGAGCGACCTCTTTGTCCATACCGATCATCTGTACCATAAGGCGGTGTAACTTCCCGTAAAACAATCGGTTAGCCGCCAGGCAGGCCATCAGTTCCTTGCCCAGCCGGGACCATTTCAAGGAGCTCATGTGCCATTTAAAGGAAAAATCGTTATTTCTAAGGGCATCCACGATTGTTTCGGCGGCCAATATGCCGTATCTGATGCCGTAAGAAACTCCTTCGCCGAGGAACGGATCTATGCCGGCAGCTTCTCCCGCCAGCAGCACTCCCGGGGCGCAGAAGGGGTTTCGAGGATGAAAAGGCCGCTCGGGAAAAAATCGGAACCTCGCATTACCGGAGTCCAAATCCAGTTTATCCATGTATTTGATCAACTGTCTTTTCAACTCATTTGCGCCCCGATATATCCATTCGGCTATTCCCACATTGACCCACTCTTCACCTTCGTTCATGAAGGGAAAAGTCCACCGGTATCCCGGCACGCCCTCATCGGCCCTGAGAGAATCGATTGTCAGGGTCTTCTCCGAATGCGTATAATGCCCCTTGGCCGGGCATTCGGCCATCGCCAGCAGGTAGGTAATATCCTCCTGATGAAACATGCACCGTCTCACGACGCTGTACGCGCCGTCGGCGCCGACTATTGCCCGTGCAAATATGGGCCCGGCCGTCGTTTCGAGCCTGATCCCCAAGCCTTCCCTTTTAGCATTTTCGAGCCGCACTCCTTCGCACAGTTCGATACCCATCTCGGGCAAATGAGCCGCTATCGCCGCGTCAAAGTCGGCACGCCGGACTATGGCCGATACGCCCGGCGCTTCCAGAACTATATCTCCGACGGCGGTTTTTACGACGGCCCGGTCGATTTCAACGCGATCGACATCCACCTTTATCCCCAGGCTGTCGAGTTGCCGCCACGCCTGGCCGTTGATGCCGCCGGCGCAGACTTTCTCCCGGGGATGCCGTAACGCTTCTATCACAAGAATCCTCGATGTCAGATCGGGAGCCATCCGGTGCAGCTTGATAGCGGTGGCGCAGCCCGCAGGCCCCGAACCTATTATCACCACATCTCGTTCTTCAGGTATAAGTGTCATATTCTTAATGAATGAACCTCCCGGCTATTATACTAACCCGCCGCTCTTGAGAAGTAAACAGGCGATCACGCAATCGCTTCGCAGCTTTCCGCCCATTGTTCAGGCGGGTTCGAGTTGGGCGTACTTCAGCATGAGGGTTTTGTGGCCCGCTTTATGGAAAAACACCTTTACCTTTGTCTTTTCGCCCTGACCCTCGATGGTTTCCACGATACCCGCTCCGAACTGAGGGTGATTCACCCTTCTTCCCGGTTTTAATCCCACTTCCGTCTCGTCATAGCATATATCCGACTGCTCCGAATCCGAGCGCCAAACTTGTTTGTCCGCGCCCGGTTCCGTGTCGGACGGGCTATCGCTTGTCCATGGCGCCCCTCCCTCAATTCGCAGCAGGTTCGGCGGGATGTCGAGCAGGTATGGAGACGGTTCGTTGGACTGGTTTTTGCCTCGAAGTCGCCTTGTGGTAGCCCTCGTCATGAAGAGCATATCCTTTGCGCGGGTCATCCCTACGTAGCAAAGTCTGCGCTCCTCTTCCATCGCCTCATTATCCTCACGGCTCAATATATGGGGGAATATGCCGTCTTCCATGCCTATGAGGAAGACCACCGGGAACTCGAGCCCCTTGGCCGTGTGCAGGGTCATGAGGGTTATCGAGCCGTGGTCTTCGGGAGCGGTATCTATGTCCGACAGCAGGCCGGCGGCGTCCAGAAACCCCTCGATCGACGCTTCGGCTTCCACCCGCTCGTATTCCTCCGCCGCCCTGAGCAACTCATCGAGGTTTTCCAGCCTGCCCCACGATTCGATCCCGGGCTTTTCCTCCAGCCAACTGCGGTATCCCGTTTTAAGCATGCAAGCGTCTATCATCGCCGGGGCTCCACGGCCTTGGGCCTCATCGCTTATCGCGTCGATCATATCCGCGAATTCGAGCAGCGATACGCGCTTCGCCGCCGGCAGGGCCGAAACTTCCTTTCGGCAGGCTTCGAGCATTGATATTCCTTTGCTTGCGGCGAATTCCCGCAGACGTTTTAACGTAGCCTTCCCTATTTTCCGAGGCGGCACGTTCGCGATCCTCAGAAAACTCGTGTCGTCCATGGGGTTGGTGGCGAGTCTGAGGTAAGCGAGTACATCCTTTATTTCCTTACGATCGTAAAATCTGGTGCCGCCGACAATGATGTATGAAACGCCCGCCAGCCTGAAAGCGTCCTCGACCGCTCGGGATTGGGCGTGGGTGCGGTAAAATATCGCTATATCGCTCGCAAGAACGCCGGTTTTGATGAGTTCTTTCACCTTTCGGGTTACATATCGAGCTTCGTCCATCTCGTCCATGGCGGGGTAGTGCACGACGGGATCGCCGCCGCCGCGTACGGAGACGAGGTTTTTACCTATGCGGTTTAAGTTCGAGGATATGATGTGCGCGGCGGCTTCGAGTATGGTGGCCACCGATCTGTAGTTTTGTTCGAGGCGAATCAGTCGTGCTCGAGGGAAATCGCGGCTGAAGTCGAGGATGTTGCGTATGTCCGCGCCGCGCCATCCGTATATGCTTTGATCTTCGTCTCCTACAACGCAGATATTTTCCTCTTCTCCCACCAGCATGCGGATGAGGTCGTACTGCATGCGGTTGGTGTCCTGGAATTCGTCGATCATTAAAAACCTGAAGACTTGCCGGTATTTATCGAGCAGATCGGGGTTTTCCTCGAAAAGGCGCAGCGTAAGTATCAAGAGGTCGTTAAAGTCGAGCGCTCCCGTTTCGACCAGCCTGTTTTCGTAATATCCGAAAACCCTTGCGGCGCCCGATTCCTTCATGCCGCCGGCCCGCTGTGCCATTTCGCCGGGGGACAGCCGGGCCCTTTTGGCGTTTTCGATATACCATTGGACGTACTTAGGCGGCCAGGTGGTATGGTCGAGGTTAAGCTCCTTTAAGCATTGTTTTATAAGGCCGAGCCGGTCTTGTTCGTCCAGTATGACGAAAGACGGGTTGCGTCTCAGGCGGCTTATTTCACGCCTGAGTATGCGGTTACCGAACGCATGGAACGTGCATACCCACAGCCCTTCGGAGCGCGCGCCCAGCAAGCGTTCAACCCGCCCGAGCATTTCTCCGGCGGCTTTGTTTGTAAAAGTTACCGCCAGCACGGCGCGAGTGCGCAACTTATCCACAATGTGCGCCAGCCGGTACGTCAAGACCCTCGTCTTGCCGCTGCCCGCTCCCGCCAGCACCAGCAGCGGGCCTTCCAAGCAGGTGACGGCTTCGCGCTGACGTTCGTTCAGTTCATCAAGATAGTGCATGTCGAAATCTGAGGATAAGCCAAGGGGTATTCAGAAGCAATCCCGATTACGCGCGATTTTGGCGCCCGACCGAAATTGAACTTCTTGAAAAAATAATGGTTTGCTTAACACCGGTATTTCTAAAGTTACGACGGACAAGGGATTTAAATCCCTTGTCTCAGGTGAAGCATACTCGGTCGCCTTGTTTTTGCAAGAAACTCGGGATTATAAGAATTTTTTGGAATTTTACGAGAACGGCCGCTTTTTCCCAAAAAGTCGCCCGACAATATCCCTTAGCCCATGAGGCGTTTGGGCGACACAAGACTAACCGGTTGAAAATATTAACATTATTTCAACATGATATCTATTCCGCGCCTTTACTTGACGAAAATGCGGGATGGGGGTAAAATTCCAAGTGAAAAGGATTGGGAAGGGAAAAAATAAAAAAATAAATTTTTTTTGCCAAGCGCTTGACAAACCCAAATTTATGTGTTTATAATGGAGATACCTTAAAAAAGGTGTTTTGGTAAGTGGGTGTTAAGTAAAGAAGATTCTTTTTGTAAATGACCGATATATTGAGGGGAAAATCCTTCATTGTTTGGTAAGTAAGGGAAAGGATATATTAAAGAAGGAGAGTGATGGAGAGCGGCAATTTTGAAGAAAAAAAGATAACCGCTAACCCTTCCGTGGTTTTCACTGACCTTGAGGATGGGAGTGCCGTGCTTTTGGATTTGGATAGTAAGTTTTATTTTAGTTTGAATGAAACAGGGTGTTTTATGTGGAAGGTAGTGGGGAAGGACGGATCAATTGACGCGGGGAAACTTATCGATGCGTTAATGTCTGAATATGAGGTAGACGAATCTCAAGCCGCGAGGGATGTCGAGGAGTTCTTGGGATCTCTTGCAAAGGAAGGACTTATTCAACTATCATAAATCGATTCAACGTGAAGGTGAATAAAACTTGACCGAGAAGGAGGTGGTGGAGTAAATTTTGATGCCCCCGTAGCAACCGGGGTTAAGGAACGGAAGGGAAACGCCATATGGAGGAGCGCGGTGGTTTCCCGAACAAGTTACCCAGGAATGAGTTGTGAAGTAAGTTAAGAAAAGGGCACTATTTAGTGAAGAAAGGAGAAAAATTATGTGGAAAAAAAAGCTGGCTGTGTTAGTAGCTCTGATGATGGTAGGGCTGTTAGCGGCCTGCTCAACAAGCTCATCAAGCACTGATGATCCGTTAACCGATACTGGTGACGATTATCTCGGATCAATTCGTGTAACGGTGGATCCGTCCATTCCGGACATTACCGTTACCCCCATTGCTAATGCAGTTTCCAACACGGATCAGACCGGCGGTGGAACTTTTACTGTTACCACTGATCCGGCCAGTGTTAACTATGTCGCTCCTACAATAACCGGCGACATGAAATTCGAGTGGAGCGGCACTGACGCGCTTGAGAAGCTCTCTATTCGTATAATAGATGCTCCGGGCGATGCTGCGACCGCCACCATCGACAATGACGATGAGTGCGGCGGCGCGGCTTTGGGAGCGGCTCTCCCCGGCTGCAAGCCTGGAATCGTCTATGTCGGCGAGGAGGCTGTTGACGGCCCGGAGACCGTGATTGAGTTGGACTATAATCAATACGTGACAAGTATGGACGATATTCCGGACAACGGTAGTCGTGTTCATAGAGGCCAGCGCGTGCTTTGCCCGCTGTGCGGTGTAGAGACCGCTACGTGGTCGATGAGCGAGAATGGCGGCGGCGGTGCGTATACTTTCACGGCCGCTATTTACGGAATGTTACGTCCCACGGACGTGTATAGCGATAGCCGGTACAGTGAAGATCATACTGCTATAAAGATCGACACTTACAAGCCGCTTACTTCTACTGCCAAATATCCCCAACTCGACTGGGCCGCACCGACTAATCAGGTTGACCAGGGCGAATGGTTTTACGCAACCATATGGTATGATATAGCCGGAGACGGCAGAGCCGGTACGGGACTTTGCGACCAAACCAAGACCGGATGCGGAAGTTGTGGTGCGACTGTTGCCACACTTGACAATGATTGCTGGTACTACGTGGAAGACCTGGACAACAAAAATGCATTTGAAACCGCCGGCTATCATAGTACTTTTTCGTCCTATTATCCACTTACAACCATCTCCGGCGCCAACTACAATACCGGTTATCTCTTTATCGGCGGCGGCGCTTGGGAGATTACCTGGGATCCCGCAGTGTTGATGACCAACGACAACATGATGGGTGGCGCATTAGGCGACTCTAATTGGTATGGTTCCGGAAGTAATGAGTTTTGGACCCAAGGAGCATCAGGAACCAGGTTGAGGTCCGTATACAACACAACCCATGCCAAAGCGGCTGGGTTCTCCGTTAGCGGAAATGCCAGCAACTTTATGAACAAGGCTCTGGGTTCGAATGATGCTATGTACGATCTGGGGGGTGGAACACTCCCACAAATGCCGGATTGGCAGGATACGGACTCCGGCGCGGATCAGGGTGACTATAATGCTGCAATGATTTCTTTCAAGGCCATCGGTAACAGCGGAGAAGGTTCGGCAATTACCGTTTCTCCGACAAACAAGACTACGGTTTATGTTTGTGTCGGAAATAAGACTGCGACTTATGCCGGTGCCATTTGCGTTAATGAGGCTGTTTCTGATAATTGGCCTACGTGGGAAGGTAATGTAGGAATCTTCGAAGCAATTAGAGGTTCTTATAACGAAAAGATCGGTTGGGTGTGCATTAACTAAAGCGCTTTGATCGTCGGGATCGGGGAATCATCGGGATTCCCCGACCCCGAGCGCTTTTCGGATTCGGCTGGAGAGGAGACAACATATAAAGAACCCGCTTTGGGGTCTGGGAAAAGGAGTTATATTATGGCCAAGAAGGAATATGTAAAACCTGTATTAACCAAGAATGAGCCACTGGTGGATATCACTTTCGCCAGCCCCGGTACTTTGACGGGAAGTGGCGGTCCTCCTGGAACTTTGATCGGTGGCGGCAAGGCTGACGGCGCACCCGATCTGGGTGGTGGAGACGCTGGAACGCTCACCGGCGGAGGACTGCCGGGAACCGGTTTGGATGACTACGGTACGGGAACGGGAACGCTTACGGGTACCGGAACCGTTATTCCGGGAACCGGTGGAGCTCCGGGAACAGTACTCTAGTACTCTAAAAATCGCGAAATAAACCTTTATCCCGCTGTAATCGGCGGTAGACCGAAAATAGCGAAAGGGGGGTTAACGCCCCCCTTTTGAGTTAAGGGCTGAAGAAAGGGGATTTTACCGGACACCGCATAGGGGTATCGTCTTTGCTTCCAGTTGTTGGTTCCGATGGAGAATTATACCTCTAAATTTGATGTCCACGGTGTGATCGTCGAAATAGCTGCGGACGACCCCGAAATTATCGATATCCTTTCGGATTATCTTTCCTATTTTAAAACCGTCGATGGAAACAACTCCGATATTATCTTTAAATTGGAAAAACACGGCATTTCTACTTATTCTATTCCTGAAGATGCATATTGGTTTTTTAACTACCATGGAATTGCCGGCCTTGTTCACGATGGAATTTATTATTACGTGTCCTGCGGGTCGGTGTTTCGATTTGATCCTTCAAAGTTAATAGTAAAAGCGAGCGTCACAAGCGAACTCATTTCGAATAGACGTATTTTTACGCATATGTTGTTCACCATCGTTCTTATGGAAACTTTACGCTATCAGGGTCTTTATTTTCTTCACGGAGCGGGTCTTGCCGGTCCGAATGGAACTTCCCTGGTCGTAACGGGGGACGGCGCCTCCGGCAAGACGACTTTAACTATAGCGCTTATTCGGCTGGGATGGCGTTGGCTGACCGATGATACGCTTTTGTTAAAAACCGGTTCGGCCGGATTGGAGCTTTTTCCTTTTTGGCGCGAGTTCCACATACCGGCCGGCCTGGCGGAAAGGATCGAGGAACTTCGGTTCCTGCTGGATAAGTCGGCGTATTCTCCTTCCGGCACCAAACGATCTCTAAGGGGAGAAACTCTCTACGGCGACCTCAAGATCACTTCCATGAAGAGCCCCGATGTGGTATTATTTTCGAGGATAGTGGATTCACCGAGCAGCAGGGTGGAAAAGGTCAAAGCGTTGGACGCCGTGAACGAGATAATCCGCAACAGTCCGTTGGTTCTTTTCAGCCAACCTCCTGCGAAGGCTCACTTGGAGGCGTTGAAAGCGCTGGTGGAGAATGCAGTGTGCTATCGGCTTTACTCGGGCAGAGATGTGTTTGAAGACCCGACCGGCGGCGTGTCCGGTATTTTGCGGTTGATAGGTATGGATTAACAACAATACGAGGATGCCATGAGTTTTACAAGACTTTCTTTTGATGTGACCAATGTCTGTAACCTGAATTGTGCTCATTGTTTACGACTGGACAGGGAAGAAGTTTCTCATCTTCCCATGGAGATATTCGAGAAGGCTCTTAACCAGTCCCAAAGGTACGGCACAAAAGTCGTTATCTTTACGGGTGGGGAACCGTTTCTTCATCCGCAATTAACCGATATGGTAGATATGTTGGTTAAAGCAGGCGTGAAATATTACATTGTCACCAACGGGATCAGGACTGACAAAGTGGCAAAACTCATGGAGAACGAGGGTAGGCGCAAGCATTTGATGAGTATTTCGATCAGCCTTGAAGGTTCGACTGAAGAAATCAACGACCGTATACGCGGCAAGGGCGTTTATCGGAAGGTGATGGCAACTACTGCGTATCTGAAGTCCAGAGGTATACCTTTCGGATATAAATTAAGCGTTAACAAGTTTAACGTGAACGATTTGGAGAAATTCACTTTGGATGCAGTTAAACTCGGAGTCGATTACGTCGAGTTCAGCCATATACATCCAACGCCGGGGTTGATAGAACATGGGTTGATGTTGCCTCGGGCGCGATGGAATGAGGTTACCGGGGAGATATTGCGACTGTCGAAAATTGTAAAGCTGAATATCGTTCATTGCGCGGGCGCCTATTCCCCGTGGTCGTTCTACCAGTGCGCTTCAATGCAGATGACGGACATCCATATCGATTGCCGTGGAAACTTGTGTGTGTGTTGTATACTCCCGTATTATACGAGCGGTGACGAGGAAAAAGATAAATTGGTATTAGCCGGCAACTTGGCGGAAATGGATTTATGGGACGCCCACAAACGGTTGGTGGCGATTATCGCGCGCCTTAATCAAAGCAAAATACGTAAAATCGCCGAGGGAACCTTTTCAGAAAGTGACCATTATCCTTGTATTTATTGCCTGAAATACTTTGATAAGCTAAACTGGATAAAGGAGTTGGATCCTGGTAACGAATGGATAAAGGACTGAAATCTCCGGCCAATGGGGGGTATGATAAGATGTTCTTTAAAATTCGGAAAAAATTGTCTTGGGCCGTTGTCTTCTCAGCGCTGTTTTTGATATGCGCTTGCCCGGGTAGCAGCGGGAGCGACAGTAACGATACGTATCCTACAGGTTTTATGTTGGAAGTAACTCTCGGGGGAGGGGAACCCGAGGTTAATGTAACGCCGCCTTCGGAGACGGGAGAATCCTATTTTGGACGTGCTGGAGTGACTTTAGATTCGGAAACCCATAATGTGCGGGTCGAGTCGACCTCTGCTAACCAGGCCGGAGAGAAGTTGGAAATCACGTTAGAAGTGACCAATGAGAACTCCGCGGTTCTTCAGAGGGTCTGGTTGATTGTAAAGTCACTGGATGAAAACGTTGTGGTCGATTCGTCGAGTGCGGACGGTTACATTGGCGATGGTATTTATTATTTTCTGGGGAACATCGGGACAGGGTCTAGCGCAACGGCCACTGTTGTGTTTGATGTTCCCTCGCAGGCAACTTCTTTCGCAGTAGTGTCGGATGTGGTTTCCGTGCGTGATCGCATTGTTTTCCAGTTTATTCCGGGCGGGAATTCGGAAGTATGGACAGTGGACATGGATGGGGGAGATCTTTTCCGGGTGGTGGAGATCGAATCTCCGGATTTTTCCTTTGTGCCGGTATATTCTCCGGACGGAGGATGGATAGCTTTCGCATGGGGACATCCTAATTATGCGGATATAGGATTGGTCAGAGCGGACGGAAAAGATGCAATCAGGCTGACGTGTTTCGACGATTATTCATATCCGGGAGGATTCACCCCGGATGGGAAAAAGCTGTTTATATTGCACTACGAAGAAACGCTGGGAACGGCGGATATCTATTTGCTGGATATAGCGATGGCAAAGGAGGATTGCTCTTCAAATGCCTCATTGACGCCTATGACCGTTTCAACCTCCGAGCCGGTCTTTGAATCCCTCCCATTAGCGGCTCCCGATGGTTCCTTCATAGTTTTCGGCCGTAAGCCGTACAAGTATGCAGAACCGCCGTATCCGTTGGGGGATCCGAATCCCACTTGTTGCCCCGGTTGGGCGCACGGGAGCGAGTTGAAATATTTGTCTTTTGACTTGTATTTAATGCCGACCGACCCGGTTACGGGCTTGCCGACGGGGCCGGAGGTGTTATTCTGGGAGGATTCGCTGCTTTGGGGAATTCCAACTATAGCGCCGGATTCGCGGGGAGTTATAGTGAAAGCCGGAGGGTGTGCGAATTACAGGTATTATTGCAATGCATCGTGCCAGTGGTACCTGGACTGTGAGGCGTGGGTCCCGCCCGCCGATGCGGCGTATCCCGGGAAAGCCGGTCTCCACCGGCTCGAAATTCCCTCGAATTGGTCATCGCTTCCTTACAACTACGCCGATAATCCCGGATCTCATACGTATTTTCCCGGCATGGAAAACTCCGATTTTAATCCCTATTGGGGATGGCAATCCGACAGAGTTGTGTTTACGGACAGTGACGACAATATATCCGATTGTGACCCGTTCAACTGTGCCGTGGACAGGAGGCTCTTGAATGATGCCCCGGGCCAAAAGGTCGGCCCCAAGTTCACTCCCGCCGTTGTCGATCCTTGAGCTGCAAAGCATTGAATAGTTTTTTCGATAAAGCGCGAAAGTACTTCACTTCTCCCGGCGATGTATATCTATTTTTAAGGATAGCTGTTTGGATACTGTTTTTGCCCGTTATGTTGCGCCTTTACGGGTTGGAGGAGATGATTCGGAAGATTACTCCGTTGAATACCCGCGGGTCTTACGATACTCGGAAATTGTCCGTTTTTGTCAACTGGTGGCTATTTCGCGACGTGGCCATGTTCAGGCCGACATGTCTTAAACGCTCGTTGATATTGTACCGTTTCCTTCGCGAGAGCGCCTGTCCCGTCAGGATTCATTACGGCGTTAAAAAAAAGCCGACCGGTGGCCACGAAGGGCACAGTTGGCTGTCGCTCGACGGGAAGCCGATTCCGCCGGATGGGGATGAGGCGGGTGAGTTTCGCGAGACATTTTCTTTTCCACGGGAGGTAAATAAATAGGTGATAAACGGCAATCAGTTTCTTTTGCGATGTCTCAAGGCTTATATCGTCGGCGATAGGCCGCCTCGTGAAATGGTGGCGCAGGCGATCGAGTCGCCACGTGGAATCGAGGTATCCGACAGGGCGCTGACGGCAGTACTGGATTACCTGATTTCGTCATGGGGATTTCAGACCCAATTGCCGGATTCCCAAAAGGAACAATTGCGAAAATATCATCATTATGTAGCAGCGAACAACGCAGTGTTTTTGAACGAACTGAACCTTTTCCTGGAGGAAGCGGCACGGGAAAACATCCGGGTGCTTCTCCTGAAAGGGTTGGCCCTTATCAAGATGGGAGTTTACCCGGAAAAAGGACTCAGGTTGCTTTCCGACATGGACGTTTTCATAAAGAAAGACGATATATCCCGGGTGGAAACTATGCTGGATCGCGCCGGGTGGAAGATCGATAATCATGAAAGCGAATTGCACTTGAGTCATCACTTGCCGATCCGTATCAGTCCGCACGGTTTTCCCCTCGAGGTGCACTTTGCCTTATCGAGGATGTCTTTAAATATAGATGAGGATCGAGTATGGAAGAGAGTTGCGCCGATAAGGGAGACACCTGCCGCGCTGATTCCTTCGCTCGAGGACACCCTTTTTGCCTTATCCCTGAATGTTTCTTTACATCATCCCGACCGTGTATTGCCCCTTTATCTGAAGTTTGTGGTGGATTTCGCATTTATGTGGAAATACGCCGGTGGGCGCCTGGACTGGGAATACCTTGCGGACGCCGTGGAGCGATCCGGAGCGAACGCTCCATTCTGGAATGCAGTAGTGGTTGCCGCGCGATTGATCGAGCCGCCCGGTTTATCGGAAACGTTGACTCGGTTCGACGTGGAGAGTAAAGTGGATGGAGACTTTGTGAGTATGGCGGCATCGCGCATCCTGGAAGGCCGGTGGACGGGCGACCTTAGCTGGCTTGTGGCCCTCGCCGCCGAGGAAACCAGTCCGATGAAACGGTTGTACAGGACTTTGCAAGTGGTATTTCCGCCTCGGTCCTTTATGGCGGAAGCCTATCCGCGTTGGAACCGTTTTCCGTTAATTTATCTTGCATATTTCGTCCGGTTGTTCAAGGTGGCCTGGAACTTCGACTGGAAGAATTTCATTATGGCTTACCGTGCGGGTAAGGCGGTTCGAAGCGTCGGCGCCAGGCGCGATTGAAATTCCAGTCCCCACCTTTTTTCTCCAGGGCTATACCCACACGATGAGCATCAGCGATATGAAGAATGTCTTTAGCCCCCACCATTGCCGCCGTGGCCCATGCGTCGGCTTCGGCGACGGTCTTCGTGATCGCGGCTGCGGCAGTTACGATCCCGGGAGTCGGCCGCAACGTCCTCGGGTCCAGCACGCGGCTGAATTTCATTTTTCCAATAACATAAAACCTTCGCTTTTCACCCGATGTGGCGACTGCGCCTTTTCGTAAGTTAATTTTAGGCCGCCTGCTCGCGCCCGAACTCACTCCCTCCACCGCAATAACCCATTCGGGGAAGTTATCGGCGGCATAGCACCCGATGTCACCGCCGGCGTTTATAAGCGCCGCTTTGCAATTTCGTTTTTTTAGCGTATCAAGAGCTTTATCCACGGCAAAACCTTTTGCTATGCCATCCAGATTGAGAGACATTCCGGTATCAAGGGATATACGCCGACCGCTATAAGTTTTTATCTTCCTCCACCCTATATGTATTTTCATTTTTTTCAATTCCTCTTCGGTCGGAGGTTCTTTACGCTTTTTGGCCCACAGGTCGACGGCTGGCCCGACGGTGGGGTCGAACGCTCCCTCCGAAGCGGCTGCAACCTGCAATGCTATCTCGATCACTTCCCATATATTTTCGGAAACCGGTGTCCGCCCCTTACCGGCCTTGGCGTTAATTCGACTGAGCTCGCTCGAATCTGAAAACCTCGTCATAGTAGTCTCAACCCGGCGCATTTCTGCGAAAGCCGCGTCGATGTCCTCTCGGTCGCAGCCCCGAAGCCTGATGTCCACGACGGTGTCCATCATCATTTCGGAGCGCCCCAGTTCGCCCGCCCGCCCATTTTCGCAACAGGCCAAAGAAAGGGTTACCATAAAAATTGCGACAACACTTGACACCGTCTTTTTCATGCGTGACATTTCCCTCGCAAATGTTACCATCTGCCATGGAGGGAAGCTACAGATGGAGATTCGAATACGCGAGGCAAAAGACGATGATCTGAAAATCGGAGGCGATCTATTCGCCGCGCATCTTCAAGAGCAGTTCTCGATAGATCCCCATCCCGCGCCTAATCGCGTTTTCGACCCGCATTGGTTTATCAAGGCGATGATGAACCCGCCGGTTAATCATATGTTGCTGGCCGACGTGGAAGGACAAGTGGTGGGATTGGCCCGCCTGGGAATACTTTACGGCGAAGGTTTAATCCCGCTTGGCGGCGGACCGAAGAGATCGGAGTCAAGTTACATGAAACGCCTACCGGTGATATTGCTCGGCAAATGTCGAAACATATTGGATGGGTGGATATCTCGCATCGAGGCAAAACGCACAGTGGCGCAAATGTGCTTGCCGATCAGGCGCGGATATATAGCCGATTTTTATGTCATACCCCAAATGCGTCGCAAAGGTGTGGGAAGCGTCCTTCTGCAAGCTTCAATGGATTGGTTCGGGACAAAAACGGTTTTGATTGTTGACCTCAATTACCTGGAGGCCAACGAGGTGGGAAAGGCTTTTTGGAAAGCGATGGGATTCGACGGTTACCGCGTGCTCGCCCGTAAAGATGTTTCCCGGACGAAAAAAGAATAGTGCGAAATACATAATCGACTTCGCACCCCGCAGTCGGAACCCCATACGGGTCTCCGCTACGCTCCGATTCGCACTATAAAGGCGGCACCCGGATTCGAACCGAGGAATGAGGGATTTGCAGTCCCCTGCCTTACCACTTGGCTATGCCGCCCGAACGAGCCGATTGGCCGAAAAAAAGAGCAGGAGACGGGACTCGAACCCGCGACAGCCACGTTGGCAACGTGGGGCTCTACCAACTGAGCTACTCCTGCTTCCCTCGTTTGAAGCTATACAAGACCAACCCTATTGTCAAGGCCGTAGCCTTAATCTCGCGTTTGGAGTGCGCCGGATTGACACTAACATCTTTTAATTGACAAGACAGGTAAATAGGTTGGACAAACATCGGGATGCAACGGATACGATCCTAAGGGGCTTGCAATCCACGCTCCCTTTGTCCGGGTTCAGAGCAGGCCCTTCTGCGCGAGCAATGAGGCAATACGAAACCCGTACGGGCGCCGCGAATGTGCAGGTGCTTGCACCTGCTGGATTGACGCGCATTGCCGACAGTGGTAAATTAATTAGTTAATGGAAACAGCGGAACAGACCGCCAAACTGGCAAGGATTCTTGTTGTTGACGACGAGAGGGTTATCCGGGCCATTCTTTTCGATTTCCTCGGTGCGGAAGGGTATGACGTTGTGACGGCAGCGACAGCTGAAGAGGCCTTGAAACTGCTGGAAGAACAATCCTTTGATGTCGTGCTCACCGATCTGAAAATGCCCGGCATGACCGGCATGGAGCTTTTAGGTCAAATCAAATCCAGGGGCATTCACGTCTGCACCATTATAATGACCGGTTATGGAACGGTGGAAAGCGCCGTCGAGGCCATAAAAAAAGGCGCTTTTGATTACATACAAAAGCCTTTCAAGATGAGGGACGTTCAGGTAATAGTCGAACGCAGTGTCAGGCAACATCGCATCGAAGAGGAAAACATTCAACTCAAGGAAATCATGAACCTCTACAAGATCAGTGAGGCGATGAATTCGACCTTGAGCCTGCCGGAAATACTCGATATCATTCTCGGAACCGTTCTGCACGAAATAAACGCCGACGCCGTTACCATCCACGAGCGTTCGGAGGAAAAAGAATGGAAGATGTTGGCCGGTCACATCTCGGCCGGCTTGCCTGAACAGGGGGGAAAAAACTTTTTCGGTAAAATCCGAGGCGAGAAGATAATAGACGATCTCAATGAAGAGTCTCATCTGCTTGCATCAACTACTGAAATCGATCGATATTTCGACAGCATGCCCGAAGTGGCCGACTTTTCATATTTCCTCGCAGTACCGTTGTTCATTAAGTCCCGCATCTCCGGCCTGGTGTGCGGTTATTCATTCGACCCGGCCCGGCGTTTTCTCAAAGGACACAGCTTCGTCCTGAGCATACTGGCCGGACGAGCCGGCATCGCTATCGAAAACGCGCTGCTGTACGAACGACTGAAACAGGTATTTCAGGAAACCATCCAGGCGCTCGTGATCGCTCTCGAAGCCAAAGACCCTTATACCTCCGGGCATACCAAGCGGGTCACGGAATATGCCGTCATGATAGCTCGCGGTATGGGATTGCCGCCCGATCAAGTGGAACTTATAGAGCAGGCGGCGCTGCTGCACGATATCGGCAAAATAGGCATAACGCTTGATTCGCTTAATAAACCCGATGAGTTGACCGAAGAAGAATATGAAGTATTTAAACAGCACACCACCCAGAGCCGGCTTATACTCGAGCCGATAGGTTTCCTTAGACACACCATTCCTATTGTTGAATCCCACCATGAAAGAATAGATGGGAGCGGTTATCCTTACGGACTTAAAGGCGATGAAATTCCACTCGGAGGGCGCATTCTTGCCGTGGCGGACAGCTTCGACGCAATGACAAGCGACCGGCCGTACCGAAGTTCGTTAAGCCGCAAGAAAGCGATTGCAGAACTCAAGAAAAATGCCGGTAAGCAGTTCGATCGGGAAGTGGTTAGGGTATTTATCGAAGAGCTTAAAAAGAGCGGCTAAAGCTCCCGATTCACGCCTCCGGTGTTAGGAAAAAAATCAATCTTCCGATGTGATAAGCACTGCGATAATTTTCGCTTCTTTTTCGCCGTGCGCCCCGACGCGGTGAGGAGTGGTACTTTTATAGTATATTGAGTCCCCCGATCCAAGGACGTCCCGGTGCCCGCCTAGAACAACCTCCATCTCACCCTCGATAACGTATATAAATTCCTCCCCCTCGTGGGAACTAAGGCCCTTGTCCTCGAAAGGTGAAGGTTTGAGGGTGATGAAAAAAGGCTCCATTTGCCGGTCTGCGAGGTCATACCCCAGCGACTCGTACTCGTAGCCGTAGTTGACCCCGTCGGTGCTGGCTACGCGGCTGACGCGCTTCCTTTCGTCGTGACGGACAAGGCTGTAAGCGTGCGATTTGCCTTCCTCGGGCCGAAAAAAGTGGCCCGTATCCATACCCAGCGCGCGGGCTATCTTGATGAGTGTGCCCAGCGGCGGGCTTATCATGTGATTCTCTATCTGGCTGATCATCGCAGCGCTTATGCCCGTGCGGGCCGATAACTCCTCCAAACTGAGCGCCATATCCTCCCTTATCTCCTGTATCTTTTGCCCAACCTTTACTTCATGATCGCTGTTTTCCATTCGAGCCCGCTCCTTTTCGGTATTAAGTTTTTCTTCGTCCTGCTATTTCCATCCCCTTCTTTATCGTTTCCATGTTCGAGGGGATGAACTTGTGATACTTTTCCGCGATAGTGCCCGGGAATGCCTGCTCGATACTTTCGAGGGTGACGAAGTCTTGTTTGGCCAGGTATAATCCCAGCGCGACCATGTTCAGGCCTCGAGGGTTATCGAGGTTTTCGGCGACTTCCCGGAAGTTTACCGGTATCACCTCGATGTCGTTTCGGTCGAGATTCGCCGGATCGGCCATTGCGGTGTTAACGATGAGCAACCCGCCGGGTTTGACGCGGGAGCCGAACTTCTGCATCGCTATCTCGGTGAACGCAATGAGAGTCTCCGGGTGGCCTACGACGGGGCTGCCGACTACGCCGTCGCCAATCACCACGGTGCACATCGCCGCTCCGCCGCGCATCTCGACGCCGTAGCTGGGCATGTAAGCCACGTTCAGGCCTTGATCCATAGCGGCGTGAGCCAGCAGGTTCCCGATGAGAAGCACGCCCTGGCCGCCATAGCCGCTTATGACAACGCTGGTTTCCATCAGTAGTGGTCCATCTCCTTCTTTTCCTTAAATATGCCCAGGGGATAGTATGGTATAATTTCCTTCTGGACGTGCTCGCGAGCCTGCTGGGGTGTCATTCCCCAATCGGTGGGGCAGGGGCTGAGCACTTCAACGAGCGAAAACCCGAGGCCCTTGATTTGCGTCTCGAAGGCCTGCCGGATGACGCGCTTGGCCTTGCGGATGTTGGCCACCTTGTCCACAGCGACACGAGCCACAAACGCGGGCGCGTCCATCACGGCGATCATCTCGGTTATCTTTATCGGGTATCCGTCGCGTCGGAAGTCGCGCCCATAGGGGGTCGTCGTGGTTTTCTGGCCGAGCAGGGTGGTGGGCGCCATTTGCCCGCCGGTCATCCCGTAAGTGGTGTTGTTGATGAAGATGACGGTCACGTTTTCGCCACGGTTGGCGCAATGGATGATTTCGCTGGTGCCTATCCCGGCCATGTCGCCGTCGCCCTGGTAGACGAGTATGTGCATGTCGGGCAATGCCCTGCGCAGGCCCGTCGCTACCGCCGGAGCACGGCCGTGTGGAGCTTCGACGACATCGAAATTGAAGTAGTTGTAGAAAAACACCGCACAGCCCACCGGGCTGACGCCGATTATGTTCTCGCGTATGCCGAAATAGTCGATAGCCTCCGCGATCAACCGATGCGCCGTACCATGCCCGCAGCCGGGACAAAAACTGAACGTCACATCCGTCAAACACTCCGGCCTCGAAAACCTCTTACGCTCTTCCTTCTTCGCCTCCATGATGTTCTCCCAAGTTGTACTTTTATCGATTATCTTTAAAAAGTGGCACCAGATGTTCCCTTACTTCAGCCAGAAAAGGTTTGAAACTTTTCGGACAATTTTTTAAAATTGTCGTTACATTCGCTTCCTGCGCCATTTTTAACTTGATTTCACCTTTGCTGGTGGTCTCGTTTTTTAAATTATCTCCAAATAAACTAT
>Ga0180432_10002410_pt1 | contig 28037 bp, 23 predicted proteins | sample SS_ome_10_FD_132414 | JGI IMG/M metagenome (GOLD analysis project Ga0180432, IMG submission 132414) | Hypersaline lake sediment archaeal communities from the Salton Sea, California, USA - SS_1_MS_2 metaG | ecosystem: Environmental > Aquatic > Non-marine Saline and Alkaline > Hypersaline >... | reverse complement strand
GCAGAGCTCCACGAGGCCTTTCCTCACCTGGGCGATCCACGCTCGCACGAAACAGCTCCTCTTACGCTGTCATGCGCTATAGTGCCATACGTAGTAGCTCTTGTCAAGACAAAAAATGCGCGCGCCTTATTTGTGCCCTGGAGCCTGACGTTGACGGAGGTGCGCTTCCGGTGCTAGGGTGCGCCACCCGCGAGAAAAAGTTGGACACACTCCGATGAAGACTGTTCGCGTTGAGCTGGGCGAGCGCAGCTACGACATCGTGATTGCCCCAGGGGCACGGGCGAGGGTCGGCGAGCTTTGCAAAAAACTCGGCCTCGGGTCGCGCTGCCTCGTGGTGACGGACAGGACCGTCGGGCCGCTCTACGGCCGGGCGGTGGTCGAAAGCCTCCAACAGGCGGGCTTCGCCGCCGAAACGGTCGAGATCGAGCCCGGCGAGGAGGCCAAGACGCTCGACACCCTGCGCGGCCTCTACGACGAGATGCTCCTCAAGGAACTCGACCGGAAGTCGTTCGTCGTCGCACTCGGTGGGGGCGTCGTGGGGGACGTCGCCGGCTACGCCGCGGCGACCTATATGCGCGGCATCCCGGTCGTGCAGGTCCCCACCACGGTCGTGGCGCAGGTGGACGCGAGCGTCGGCGGCAAGACAGGGGTGAACCTCCCGCAGGGCAAGAACCTCGTCGGTGCCTTCCACCAGCCGCGGCTCGTCGTCGTTGATCCCGAGACGCTCTACACGCTCGAGGAGCGCGACCTGCGCGCCGGTTTTTCGGAGGTCGTCAAGCACGCCGTCATCCGCGACGCCGCGCACTTCGCCTGGCTCGAGGCGCACGTGGTCGCGTTCATGGGCCTCGATCTGCCGTCGCTCGAGGAGGCGATCGCCCAGTCGTGCCGGATCAAGGCGGCGGTGGTCGCCGCCGACGAGCGCGAGGCCGGCCTGCGCGCGATCCTCAACTTCGGCCACACCGTGGGGCACGCGCTCGAGGCGCTCACCGGCTACGGCGCCTTTCGCCACGGCGAGGCGATCGCCATCGGGATGGCCTGCGCCGCCGTGCTCTCCGTCGCAGTGAATCATGCGCCAAAGGAGGACGGCGCGCGGGTCGTAGCTCTCCTCGACCGCGCCGGCCTGCCGACAACCTTCAGCGGCCTCGAGACCGGCGCCATCCTCGAGCAAATCCGGCGCGACAAGAAGGTCGAGGAGCAGCGCCTGCGCCTCGTGCTCATGGACCGGATCGGCCAGGTCTCGATCGTTCCCGGCGTGGACGCGAAGGCGCTCGCGGCGGCGATCGAGGCGCGCCGGGCCGACACCACCGAGCCGGAGGCGCGGCCGTGACGCCGCTCGAGAGCCTCATCATCCTGAACGCCCTCCCGAACGTCGGCTCGCTCAAGATACGGCTGCTCATCGAGCATTTCGGCTCGGCCGACGCGGCGCTCGCCGCGTCCGGGGCGTCGCTCAAGCGGGTCCACGGGATCGGCGACCAGATCACGCACGACCTCATGCACTGGCGCAAGCACCTCGACGACCCGGCGCGCGAGCTCGAAGCCGCCGCGGCCGCAGGGCTCCAGATCATCGCCTACTACGACCACGCCTACCCCGAGAACCTCAAGGAAATCTACGACCCGCCGATGGTGCTCTACGTCAAGGGGTCTTTGGAGGAGCGCGACAAGCACGCCATCGCCATCGTCGGTTCGCGCCGCGCCACGAACTACGGCCAGACGACTGCGGGGCGTCTCGCCCGCGAGCTTGTGACGAACGGCTTCACCGTGGTGAGCGGTCTCGCGCTCGGCGTTGACACCACCGCGCACCTGGGCGCGCTCCAGGGCGGCGGCCGGACGATCGCCGTCCTTGGCAGCGGATTTGCTTGCTTCTACCCGCCCGAGAACAGGGAACTGGCGGAGCAGATCGCCGCCAACGGGGCCGTTGTGAGCGAGTTTCCCATGCAGTACCCGCCATCGAAAACGAGCTTTCCCATCCGCAACCGCGTCATCAGCGGCCTGGCCCTGGGCACGATCATTGCCGAGGCGCCCGCGAACAGCGGCGCCCTGATCACCGCCACGCACGCGCTCAACCAGAACCGCCAGGTTTTCGCCGTGCCCGGCCGCGTGGACGGCCCGACCTTCAAGGGTAACCACCGGCTCATCAAGGAAGGGGCCAAGCTCGTCGAGAACGCCGAGGACGTTCTCTCGGAGTTCGACTACCTTTTCCCGCGCGGGACGGTGGCCGCCGCCGCGCCCGGCCCGGCCCCGAAGCTTGACGGCGCCGAGGCCGTCGTGTACAAGGCGCTCGGCCGCGAGGAGTGCCACATCGAGGAAGTGATCCGGAGCAGCGCGCTCCAGCCTGGGGAGGTCTCGGTGGCGCTCTTGTCCTTGGAGATGAAGCGGTTAGTCAAGCAGCTCCCGGGAAAGTACTTTGTCAAGCTCGGCCCGTGACGGAACATCCGCGCGAGGCGGGCCGTTCTAAAGAGCCAACAAGGAACATGGCCGGAGGAATTGGATGAGCAAGTCGTTGGTGGTCGTCGAGTCGCCGGCCAAGGCGCGCACGATCAACAAATTCCTCGGCAACGACTACACGGTGCTGTCGAGCCTCGGGCACGTCAAGGACCTGCCGCAGAAGAAGTTGGGTGTGGACGTCGAGAACGGCTTCGAGCCGACCTACGTCGTCATCGAGGGCAAGGAGAAGTTCCTCAAGGAGCTGAGGGCCGCGGCCAAGAAGGCCGAGGCCGTCTACCTCGCCCCCGACCCCGACCGCGAGGGGGAGGCCATCGCCTGGCACATCGCCGAGGAGATCAAACGGCGCGCGCCGGTGCGCCGGGTCACCTTCAACGAGATCACGCAAGATGCCGTCCGGCGCGCCTTCGAGCACCCACGGGGCATTGACCAGAACCTCGTCAACGCCCAACAGACGCGGCGCATCCTCGACCGGCTCGTCGGCTACAAGATCAGTCCCTTGCTGTGGAAGCGGGTCAAGCGCGGCCTGAGCGCGGGGCGTGTGCAGTCGGTGGCGCTGCGCTTGATCTGCGAGCGCGAGCGCGAGATCCAGGCCTTCAAGATCGAGGAGTACTGGTCGGTCACCGCCCATCTCAAGGCGAAGGAGCCGCCCGCCTTCCCGGCCACGCTGCAGAAGATCGACGGCAAGAAGTCGAAGCTCTCGAAAGAGCCGCAGGCCAAAAAAATCGTCGAGGAGCTGCGCGGCGAGACGTTCACGGTCTCGACCGTTGATCGGAAGGAGAAGAAGCGCTACCCCGTGCCCCCCTTCATCACGAGCACGCTCCAGCAGGAGGCGTTCCGCCACTTCGGCTTCAGCGCGAAGCGCACCATGGCGCTCGCGCAGCAGCTCTACCAGGGCGTGCTGGTCGGCGAGATCGGGCACGTCGGCCTCATCACCTACATGCGGACCGACTCGACCCGCGTCGCCGCCCAGGCGCTCGCCGCCGTGCGCAAGCTCATCCCGGCCGAGTTCGGCCCGGAGTACCTGCCCGAGAAGCCGAACTCCTATCGCTCGCGCAAGGGCGCGCAGGAAGCGCACGAGGCGATCCGACCGACGATGGTGACGCTTACGCCCTCGAAGCTGGCCGGCGCCCTCGAGCGCGATCTGCTCAAGGTTTACACGCTTGTCTGGCGCCGTTTCGTCGCGAGCCAGATGAAGCCCGGCGTTTTCGACACGACCACCGCGGACATCACCGCCGGCCGCGCGACGTTCCGCGCCACGGGCTCGATCATGAAGTTCCCCGGCTGGCTCCGGGCCTACATCGAGATCGCCGACGAGGAGCTCGAGGAGAAAACCGTCGCCAAACTCGAGAAAGGCCCCGAAGACGTCCTCTTGCCGCCGCTCGAGGTCGGCCAGAAGCTCAAGCTCCTCAAGCTCGTGCCCGCGCAGCACTTCACCAAGCCGCCCGCGCGCTACACCGAGGCGACGCTCGTGCGCGAGCTCGAGCGCCTCGGCATCGGGCGCCCGAGCACGTACTCGGTCATCATGTCGAAGATCGAGTCGCGGCTCTACACGCACCGGCAGAAGAAGCACTTCGTGCCGACCGAGCTCGGCTTCGTCGTTACCGACCTGCTCGTCGAGAGTTTCCCGGAGATCCTCGACGTGAAGTTTACCGCCGAGATGGAGGACCGGCTCGACAAGGTCGAGGAAGGCGAGGCCGACTGGGTCGAGACGCTCGAGGCCTTCTACGGTCCCTTCGCCACGGCGCTCAAGCGCGCCCCCAAGAAAATGCAGATGACGGTTGACGAGAAGTGCCCCACCTGCGGCGCCGGCATGATCAAGCGCTACGGCCGAAGGGGGTTTTTCCTCGCGTGCTCGAACTACCCCAAGTGCAACGGCACCCGCAACCTCAACGGCGAGGAGGAGGAAAAACCCGAGCCGCCCGAGGAGACCGAGATCGCCTGCGACAAGTGCGGCAAACCATTGGTGGTGCGTCGCGGGCGCTACGGCGAGTTCCTCGCCTGCTCCGGCTTCCCGAAGTGCCGCAACGTCAAGCCGTTCGCGCGCCGCGACGACGGCACGGTCGAGCTCGCCCCGGAACCCATCACCGACGAGAAATGCGACGAGTGCGGCAAGCCGCTGACGATCAAAGTCGGGCGCTACGGCAAGTTCTACGCGTGCACCGGCTACCCGAAGTGCCGATTCACCAAGCCGATCGCCGGAAAGAAAAAGAAAAAGGCACGCACCAAGAGGAAGGGCGCGGCCGCCGCAGCCCCTGCGGACAGCGATGATGGACGCCCTGCTCAATGAGTTCCGCCGCTACCTGGGCGACGAGCGAAACTGCTCGCCCCACACCGTGCGCAACTACATGAGCGACCTCGCCGTCTTCCGCGACTTCCTTGGCCGCCTCGCCCCCGACTACGAGCTCAAGCTCGTGGATCCCGCGCTCATCCGGAGCTTCTTCACCTCGCTCTACACCGGCCGGCGCGCCAAGACGACCATTGCCCGCAAGATCGCCTCGCTCCGCGCGTTCTTCGAGTTCTGCCGCCGCCAGGGCCTCGTCGAGCGCAACCCCGTGCGGCGCATGCGCGACCCGCGCGGGCGCACGCTGCCGCGCTGGCTCGGCCTCGAGGAGGTCCGGCGCCTCGTCGAGGCGCCCCAGGGGGACTCGCTCGCGGCCGTGCGTGACCGCGCCGTGCTCGAGGTCCTTTACAGCACCGGCATGCGCGTCGGTGAGCTTGTCTCGCTCGACCGCGACCGACTCAACCTCGCCGCCGGCGTCATCAAGGTCCGCGGCAAGGGGCGCAAGGAGCGGCTCTGCGTTGTCGGCGAGCCCGCGCAGGCGGCGTTGCACGCCTACCTCGATCACCCGGAGCGCCGCCCGACCACACAGGGCGCCGACGCCGTCTTCCTCAACCTGCGCGGCGGCCGGCTCACCACGCGGAGCGTCGCGCGTCTGATGAGCAAGTACGTTCGGCAGGTCGCCCTCGCCACCGGGGTCTCGCCCCACACGCTGCGCCACACCTTCGCCACCCACTTGCTCGAGGCCGGCGCGGGGCTGCGCGACATCCAGGAGCTGCTCGGCCACGCCGCGCTCTCCACGACGGGGCTCTATGCCCAGGTCTCGGACAGCACCTTGCGCGAGGCTTACCGCCGCGCCCACCCCAGGGCTTGACTTCGACCCCTTGCGTGCTAGACTCTTGCGCGTCTCCCGGGAAGCTTTCGGGACCAAAGACTCCAAACCGGTGCGAGCGCTTCATGGTTTTTCTCTACAATCTCGCCGTGCTGATCCTGAGCTTCTTGCTCTCGAGCTTCCTGACCTACAGGCTGCTCACGGGCGAGAAATACCGCTTCGGCCTCCGGCAAAAACTCGGCCGGGTCCCCAGGAAGATGCTCGCCAAGCGCACCGGCAAGCCGGTCATCTGGATCCAGGCCGTCTCGGTGGGCGAGATCATCGCGGCCCGGCCGCTGATCGAGCGGATGCGTCAGGCCTTCCCCGGCCACCAGCTCCTGATCTCGACCACCACCAAGACCGGCTACACGCTCTGCATGAGCCAGATCATCCGCCCCGACGATCTGTGCATCTTCTTCCCGCTTGACTACTTCTGGATCGTTCGCCGGATGCTCCGGCTCTTCCGGCCAGTGCTTGTCTGTCTCATCGAGACCGAGCTCTGGCCGAACTTCGTCTGGACGGCGGCCCGGATGGGCATCCCGGTCACGCTGATCAACGGCCGTATCTCGCGCCACTCGTACCGCGGCTACCGGCGCTTCCGCTTCCTCATGCGGCACGTGCTCCGGGCCTTCAGCTCGTTCGGGATGCAGACCCCCGACGACGCCCGCCGCATCATCGAGATCGGCGCGCCGCCCGAGCGGGTCTCGGTCACCCACTCGCTCAAGTACGACAGCGCCAACCAGATTGACCCCGACTCGCTCGACGAGGCTGCGATCCGCGACGAGATCAAGGTGGCCCGCGACGCTCACATCCTCACCGCCGGCAGCACGCACTACTACGAGGAGGAGGTGCTGGCCGATATCTACACCCGCATCCGGCAGCAGTTCGAGGGCCTCGTGCTCATCCTCGCGCCGCGCCACCCCGACCGCGTCCCGCGCATCAAGGCCTACCTCGACAAGCAGGGCCTGCGCTACAACCTCAAGTCGTCCCTGTCGAACGGCGAGCAGCCCCCGGCGCCCATCGTGGTTGTGGACACCCTCGGCGAGCTCGCCAAGTTCTACAAAGTCGCCTCGGTCGTCTTCGTCGGCAAGAGCCTCACCCAGAAAGGCGGCCACAACCCGATCGAGCCCGCCGTCTTCGCCAAGCCGATCATCTTCGGGCCGTACATGGACAACTTCGAGGAGGCCGCTACCTTGCTTATCGAGTCCGGCGGCGCCGTCGTTGTCCGCAACAGCGAGGAGCTCGCGCGCGCCATCCTCGATCTTTTGCTTGACCCTGAACGCGCCGAGGCCGTCGGCCGGCGCGCCCGCGAGGCGGTGCTGAGCCGCACCGGGGCCGTCGAGAACAGCATCCGCCAGATGAAACTCGCCCTTGACACGACCAACCCGGCGGCGCACCATGCACCCAAGCCGAGCGCTGCAGCCGGCGTACACGTATGAGGGATGAGCCGGTGACACCTCGCTCGTGCCGTATCGGCGTCCTGCTTGTTGTGGTGGCCTTCACCCTCGGCGGGTGCTTGCTCAACACGGCGACGAACGTGGCGAAACGCTTCGTCGCCTCCGTCAAGCACCTGCAGTGGGACAAGATGGAGACGCTGGTGGACTGGCCCGCGAGCGAGCACGCCCTCGGGCGTCCGCTCCAGAACAACCGGAGGGAAGTCTTGACCGATGTCGCCGAGAGCATCTCGGGGTATGATATAAGCTACTATGGGGAGAAGCGCGCTAAGAGCAACTTCCTCTTCTTCAAGGTCACTCGGGTCGAGGTCCTCAAGAAGACCAAGGACCTGGCCCGGCTCAAGATCACACTCAAGCGCACGAGCGAGCAATCAACAACGTTCGACATGACCACACGTAGGAGCGACAGGATATGGCGGGTGGTCCTGACCCCCAACCTGCTCGAGAAAAGATATATAAGCTACTGAGCGCACAATCCCGGCAATTCACACTCAACAGGGAGAACATGGATCATGAAAAAGGTATTGTTCATCACTGTTCTGGCCGTGGTCGCGATCGTGCTCGGCTGCGGCGCCGGCGGCGGCGCCAAGGGCACGGTGGAGAAGCTTTTCAAGGCGGTCCAGAAGGGCGACGCGGACACCCTCTCCAACTACATTGACTGGAAGGGAATATACGAGAGCATCCCCGAAGAGTACCGCGGCGAAGCGAAGTTCGAGGACTGGGAAAAAGAAGCCCGCGATGGAATGAAGAAAGAGATCAAGCCGGAAGAGGGGTTCGAGTACGAAGTCCTCAGCGCCGAGGAGAAAGGCGACACCGCGACCGTGAAGGTCAAGATCAAGGAAAACAAAGACGCCAAGTGGGAAGAGAGAACCATCCCGCTCAAGAAGATTGACGGGAAGTGGAAGATCACCATGGAGAGCTTCAAGGAGATGGGCGGCGAGTAAGCCCGGCCTGCTAACAACGCACGTCAGCGCGGGCGGCCCCACCGGGGCGCCCGCTTTTTCTTCGCCTTTATCTCCTTCCCAGATGCAGAGCTGCCGGCAACGCACGAGGCTTCAATTGCCCAACACGAATCTCTATGCTATGTGTTCTCCGCCGGAGGCGACTGAACCAACGCGCTTCCGCACTCAACAAGTTCCATGCCCGGAGGAGGGGAAGGAAAAATGAAAAAGCTCTGGATTGTCATGGCGGCTCTTGTGCTTCTCGCCGCAACGGCCGACGCCGCAGAAGAAGAAGGCAAAGCGGCCCGCACTTCCCTCACGCAGGAGCCCGCAGGCACCGAGGCGGTCGCCATGGAACTCCTCGAGGCAATGAAGCAGGGCGACGTGGCCGGCTTCACTGAACTGCTGGACCTCGAGGCCCTCCACACGGACGCCACCGCCGGGCAAGAGGACCAACCCAGCCTGGAGGCCTTCGTCAAGGACGTTCGCGAGGCCGTCGAAAAAGAATTCAGCGATGGGCCCGCAACCAACTTCGAATACGAGGTTCTCGGCACCGTCACCGTGGTCAAGGTCAAGGTGAGGACGGACACGGACGCCGAGTGGCAGGAGCATGGGATCGCCTTCGCCCAAAAAAACGGCGAATGGACCATCACTGCCGAGGGGATGAAAGCGCTCGACTTCGGCTTCAGCCCTCGCGGCCCCATCTCGCGCCATGCCGTCAGCGCCGCGGATGCGATGAAGAAGTTGCTCGAGGCGGTCGAGAAGGGCGACGCGGACACCGTCATCGACCACCTGGACCTCAAAGGAATGTACGAGAGCATCCCCGAAGAGTACCGCGGCGGCGCGAAGTTCGAGGAGTGGGAAAAGAAAACGCGCGAGGAAATGAAGAAGATCATCAAGCCGGAAGAGGAGTTCGAGTACGAGATCCTCAGCGCCGAAGAGAAAGGCGATAAGGCGACTGTGAAGGTCAAGACCAAGGAATCCAAGGACACCCAGTGGGAAGAGAGAACCATCACCCTCGAGAGGATCGACGGCACGTGGAAGCTCACTATGGAAGGCATGCAAGCCATGGGCGAATGAGCCCAGGCCGGCACGTGAAAAAGCTGCTGCTCATAGGCGCCCTCGTTGCCGCCGCGATCGGGGGCTGCGGCCGAGCCGCCCAGGAACGTACCGAGGAGGCCATGCCCGTCACGCCCGCCCTCACCGTCGAGGAGACGGCGCGGCTTATGCTCGAAGCCCTCAAGAACGGGGACGTCGAGACCTTCCTCGGACACGCCGACCTCCGAGGCATCTACAACGGCTTCCCCGAGCCGATGCGCCGGACCTTCACCTTCGAGCAGTTCACCGCCGCCCTGGAGAAAGCGGGCCGCAAAGCCCACGACGAAAAGATGGCCGAGCTCAAGTACCAGATCGTCGGCGTCGAAGAGAAAGGCGAGCTCCGGATCGTCACCATCAAGACGCAGACGCACCCGACCAAGTTGTGGAAAACCTTCGAGGTCACCTTCGCCAACTTCGACGGCACCTGGAAGATCACCGGCGACGGCGTCAAAAAGCTCGCCACCGACTAGCCGCCCCCTCCCACAGCGCTCTTGAATTGTCCACCCGGAACGCTATAATCCTGAACAATCGGTTTCGGTGTCACTTTCGCGTGATTCCTATGACGCGTAGCGAAATCCTCAAGCTCGCCGAGCGCATCGCCGGCGGCCGCGAACTCACCCGCGACGAGGCACTCCGGCTCGTCGGCGACGATACCGTGCTCGACGACCTCATGGCCGGCGCCTCCTCCTTCACGCGCGGCGAGGTCGAGTTCTGCTCGATCGTGAACGCCCGCTCGGGGCGCTGCCCGAACGACTGCGCCTTCTGCGCCCAGTCGGCGCACTACGAGACCGCTGCGCCGACCTACGACCTCCTCGACGCCGACGAGATCGCCGCCGGCGCACGCGAGGCCGCCGCCTCCGGCGCGTGCCGGTTCAGCATCGTGACCAGCGGCCCCGCCGTGGACGACGACGCGGGCTTTGACCGCCTCTGCCGCGCCATCGGAAAAATCGCCGCCCTCGGCACGCTCGGCGTCTGCGCCTCGCTCGGCACCTTGACGCCCGAGCAGGCGCTGCGCCTCAAGGCCGCCGGCCTCGGCCGCTACCACCACAACCTTGAGGCCTCCCAAAAGTACTATCCGCGCGTCTGCACGACACAGGACTATGGCCTGAAGCTCGACACATTGCGCGCCGCGCGTGCCGCCGGCCTCGAGGTCTGCTCGGGCGGCATCTTCGGCCTCGGCGAGACGTGGGACGACCGCCTCGACATGGCCGCCGCGCTGCGGGAGGTCGGTGTGGACTCCGTCGCGATCAACTTCCTTGTTCCCATTCCCGGCACGCCGCTCGATCACCAGAAAAAGCTTCACGCCGACGAAGCGCTCCGCATCATCGCGACCTATCGTTTCATTTTCCCGCGCACGGCGATCAAGGTCTGCGGCGGCCGCGAGGCTATTTTGGGGGACCGCCAGGCCGAGATGTTTTCCGCAGGCGCCGACGGCGCGATGCTCGGCAACTACCTCACCACACCCGGCCGCCCACCCGCAGAAGACCTCGAGATGGCCGCCGCGCTCGGCCTCACTGTATGCACACACACGCCGAACAGCCGGGACGGCGGGGCCAGGGGGCCCCGCCCTACACCGCGATAACGCAACGGAAGCGGCGGTGTTGTAGGGCGGGCCGCCCTCGGCCCGCCGAAGCGCCGAAGGCGCGGTACAAACAGAATGAGAATTTCCGCAAGGAAGCATTAGCATGGCCGCCCGATCAGTCATCATTGCCGGCGCCACCGGCGGCCTCGGCCACAAGCTCGCCGCCGCGTTTGCCCAGGAGGGGTGGAGCCTCGGCCTCCTCGGCCACTCCAACACGTCCGCGCTCGACGAGCTTGCCGCCTCGCTCGACGCGCCGAAGGTCGCCACGGCTTGCTGCGACGTTCGCGATGCGGACGCCGTCGAGGCCGCCTTCAAAAAACTCGCCGACGAGCTCGGCACGCTCGATGCGCTTGTGAATGCGGCCGGCGTCTCGCGCCCCGGCCTCATCGTCAACGTCAGCCCGGAAAACTTCGACGAGGAGATCGCCGTGAACCTCAGCGGCGCGTTCCACTGCATGCGCGCCGCCATCCGCCGGATGCTCCCGCGCCGCGATGGGCACATCATCAACATCGGCTCGTACTGGGGCGCGCACGGCCTCTACGGCGAGTGCGGCTACGGCGCCTCGAAGGCCGGGCTCGTCGGCCTGACGCTCGCCGCCGCGCGCGAGGTCGGCCCGAAAAACATCCGCTGCAACGTCGTGCTGCCCGGCTTCCTCCAAACACCGATGACGGCGTCGCTCAGCGAAAAAAACGTCGCGCGCACCATCGCCAAAAACACGCTGGGCCGCTCGTCGGACTTCGACGAGGTATGCGCGTTCATCGTGCGGCTCGCAGCGATGCAGAACGTCTCCGGCCAGATCTTCAACCTCGACAGCCGCCCCGGCCGGCTCTGATGCGAACCTCCGCCCTTCCAGACGAGCGACGCGCCGTCATCACCGGCATGGGCGCCGTCACGCCGTGCGGCGAGGGTGTCGCCGCGCTCATCGAAGCTGCCCGTGCCGGAAAGTCGGCGCTCACAACCGTCACGCTCGACGACGGCCGGCAAGTCGGCGGCGGGCCCGCCGGCCTTTCTCAACCACAGCAATACGGCAATGTGGACAAAACAACCGCCCTTGCGCTCGCCGCGGCCGCGCAGGTGCTTGAGCCGCTGCCGGAGGCGTTCCGCCGCACGCTCGGCGTCTTCGTCGGCACCGGCAAGCCCGCGATGCGCCTCTTCGAGCGCGTCCATCGCGATTTCCTGAAACACGGTCCCGCGGCCATTCCACACGACTTTATCCGCCGGGTCGCGCCGTCGGCGCCGGCGGACGCGATCGCCGAGCGGTTCGGCTGCGGCGGCGCGCGTTTGCCGCTCGTCGGTGCGTGCTCGACGGGCCTCGACGCCGTCGCTCTCGCCGCACGTAAGATCCGCACCGGCGAATGCACGGCGGCACTTGCGGGGAGCAGCGAGGCGTCACTCACGCCGCTCACCGTCGCGGCGTTCGAGCGCATGGGCGTGCTGGCCACGCGCGAGGCCGACCCCGCTCGCGCCATCAAGCCTTTTGCGCGAGACCGTTCCGGCTTCCTCATCGGCGAGGGCGCTGGTGTGCTCCTCGTCGAGTCGCTCGCGTCGGCGAAAGCGCGCGTCGCCGAGATTTTTGGAGAAATCGCCGGCTGGGCCGTCGCCGGCGAAGCGCACCACACAACAAACCTCGCGTCCGACGGCAGCGGGATTGCCCACGCCATTCGCCAAGCCCTCGATGGAGCCGGCCTCGCGCCAGAGGCGATCGCGCACGTCAACGCGCACGGCACCGCGACGAAGCTCAACGACCTCGTCGAGACGCGCGGCATCCGCGCCGCCTTCGGGAAACACGCCGAACAAATCAAGATTTGCTCGACAAAGCCGGTCACGGGCCACTTGCTGAGCGCGTCCGCGAGCATCGAGCTCATCATCACGCTCGGGGCAATGCGCTCGGGCTTCGCGCCGCCGACGCTTAACCTCGACGAGGCCGACCCGGCGTGCGACCTCGACTACACGCCGCACACGGCAGTTCCATGCTCGATTCCGCACGCGCTCGTGCTAAACTACGGCTTTGGCGGTCACGTGGCGGCCGTTATCTTGAGCCGCTCGACGGACGGGTAGGATGGACTTCATCAACAAGGAACTCGAGACGCTCCGACGCCGCGGGCTTTACCGCGAGCTCAAAACGCTCGACGCCGCCACGGACCGGCTCATCACGCTCTACGGCACGACGTTCCTCTGCTTCAGCTCGAACAACTACCTCGGGCTGGCGAACGACCCGCGTCTCGTCGCCGCGGCCAAGGACGCGCTCGACGGCTACGGCGTCGGCGCGGGCGCCTCACGCCTCGTGAGCGGCAACCAGCGCGTCCACCGCGATCTCGAACGCCGCCTCGCCGAGTTCAAGGGAACCGAGGCCGCCATCGTCTTCCCCACGGGCTACATGGCGAACGTCGGCACGATCACCTCGCTCGCCCACGAGGACGATGCGGTCATCGTGGACCGGCTCAACCACGCCTCGATCATTGACGGCGCGCGGCTCTCGAGGGCGAAGCTCCTTGTTTATGCGCACTGCGACCTCGATTCGCTCGAGCAGGCGCTCGCCAAGGCACGCACCTTCCGGCGGCGGCTCGTCGTGACCGACACGCTCTTCAGCATGGACGGCGACATCGCGCCGCTGCGCGAGATCGTCCTGCTCGCCAAGCGCTACGACGCGATGGTCATGGCCGACGACGCGCACGCAACCGGCGTGCTCGGCGAGCACGGCCGCGGCGCCGTCGAGCACACCGCGTGCGAGGGGGAAGTTGACGTCGTGATGGGGACGCTGAGCAAGGCGCTCGGCGGCCTCGGCGGCTTCATCGCCGGCGAGCGGCGGCTCATTGACTATCTGCGCAACACGGCGCGCAGCTTCATCTATACGACCGCGCTGCCGGCCTCGATGTGCGCCGCGGCGCTTGCGGCGATCGACATCGTCGAGGCGGAGCCGGAACGCCGCGCGGCGCTGCGCGCGAACGTCACGGCTTTCAAGAAGGGCCTGCGCGCCAAGGGCCTCGACGCGGACCACACGCCCTCGCCCATCGTGCCGATCATCCTCGGCGAGCCCGCCCGCGCGATGGAGAAGGCGCGCGAGCTCTACGCGAACGACATCTACGTGCCGGCGATCCGCCCGCCGACGGTCCCGAAAGGCACGAGCCGCCTGCGCGTGAGCCTCATGGCCGGGCACACGCGCCAGGACATCGAGCGGCTGCTCTCACTTCTGTGACCAGACCCAGGTGTCGCCCTGCTTCACCTCGATCCACGCGCCCGCCGGGGCGGCCGCCACGTTCGCCTTGAACTGCTCCTCGCGCACGACGCTCACCGCCACGCCTTTCTGGGCGGCGATGATCGAGATAATTGTCTCGCGGTCGGCATTTTCGGCGGCGATCGTTTGCTTCACCGCGTTCGCGTAGGCCGCATCGGACTTCGTCTGGTTGGTCTCGCGGAAGCTCAGCAGGGCCTGATGGTTCTCGCCGACGCTGCCGTCGCTGAGGTACTGCTGCACTGTCGCGTAGCGGCCCTGCCGCCCTTTCAACGCGGCGATGTACCTCGCCTTTGCATCCTCGCCGGCCGCGTAGGCGGATCCGATGAAGAGCTCCCCGATCTCGCGCAGGAGCGAGCTGCCGCCACCCGACTCCGGTTCCGCAAACAGCGCGTCCGCGGCGTCTTCCGCTGATGCCTTGCCCGCCACCACGTCATTGACCTGATGGACGTACTCGTGGATTTCCTGGCGGATCGTGATCTCGATCTTGATCGGCTCGGGCGTGACCACCTCGTGCCGGCACGTCGCCCCGGCAAGCACGAGGCCGATCACCATGAGCAATGGAATTGCAACGCGCACGCTCATTGGATCACCTCCTGTTGCGTAAGAAACTACTCATGATAAATGCGAACACGTTCATAATAAATCTTCAGATCCACCGGGAGCGGGTTCCTTGTGTCCCGGTCTCTGATCTTGACGTCAACGGCGTACTTCTGCCCGGAAATGCCCGCATCGATCGCAATGCTCTCGTAGGCGTAATTCTTGAACTTGTCGAGAAAGTGTTGATACTCCCGCGACGGCAACTGCTGCTGAATCCCCTGGAGAATCTGCTCCCCGCCGGGGATCGCCTCGAAGCTCGTCTCCTTTTCCTTGAATTTGATCGTTCCTCCCGGTGCCTTGGTCCGCAGATGCGCATCAAAGGCCTGCACATCGCCGGCAGCCCCAATGGCCAGCGCAAGGCGCCCCTCGGCGAGGCCCGTGACCTTGTCGCCCTCCCGGCCGATCGTGGCAAAGACCGGCTCGACGTTGACGTCGTCGAAGTTGAGCTCGAACTGCAGTCGGCCGTCCGACAGGGCGCGGATGCGGCCCCGGCCCTGGCCGTCGTAGAGCGTGCCGCGGAGCCCGTCGAGGTTCCAGTCGTTTTCCTCCATCCAGATGTTGCCCTGCGCGCCGGTAACCGCGTACTTTTTCCAGGTCACTTTTTTTGCAGCGATCCGGCCCGGGCTGATCATCCGGCGCGGGTCGCCGACCGAAAACTCCATCGGCCCGCCGGCGTTCGCCGCCGCCAGCCGGAACGGCGTCGTCACGGCCACACCCTCGGCCTCGAGTCCCATCGAGCTTGATTTCCCGTTGAGCCCCGCCGCTTCGATCTCGCCGTCGAGCCGCAGCCCGCCGCCCGAGGCCGAATCCAGCGACATGACGAGCGCGACGCGGTTGACTGTCCCGCTGAGCCGCTCGAAGTCGTGCAGGAACGGAATCTTGTAGTCGCCATCGCGGCGCCACAGGCCGAGCAGCGCCTCGGCCCTGTGCTCGTCGAACGTTGCCTCGACGCGTGTGTCGCCGCCGCCGATGCTGCCGTCAATCGTGCCGCCGATCCCGCCGACCGCGATCGCCCCCCGCACGTCAATCGCTTTGTCGGCCGGCCGGCCGTAGAGGCTCACGTCGAGCGAGTTTGACAGCGCCACCGTCCTGCGCCCGCCGCCCTCAAAGATGAAGTCCCCCAAAAGGACCTTGAGCCGCGTCGGCTCGCCGGAGCTGCGCCGACCGGGGTTCCGAAGCTCAAGATCGAGCTTCGTGCTGATTTGAAGGTCCGGGTCGTCAATGGCCACCGTGCAGTCGCGCACCGTGAGCCGCCGGATGAGGAAGCGGTCCGAGGCGGGCTTGCGTTTCTCGGCGTAGAGGTCCGAGAACGGCGGTGGATCGCCCCCGATGTTACGCAGCACGATCTCGGGGCCGGGCACGTCGAGGTCAATGTCGAATTTCAGCAGCGCCGCCAGGGAAAAGTTCGCCGTGAGCCGCTCGATCTCGATCGTCGAGTGCGCCTCGGGGTGGGAGCGGTCCTCAATCCTCAGGTCATAGACGCTCAGGTTCGAGAACGGGTTGAGCGTCACGCGGCCGACCGAGACCTCACAGTGCGGCAGTTGCTTGCGGAGCACCGAGAGGAGGATCGCCCGGATCCGCAGCGTCACGATGCCGAGCGCGGCCGCCACGAGCGCCACCACCACGAGGAGCACGATCGCCAGCCGTTTCAGCCCGCTTCGCCTGCGCCGTTTCTGCGCCTTGAGCTTCGCCACGTCAGCACCCCGCTCGGTTGGTTGCTTCCTGTCCTGTTTTGACGTTCCCAGCCGGCCAACATTCGCCCGAGCTTGCTCGCCGGTATCCTACGCGCGAGGCAGCCTCACTTCAAGGATTGCAGCGTTTCCCCAACTCGGCAGACGAGAAGTCCTACCCGTCGAGAGGTTGCTCGCCCAAGAGGTGATACTCCCAGGCGAGACCGGGAAACGAGCGAACCAACGGCAGCGCCGGAGGGGCGCCAGACGCTCATCGAGAAACAGGCTTGCCTGCTGCGGGCAGGCGCGGCCGCCCTCACGTAACTCCTGTCGCACCTACGGCGCTCATCATTGAGAATGTTGCGTGTCCGTGTTCCTGGGCCTGACGGCCCAGGCTACCGGCTACCGCCGCTCCGCGGCTGTCGGCGCGGCACGCGGGACCGCCAGCCGCCAATTGGAGGCGTCCACTCCCTTACTCCCCTCCCGGAAAAGCCCGTGAAAAGGAGCAGAAACGGCTCAAAACGCCACCCCGATCCACCGATAACTTTCACGAGCCATTGTGCTCGGCAACAGGTGAGCTCCGCCGCGATGCCCCGGGCGTCCAGCGGATGCTGCCAACGTTCACATACACACGCATCACGGAGCGAAACGGCACCGGCATGGGACCACGACTGAGCATCAAGCAAATCGCCTCGTACTGCGGGGTGCGGACCAGCACTGTCACCGGCTGGATCCGCACGGGCAAGTTGCCCGCGATCAGCGCCGAGGGCAGGCCGCCCGCGGTCAGGCAGGACGACTTCGTCACCTTCCTCGAGGACCGGGGCGACCCGATCCCCGTGGATTTCATAGAAAACAACCGGCACCGCATCTTAATCGTGGACGACGACCCGGAGGTGCTCCGCACCCTGTCGGAGATGTTCGCCACGATGAAGCGGTGCACGGTCAAGACGGCCCTCGACGGCGTCGAGGCGGGGCTGCGGCTCGCGACCTTCCGGCCGCACCTCGTCGTGCTCGATCTCGCGATGCCCCGGCTCGACGGGTTCGCCGTCTGCGCCCACATCAAGAACGACCCGGCGACCGCCGGCATCGCCGTGCTGGTGATCACCGGCGACGGCTCCGCGCAGACGATCGAGCGCCTCCTCGCCCGCGGCGCGGACGGCTACCTCGTGAAGCCGATCCGGCTCGCCAAGCTCCGGCGACTGGCCGTCGAGCTCCTCGACGACGCGCACCTGTGGTCCACGGCGCCGGCGCCTCAACAGGCACGCGACGCCTCACTCGAGACCACCACAAGGGAGGAACCGACTCGTGCATCGCGGTAAGGTTCTCGTTGTTGACGACGACGCCGGCGTTCACATGCTGCTGACCGACGTGCTCTCGAAGCACGGCTACCGGATCGAAACCGCCCGGGCCGCCGAGCAGGCGCTCGAGAAATACCGCGGCGACACCTTCGACGCCGTCGTGAGCGACGTCAAGATGCCCGGCATGGACGGCACGGAACTGCTGCGTGAGATCCGCGCCATTGACCGCGACACCGCCGTCATCCTGGTGACGGGCTACGCCGATCTGGCAAGCGCGCGCGCCGCGGTCAAGAACGGCGCCTTCGACTACATCCTCAAGCCCTTCAACCTCCAGGAGCTCGTCCGTGAGGTGGACGACGCCGTGGCGGAGACCCGCCGCCACCGCGACGAGCGCGAGGAGCGCGAGCGCCTCGAGGTGCTCGTCGAGGAACGCGCCCAGGACATCGAGTTCCAGAGCTCGGCGCTCCGGCTCGAACAGGAACGCTTCCACGGCATCCTCAAGAGCGCCAACTTCGGGCTCCTCGTCCTCAACGGCGACGACGACAGCGTCATCCTCATCAACGAGCAGGCGCGGCGCTACCTCCGGCCCCGCGACGAGCAGCGCCCCGAGTTCTTCGACGAGCCGCTCCAGGCGCTCTTCCCCGCCGGGATCGGCGAGCGCATCGCGGCGCTCGTCGGCGCCGTCAAGGACAACCGCCAGGTCTGCCATCTCCCGTCGTTCACCACCGACGACGGCTTCATCCTCGAGATGCACAGCTACCCCGTTATGAGCGGCGAGGCGCTGCGCGCCACGGTCGTCGTCGTCAACGACATCACCGAACGCACGAAGCTCGAGGAGCAACTGCTCATGTCCTCGAAGCTCGCCGGCATCGGCCAGCTCGCCGCGGGTATCGCGCACGAGATCAACAACCCGATCGGCTTCGTCGCGAGCAACACCCGCACGCTCGGCCGTTACGTGCACAACCTCGCCGAGCTCCTCGGCGAGTACCACAAGCTCAAGGACGTCGCCGGCGCCGGCGAGGCGTGCGACGCCTTCGTCGAGAAGATCGAGGCGCTCGAGCGCAAGCTCGACGTCGGCTACATGCTCAACGATCTCGAGAGCCTTGTCGCCGAGAACCGCGAGGGCCTCGATCGCGTGGTCACCATCCTGCGCGACCTCAAGAACTTCAGCCACGTGGACAACGAGGCGCCGCAGCAGATCAGCCTCAACACCATCATCGAGGACGCGCTCAACCTCGCCCGGAACGAGCTCAAGTACAAGGCCACCGTCGAGACCGACCTCGGCGAGCTGCCGCCGCTCGCGGGCCACCCGGGCCAGCTCAGCCAGGTCTTCATCAACGTCCTGGTCAACGCCGCGAACGCCATCGCGGAGAAGGGCACCATCGCGATCACCACCCGGGCCGCCGACGAGACCATCGTCGTCACCGTCCGCGACACCGGGAGCGGCATCCGGCCCGAGGTGCTCCCGAGAATCTTCGACCCCTTCTACACGACGAAGCAACGCGGCCGAGGCACCGGCCTCGGCCTGAGCATCGCGCTCGAAATCGTCCAGAACCACGGCGGCAGCATCTCGGTCGAGAGCGAGGAGGGCCGAGGGACGACGTTCACGCTCGAGTTCCCCGTGCAGAAAACCGCCGCACACGAGTCATGAGGGCCTCCATGGAACAGCCGAGCAAACCGACCGTCCTGATCGTTGACGACGAGGGGAACATCCTCCGCTCGCTGCGGCGGCTCTTCCGTGGCGAGCCGTTCCACGTCTTTGCGACCACCGACCCCGCCGAGGCGCTCAGCATCGTCGAGAACACGCCGGTCGCGGTGCTCGTGACCGACCAGCGCATGCCGGTGCTCGACGGCGACCACCTCGTCGCCCGCGTGAAGGCCCTCGATCCGCGCGTCGTCTGTATCCGGCTCACGGGCTACTCCGACCCCGAGGCGCCGGAAACCGAGCTGCCGCGCGAGGCGGTCTTCCGGACCATTACGAAACCCTGGAGCGACGAGGAAATCACCGAGGCCGTGCACGAGGCGCTGCGGCTCTACGCGCACGCCGCGGCCCCGACGAATTTGTTGTGAAACCACATCGAGAGCAGAGAGAGGAGACGGCACCATGTCCGAACACAACGTCCTGATCGTTGACGACGAAGCACCCGTGCTCAACGCGCTCAAGCGGCTGCTCCGGGACGAGCCCTACGCCCTGAGCACGACGACGCGCCCCGCCGAGGCCATTGACCTCGTCAAGCGCACGCCCGTATCGCTCATCGTCAGCGACTACGAGATGCCCGAGATGACGGGCACCGACATGTTTGCCACCGTCAAGACGATCCGCCCCGAGACGATCCGCATCATCCTCACCGGCAAGGCCGACATGCAGGCGACGATCCGCGCCATCAACGAGGGCGAGGTCTTCCGCTTCATCACGAAGCCGTGGGACGACGAGGACCTCAAGATCACGATCCGGCACGCGCTCATGCAGTACGACCTGTGGGCCGAGAACCGCCGGCTCGTGCGCACGGTGGACGCCCAACACCGCGCCCTCGAGGAGATCGAGCGCCAGTATCCCGGCATCACCCAGGGCCCCGAGGCCAAGCGCGGCACGCGGGACATCTACGTCATTGACGAGGCGGTGCTGCCCGAGACGATGGAGGAGCTGGTCATGAAGTACTTCCCGCCCCAGCGGGTCGAAACCCGGTAGCGCGAGGCCCGTCATGGCCAACGGCACGGTCGAGGAGATCCTGTCGCGGGTCAGGACGCTGCCGACGCTCCCGGTCATTGTCTACAAGCTGCTCAAGCTGATCGAGTCGCCAACGTCAACCGCGGCCGAGCTCGCCGAGGTCATCGCGCGGGACCAGGCGCTGACCGCGCGCATCCTGCGGCTCGTCAACTCCTCGTTCTACGCCCTGCGCTCGGAGGTGGTGAAGATCTCGCATGCCATCGCCCTGCTCGGCTTCGTCGCCATCAAGAACCTCGCGCTCGGCCTGAGCGTCGTGGACATGTTCGGCCGCCGCGCGGGCGAGCTCGACGGCGAGGCTTTCTGGGGGCACTCGCTCTGCTGCGCCACGTGCGCGCGGCTCATCGCCGAGCACGTCCGCTACACGCCCGCCGAGGAAGCGTTCGTCGCCGGGCTGCTCCACGACATCGGCAAGCTCGTCATGAACGAGCACTTCCCCAATAAATTCGACACCGCGCTGCGCGCCGCGCGCGAGTACCTGCTGCCGCTCACGACGGCCGAGCGCCGCGTCTTCGAGACCGACCACGCCGAGCTCGGCGCCGCGCTCGCCGAGCACTGGCACCTCCCAGAGGCGCTCCGGACCGCTATCGCCGGCCACCACGCCCCGAGCCCGACCGATAAACTCACCAACATCACCTACCTCGCCAACGCGCTCGCCAAGGCGAAGCAGATCGGCTCGGGCGGCGACGTGGTCCTCGAGCCCCTCGACGACCGCGCCTGGGTCGCCGTCGGCCTCGACGAGCGAACGCTCATCGGCCTCATCGGGCGGCTGCGGCGCGAGGTCGAGCGGGCCAAGATCTCGCTCGACCTGAGCGGCACGCCCAGGCGTTTCCGCCTCGATGAGCTCGACACGCCGCAGATCCGCATCGCCACCTCGCCGCCCAGGCGCCTCGTGCTCGTCGAAGAGGCGGCGTCTATGCTGAGCCTCGTCGAGCTCATTTTCCTCGATCACGGCTACAGCACCTACCGCACCACCAACCCGTCCGACGCGGCCGCCGAGGCGGCCGACCTCATCGTTCTCGACTTCTCGGCCCCCGGCCTCGAGCGCGCCCGCGCGCTGCGCGCCGAGATCGAGGCGCGGCTCGAGCACCACCCCCCCGTGGTGGTGCTGCCCGCGCCGAGGCGCACGAGCGACGTGCTCCCGACCGTGAACGCCGCCCTCGCCGAAGCCGCCGTCTAGTCCGGCCCGCGCGAGTTTCGCCTTGCGCGTCGAGAACCACGACGCCTACAATCCATTGTCCGAGGACGAACCACCGTTACCGAGGCGTCCCGTGTTTGCGTGGATCCTCAAAAAGATCGTCGGCACCAAGAACCAGCGCGTGCTCCGGAGCCTGAGGCCGCTCGTCGCGCAGATCAACGAGATCGAGCGCGAGTACCAGTCGCTCTCCGACGAGGCGCTCCGCGCGAAAACCGACGAGTTCAAGCGCCGTTTCCACGAGGCGTACGGCCCCGTGCACGCCGAGTTCGAGCGCGACCTCGAGGCCGCCGACGACCCCGAGACGAAGGCCGAGGTCCGCAGCCGCTGGAAGGCGCGCCTGCGCCGCACCGAGCAGGACGCGCTCGACGCCCTGCTGCCCGAGGCGTACGCGGCCGTCAAGAACGTCTGCCGCCGCCTCACCGAGCGCCGCCACACCTACACGGTCACCGACCACGAGATGGTCTGGGCCATGATCCCCTACGACGTGCAGCTCGTCGGCGCCATCGCCATCCATCGCGGCACGATCGCCGAGATGGCCACCGGCGAGGGCAAGACGCTCGTCGCGACCATGCCGCTCTACCTCAACGCGCTCACGGGCAAGAACGGCCACCTGGTCAGCACGAACGACTTCCTCGTCCGGCGCGACAGCGAATGGATGAGGCCCATCTACGATTTCCTCGGCGTCACTGTGGGCTGTCTGCAGAACCGGATGCCGCGCGCCGACAAGATCGCCGCCTACCAGGCCGACATCACCTACGGCACGAACAGCGAGTTCGGCTTCGACTACCTCCGCGACAACGGCATGGCCACGAGCGTCGAGGAGCAGGTCCAGCGCGGCCACTTTTTTGCGATCATTGACGAGGTGGACAGCATTCTCATTGACGAGGCGCGCACACCGCTCATCATCACCGCGCCGGTCTCGCGCTCGACGCACCAGTTCGACACGTTCAAGCCGGCCGTGGACGCGCTCGTGCGCCAACAGACGATCCTGTGCAACCGCTTCATGAAGGAGGCGCGCGAGGCCTGGGAAGCGGACGACCAGGAGGCGGCCGCCGTCAAGCTCTACCAGGTCTCCAAGGGCGCGCCGAAACACAAGCAGCTCCTCAAGATGATCGAGGAGGGCGAGGTCCGCCGCGCGCTCGACCGCATCTCGACGCAGCTCCTGGGCGACGCCCGCAAGGCCGAGCACGAAACGATCAAGGAGCAGCTCTACTTCCTCATTGACGAGCGCGGCCACTCCGTCGAGCTCACCGACATCGGCCGGAACGAGCTCTCGCCCTCGGACCCCGAGCAGTTCGTGCTGCCGGGCATCATCCAGCGCCCCCTCATTGACGAGCTCGTCCGGATGCAGGTGACGCTGTGCTCGCGGCTCGCCGAGGCCGCCGAGGCCGCCTGGGCGCGCGGCGAGGAGCAGACCGCCGCCGACACACTCTTCCAGATCGCGCGCGGCGCACCGCCGCACGCGCGCCTGCGCGAGCTCCGCGACGATAAGCAACTCCGCCGCGCCCTCGAGCAGCGGACAAAGACGCTCCTGGAACGCGACGGCCGCGCCGAGCGCGAACGCCTCGACGACGAGCTCTACTACGTCGTCGAGCGCGAGGCCGACTCGGCGCGCCTCACCGGCAAGGGCCGGCGCACGCTCTGGCCCAAGGAGAACGAGAAACCCCCGACGATCGCCCCCGATGAGCCCGAGGCGCTCGGGGCCGCCGTGCCCACCGAGTCGATGGAGGCCGTCGCCACCGCGATAGAGCGCCGGCTCGACGAGGAGTATCAGACCAAGGCCGAGGCGCTCCACAACATCAGCCAGCTCCTGCGCGCCTACTCGCTCTACGAGAAGGACGTCGAGTACGTCGTGCAAGACAACCGCGTGATCATCGTGGACGAGTTCACCGGCCGCCTGCTGCCGGGCCGGCGCTACAGCGAGGGCCTGCACCAGGCGATCGAGGCCAAGGAAGGGGTCACGATCGAGCGCGAGACCCAGACCTTTGCCACGGTGACGATCCAGAACTACTTCCGCATGTACGAAAAACTCTCCGGCATGACGGGCACGGCCGAGACCGAGGCCGGCGAGTTCAAGCAGATCTACAAGCTCGACGTGCTCGTGATCCCCACGAACGAGCCCGTCCGCCGCGACGACGCCAACGACGCGATCTACAAGACGAAACGCGAAAAATACAACGCCATCCTCGAGGCCGTGGCCCACTGGCACGGCCGCGGCCGCCCGATCCTCATCGGCACGATCAGCGTCGAAGTCTCCGAACTGCTCAGCCGCTACCTGCGCCGCCGCGGCATCCCCCACAACGTGCTCAACGCCAAGAACCACGCCCGCGAGGCCGAGATCACCGCCCGCGCCGGCCAGCCCGGCGCCGTCACCATCGCCACCAACATGGCCGGCCGCGGCGTGGACATCAAGCTCGGCCCCGGGGTGGTGCCCGACGAGCTGCGCGCCTACATCCGCGAGCACCCGGGGCCGCGCGACTGGCGGCACTTCCACATGCCGCGCAACGGCGAGACCGAGCACTGCGGCGATTTCGGCCTGCTGGTGATGGGCACCGAGCGCCACGACGCGCGCCGCATTGACCGCCAGCTCCGCGGCCGCTGCGCCCGCCAGGGCGACCCGGGCGCGTCGAAGTTCTACGTCTCGCTCGAGGACGATCTCATGCGCCAGTTCCGCAGCGACCGCATCGCGGGCATCATGACGCGCCTCGGCCTCGAGGAGGGCCAGGAGATGAGCCATCCGTGGCTCAACAAATCCATCGAGACCGCCCAGAAGCGCGTCGAGACGAACAACTTCTCCATCCGCAAGCGCACGCTCGAATACGACGACGTGATGAACCGCCAGCGCGAGGTCATCTACCAGTACCGCAACCGGGTGCTCCACGACGACGACCTGCGCCCGATGCTCGCGCAGCTCTTCGAGGAGGTCATCGAGGACAAGCTCGACGAGTTCTGCCCCGACGGCGTCCCGCCCGAAGCATGGAGCCTCGCCGCCCTCGAGCAGTGGCTCCGGCGCACGGCGCGGACGCGGGCGGCGCTCGAGCCGCTCCTCGAGGGCGACGCGCCGCGCGAAGCGATCCGCGACGTCGTCGTCTCGAAGCTCAATGAGAGCTTCGCGCTCAAAGAGCGGCTCGAGGGCGAAGACCGAATCAACGGGCTCATCCGCTTCGTGATGGTCTCGTCCATTGACAACTTCTGGAAAGACCACCTCTACACGATGGACGACTTGCGTGAGTCGGTCGGCCAGCGCGCCTACGCCCAACTCGACCCGCTCATCGAGTACAAAAAGGAAGGCTTCGCCGCCTTCAGCGAGCTCATGCAGCACATCCGCACCGAGATCGTCACCGGCGTCTTCCGTACCACGGCCGTGCCGCCGGACATGGCCGAGGCGCTCGCCATCTCGCCCGAGCAGTTCTCCTATTCCGACGTCGAGGAAGCGCTCACGAGCCGCTTCGCCCCCGTGGGGCCGGGCTTTCAGCCGCCGCCCGAAGGGATGGAATACGCCGCCGGCGAGAAGGCCGCCGGCGGCGAGGCGCCGACGGTGCAGACCATCCGGCGCGCCCAGCCCAAGGTCGGCCGGAACGAGCCGTGCCCCTGCGGCAGCGGCAAGAAATACAAAAAGTGCTGCGGCAAGAACATGTAACCCCGTCGAAGAGGACCCGGAGCCGACGATGCTTCCTTTCGCGTGCGCACTGGGCGCCTATATGTTTTTCGAAGCACGTGCGCTCAAAGTCCGTCGCTTCACCCTCGAGTTCGCCACGCTGCCGGCGCCGTTCGATGGCTTCACCGTGCTGCATATCTCGGACCTCCACCTGCTCAAATTCGGCACGATCCCACGGCAAATGCTGCGCGTGCTTCCGACGCTGCCGGCCGATATTGCCGCCTTCACCGGCGACTACAAGCGCCACGCCTACTCGGACGACGCGCCGATCCCTGGCTGGATGAGCCGCATCGTGGGCGCCTGCCGCACCCGCGAGGGCGCCTACGCCGTGCCCGGCAACAAGGACAACCGCGACATGAAAAATGCCTTTGCGCCGTTCGGTCTCGACGTGCTCCTGGACGAGTCCCGCACGATCGAGCGGGGCGGCGCACGCCTCCACATCCTCGGCATCCTGAGCCGGAGCCCCGTGCGTCGGCCGGAGACGGCGGCGCAGGTCTTCGAGCACCTCCCCAAAAAAAACTTCCGCATCCTCCTCGCGCATACGCCGGACTACGCCAGGCTCGCCGCCGAGCGGGGCATCGAGCTCATGCTCGCCGGCGACACCCACGGCGGCCAGATCGTCGTGCCTCTGCTGGGCGCGATCAAGGTCAAGTCGAGGCTCGGGCGCCGCTACTGCCGTGGGGTGGTCCGCGAGGGCCCCACCACCCTTCACATCAGCCCCGGCTGCGGCACGGCCAACGTCCCCTTCCGGTTGCGCTGCCCGCCGGAGGTGACCCTGATCACCCTACGCCGGGCCCGTGCGGCCTAAGTAGCCCCCTTGGGACGACTTGGCACGATATCTGCGCCACCGCGCAAAAACCCAAAAAAAGTGTTGACAGCCGGAAAACCTAACCCATAACCTGCGCGGTGTTTACGTGTGTGTACACGTAACGTGTTCTGAAAGCGCGGGTCTTTAGCGTGCTCCCGTAGCGCCAAATCTGCAGGAAAGGAGGTGAGACCGAGACTCACTGCAAAGCACGTTGACGGGATATGTGTCTCCCCAGGGAGACAACCGGAGAAGGGAGTTGTTTTGCGCATTTCTCGCGAAAGGAGAATACGGTGAAAAAGCTGTTAGTGTTCGGTAGCGTCGCGTGCCTCGCGCTCGTGTTTATCGCCAGCGCCGTGGCGCGTGATGCCCGTCTCGACTACCTCGTCAACCAGGGCCTCGTCACCGAGAAAGACGTCGCCGCCGCCGAGATGGAGGGTCCCAACCCCTGGAATGCGGCGAGCGCCTACGACGTCATGATCTCGGGCATCGTCCAGACCACTCTGACGTACGCCGAGGATGCTGACCCTGACATGGCCTTCGCGCTCCGTCGGGCCCGGATCATGCTCAACGGCTCGCTCGGCGACATGTGGGGCTTCGTCCTGCAGACGGAGTTCGCGTGCGATGTCAAGCTGCTCAACGTCGGCGTCACGGCGAACGTCGGTGACGGCATGCTCAGCGTCGGCCAGTTCAAGCTCCCCCTCGTTCAGGAAAACCTGACCGGGGCGGCGATGCTTGACACGATCAACCGCTCGGAGATCGCGGGCGAGGTCGACATCCGTGACATCGGCGTGTTCCTGGACTACCCGTTTGCCGAAGGCAAGGTGGGCGTCCAGGCCGCGGTGACCAACGGCACCGGCCTGAACGCGGCCGAGACGAACGACGAGAAAGACTACACCATCCGCGTCTGGGGCAAGCCGTTCCAGGGCAGCGAGAACATGGCTGACGGGCTCATGATTGCCGGCGCCTACAACATGGGCGACCAGCAGGAGCTCGACGAGAACGCCGAAGACCTCGGCGACTTCGAGCGCACCCAGTGGGTCGGCACGGTCTGCTGGATGTGGAACGAGCTCAAGGTCCAGGGCGAGTACGTCAACATCGAGCAGGACCTCGCTGCCGGTGGCTCGGCCGAGACCGACGGCTGGTACATCCTCGGCTCGTATGACCTGCCGGTGGACTCGATGGTCGTCACCCCGGTGGTCAAGTGGGAAGAGTTGGACCCGGGGACGACAACCACCTGCGCCTGCGGCGGCGAGTGGATCACACTCGGCGTGCGGCTGAGCTTCGTGGGCACCCACGACGTCAAGCTCGAGGCCAACTACGTCATCGAGGACCTCGACGTCGGCGAGGACGTTGACGAGCTGATTCTGCAGCTGACCGCCAGCTTCTAGGGCGCGTCAACTGAGAAAACATCACGGGCGGCCGAAGCGTTTCGGCCGCCCCTTTTTTTGTCTTGGCCACAGATTTCACAGATAAGCACAGATTACTGCCGGCTCCGCCGGCGGTAATACAGCAAGAAAACGGCGCGGTCTCGTCAGAGGCCGCGCCGCTGATCTGTGTCAATCTGTGTAATCTGTGGCTTACTTCTTTTTCAAGGCCTCGACGGTCGCGGCGAGGCTCTCGGCGTCGAGGCCCTGCGACCGGAAGAGGTCCGGCGATGTGCCGCTCGCGCCGTAGTACTGGACGCCGCACTTCTTGAACACGCAGCGCGCCCCCTCTTCGGCGAGCACGCTCCCGACGAGCGTCCCGAGCCCCGTGTGCACGTTGTGGTCCTCGGCGGTGACGACGAGGCCCGTCTTCGCCGCCTCGACGACCGCCGCGCGATCCATCGGCACGACCGAGCACATGTTGACCACGCGGACCGCGAGGCCGTTCGCCTTAAGGAGCTCGTGCGCCTTGAGCGCCGCGTGCAGCACCGGGCCGATGGCGATGATCGCCGCGTCGTCGCCCCGGCGCACGACGTCCGCCTTCCCCTCGACGAACTCGTAGCCGTCGCCGAAGAACGGCCTCGAGCCGTCCTCGGTCGCGATGATGGGGAGCTTCATCCGGCCCATGCCGACGAAGTAATTGCCCCAGACCGAGGCGATATGGCGGATGACGCGATCGGTCTGGTTCGGGTCGGCCGGGATAAGCACGCGGAAGCCGTAGCAGCTTGCCATGAGTGCGATGTAGTCAATATTTT
>Ga0180432_10002408_pt1 | contig 28049 bp, 15 predicted proteins | sample SS_ome_10_FD_132414 | JGI IMG/M metagenome (GOLD analysis project Ga0180432, IMG submission 132414) | Hypersaline lake sediment archaeal communities from the Salton Sea, California, USA - SS_1_MS_2 metaG | ecosystem: Environmental > Aquatic > Non-marine Saline and Alkaline > Hypersaline >... | reverse complement strand
GTTATGCAGCCGCGCACAGAGCCGCTCCACTTTCCACCGACGCGTGTAGCGCCGCAACGGCCGACCATTGTGCGTCTTGGCCCGACCGCGCCGACGGGGGAGGCGATCAACTCGATAGCGCCTTCGTGCCGAAGCTTCTCGTCGAGCCAATCGCCGTCGGAGGCGCGGTCGCCGATGAGTTCAACCGCCCAAACATAGACCTCGGGTCACGACAAACAGCAAATGTAGGCTCGCATCGGCAGCCGGCGAACATGACGAACACCACGTGCATCCGGCGGCCGCAGCTCGTGTCACTCCGTCTTCTTCTGCAGCAGATCTTGTTCGTCGAGCGGATAGTCATCCTTTATCCGGCTATCGACGACGATCACCCATCGTGCCGAGGCTCTGTTTGGCGTCGAGCGGTAATGGGCTCTGTGGATGTACTTGGTGCCGATGATGTTGTGAGCCGCGTCATTCGGCAGCAACCGCAGGTATTCCTCGTAGTACTCCGGCCTGATGAATATCAGGTCGCGGGTCTCGCCGTCTTTCTTGTATCGAACAGCGGCGACCGCCTCCCAGTCCCAGTTCAGCTCGTTGTTCAGCGCTCTGTCGTTCTCATCACGTTCGGCAACGACTCTCGACCCGGCGACGGCCTCGACGTCGAAAAAGAAGAAATGCTCGTCGGTCTCGAACCTGGCCAGGCCCGTGAGGTCGCGGACGTCCTGGTCGCTGAGCGTCGGCAGCAGCTCGGTGTAGTCATCCTTGACGTCGTCCCAGGTGTACCTCTTCCCCACGTCCGGCCGTCGGTACGCGGCGATCGGCGCATCGGGCTTCGCGGCCTGATGTTTCAGGCCGTCAACGGGCGTGTTGTCGAATGTCACAAGGCTGATCGAGAAGCCCCAGCCTCCGCCGAGACGATCAACCTTCACGACGAAGTGGTTCCAGCCCTGCTGCAGGTGTGCGGAGTTGGCGACGGTGTCCGGCAAGCTCTTATCGTCCCAGTTGACGATCGAATAGTATCTGCCTGTGTGTATGTTTCGCCCGTTCAGCCACACGCGCATGCCGTCGTTCATGCCGAGCCACATCCTGACCTCCTGGTCCTTCGGCGACCAGACGTACGTCTCGGCATACGCAACGCATTTGTCGGGCGCGTCCGGGAAGACCTTGAGCAGGTCAACAAAGTCGGCCGGGCTCTCATACGGTTTGAAGTTCGCGGCGCCGGGTGTGGTGACGATTTCCTGCTCATTCTCAAGGCTGCAGGCGTTAAGGAGCCTGTAAGCCTTGACGAATCTCAGGAGCCGCGCGTCCCATGTCTCGACGGCGGTTCGTTCGGCCTCATCCTTTTTCTGGTTCTCGTCCCACGCCTTTTGCCACTGCGCTTTCCAGATGTCGAGCTGCTGCTGCGAGTAGATTTCGTTGTCAACGAGCCACTTCTCGAGGGCGTCGCCTTTGAGGCCTTCCGGCGTCGAGAATGCGACAAGGCCACCGATCGCCCATGTCTTGATTTGGTTGCCCGGTAGGATCGGGTCGGATGTCTCGTGCCGCCGGTACATGGCCGGTGTGACGTAGTAGAACATCGAGGAGCGATGGCCGCAGCCCATATTGACAATCGGCTGCTTGCCGCATCCGTCCGAATCATGCGTCACAGGATACCCCGGCAGGGTCTCACCACTGATGCCGGTCCAGTCGAACTCGTGGTTCCACTCGTGCAGGAGGACTTCCCAACCGCGCGTCGGGCCGATCTGTGCGTAGCCGACCCCCGCGAAGCCGACGTCGGGACCGCAGGCGCCGCTGTCGCCGTACTGGGCGGTGATCACCGACTGGTCATACGTGCCCCACTCACCCCATTCGGCCTCGGGCGGGCAGAACATCCAGCCGCCATGAAGCCACTCCACGTCCTCGGCGCCATACACCTTATAGTACGTGTTAAGCTTGTACGTGCCCCTCGAAGCGCCCCACACCTGCTGCTCGACGAATGTCCAGTCGCGGTACAGCGCCTCCATGCTCCCCGACGAAAACTGGCCCGTTCTCCCTTCGTAGGCTTCCGTCTGGATCGGAACGAAGATGTCAACCGAATTGAAGTCCTGCCGCTGCCAGAGGTCGCCCGCGCGCGCCATCAGCAGCGCCCACTGCTCGATGGGCATCCGGTTATGTTCCATCGCCTCGGCGAGCCGGTAGGTCGCCTCGGCATGCGTCGGCTTGGCGGTCACGGCTTTCGTGAACTCGTCGAGCGCCTCTTCCCAGAACCCGTTCGCAGAGCAGTACAACCCCAGCAGATAATGCCGCGTGAAGCACTCATCCGTGATCTCCACGTTCGGCTGCGCGACGGCGAGCGCCTTGTAGCCGGCCAGCCGCAGCATCCGCCGCGCAACACGGGCGAGCTCGACGTTTGTGTTGCCCCGACCGGTGACGACTTCGAAATTCTGTATCGCTGTCGGATAGTCCCCCCGTCCCAGCGCGGCAATTCCACTGACGTACCACATCTCGAAAGGCGCTCTGGCCCCCGCCTTCAGCTCCGCAACGAGGGGGCCCACGTAATCGTCGCCGAGGATGCCCCAGTCCCTCGTGATGAAAAACGCGTATCCGTACGACGGCGTCGGTGTTTCTGTCCGAAGGGACACCATGGCCGTTCGCTTTGGCCGTGGGTTCCCGTTCCCGTCCTTCGGGGCCATGACCGACTCCGGAACTACGTAGAAAAGCTGCACCCACCGTCTTGGCCCATCGTCCTTCGCGATCGTCCAGTCCGGAAGCGGCTGGCCGTCCACACTCACCTTGAACGTGGTCGCCGCCAGGCCCGTGTCCCAGACCTTTCGGATCACGAGCGCGCCGATGCACGGCCCGCCTCGCCACGTCGCGACGGGAACGGTGAACTGCTCGGCCGAAACGGTCCGTCCCCGGTACGAGATCTTCGGCCCACCCGCGAACGGCAGCGCCACGCTGTTCATCTCCGGCGAGTCGGCCCAATACAGGAATCGCGCCTCCACCTCCGGCTTGCCCATCTCGATCTTCCCGCTCGGGATCCAGTCAAACGCCTTGCTTGCCTGCGCCAGCACGAGCGCGGGAAACGCAAGCACGATGAGTACGGCCGCGGTCAATCTTCGGATGTCCATCGTTTCTACCTCTCTGCCGTTGCGGTTCGCATGTCGAATCCCCGGGTCATGCAGCGGGGCTTCGTCCGAAACAACCCCACCTGGGACGCACAGACTACGCGTCCGATTTACGCGGAATCCAGAGGAAATGACGCCGCGTCCTCCAGGGCACCGAAGCGGCACCCCCTGTTTTGCTCGCTCGACCAGGCAGTTGGATCGAAGCGACTCCCCACGAAGGCACGGTCACACTCGTGAGGTGTCGAACGTCCGACCAACACGAGATATGATAGCGGCCGGAGCTCGCTGAATCCCCCATTTCCTCTCATTGCTGACTTGATAATTCGCCGTTACGGTGACCGTGCCGGTCAGGCCCTTCAGTTCGATGGTCTCCGTGTCCCTACTGAACCCCCTCCAATCCTTGCCGTTCACCGTGACGCGCTCGATCGGCGCGGCGCTCGGATGGCGCAGTCGCAACAGCACGGTGTCGGGCGAATCACGGCCGGGCATCTCAACGGTCGCATTGATTGTGCCGCTCTCGACGTCAGAGACAATCCCGTAGGCCGTCACACAAAAATGTGTAGGCGCATTTCTTACGATGATCTTCTCGTCGAGCGACTTGCCCAAGCGCCTTCGATGGGACGTGAAATCCCCTTCGCGGAAGGGCCTCGGGGCAACCGCCCCCGCGCCCAACACGGCAGGCACCACACGGGTCTTCTCCGCCACCAAGACCCACCGCCGGGTCGCATCACGGAACCCGCTCGCAACGCTGCCCTTCGCCGGGCCATCTCACTTCCTGCAACTGCTTCGAGCCTACGCGGGGCCCAACCGCCGCAGAGACTCCGCCCTTGGACCCGGCAGACGCGGAGGGTAGCCTTGTTGGGCCGTTTGACCGCTTCGATCTGAGGTGACGAGTGCGCTCAATGCGGATGGCCCTGGCGATTACCGCAGCGGCAGGCCTGTGCTGTGTCGCGTCTGCCGGAGCGATCCATTCGCCTCACCGGCGAACCAGGAAGCCGCCGATAGACTCAGGCGGTGCTTTGACGTCATAGGGGCGTGCAGATCAGGGCGGCCTTCTTCGCGCCGCCGAGGCCGGCCGCGAGACGCCCCGCTCCAGGGGGTCAAAGCCCCCAGAGCCTGCGCAGCTTCTCGGTCTCCTCGTCTCGCCTTTCCTTGTCGGCGGCCTCGTGCGACAGCATCATGACGTTCTGGTCGGAAGCGGTGAAGTACTCCTTCGCTGACGGGGCGATCTCGACGGTCTTCTCGACGGCGCCCGGCTCGAGTTTGTAGTGCGCGAGCACATAGGCCTGGCTGCAGACGTGCGACCAGTACTCGTACTCGGCCGCCCGGAACTGCCTGACGTACTCCGGGTCGCTCTCCATGCGCTGCGCGTGGTTGGGCGCATTGCGCATCTCCCACCACGCCTTGTGCGTGCTCGCCATGTGCTGCCTCTGCACGCGCAAGGCCCGTTCGAGGAAGGTGCCAATGTACGTCTCGCCTGACTTGAGGTGCTCGTTCACGGCGGACTGCAGGTCCGACAGGCCGTGCATGCGCATCCTCGCCTGCAGCGCGGCTTCCACCGTTCCGCCCGTCTTGAGCGCGAACCATTCGTCGGCCAGGAGGTGCAGTTCCGGGTCATCGGGCCAGACCTCCTTCGCGATTCTCACGATCGATTTGTGGAGCGTGTAGTCGTCCGTCGCCGTGAACTCGTTGTGCTTCAGCACGCCGGCCTTGTGCGTGAGGTTGTAGCCGAGCAGCGAGCGAAGATTGTACTTGGCCTGCGCCTTGAGGTACTTCGTCGGGCTGATTGTCTTTGTGCCGATGCCCGGCGTCAGCTTCGCGTAGTACTTCATGTTGAAGCGATACTGGTCGAGGATGATCTGCGCGCCCATTGACTCGTGCAGCGTCACATGTGCAAACACGGCCTCAGCATCCGGGCCGCGCAACGTCTTCACGCTGCCGTCGGGCTGGACCTCCTGCATGATGCCCACCTTCCGGTACAGGTACAGCGGGATGAACTGCAGGCAGTCAGGCAGGATGTAGCGTTCCGGGTTCTCGACGTTGCGGCGGAACTCGTCGAGGTACTGCTTGAGTTCCAGGACGGCCTCCTCGCTCGGCATCCAGTCGCAGAACACGTTCGAGTCGAGGTACGCCTCCGGATCGAACCCGTTGTGACGGGTCTTGAAGAACTCCTTGTACTCGGTCTCGATCTCCTGCTGGATTGTCAGCTTCTGCTCGGGGGTCAGGTCCTTTCTGAACCTGAGCAGGATCGTGTAATCGTTATCGCTGTCGAGCAGGCGATACTCCCGATTGTTCGGGGGGGTGCCGCTCACGACGATGTAGCGGCAGTAATCCTTGTACTTGTTCGCGACGTGCCTGCGCCCGTAGTCCGTCAGCGTGCAGCGAATCTCGTCAATGGCGCGTTCCATGCCGCGGTTCTTCGCGAAGGTGTCGCGGTTCGCTTTGAAGTGCCGGAGGTCGTCTATCGGCATGCGCCGAAAGAGATCCGCCGCGGCGTCGGGATCGAACTCCCGGCCGTGCACCCTTTGCGCCTCCAATGCGGCAACCATGTACCGGCTGTACGCCCTGTCGATGGCAGGTCCCGTGAGCTTCCTCGTCTTGAAGTAGAGGTACTCCTTGCGCGACTTGAAGAGCCCCTTGCCGATCGCCGCGTCGGCCTGCATGAGCATGTACTCGGACTCGAGGCCCCGCGCCTCGTAGTAGAGCTCCTCGACGAGTTTGAGCACGGTCGCCCACGACAGAAGCCGTCCGCGGGCGGCGTCCAGCTTGAGCTGGGTCTCGACATCAACCTCCCCCTTGTAGACCTTCTCCATGAGCCAGCCGCGGAGCTGGACAATGCGGTTCGCCAGGTCGCCACACCACTGCTCCAGACGCGGCGCATACGCCTCCTCGACGTAGCGCGTGCCGCGGGCAACGAGCACGATGGCGAGCTTGTCAACCCAGGGCCGCAGCCAGTCCGTGTCAACATCGAATGACTCGAGTGACTTCAGCACCATCTCCGAGCCGGCCTGCGCGGCAACCATCTGGGCACCCGTCCTGAAGAAGCCGAGGAGACCGCGAACGTCATTGATGAAGAACGGGTTGATCTCGCGCAGGGCGTATTGGCCGAACTGCTTCCAGGCGGCCTTACCCGTGAACTTGAATATGGAGGCGCCGAACTTCCAGATCTGCCCGCCGTGCTGCGCGAGGCTCGTCGGCAGCTTGATGCCCTGGCACGCGCCCCCGATGAGGGCCGTCATGAAGCCCTGCTGGCCGACCTCGCGGAACGAGGCGATCTGCGAGTCGAGCAGCTTCTCCCATCGGAGGGCCTCCTCCAGGGTCTCGATGTCCTGTGCCAGCTTCCGGCGGCGCGCCAGGATCTCTTTCCCGAGGTTTGGCCGCTTGGGGTCCTTCGTCGCGGGCGCCTGCAGGGACGGATCGTTGCAGAACGCCTCCTTCATGCAGGCGATGCAGCCGTCGTAGTCCCACGTCATAAGCCGGTCGGCCGCCTCGAGCCTCAGCGCGCGCGTGCGCATCACCTGCACCACCGCGCGAAGAATCAGCCGTCGTTGTTGGATGAGATCATCGAGGCGGTCCCAGTCCTCTTTCGTGTCGCCCCGGACCTTCTCGATCGTGTGGCCTACCGCATCGAAGTCGTGCACGAGAATGGCGCGTCGAATAAGGAAGTTGACGTAGTCGGGGCTGTGCTTCGAGAGGTCCTCGTGGATCGTTGCGAAGATGGGTTTCGCGTCTTCACCCGGCGCCGCCGCGCTGCCCGGAAGGAGTTCGTAGGCCTCGAACGCATACCCCCTCGTCCGCCAGAACGTCGCCATCTGGTACATCTGGGCGACGTGGCCTTTGCGACGGCCCAGGTAATCCGCTCGGTCTCTCCACTCGCCCGAGTAGCCTCGGACGATGATTTCGATGTTCCTGGTCGGCTCGAGGATGATGGACCAACTCGTCTCGCCCGTCGTGACGTCGGCGCCCATCCGGGCCCGGGTCGCCGCCTGGATGTCGGAGACAACCAGGCGGGCGTGCTGCAGCGCAGCGAGGTACTCGGTCGAGAGCTTGTCGGTCAGCTCCACGTCGAACGCGCCGGCGATCCGGAACAGACCGCCATCGGTCTGCTCGTGGAAGAACCGGTCGGTCAGCAATGCCGCGAGGGCCTTTTCGCCAAGGGAGATGTCGGCGGGGAGTCTGCCTTTCGGGCTGCCGTCCTCGTTGAACTCGAGGCCGCGCAGTTCATCGCGCAGCGCCGCAAACTCCACGTCAACGTATCCGCGCATCTCGTCGAGCGCTTTGATCCGCTCGCGCGTCTCCTTGCGCAGGTCGAACACCTGGCGATCGATTGTGTCCGCTCTCGATTCGAAATATTCACCGACGACCGGGATCAAGCCCGGCGCCCATTTGAGTGAATCGAGCCATGCCTCCCATGCGCCGCCGATGGATCGAAGCATGAACTGGCTGGCGAACGCGGTCATGGCCGCCGCTTCTTCTTTAATCGTCAACGTCTCGACGTTCTCGCGCTTCTCGGCCTCGGCGCGAATCCCGTCCCAGTAGCTGCGCTGGTAGTAGAGGGCGGCCTCGCGATTGACCTGGGCCTGGATAACGGCGCGCTCGCCCTGATCGAGCAGGATGCGCGCCTTGCGGCGGCAGATCCCGGCCAGGTGCTCGTCGAGCTTGCCCGCATAGCCGTCGACGCCGAGCTGGATCCGGATCTCGCGCGCCATCAGGTCATGATGGGCCAGCACCATGCTGTTGTAGACGTTCCACAAGTCGAGCGTGTGGTTGAGGTCCTTGAGCGCTTGCTTGAAGCGCATCTCCTCGCGGCGGTACTGGCTGAAGTGCACGACGTACGAGCCGTAGCCGTACTCGCGCAGCGTGTCGTGCCATGTCGCGACCTGGCGCTGGAGATAGACGACGCGGTCCCGGAACGCCTGGCTCTGCCTATCGAAGTCACCCCAGGCGTACGCCCCGATCGCGTCGGCGGCCGTCTTAAAAAAGTCCTCCTCGTGAAAGCGGATCGTGACGCGGACGTCGCGGATGTCCTTGAGGAGCTGCTCGTTGTCCTCCTTGCCCTTGAGCGTTTCGCTGAGCTGCTTCAGCTTCTTGACCGCATCGTCGTGGCGCCGTCTGACGCCCGCCAACTCGTCGCTCAGGTCGGACCCGCGTGGCACGACGAGCTCGAGCGGCACGAACTCCTCCTCAAGCGCCGGGCCGATCCAGGTCAACCCGATGCCCTTGTACCCTACGGCGATCTTGCTGAAGCGCTCGTCGTCGGGAGGAACGACAGTAAGATCGCCGCTCCCGCCCGCGAAGAGCGCCGCCACCTCTGCGACACAGATGGCCGACGGCATCTCCTCGATATCCTTTGGCGTGAGCGGGCGGTTCGGCCGCTGCTTCCCCGTGACCTCAATGGCAATCCGCTTCCCGTCGGGTGACCAGGCGTAGTCCCTGCTCAAACCGGGCGCGCAGTCCACGCGGACGAAGTGGCCGTCCGACACGCACATGATGCCGAAATGAACCACCCACGCGTCTGCTTCTCTGCGCCTGAGCCAGAACGCGAGGTGCTTCGAGTCCGGCGACCACGTAAGCGGCATGAGCGGATACCCAAGCTTCTGCCAATCGGCATTCACCGCGGGACACAGATACTGAACCGGCAGCTCCTCCATTTCATCGCGGTGTCGAGTCGCATTGGGCGTGCGCGCCAGTAAGGTCGGCCTCGGCTCGCTCTGGAACTTCCCACGCCACGTCTCGTCCGACGCCCATCGGTGATAGATGCGTGCCTCGCCCCCGTCGGCTCTTATCATGACGATGTGGCCGCCCGGCTCGACGCCCGTCCGTCGCCGGTCCGCCTGCGGGCCGAGCATGACGACCCATTCTCCGTCCGGCGACCAGTACAGCCCCCACGCCCGGTAATTCGTGTTCGACAGATTGCCGGAGGAAGGGTTCTCGGGGATTTGGACAGCAATCCCGCTTGGCGGCAATTCCTCGTTTACCTTCTCAGTATCGAGGAGCCGGTAGCTGTGGACGTTATCCCCCTTTGCAGAGGCAAGCAGGAGGTAGTAACCCTTGCCTTCGTTGACGCGCCGCGTAGGATCTTCCGCCTCGGTATCGGCCCGCAGAATCTGGCGCCACAGTCGTGCGAAGCGTTGGGCATCGGGTGAGAGCGTGTAGTCCCGCAGATGCTCGATGCCCATCGTCTCGACGCGCAACGGCGCGAGCCTGCGGTTGGCCGTGCGGAATGCAAAGACGACGTCCCTGCGCTTGGTCAGGAATTCGTCCGTGGCCGACTCCTTCGGCCCGAGCGCGGGGAGCGACAGCGTGCTGGCGGCCGCCCGTTCGGCCCCGTTCGAGTTCATGGAGAAGAATTCGAAGTCGCGCTGCACATAGCCGAGGTAATAGTAGATCTTGCCGTCGTCCCGGCAGTACGTGAAGTCGAGCATGACCGGCGTCCGCCCACTGCGCCCGCCCGTCGCCTTGCGCCATTCGTTCTCTTCAGCGACGGCTTTCTCGTGCTTCGTCTTGTAGTCGTCGTCCTCAGCGAAGTTCGTCAGGTTGGTCGGCTTCGTTCCATCCTCGAGCCGCCCCCAGATATCGCCGTCGCGCCTGTAGAGAAACGCCGGCTGGAACTCCTCTTCATCTTCCGGCTTTGTCTTCTTTTCACCTTCCTTGCCCTCCTCGATGTCGGCAGGGATATCGAGCAGATACTCGGTCTCCCGCGTGAAGCCTGGCGGTGAAGGAACGTTCGGAACGCCGTCAACCGGGGTCCCCCCCTGGGTCCCTTCGGGCAGAACGAGCAGCAGAAGAGCCCCAAGCGCCAATGCCGGTTTCATAGTCTCCTTCCTCCGAATGGGTCGTTCTCCGCGCTGCCCGGGCGGCACTCAGTCCGCTCGGGACTTCGACCGGGGGCCAGCGTGGGAAGAGCAGCGTCTGCGGCCGGCGGCAACGAGCTGGAGAGACCGACGGCGAAAGGCCGCGCCACGTTCGACCGCTTCGTGAGGACACACACCCCAAGGCCCCTCCGGTCCACACGCGCCAGCCTACCACGGGCGCCTGGTGCCGGCAAGGCGACACCGGAGATCGAGTCAATCACAGGCTGTGCGGACCGACCCGACGCCGGCGACCAGACTGTTGTTCCGTCAGCGGGCTGTTCCCTGATGGGGACCGACCTCCAGGGCCCAGACATGCATAGCCCCGCCCCCGCAGCTTCATGGGAAGCACTGAAAGCCCCACCTGGAGACGAAGGGGGAACCGGAGCTCGAAAGTCGGCCCGGAATACACAGCCTACCTGGCGCCAACCTGGTGCCGAAAAAAGAATGCCCTGCCCGGTCCCCGCAAGGGACACCGGGCAGGGCTTGCGAAACGTCACTTCTGCGCGAGAAGCTCCAGGGGCGCCGTGGCGAGCCGGTTCACGACGACGACGACGTTCCCGTTGAGGGGTTGTCCGCCAATGAGGTCGGGCATCTCCGTGCGGAACGTCAGCCAGACCTCGCCGTCAAGGCGCCGGGCGGCCAGGGCCGCAAGCACGACGAGATCGTCGCCCGCGATCTTCTGCTCTGAGATCAGCGAAGCCAACTCTGCCGCTTGAGCGCCGGGCTTGCCGTCCACCTCGGGGAATGACTCCCACAAAGCCCTCGCAACTGTGACGGCGGCCGCGAGCGCGTCGCCCTTGTGCTCCCTCGTCAGCAGGCTGAGTATGTTGTCCAACGCCTTCGAGGACTCGGTCATCATCGTCACTTTGAGTGCCGCGGCGTGGCGCACCGCCAGCGTCGCATAGAGCGCCGCGAAATAGGTCGGCACGCTGTCCGGCTCCTTCTCCAACGCCTCCGCCAACGGCCCGTGCCGCTCCAGCACGGTTCTCAGCGCTTCCGCAGCCGTCGTGTCCAAAACCTTGTTGCCGGGCACGGCGCGTGCGGTCTCGCTGAGAATCCACGCCGCCCGCATCACGAGCCACTTGCTCTCCGAGGAGAGAATCTCTTTCAGTTCCGGGCTGTTCCAGGCGATGCGGAGTTCGGTCAGTGCCTCGTCATCCACCTCGCCGCGGCACGCGCCGGCGAGGAGCTGCCAGCCGAACTGATCGAGCGCGCGGAGCGTCTCGACCTTCGCCCGCCAGGCGATCCGCTTCTCGCGGAGCTCCGCACGGGCCGCCCAGCGCTTTGAGGTCGCAGCCTGGAGCGTCTTGAGGGCCGGGTACGGGTCCTCGCGGCGGTGGATGGGCGCGATGGTGATCTTAGCCTCGGGATCCGCCAACGCGCTGAGGAACGCGGCAACGAACTCGTGGACCTTGCCGTCGCCGTACACGAGGAGCTCGCCCGGGCCGATCATCACGGCCGATCCCGGCTCGAGGCCGGAATCGCCCTCCTGACCCAGCACCAGGCGCACGGCGCTGAGGAAGTCCGCCAGCGCCGCCTCGGCAACCTCCTGCGGTTCCTTCTCGAGTTCTTCCTTCGTCGGAATCGCCAGGTCGCCCACGGGATAGACCCACGGCACGACCCCGCCAAGGCGCCGCGAGGTGCCCACGACGATGCCATCATTGTCGTCGAGGCGCCAGGCGAGCTGCGCCGGCGTCAGCAGCCAGTCGAGCGCCTGCGCGGCGGTGGCCCCACGCAGGTCGAGGTACGTCACCCGCAGGTCACGCGTGCCGAGCATGTCGCGTGCGTCCTCGACGCTGCCCTCCACAACGGTCGTCGCGATCCCGGCGGCCTTGGCGATCTCGTCGAGAGCTTCGGCGACCGACTTGTCGCGGATAACGAGGTCGAGCCGCGTGTCGAGCGCTTCCAGCGCCTTCGCACGCGCCTTGTTGATCTCGCCCGTCAGCTCCGTGAGCGCGTCCGCCGCCTTGGCCGAGGTGCCGTCGTCGTTCCAGGGGTTCACCCGCAGCAGCGCCGTCTCGAGCAGCAGGGCCTGCTGGTAGCGGGCCATCGCAGCCTCGAGGTCACCTGCCTTCTTCAGCTCTTCGGCCTTCTTGATCGCCTCGAGAGCTTCCTTGTGGCGCTGGGCCGACCAACCCTGAAGGACGTTCCCCACGAGGCGCCCCCGCCCTTCATGCCAGGCAATGTCTGGCTTAAGCTCGTCCACGACTCCGTTGATTGATCTCTCGTGCAGGACCGGTAGGCCTGCCTTGACGTGGCCCCTTGGCTTGCCAGCGGGAATCGCGCCGTGCACGAAGGCAACTGTTTCGGCCTTCTTCCTCGGACGCCGGTTCCACGCCACGATGGAATCGCGGCGTGATGAATACAACCCGCGGCTGGCACCAGTGGGCCGCGTCATCCGGTCCTTTCCCATATGTAATGGGCTGGCGGCCTCGCTTATGTACAGCGAGGTCTCTTCGGCTCCTCCTCCATACTGCATCCCTCCCCCAAGCGGGCCGAAGACGCCCTCGTAACTGACACCCTCGGGCAGCGGAACCGGCACGACCATCCGGCGCGGCGGCCGGGCGGGTTCGGTGATTGTGCCGCGCTCGCTCTCGTCAACGGCGACGAAGCTCGTGTACTGGCTCATCAGGCTGTAGTCGAGGGCGACCTGGGTGATCTCCTCAACGACCTCGGGCACGTCGCCGTAGAACATCTGGGCCGAAAGGTCCTCGATCTTGCGGCGGGCCCAGACCTTGGCAAGCACGTCGTGATCGGGTTCCTCGTCGGGGAAGGTGACGCGCAGCTTGTAGGTGAGCGGCTCGCCCTCGACCGTGCCGTTGAGCTCGATCGTGGACTTGCCCCCCGCCTCGTAGCGGCCGAAGAGGATAACGGGCCGGCCGGCCCACAATTCCGGCACCTTGGCCGGATAGGTCTCGAAGACGGGAAGCAGGCTCCAATCAATCTTGATGTTCGCGAACTGTGCGCGGTGGATGCGCTCAACGATCCGACGCACCAGGAACTCCGGGTCGGTCTGAAGCTCGAGCACCTCCGACATCCCGCCGCCCGTCTTGGCGACCCCGTCAATGAGGAACCGGTTTGGCGACGAGCCGATCCCGATCGTCCAGAAGCGGACCTGGTCGCCCGCGCGCTTGCCGACCTCCGCGATGATCTCCGCCTCGTTGCCGATGTAGCCGTCGGTAAGCATCACCACGATGCGCACGCGCTTCGGGTCGAGCGGGTCGGCCAGCACCTTCTTGATCCCCTCGAGCATGCGCGTCCCGCCGCTGCCGCGGATGCCTTCAGTGAAGTTCAGCGCCGCGGCCACGTTTTTCTCGTCGGCGGGCACGTAGCCCCGGAACAAGCTCTGTGCGCCCCCGGAGAAGGTGACCACCTGGATCGTGTCCTCCGCCTTCGTGAGCTTGAAGAAATGGCGCATCGCGTCCTTGACCTTCTCGGTCGGCGCGCCGCTCATCGAGCCGGAGACGTCAATGAGGAAGCAGATCTCGCGCGGCGGGGCCTTGGCGAGCTTCTCCTCGATTTTGGGCTGGATCATCAGCATGAAATAGCCTTCGCCCTCAGCGGGCCGGTGTGACAGCACGGCCATCTCCGGCTTGTCGCCGATAACGGTGTACTTCAGAACGAAGTCCTTGTTGGGGATCGCGTCGGCGGGCGACAGGTTGATGAACGCCTTCGTCTTGCCCTCACGCTCCAACTCCGCCTCGTGCGCGATGACCTTGAGATCCCGGACCGGCACGCCGGAGTCGAGCTTCACGGCGAGGCTGATATCGTGGCCCGTGCGAAAGCCCGGCTTGAGGACCGGCGGCGTGATGCGCGACGCGTCGTCTACCCGATCCGTGTCGGCCGACCACCCGGTGCCCTTGGGATCACGCCCGGCGGCATCGCCCTCGACGTCTGTCTCCCCCACCTTGCCTTTGAGCTCGTCGGGCACCTCGGGCTTCTTCGAGATCGGCGCGCCCGGGATGTAGCGCGGCCCGACGACCATCGGGAAGTGGAACTCGTAAGTGCCCATGTCGTACTTGAGCACGTCCACGTAGGAGATCTCGATGTTGATCTCCTGGTGCGGCTTGATGTTGCCCACCGACTGCGTGAAGATGTTGGGCCGCTCCTGCTCGAGCAGCGCCGCCGTCAACCCCGCCGCCAGCGCCTGTTCATAGATAAAGCGGGCGGCTTCGCGGCGCCTGATCATCCCGATAATGCGCCGCTCGCCGATGACCATCGTCATCTCGTCCACCGCGGCCGTATGCGGCAACGGGAAGACGTACACCGCCTCGATCTTCTCATTGCACGGATTGTAGAACGTCTGCCTCACCTTGACCCGGGCGATGAAGCCCGAGATGTCGGCCCGGACGTCCGTGTGCTTGAGCGGGCACTCGACCACCGTGCCGTCGGCGGCCTTGATCCGCAGCGCGCCCTGCGTGACGCCCTCCTCGAGGGGATCTAGCTCCAGCGGTGTTACCTCCTTGGCGAACGCCGGCCACGCCGCCAGCGCGCCCACAAACAATCCGACCGCCAGTGCCGCAAAAACCGCCGGCCCTGACGGCCTTGCCTGCCTAAAAAACCTCTCTCTCATGACGCACCTCCTAGTGCTTGGCGCGGGCAGCCTGGCCCTGGCCGCACCCACGGCATCCTGGCCGCCACCACGGCGTCCTGGCCGCGCCCGCTTCTGTGCCTCTGCCTCTGCGCACTGTTTGACACCGCTGCGCGCCGTTTGTTCCCCGCGTTGGCGCCGGACAGGCTGCTCTCACAGGTCCGTCATCCTATCTGCCCCATCTGGCACTTTGGCCTCATCGTGTCATATCTCATTCCAGCGACGAGAATACCCTTTCTGGTGCAGAAAAGCGGGACGAAAGAACCGGCGACCACGAGCAGGATGCTGAAAAACCGATTCACTCCGAGTTGTTCGACACCAAGCGCCGGAGGCCCGCCAGAAGGTAGCCTGGGCCGTAAGGCCCTGTTGAAAAGCTCCGCCTTTGCCCTTCGCAGCTTTGCCCCGAAGGGGCTGCATAGAACAGCCCAGGGTAAGCGAAGCGCCACCCTGGGTACAAACGCCGCAACAAACCGAAACATAGCCTGAAGGGCTTACATAAACGGAGTTTTTCAACAGGCCCGTAAGGCCCACGTTCTCGACGAAAAAGGCGAAGGCTTGAGCCCCATAGGGGCGGCAGAAGCATTCCGGAGCGAATGCCGGGCTCCCCGCGCCAACACGGCTCTTCAGCAGCCTGCTGGGATCGTCGCCGCCCGCCCGAAACCACGCGACCCCTCGATCTGTGCAGATCTGCAACTATTGACACCGGCGGAATAAACGTCCTATTGTCCGGCGTCGAGGACGGTGCCCGGCAGACCGCGATCACGAAGCGGGATTCTTCAGACAGGATAGACAGGATCAACCGGATTGACCGAGATCAGCAAATCCTGTTCATCCTGTTATCCTGTCAAAGAGGACATTCTGTCTACAGGTCTCAATAATCCTTCCTCTTATTCCGGCTCGAGCGCCTCGGCGCCGCTGACCACGTCGAGCAGCTCGGCCGTGATCTCGTCCTGACGGAGCTGTTGCGCGCGCCGCCGAAGCGCCGCCTTCGTCTCGTCGATGTTCTTCTTCGCCGCCTCCATGGACTGCAGGCGCATGCCGTTCTCCGCCGCCAGCGACTCGACGAACGCCTGGTAGAGCGCGATGAAGTAGTACTCCTCGACGAGCGACGCCAGCAGCGCACGCGGCGGCAGCGCGACCGCCGGCCGCGGCGCGACCGCCGGCCGCGGCGCGACCGCCGGCCGCGGCGCCATCGCCGGCACCGGCTTCGGAAGCCACGCCGAATAGTCGAGCGGCAGGATCGGCACCAGGCGCGTGCCGATCCGCCCCGGCGACAGATACACCGCGTGCGCCAGGTAGAGGCGCCCGAACTCATCCTTCGTGTAACGGCGGAACGCCTCGGCAGCCAGACGCCGAATGACCGCCGGCGCCGCTTCCGGCGACGAGCTCGACTGCAGCACCGAGACGACCTCGCCGCCCGCGCGCTCGACCGTCGCCGCCCCCCGCCGGCCCACGACGAGAAACGCGGCGCCGCCTAACTCGCGCGCGTACTCGACGCCCCCCTCCGCGATGATCTCGTTGAACCGCCCGCACAGGCCCTGCTCGGACCCAAGCAGCAGGATGCACGCCCGGCCCGCGGCCTCGACCGCCGGCGGCTCGTCCAGCGTGCGCAGAGCATCGCCGATCGCGTTATTCACGACGCGCCGGTACGCCCGCACGCCCCGCAGTTGCGCCTCGGCCTGCTTGAGGTAGATGGCCGCGAGCGAGCGCATCGCGTGGATGATGTCGCGCAGCTCGTCAATCGTCTTGAGCTGCTGCTCGAGCTGCCTCAGTTGCTCCATCCGGCGCCTCGCTCTCGCCCGCCCCGTCGTCGGGGCCCCTGTCTTCAGGGCCCTTGCTCTTCCGCATCTCGTCCAGCACGCGGCGTGCCGCCTCGGCCAGCGCCGAAAGCTCTTCCTTGCCAATCGCCTCGCCCTCGCGCAGCCGCCGCATGACGTCGGGCTCGAGCTCGCGCAGCCGCTCGCGCAGCAGCCGCTCGAACTCCCCCACCTTCTCCAGCCCAACCTCGTCGAGTATTCCCTCGTTCGCCGCAACGAGGATGGCGATCTGGTGGTCCACCGCCACCGGCTCGAGCCGCGGCTGCTTGAGCACCTCGCGGATCCGGCGCCCGCGTTCGATCTTCGCGGCCGTCTCCTTCTCGACGCTCGCGCCGAAGCGCGTGAACAGCTCCAGCTCCTCGAACTGCGCGTAGTCCAGCTTCAGACTGCTCGCGACGTGCCGCATGCTTTTCGGCTGCGTCTTGCCGCCGACCCGCGAGACCGACCGCCCGATGTCCACCGCCGGCTTCAGCCCCATGTCGAACAGGTCCGGGTCGAGCACGATCTGCCCGTCGGTGATCGAGATCAGGTTCGTCGGGATGTAGGCGGAAAGGTTCTTCGCCTGTGTCTCGATGATCGGGAACGCCGTCAGGCTGCCGCCGCCCTTCGCCTCGACGAGCCGCGTCGAGCGCTCGAGCAGCCGCGAGTGGATGTAGAACACGTCGCCCGGGTACGCCTCGCGCCCAGGCGGCCGCCGCAGCAGCAAGGAGATCTGCCGGTAGGCGAACGCGTGCTTGGTCAGGTCATCGTAAATGATCAGCACGTCGCGGCCCGTCTCCATGAAGTACTCGCCCATCGTGCACGCCGCATACGGCGCGATGAACTCCATGCCGGGCTGCTCGTCGGCAGTGGCCGCCACGACGACCGTGTACGCCATCGCGCCGTGCGCCTCGAGGTTCTGCACCAGCCGCGCGACCGACGAGGTCTTCTGGCCGATCGCCGCATAGATGCACAGCACCCCCGTGTCGCGCTGGTTCAGGATCGCGTCCACGGCAATCGCCGTCTTGCCCGTCGCGCGGTCGCCCAAAATCAGCTCGCGCTGGCCCCGCCCGATCGGGATCATCGCGTCAATGCTCTTGATGCCCGTGAGCAGCGGCACCTCGACCACGCGGCGCTCGGGGATTGCCGGCGCCTCCTTCTCGATCGGGTCGCGCCGCACCTCGCCGAGCGGGCCCTTCCCGTCGAGCGGATCGCCCAGCGGCGAGATCACACGCCCCAGCAGGTTCTCCCCCACCGGCGCGCGCACCACCTCGCCCGTCGCGCGCACCTCGTCGCCCGCCCCCAGCTCCGGCGCCTCGTTCAGCATCAGGCAGCCGATGCTGTCCTCGTCGAGGTTGAAGACCAGCCCGCGCACGCCCTCGGGGAACTCGAGCAGCTCGTTGAACTTCGCCTGCGGCAGCCCGCTCAGGATCGCGATCCCGTCGCCCACACGCTCGATGATCCCGACGTGATCGAGCCGGGCGCCGCGTTCCCCCTCGACGCGCCCAGGCACCGCCTCGAGAAACGCCGCCATCCGCTCGCCCAACGAACCGGCAAACGGCCTGTCGTCATCGCCAAAACGCACTGCTCACTCGCCTTCTGATTCCTTCGCCGGTTCCGCTGCCGCGTCCGTCGGCGCTTCCGTCGGCGATTCCTTCGCCGATTCCTTGGCCGGTTGCGGTGCGGCGGCGGCAATCTCGTCACGCGAGGCCGCCAGCGCCTCCTCGAGCCGCTGCCGCCAGTGCGACCGCACCCGCAGCGTGCCAAGCGCCACCTCGACGCCCGCGACCAGCGACGCATCCTCCTCGACCTCCAGCGGGACCGAACGCCGCCCCACCTTCGCCGCGAGCGCCGCGCCGAGCTTCTGCTGCGCATCGTCCGAAAGCGCCCCCGCCGCGAGCACCTTCACCGGCCCATGCTCGGCGGCACGACGCGCCTCGTCGAGGTCGCCGCCTTCGAGCCGCCCGATGGCTTCGATCACCTCGCCGACGGCATGCTCGCCGAGCGAAGCGCCGCTCGCCTCGAGCGCCTTCGCACACAAGGCAACGACCGTCCGGCCAAGCGTCTCGCCGAGCGCGTCCGCCGCCTGACGCCACTCGCGCCGGACCGCCTCCCGCGCGCGCTCGACCATCTGGTCCGCCGCGCCGCGCGCCTCGTCGAGTAGCGCCTCGCCGCGTTCCGTCGCCGCCTGCTTCGCCTCGTCGAGCAACGCCGTGCGCTGCGCGTCAATCTCGTGCTGTTTCCCCTCAGCCTCGGCCCGCGCCTTCTCCGCGTCCTTGATCTTGCCGTCCGCCTCGTCGTAGCGCTTTTGGATCTGCGCCTCGCGCGCCTTCATCGTGTTGCGCACCGGCTTGTACAGCAGCTTGTACAGAATGAAGACCAGCACGAAGAAGTTGAACGCCTGGATAAGGGCTGTCTTCAGGTCAAAATCCACAACTCACACCCCCGATCCGTTCATCGGAACAGCAGGATCAGCGCGACGAGAAGACAGTAAATGGCCGTTGTCTCAATCATGGCCAGACTCACGAACAGGGTCCGCATGAGCGTGTTCTTCTCATCGGGTTGCCGGGCAATCGCGTCGAGCGCGGATGCCGCCGCCCGCCCCTCGGCCAGCGCGGGGCCGATCGAGCCAATGGCCACGGCGAAGCCGGCGACCATCATCGCGATCATCTCCTTGTCCATCTATGCCTCCTTCTCTGCATGTTCTCGCTGTACGCGTTGTTGTTCTCGTTTCTCCTCCAGCCGGACAGCGCCGCCGATGTACACCATCGCCAGGACCGGGAAAACATAGGCCTGAACGAGGGCCGTGATCAGGCCGAGCAGCTCCATCGCGGTCGGCAGGATGATCGGCACAAAACCGACCAGCACAGCGACAATGAGGCCGCCGCTCATGATATTCGCAAACAGGCGGATGGCGAGGGCCACCGTCCTCGTGGCTTCGCCGATGATGTTCAACGGGAGCATGAACGGCGTCGGCGACACATACACTCGCAAGTAGCCGATCACGCCCTTCGCGGCAATTCCGTACACGGGCACTGACACGGCAACGATGACGGCCAAGGCCACCGTCGTGGACAGGTCAGCCGTGGGAGCCTTCACGAACGGCAGGCTTGCGACCAGATTCCCGACCAATATGAAGACGAAGATTGTGGCAATGAACGGGAAGTACCGGTCCGGCCGACGGCCAATGATGTTCCGGATCTCGTTGTCCAGCCACGTGACAAGCGCCTCGCAGCCAATCTGAAGCGCGCCCGGCCGCTTGGGGTCCAGCCGGTCTCGTACAACAAGCGCCAGCACCGCAAGCCCGACGAGCACCCCCCACGTGACAACGACCGTCGTTGTGACCTCGACAGGCCCGACAGTGAAAACAGTCGGGGCATCCATCCTGTAGCCGGTCGCCGCGAACATCACGACATCCCCCTGACGTGCGCAAGATGCACGAGCGCGAACCGCGCCGCGATGAAACCAAGCATGTAAGTGCCGAGCGCGACAAGAGACACCCGTGTCGCAACAGCCGCACCCGGCACGAAGAGCGCCAGCCGAAGGCCGAACGCGCCGAGGGCGCCGGCGACCCGGATGTCCCCTTGACCCAGCTGTCGTGCACTTCTCATCAGCAGCGCAAAGTACGCCCCGCCCACGGCAAGCCCCCAGAGCACGAACAGCGTCACCATGACCGCCTTGCTCATCGTTCCCCCCGAATATGCCGCCACGCCGTCATGCAGCCTACGACAAGGCCCACGACGACAAGTGTCACCGCCCAGGAAATCGAGCTGTCCGTCTTGCGGTCAATGTACCGACCCAGGAACCCACCGCCGACCGCCGGCAGAATCACCATCCACCCGACGCTGCCGATCAGGCCCAGGTTCTGCCAGAACCCGCGGTCGCCTTCCTTGCGGCCGCGCTTGATGCGCTTCGCCCGTCCGCCGACTCGCTTCGGCGAGAGCGGCCCGAACGCCTCATTGTCATGTTCGCGCTTGTCGCTGCTCATATTCCATCATCTTGCGCCACGCGCTGAGCTCGATCTCCGCGAAGCTCGCCGCCGCGCGCCGGTGCGTCTCTTGTTCCTTCTCAAACGATTCCTCGACGATCCGCTCGAGCTCGTCGAGGTTGTCCGAGGCGACCGCCTGCCGCGTGGCCACTTGCACCCGCTTGGGCGTCACCCGCAGCGTCCCGTGGTCCACGGCGACGTACTTCTCGCCGCCGCCCACCGGCCGGTACAGCACGATGCTCGCCACGGTTGTCGTCAGGAAATGCTCGTGCCCGGGCTCGATGCCGAAACGCCCGGTCGCGTCCTCCGCCTGCACGCTCCGCACCGGCTCGTCAACGATCACCCGCGTCGGCGTCGTCACGATGAGCTGCATCTCGTGCCCGCCCTCAGCCATTGCCTGCCTCTGCGGTCTCTGCGCTCTCTGCGGTGATTTCCCCGATCCTTTTCCCGCTCGTTACCTCGTCAATCGTCCCCACCATGTAGAACGCCGTCTCGGGCACCTCGTCGAGCTCGCCCTTCATGATGGCCCGGCACCCCGCGAGCGTGTCCGCCAGAGAAACGCGCCGCCCTTCCTTGCCCGTGAACTGCTCCGTCACGAAAAACGGCTGCGTCAGGAACCGCTGCAGCCGCCGCGCGCGCAGCACGACGCGCCGGTCCCCCTCGCTCAGCTCCTCCATCCCGAGCATCGAGATGATGTCCTTGAGATCGTTGTAGTGCGCGATCGTGCGCCGCACCTCGTTCGCCAGCGCATCGTGCTCCTCGCCCACGGTCCGCGGGTCGAGCAGCTTCGACGACGACTCGAGCGGGTTCACCGCAGGATACAACCCCTGCGCCGCCATGTCGCGCGAGAGTACGATCGCCGCGTCGAGGTGCGTGAACGTGTGCACGCACGCCGGGTCCGTCAGGTCGTCGGCCGGCACGTACACCGCCTGGATCGACGTGATCGCCCCGCGCCCCTTCGATCCGATGCGCTGCTCCAGGTCGCCGATCTCGCTCGTCAGCGTCGGCTGGTACCCCACCCGCGACGGCATCCGCCCGAGCAGCCCCGAGACCTCCATGCCCGCCTGCACGAACCGGAACACGTTGTCCACGAACAGCAGCACGTCCTGGCCCATCTCGTCGCGGAAATGTTCGCTCACGGTCAGCGCCGTCAGCCCCGTGCGGAAGCGCGCGCCCGGCGGCTCGTTCATCTGCCCAAACACCAGCACCGAGCGCTCGAGCACGCCGCTCTGCTGCATCTCCTGCCACAGGTCGAGCCCTTCGCGCGACCGCTCGCCGATCCCGGCGAACACCGCCACCCCCTTGTGCTCCTCGAGCGTCGTGTGGATCAGCTCCATGATGAGCACGGTCTTCCCCACGCCCGCCCCGCCGAACATCCCCGCCTTGCCCCCGATCGGCAAGGGCGTCAGCAGGTCTATCACCTTGATCCCGGTTTCGTAGATCTCGTCGGAAGCGCGCTCCTCGGTCAGCGCCGGCGCACGCTGGTGGATGGGGTGTCTCACGACCTCCTCGCCGAACGGTTCGCCGCCGTCTATCGCCTCGCCCAGCACGTTCACCATCCGGCCCAGCACCGGCTTGCCCACCGGCACGCGAATCGGCGCGCCCGTGCGCCGCACCGGCTGCCCGCGCTCGAGCCCCGCCGTGAACGACATCGCGATCGTGCGCACCCGCTCCGGCCCCGCGTGCTGCTGCACCTCGAGCACAATGGGCGTGCCGCCGTCCCCGGTCTCGACCAGAAGCGCTTCGTACAGCGCCGGCAGCCCGCGCTCGAACGCCACGTCCACCACCGACCCGCGCACCCGCGCGATCCTGCCTACGCCCTGCTCAGCGCTCACCTGCATGGATTTCCCTTGGTACATCTCCCCAAAGGATAACACACCGGCTCCCCGCGCGCGACAGAGAGTAACCGCCCGGACGCCCACGCCCTCCCGAAAGCGCATTGACAACCACGGCCCGAGGTGCTACACTATTATCCGGCACACACACCCGCAGGAGCTCTCCAGCCGAAGGCCGCCTGACACCCGGACCCGCTCGTCCTGAGGAGCGCTGCCATGACAAGGCCCCACGCTTGGCCGCTTGTCCTGCTCCTGGTCGGTATCGCCGGCGCCGGCCTGGCCGCAACGAACGCGGGCGGCCTCCCTCCCGAGGCGCCGGACGCCGCCCGCGCCGGAATGATCGCCGGCAGCGTCCTCGATCCCGACGGCAAGCCGCTCAAGGACGCGACCGTCACCTGCCACCCGGCTGAGAATTCCTCCTTCTGGGAATACGTCCCGCCGATCGCCACGACCACGACCGGCCCGGACGGCGCCTTTGGGCTCGCCGACCTGGGCCCGGGCGACTATGTGCTTCTAGCGCGTTCGGACGGACTGGCCGACGGCTTCGCCACGTGCCGGGTGCAGCGCGGACAGGGCCTCAACAAGCTCACGATCCACCTCGAGCCGGCCATGGACATCATGGGCCGCGTCGCGGACAGCGCCGGAAAGCCCGTCGAAGGCGTCCGTCTCCATTTCGTCCGCGAGCTCTCCGAGGCGTATCTCCACAGCCGCCCCATCACAACCGGCGCCGATGGCAGCTTCCGATTCACCTACGCGCCCCTCGAAGGCGTCGAGCTCTCCGCGCAGAAGGACGGCTGCAACGAGTGGTCCGGCTACGTCGCCCAGGCCGCATCCAGGGCACGGAAGAAGCCGTACAGCATCGTCCTCATCCGTCAACCCGTCGTCACCGGCCTCGTCATGAACGCAGAGACGCGCGAGCCCGTCGCAGACGCCACCGTCTACTGCATGCAATCCGAAGAGCCCGTCAAGGCCGACGGCAACGGCCGCTATCGCGTCACCTTCCCCGCCCCCGGCGAGAAGCAGTTTGCCGCCGTCGCCCCCGGCCTCGCGACCCCGTCCCTGCGAAAGACCATCGCCTATGACGACAAGATCGCCGAACTCGACCTCGCCATGCGCCCCGCCACCCCGATCAAAGGTCTCGTTGTTGACAGAAGGTCCGGCCGGCCCATCAAGGGCGCAGCGATCGAAGTCGGTCTCCGCTTCCCCCAGGGCGAGCTCGACGAGCCCACCGACCGCACGCTTCACATCCCCGGCCACGACGAGCCCATCCCCATCCCCGAGGGGCGGAGCATCTTCGAAGTGCTGCGTGGCTCGATCAGCTCGCCGATACGCGCCGTCTCCGACGCCCGGGGCCGCTTCATCATCCCGCTCTCGTTCCCACGGATGGCCGCCCTGCACATCGTCGCCCAGGACTACCTTGAAGACTCATTCGATCTCACCCGCGCCGATCTCTCCAAGGAGCTCGTGATCAAGCTCAACGAGGGCGGCGTCATATCCGGCCGCGTCCTCGGCCCCGACGGAAAGCCGGCCGCCGGCCTGCCCGTCGTGTGCGGCATCGGCTACCTCGCCGAAGAGAGGACCACGGACGCGCACGGCCGCTTCCGTTTCGGCGGCCTCTACACCACGGACTTTGCACAGCGCCACGCCCTCGCCGCCGTTGATCGCGACAAACCGCGAGCCGCCGTCGCCACGGTTGACTTCCGCGACCGCCGCGTCGTCAAGGACGTCGAACTGAAGCTCTTTGACGGCGCCTACATCGCCGGCACCGTCACCACCCAGGACGGCAAGGGCATTCCGGGTCGCTGGATCAATTGCGAGCGGACGGAAGGCGACCTCTTCGACTTCGGCGAGCTCATGAACCTGTCCGAAGCGGTCATGGACTTCTACTACGAGATGCTCGACCCCGTCAACGGAACCGGCCCCGACGGCGCCTACACCGTCGGACCACTGCCCCCCGGCACGTACACGGTGACGGTCGGAGAGCACATGAGGACAACCGGCGGCAGCAGAGACAAGCCGCCCCCAAAGACGACGTCCACACCCCCCTCCAGGCAGGTCGTCCTCCCACCCGGCCGCACCGTCCCCGATGTCAACTTCGTCCTCACGATCGAGAAACGCGTGACAGTCACCGTCTCAGGCAAGGTCGTTGACAACGACGGCAAGCCGATCCCGAACGCCCGCGTCGAGCGCGTCCCAACCGCCGACGACGGGACGTTCGTCCTGACCGGAGTCGAGCCGGGCGCGTGCCGACTTGACGCGTCCGCGTCGGGCTTCCTCCGTGAGACTGTCCGCGTCTCGGCCCCCGCCGACGACGTCACAATCACCCTGCGCCGCGCGGGCGTACTCACCGTGAATGTGCTCGACGCCACGACCGGTGAGCCCGTCGAGGACTACCGCATCCTGTTCTGCGGACCCGCCGCCGCGCGCGGCCGCTACGAACCCGGGTGGGTGCCCGTCACCCTACACGACGACCACCCCGAAGGGCGATGCGAGATTGGCGGCCTGCTCACAGGGTTCTACAAAGTCATGGTGTCCCATCCGCATTTCGCCCCCGCCATAGTCAGTGACATCCAGGTCGAGGAAGGCACCCAGACCACCGCCCCGGTCATCAAGCTCGTCGCGGGCACGGTGCTCACCCTGCGTATCACCTCCGCCATCGACGGCCGGCCCCTGCCGCGCGCCCTCGTCGAGTCCTTCGGCGAACACTACCTGCGGCACAAGACGGCAGCCGACGGCACCGTGACCTTCAAAGCCCTCGCGGCAGGATCCTATACGTTCTCGATCCAACGCACGGGATACGCCGAGAAAGAAGTCACGGTCACGATCGCCGAGAACGAAAAGGAGAAAACCGTCGAGATCGTCCTCGACACCGGCCTCATCGTCCACGGCCGCGTCGTCACCGGCGCGCAGCGCCACCCCGTCACCGGCGCCCTCGTCCGGATGTCACGCAGCGGCCGCTACGCTGAGCCCTTCTCCGCACGCACCGACCGCAACGGCGCATTCTCCTTCGAGATTGTCCCGCCCGGACAATACGTCCTGACATTCGAGCACCCCCGGTTCGCCCGCGAGGAAATCACCGAACGCTTCGACGAGGGATCAACCCCAAGACTCACAATCGAGTTGACCCCCGGCGGGTCCGTCACCGGCAGCGTGGTCACCCGCCGCGGCAAGCCCGTCCCCGACCTGCACGTCGAGTGCAGACCATCAGAGCACGTTGACAAGCCGGTCACAACCGACGACCAGGGCCGATTCCGGCTCGTCCATCTCCCGCCGGGCCGTTACGAGATCGGAGTCCAGAACACCTCCGGCGCGTGGCACCACAAGCTCGTCAAGGTCCTCGACGGCATCGAGACCCGCGCGCACTTCACCCTGGGCGGCGCCGCCGTCGGCGGCGTCGTCACCCGGAACGGCAAGCCGCTGCCCGCCAAGGAATACGTCTTCGTCAAGACAAAACCCACCTCCACCTGCTGGGCCCGCACCGTCAGCGCCGGAACCATGCTCGACGAACGTGGCCGGTACCGCTTCGACGACCTCCCGCCCGGAACGTACCTCTGGCGCACGCGCACCGACGCGCCGGGCGGCGGCAGCGACTTCATTGAACGCGAGTTCCGAATCGCCACCGCCGACCTGACGCTTGACGTCGAACTCAACGACGAGCGCGTCTCCGGCGTCGTCCTCACCGACAAAGGGATACCCATCGCAAACGCCCGCGTATGGCTCAAGCCCGATCCCGCAGCCGCCGACGTCATGGAGGCCGCCATTTCGGTCGCCGGCCTCGGCTCAGGCCTCATCCAGGTTCGCCACAACGGCGAGTTCGCCCTGTGCGGCGTCAGGCCCGGCAGGCACCTCCTCTACGTCACCGCCCCTGCCTGCAGCCCACAGATACTCGAGATCGAAAAGCGCCCGGGTCGCCCTCTCAGCGACCTCGTCATACGCCTGCTCAGGCAGCCCCGGGCCTGGAATGCCACCCTCGCCGGCCGGGTCCGGACGGCCGACGGCCGGCCCCTCGACCGGATCGCCCTCTTCGTCTTCGACGAGAAAGGCCGCCGGCGTAACTGGGACGATCATCTCGTCGAGGTCGAGAACAACCAGTACAGCATTGATCTCGCCCCCGGCCGCCGCCGAATCCTCGCGCGCGCCGAGGGCTACGCGCCGATCAGCACAACGCTCACCGTGCCCCAGGGCAAGCGGGTCGACCTCGACCTCGATTTCACCGCGGGCCACACGATCACCGTCACCGTCACGGACACGTCGGGCAAACCCATCGAGGACGCCTTCGTCCTGCTCGATCCGGGCCGCGATCCATGGCTCGCCACGACACTCACTCTCCCCGACCTGCTGTTCGGACAAACCATTGGCCGCATTCGAGGCACCGGCCCCGACGGCAGCATGACGCTCACGAACATCCCCGATGGCGATTACACCCTCCGCGTCCGCGCAAGCGGCTACGACGACGGCGCCCTCAAGGGCCGCATCGCGGGCAAGGACGAAACAGCCGGCGTTGTCCTCAAGCGGCCATCGAACTAGTGTCGCGTCTCGCAACTTCGTTGGCAAAGGGGCCGAGTGCCCTGTCAGAGAAGCAAACGTTCAACGGGCTTCCTCAACAGAGGTGATGGGAAGCTGCACTTATGTCAGTTATTTCCGAGACGCGACACGAGCAGGCTGCTGAAAAGGGGCCTCGCCCGGATCGTGCCGCCATGAGGGCCGGAGGCCCGACAGCAGGTAGCCTGGGGCGTCAGGGCCTGTTGAAAAACGCCGCCTTTGCTCTTGGCGGCTTTGCCCCGAACCTTTGCCCCGAAGGGGCTGCATAGAATAGCCCAGGGTCAGCTTTGCCCCGAGCTTGCCCCGAGCTTGTCGAGGGGCTAGTCGAGGGGCAAAGCGCCACCCTGGGTACAGAGCCCGCAAGAGACCAGGCCATAGCCTGGAAGGCTTATATAGAAGGAGTTTCTCAACAGGCCCGTAAGCCCCAGCTTCATGACGAGAAAACACACAATCCGAGCCCCGGAGGGGCGGCAGAAGCATTTGCAGAGCTGCGACGACTTCTGGGGGTTGACCGGGTCTGTCAGCAACCCGCTAGGCCCGAGCCGCAACCAGCGCACGCAATCGTCCCGCCCCGAGCTCCTTCAGACTCTCCACGACGAGATCGGCATGCCCGAACGACGCCCGGGGATGCGTCGAGGTGAGCGCCACCGCCGCCATCCCGGCCCGCCTGGCCGCCTCGACGCCCGCCACCGCGTCCTCGACCACCACGCACCGCTCCGGCCCGAGACCCAGCCGCTCCGCCACAAGCAGGAACACCTGCGGGTCGGGCTTGCCGCGCGTCACATCCTCGCCCGTCACCACCACGTCAAAATCACGCCGGACGCCCATCTCGTCGAGGCACAGCTCAATGTTCGCCGGCGGCCCGGAGCTTCCCACCGCCAACCGCGCGCCGTCCGCGCGCAGCGCCTCGATGAGCGCCACCGCCCCCGGCATGACCGGGACACGGCCGCGCACAATCTCGCGGTAGAGCTCCTCCTTCCGCTCCCCCAGGCGCTGCCACTCCGCCTCCGGCAACTCACGGCCAAAGAGCGCCGTGAGGATGTCCTTATTCGTTTGCCCGAACGTCTCCGCAAAAAACTCGTCCGACATCGGCACGTGCGCCTCCGCCGCAAGCTGTGTCCATGACTCGCGGTGCGCCGCGCCGCTGTCCACGAGCACCCCGTCGAGATCGAAGATCACCCCGTACTGTTGCACGTTCGCTCCCTCATGGCTTGCCTCAGGACGCCCCATCATAGCGGTGGTGTCCATAGTTTTGTGTAATTTCGCTTGGGGCTGGGTTGTGGTTGGGTGTGTTCATGGTGTTCAAGCCGCCTGGGCCGCGTGGGTTTGGGTGTCAGGTTTGAGTCGGTGTTGTCGG
>Ga0180432_10002407_pt1 | contig 28058 bp, 23 predicted proteins | sample SS_ome_10_FD_132414 | JGI IMG/M metagenome (GOLD analysis project Ga0180432, IMG submission 132414) | Hypersaline lake sediment archaeal communities from the Salton Sea, California, USA - SS_1_MS_2 metaG | ecosystem: Environmental > Aquatic > Non-marine Saline and Alkaline > Hypersaline >... | reverse complement strand
TTGGCAAGGCTTATTTCAAGTATGGAAGAAAGCTCACCGGGAATCCTGTCGAGCCGCGCAGCCTCTACCTTAAACAATTAGAAGAGCGATTGGGCAAAGAAGCTGTAGAAAACGTCACGACCGAAGCCCAGCGCAAAGCCGTGACGGATCCGACCAGCGAACTAGCCCGAGATAGAATCGTCTGGGAGCCAATCCGGTACGGAATCGGCGAACAGCCCCGTGAAGGCAACAAAGACAAAGAAGGAACAAAGGAAGGCGAACTACAATGACAATTCGCGTCTACCGTTCGTGGCAGCATGTTGTGCTGTTCGTGGCCAACGGGTAGTTCGTTGGGAAGTAAGCCAGCGGCGTGCCAAGAATCGAGTAACCTGATACAATGAGCCGCAGCGCGGTGGCCCTTCAATGAATAATCGGCTGGTTGTCGGAGTCCCGAAATCATGGCAGGCGGTAGAAGGGTTCGGCCCGAACGACTGAACGAACTGCTGGGGGCGCAGGAATACTGGCTTGCACGCCATCTAAAGAGAAACAACCTGAGTCTGTTTTCGCGTCCATCGCCCGTCAAAGGGTGCTTTGAGCAGATCGAGATTGCGGGAGATCACGGCGAGGATGATAGCGGATGCGTCTTTGCTCGTGTAAGCATCGTCCCTGGTGCGACACAATATCGCGGTATGTTTGAAGACGAGTTCGTTTTTGAAATGTCGTTGCGTAGAGAATCGCGCATCAGCGAATGGGAACAGCGACTTGTGGAGGAAGCCATCCCGAAGAGTCGGGAACTGGCACGCCAAGCGGGGCCAGAGCTTCTCAGAAAGACAGCACGGGCACAGAAAGCGGCGAGTTTCTATCTTGCGTGCTTGCCCGAACACATCGACAACCTTGAAGCCTACTGGACGGCCCAGAGAAGCGACGCGACGGACGAGCAGCGTGCCCAGGCGAAGTACAGTTTGCGCACCTCCGTGCTGAGTCTTGATGCCAAGGACGACGATGATGGCGATCGGATCTTCTGGACATACCAGATCGCAGCATATGCTATCGTCCTCAACAGCGAAAAGGCCCTTCGAGCAGGTTTCTTTGCAGCAGGAACCGATCCCCATGAAGAAGACGATCTGGCGTGGTGCTTCCAGATCATGGCCAGTCGCATCTACGGCGAAGAAGGTTGGCAGTTTATGGTGGGCTACAATTCGTTGGATCGAGTATGATGGCTGTTGTGCTGTTCGTGGCCAACGCGGAAGCGGGATTGGCAGGATGTTGTGCTGTTCGTGGCCAACGGGTAGGATACGGCCATGACACTTCGATTGGTGGCACTGCTTACGAGCGTGGTTCTGGTGCAGGGGGTGTATGCCGAGGTTCCAGGTAAACAAACCTTTCAGCTTTGGACCGGACCGGAGATTCCATCCGATGTTCAGAAGATACCGTTTGTCGAAGGGATTGAGCATCGAACAATTCATGACGCGCGGCAATCGAACTACAAGTTCCTGCACGGGGCGGCAATCATCCGATACAAGGGCACCTTCTTCGCGCATTGGGCCAACAGCCCAAGGGACGAGAATTTCCCCAGGGAAACACTGCAAGGCCGCCGTGCAAAAGACGCGTTGAGGAACTGGACGGCTGTGGAGGTAATCGGGACCGGGTTTGATGGCCCGGAACGTCACAGCCACGGCGTGTTCCTCGAGCATGAGGGGCAGCTGTGGACGTTTGCCGCAAGGTTCGGTCGCGGCACAGAGGGCCGGAGGTTTCCGGGCCTTAAGGCGGAAGCGTTTGTGCTCAATGAAGAAGCGGACCGGTGGGAGTCCCGTGGGATTGTCATGCACAACTGCTGGCCCTGCGACGAGCCCGTGCGGATGGAAAGCGGTGACTACATCACCGGCGGGCAGGACAAGGATGGTTTGCCCGTCGTGGCAATCAGTCACGGTGATGATCTGACTCGATGGAAATCTGTTCTCATTCCGTATCCTGCGGAACTGAAACCGTCCTTTGCCGAAACAACGGTTTGGGCTGAAGGTAAACGCGTGGTTGCCGTGATTCGCGGCGGTCGCGATGTCGCATGGGTGGCAACCAGCGACGATTCCGGGAAGACATGGAACGAGGCGCTGCCAAGCAACTTTCCCATGCCCCGGGCCAAGGCATACCTCGGCAAGCTCAAGACAGGGCAGTTATACCTCCTTTCGAACCTCCGGAATCGCGACACGTTGGTGATTTCAGTTAGCCGCCCCGGAGAAATGACGCTGTCGTCGTTGTGGCGCATTCGCCACGGCAAATCTGTTCCGCCGCGATTCCAGGGCCGGGCCAAAAGCAAGCAATGGTCGTATCCCTACGGCTACGAATGCGGCGGCAAGCTCTACATCGTCTATTCGATTGGAAAAGAGGATTGCGGCCTTTCTGTCCTGCCGGTTAAATCGCTCACGCCCACGGCTAACCGGCGGAAGTCGGGGGCGAAGTAGGCCAAGCCGAAGCGGGCCAGGCAGCTGGCGTGCCAAGAAGTCGGCAGGATGTTGTGCTGTTCGTGGCCAACGGGTTGGATGTGGGCAGGATGTTGTGCTGTTCGTGGCCAACCGGTAGGGAAGTGGGCGAAGCGTGTTCGGATGCAAAGTGGGCCAAGAATCGGGCAGGATGTTGTGCTGGAAGCGACGTGGGCCAGCAGCGGGCAGGATGTTGTGCTGTTCGTGGCCAACGGGTTGGATGTGAGGTGGGCCAACGCGGAAGCAGGATTGGCAGGATGTTGTTCTGTTCGTGGCCAACGGGTAGGCTTGGGGGCCAGGGCGCCGGGGGCCAACGCGGCAGAACCGAGCATGCTGTTGTGCTGTTCGTGGCCAACCGGTTGCTTGGGGGCGAAGCATGTTGCCAGCAATCGTTTGCGTCGTGTCATCATTTCTCGAAAGCCATGACCTCAACCAGATGTCTACCGGGGTTGGCGGAGTTGTGGGTCTGCGTTACGCGGATGTAGCGAGCCTTCTTGGGTTCAAACGTGCAGGTGTAGCCTTTGGATGTGGACGGTTTCTTGTTCTCGCGCAGATCAGCTGCCATCTCCCACTTCTCGGCGTCCAGGGATGTCTCGACCGTGAAGCCATAGTGGCGCCCGTCGCCGTAATAGCCGACCACGATCACACGACCCACAGACGTGGGTTTCTCCAAGTCAACCTGCCACCACGCCGGACCGGTATGCTGCTGAACGTCCGTAGCCCAGCACCGGTCGGCAACATTGCTGCGCCCGTCATTGGCCAGCTTGGCCGGGAACGAGGGCAACGCGTGCGAACATCTAGACGGCTTACCCGTGGTCAGGCTGATGGCATTCGGCTTGCCGGTTGGGGGTCTCGTTGCCACTGGGCCACTCCGCTTCATAGTTTTGCCGTACTTCTCCCACAATTCCTTGGCCACGAGCACACTGTTTCCCTGCGGCTCTGTAGGATACGTGTTGGTTTGCTGACTCCACGTGTTGGGGTCAAGCTTCTTCTGCTCAACGGGAAGGTAGAAGCCGGTCAACATGCCGGACCATTCCTTCCAGGCGTAGTTGTCCAGCCTGCGCGTGGCACCCCACTTCGTAATAATGCGCCGCGCATTCCATTCCATCTTCGCGCGCTCCTCATCGGTGTCTCCCCATCGCCTGGCATCTGCCAGCCATCGTCCCAGGAGGAACTCCTTACGGGTAGCAAGGAGCCGGTCCATATCGCGCGTAAGCTGCTCGCGAGCGGCACCTTTGGCGCGCGACCGAGAACCTCCCGGCATTCCACTTCCTCTTTGATCCGAAAGAACCTGCCTCGCCACATGTACCAGGTCGAAGCGGTAGGGATCCACGTCATTCAATTCATCCGCTGCATCAAGCAGTGCACGCCACGCTTCCGAGAGGCTTCCTCCACGTCCCCCACGGTAGACACTCTTGTACAGATGCTGCCACGCGTCCTGTGCGCGGGCATTCTGCGAGCCGTACCGGCGTCGGGCAAAGCCCGCGACCCACTCGCTGCAATCGACAGCTTCGCTTCGCCAAGCGGTCTCGAACATCATCTCGAAGATGACCGGGTTATTGCAGAGGCTCTCATTCACGAAGCCGAGTCCCGCCAGCCGGCCCGACTTCGGGTTGTTCCGGACCGCATGGGGTTCGGTATTGGTGAGGTTCAGCGCCCCGCCGATGAAGGTTCTGTCGCCGAAGTTCTGGATGTTGCACCAGAGCCATGGCTTGCCGCAGAAGGCCTGGGTCCCTTTCCAGAGCGGCCTCCATTCGCATTGGAGATCAAGGACAAGCATCTTGTCATGCGGGATTGCGTCAAGGAATGCTGCGATTCTCTCCTGGTTCCAGAAGCGACTGTTATGCTTGAAAGGCCATGACTGGAGTACCCACTTCGCGGACGAGTCCGTCTCGGCCATGCCTCTGTAGATGGCCCGGCTGAGTTTGCCGAGATAGTCAGGCTCACCGCTGGGCGGGGTCATTTCGATGAATGTATCCGCGGCATAGAGGTGGTCGGTTCCGAACTGTCTACTCTGTTCTTCCATGAAGACCTTCGCGATCTTTGGGAAGAGGGGATCCAATGGATCAAGAAGGTGAGTATCCCACTCGACCCATTTGATCTTCTGTGCGCTGGCCTGGGGGTGCCTTTTGAGGATGGCCTCTGGCACGTGCCCCGTGAAGCCCTGGAGTATGGGCCGCATGCCCAGCTCTCGCTCTCGCGCAAGTATCTGCTTCGCGAGCGCCTCGTGCCGGTCCACCCACCTCTTCGGCAGCGGCCCTCCCCAGCCGTCCAAGCACCCCATCCATTGGAACGGCAGATATGGCGGCCCGGCGAGGAACTCGCGTATCTCCTTGTCGCTCATGTTCAAGCGCCGGCAGACGTTCCGCCACGTCGCCTCCTGCCCCGTCACGGCCAGCGGCGCGTTGACGCCGTTCAGCGCCATCCAGTCGATGAGCTCTTCCCACTGCGACCAGTCCCAGAAGGGCATTGAGTACCCGAATGCACAGTAGTTGAGGAAATAGCGGTACTGCGCCCAGCTCGTCCTGCGCAGTTTGGGTCGGACCTCGGGCAGCGGGTCGGGAAGCTTGAGTTGGTTGCCGCGAAGCGACACGTGGCAGTGGCAGTAGTGCTTGAGGTACCAGTTTAGGCCCACAGCCATCGACACGGCAGTATTGCCGCGAATGATAGTCCTGCCGTCGCGCGTCTCAATCTCGAACACATCGCGTCCGTTTACAGGTCGTACGGATTCGAAGTCGAAATGCTCGGAATGCTTGGACAGGACCCGTTTGGCCAGCGCCGCCGCGGCTTTGGGCGCATTTTCATCGAACTTGCCTTGCCAGCTCTGCGGTTTGGCTTCCGTGGGAGGGTAATTCACACCGGCTGCTTCACCTGTATGCGGGAAGAAAGCCAGCAGAACAATGGGGACCAAAGTGAGTCGCATACTTGCCTCCTTATGGGACTATCCTACAAAAGTCAGCGGTTGAACATCCTAAGGATAGGAATTTTGATTTCTCAGGCACAGAGTTGATTGTACCAGGAGGAAATGGTGATTCACCGGCCCGATCGCTGGTTCGTTGATCAACAGCATGCTACTGGCAGCGATAGTGACCTTCCTGAAACGCCGCTCCAGAAAGAAGAGTGCGAAGCTGGCCGACCCAACCCACCCACCTGACCCGGATACCGTTTCGGCCTTGTAAACGTTTACACCCCTCGCGCTCTCAAAAACCAAGCGGTTAACACTTAGTCAAAACCCAACTCATTACTGCCAAGCATGTTACAACGATCGCTCGCGCTCTCAGTAACCGCGAGTTCGTGATCCGTATACTTCGGGCGCCCGAAGGAGACTCGAACCTCGGACAAGGCGGTTAACACCATTTTGGGCCTTTTGGGGCAAGATAATTTCTCTCTGTTGACCACCCTTCCCAGAGTCTCAGAGTCTCGGCCCCTGCCGCAGAGGTGTCCGCAAAATTGCGCAGGGCGAAATAGCCGCTGTTTAGCCAAAACTCAGAGCGCGGCGACGGGCGAAAAACCCGCTAAAACCCAAAGAAAAAGGCCGAATCGCTTCGGCCCAGGTGTTAACCGCTAAGTTTGTTTTGTTTTCGTCCAAACTCCCCGACGAGGACTCGAACCTCGGACAAGGCGGTTAACAGCCGCCTGCTCTACCAACTGAGCTATCGGGGATTGGGATGTACCGTGTACCGTGAAGCAATACCCTCTGGGAATAGTAGACAAATTACAAATTATTAGAATGTGAGCAACCCACAAATCTCAAATCTTGGGCGCGTAATGCCGAACGCTGATGATACTCCTTTCGACAGCCCTTCGCAAGCTTGAGACCCCCCGATCCTTGAAAGCGACCTCCCCCCTCAATCAGCCCCCTCTCCCGGCATTTTGGGGCATATCGTCCCCATGGCGGCACTTCGTTGCTTTGCCTTCCACGGCGCCGCTGCCATCCCGGCATTGTGGCTGTTCCTCAAAGCGTTGGAAAAAACGTGATCTCAGAACCCGAGCGTTATCCCTTCCGGATTCGCGGGCGGAATGCCGAGATCGTCGATGCTCTTTTGGGCCTTCTTGGCTTCGGGGGTGCCGGGGTACTTGTCAACAATTTCGCGGAGCGCGGCGAATTGCTTGGCCTTGTTCGAGGGGTCTTCCTCCACCGCGTCGCCGTACAGGATGGCAATGCGGTAGACCGCTTTGGGTGCCTCGGCCTTGTGGCCGGCCGCAATCGCGCGGAGTTGCTCGACCGCCTTGTCGGGCTCATTCATCGCCAGATGGCACTCGACGATGCGCCAGAGGTTCTCCGGCGGGTTGCCCAGCTCTTGAAAGGCCGTGATTGCCTCGGCATATCGCTTGGCAGCCACGAGCAGTTGGGCCTTCTTCTGCGCCATGGTCTTGGCGTACTTCTCGATTTTCGACAGATCGTCGGCCAGTGCAATCGCCTTGGACGACTCGCCGCCGTCGAGGTAGAACTCGAACAGCTCCATCTTGCCGGCGTCCACGTCCTTGAGTTTCGCGTAGATCGGCTCGGCCATTCCCGGGTCGAGCTTCAGGAACTTCCTGGCAAGTTCCAGCTTCTCCTTCTCCGACATTTTGTCCAGGTTTAGCTTCTCGGCCAGCGTCTTGGCCGTCGACGAGTCTTCCAGGGTCTCGCGCGACAGCGTAATCAGCTTCATGATGTCGTCGTTCGAGAGCTTGTCGAAGGGGATCTTCTCGCAGACCTTCTTGAAGGTGCTCTTGGCCAGGTAGCTTTCCTGCTGCTCGTTGACCAGGATGTCGATCAACTTCGCGATCCCCTCCAGGCCGGAAGTCTCGTAGTCGAGCATCGCGGCGTACTCTTTCGTCTTGGTCCAATTGCCCTTGTACGCCCTGACCCACGTGAGGATGCGCTGCGTGTCGGCTTTCTTTTTCTTGAACTGGGCATCGAGCCGTTCGGCCAGCTTGTCGCGGTCGCGGTCGGCGCCGTAGTGGAGCCGGGCCAGCGCGATCTGGAAATCGTCCGCCTCGGGGAACTTGCCCTCCATCAGCTTGATCCACTTCTCGTAGTACGTCTTGCGAAGCTCCCGCTCCGACCAGCCGAAATCCCCGTTGGCCATCACGCCTTCCATGACCCAGCCCCAGTATTCGGGCGTCTTCGCGGGGTCGGCGGGGGCGTTGGGGGTGATCGTCTTGTAGAACGCCAGCAGCTTGGCCTCGTCGGGCTCGACGCGCACGTGCTGGCGGATGGTCGACTTGGTCGTATCGTCGACGGGTTCCGGTTCGGTCTTGGCGGCGCCGGCGGCGCTGCTGGGAGCGCTGGGTTTCGTGGTCGTGCTCGCGACGCTGGTTGCGGGGATCAGTTTTTGGTACTTCGCGGCTTCCTCGGCCTTGTTGAGTTTTTTCAACGCGGAAACCAGCTTGCGCATGGCCGCGGGCGCGTCGGGCTGTTTGGCGTAGTCGGCGTTGTCGCCGATTTGCTTCCACGCCTTGACGGCTTCCTCGCCGGCCCCGGCCTTGGTGTGGCAGTCGCCCAAGCGGCACAGGGCCGGTACGGCGTACTTCACGGCCTTGGGATACTTCTTGGCCACGGCCGCGTAGGCCTCGATCGCCTCGGGCTGCTTGCCGCCGAGTTCGGCGCAGCGGCCTTTGCGGAACATGGCATACGCAGCGCCGTAGGAATCGGCGTGTTTCTTCAAGAAGGCGTCGTACTCGGCCATCGCGTCGGCGTATTCGCCCCGGTTGAATACCGCATCGGCCTTCGACAGGGCCCGATCCTCAAAGATGTCGAGCCGCCCGATCTCCTTCAGCGAAAGGGTGATCTCTTCCGTTTCTTCCGCACCCTGGGCAAACACAACGGTAGCCGGCGGGGCCACAACCAACAAACCACAAACAACCAACAGCCAAAACGTCTTCATCGGAGACACCTCCTGGTTTCTGGGATCTTAATCATCCAATCTCAACACACCACAATCCCGGCCGGGCACGGTGCCCGAAACCGGCACGCCCTATATCATCGCACGCCGCGCAGCAGATTGCAAGTTATTCGTTGGGGGAGAAGTCCCTTCGTCGGCGTGACGTAAGTCGTTGTTTCACAGCGACTTGCGGAAGAAGGGCAAGAGATCTGGGATAAGGGGCGGCCGGCTCGGGGGTCTCGATTCCGACCCCCGGTTCCGTTCAACGCGGCTTGCGAGGCACGCGAGGCCGACGCCTGCCGACCAGTTTTTCCGCATGCCACACCGGAAAATCCAGGAACCGCCCGCAGCGAGCGCAGTCGCGGCGTACAGTCCGCCCGTTGTGGATCGGAACGTCGCGATAGGCCCCCGAACCACAACGATGACAGGCGACCTCACCCGATTCCACGCGGTCGTGCGACGCCTGGTCCTCGGGCAGCGGCCGTGGTGCAGGATTCCCGAGCACGAATACCGGTGTCCCCGTGCCGGCGGTCAGGTGTGATGATACTGCTTCCATGTTTACACCCACGTTAGATTGCACACAATAGGGGATAGGACGCTCTTACAAAGGCAGTAGAGCGCAGTAGGATCTGCGTCTTTTCCCACTTCCTTATTACGTATCAGCAAAAGAAAAGGATCGCGTCGATTTGCGCTTGCCCGCGGCACGAAACACGCGATCGATTGGGGGGCACGTTCTATCCAAGAAGAGGTGGTGGCAAGGCCGCCCGCCCTACCGGGTGAGATTTCAACGACAAGCTATTTCAAGTGGGACTTCTCAGTGGCGATTCGTCGCGAATTGCCGAGACGATCTGCGAAATCGCATTTTCGAGACGGCGAAACGATCTCATCGGGCGATTCCGAACCAATTCCCAATCGACCATTTCGGTTAGAGGCGCCTGATCCTTGACGGGATTGTAGCCTGCCTCCATCACCTTGCCCAACCAGCCTTTGGCATCACGAGGTGACAACTCGATATCCTTATCCTTGTCGGGAGGTTCGGTTCCAGATTGGACTCCCGGTCTTCCATCTTTGAGAGTTTTGCCTGCGAGGGACTCGACGCCTGCGATCAACCACGATTCGTACTCTTGACAGGCAAACACAATCGCAACGGAGAATAGGTCGCCGCCTCTTGCCTTGGCTGATTCTTCAGCCAGCTTTCGAGCCACTTGCGCAGCGCAAAACGTCTCCCCTTGGATGTTTCGAATATCACCGTCCAAGACAAGTAATACGGCGCCAATGTCACCACGTTTTGCCGCGGCACCCAACCAACGCAGCCACTTCTCATAGTTGTTCTTTGCCAACTGGTTTACATTGCCCACGACGAACGGATTAGGGTCCAGAAACAAACATTCCCAAGCATCGAGGTCTGTGAGCAAACGTTTCACGAGAGCCGGAACCGCCAACTTGTCGCCGGCTCCTTCGACGAACAATACCAGGCGTTTCATGTGCCGGCCGGCTCCGTTTCCTCAATGCGAGCAGAATCAACGGTCAAGAGTTCTCCCGGTGCCAAGAGTTGCTCGTTGACGGCTTCCCGTTGCTCGGGCGCCATCCTTCCAATGCGCGTCCGCCAGCCATCAAGGTCGACAACGCGGATTTCGTCGGCCGAGAAATGATCGAGCAACCCCGGGCTATGCGTCGTCAAGATGATCTGCCCGCGACCTGCCCCCGGAGCAGCCTTGAACTCGCTGGCCAACAACTCGAGAGCACCGGGATAGATCCCGTTTTCCGGCTCCTCAAAGACGAGCGTTTGCTTGGGTGGACGTTGGTAGAGTGCCAATAGATGTGCGTAGAACCTTCGGAACCCGTCGGATTCCTGGGCAAGTGTGAGTTCGAGTGTCTTCTCACCGAACTTGTGTCCGACGACGACTTTACTGGGCTTTTGAATGGAATCCAGTTCGACGGCTGAGATTGACGGATTGAGACACTGAAGTGATGCGATAATGCTCTTTCGGACGTTCAAATCTTGCAGGTTACTGACGATTTCCTTTAGTGTCTCCAGGTAATCGCCGCCGTCATCCTGCAACCCGGAAATCTTCTTCGCTCTACTCTTACTCTTTTGCAGAACAGCCGCCGGGAACTGGTAAACCCCGATTCCGGAGGTCAACGCGGTGTACGCGATAACAACCTCTGAAATAGCAGGGATTCGCCCAATCGCCGGTGACCCTGCTTGCGGGACAGACACCAATTGCGGTTCAACTAGCCATTTTCCTTGCGATTGACGAAACAAGGTCTGTTGACCCAAACTCAGCGACTCCTCCACAATTGGCAATGTGGGCCCGCGTTCATGCAAAGTAATCTGATACGTAAACTGCGATTCGATCCCCTTCACGTCAAACTCTACTTCGAAGGCCGTTTGGCATTTCTCCTTGGTCGCAGGAACAATTTGTTGCCACTCGCCAAATGCTCCGGGGCCGGAATACAGGTAATCCCGCAGGCAGCGCAGTGCCGTGACGAAGTTGGTTTTGCCCGTGCCGCTGCGCCCGACGAGCACCGTGACGGGTCCGAGGTCGACGGACGTGTCTTCCAGGCTCTTGAAGTTGCGAACCGTGAACCGATGTAACATGGTAGTTCTCGGTGAATTGAGTAGAACGGGTCCAGATCACTACATTCATTCAGCCTACCATCTCTTGGCTACAAAGGGAAGCCCGACCGGCCAAACGCCGAGCCCGATACGGCCCCCGGCGGCCAAGGACCTTAGACAACCCTGAAAGTCGTGACGGGGCGTGTGGCCGGGGGCAACGGTTCCCTTGCTTGAGCCTGCCGCTTTAGCTACAATAGCAGTAACAGGTTGAAGCAATCGGCAAGTTCCCCCCAATTCCACTGGCAGACGACAAGGCCCCGTCATGGCATCGGTGATCATTGAAGAGCAAATCGAGATCCCGGCCGATATCCGGTCGCTGGGGGACTTCCGCCGCTGGGCACAGTCGGACGAGTTCCCCGAGCGAGGACGGATCGACTACATCGCTGGAAGAATCGAGGTAGATATGTCGCCAGAAGACTTCTTTTGCCACGGAACACTTAAGGGGGAATTGATCGGGAAACTGTACCAGAAGATCGTCCCGAACAACCTCGGCCACCTGGTTACGGATAGCACCCGGATTTCAACTCCAGTCGCTGACCTGTCCGTGGAACCCGACATTGTGTTCATCTCTCACGAAACTCTGGACACGGGTCGGGCAAGGTTGGTTCCGCGACCGGCGCATCCCCCGGGACATTACGCCGAAGTCGAAGGGGCTCCCGATCTGGTTGTCGAAATCGTCAGCGACAGTTCGGTCACCAAGGACACCGTCCGGCTGCCGGAAGCGTACGCCGCGGCCGGCGTCCGCGAGTTCTGGCTGGCCGACGCCCGAAAGGAACCGCTTGTCTTCAAGATCCATCATTTAATCGGGCAAACCTACCAGGCGGTGGAACCCGATTCCGACGGCTTCATGCAATCGAACGTCTTCCACTGCCGTTTCCGCCTCGACGGGCAGCGCGACGACCGGGGGCACTGGAAGTTCGATCTCGTTGGTGCAAAGTAGCAGGCACACTCCGTGTGCCGTCCGCTGAATCCGGGAAGCCCCGTCCTGACCCCGCTTCTCCGCGACACTGGTCGCGGCTTTGCATTCCGGTTCCGGCACCGGTAGAATGACCGGTCGTTAGGCCCATGTCCTTTTGATGGGAGAAAGCTGCCATGAAAACTTTTCTTGCCGGTTGGCTTGTTGCGCTGGCTGCTGTTGGCAATGCTGTTGCCGCGGAGTTCGCGCCGCTGCCGAATCCGGATTTCACCCGGGGCGACGAAGCCCCGAACGGCTGGACGCTCTCGGGCGGACAGGGACGCTGGGTGGATAAGAACATCCTCGAAGTCGCCGGCACCGGCAAGGACTCGAATTTCTGGCGATGCGACTACCGGTTCACGCCCGGCGGGCTCTACCACTTCCAGATGCGTACACGGCGGCTCGGCGGGAGCGGGTGCGTGGTGGCCGGGCCGGCATTCGCCAATCGCGACCGAAAAATCACCGGCGACTGGAAGTACTACGACCACGTGTTTCGCGTGCCCGACGACGTGACCGACTCGTATATTCGGCTCGGCCAGTGGCAATCGACCGGCAAGGTGCAATTCGACTCGGCGCGGCTCGTGCCGGCCTTGCCCGTCTATAAGGAGATCGGTGAAGCGGTCCTCGGCAACGGCGAATCGATCCGCGACGGCCGTTACACGTTCTCGGCCACGTTCGACCAGAAGGGCAGCAACCACCATCGCCCGTTGATCCGTGCCACCGCAGAGTTCAACAGCAACCGTTGGGTCTTCCACGACGGCGACGAGGTGGTCTATCGATTCGAACTGCCGGGCCTGACGATGCGGACACCAAGAACAAAGGAGGGGGCACCTGCCCCCGGACTATCGAGGGGGAGTTATGGCAGGGTGAGCTTCAACGTCAGCTACCACGTCCGCGGCGAGTGCATCGCCGAGGTCAGCCCCGACGGAAAATCCTGGCGAAAGATCGCCATGCAAAACAAGGTCGGCACGGCCGAAGCCGCCTTGCCGCCCGATGCGGCATCGCGAAACGTCGTCTACCTTCGTCTGAAGACTTCCGGCAAGGCGTACTTTCAGGTCGATCGGATCGAGTTCTCGGCGCCGTTGGACGGCGCGCCGCCGGACGCGGTCGGCGAAACGCTCTACGCCGACATGGTTGGCTTCCTCGACCGTCTGGCCTTCGGACACGCGACGTTACGGAAGGAATCGCCGTCGGAGATCGAGCTTGACGTTCCGGTCCGCTACGACGGGAAGCCCTTGCCCGACGATGCGGCCCGGCGGCTCCGCGCGATGGAAATGGCCGAATCGCTGCGCTACGACGGCGTCGATGGTACGTGTGCCGCCGAGCTGGTGGCCGACTCGGACCGGCCGGACAGCGAGAGGGTGAATGTCTCGATGGAGCGTTCGGGGGATTTGAAAGTAACGATCCACGTGAGGACCAAGCGCGGGAAGCCGCTGGCGTGGTTGACGATCCCCGTAAGTGTGCCCGAATACTATCGCGCCGATTACGGCAAGCGGATTGCCGGCGTCAAGGGGCCGGTCGGCGTGTGGTGGTGCCGGGCGGCGTGGAAAGTGCCGCGACAACGGGCGCTGCCGTCGGCGGAGCAGGCGACGGCGGCCGCCGAGATGTCGGCCGCCCGCGATGACCGCGAGGCCGTACAAATTATCGTCCGCGCGGACGATAAACCCCTCAAAAGGCTCACCGCCAGGGCGAGCGACCTGCGGGCCGACGGTGGCGCGACGATCCCGGCCAAGAACATCAAGGTCCTCCGGGTCGCGTATCACCATGTGCATCATCCGACCGACAGGACGGGCATCCGCGACTTCTGGCCCGATGCCTTGCCGCCGCTTCGAGGGCCGATCGACGTGCCCGCCGGAGAAAACCAGCCGATTTGGGTGCTCGTCCACGTGCCGGAGAACGCGAAAGCGGGGGACTACACGGGCGAATTGTCGCTCGCGGCGGACGGATTCTCGGCCAAGGTTCCCATCAGGCTCCATGTCTGGAACTTCGCACTGCCGAAGCGGAACCACATCGAGACCGCGTTCGGGCTCTCGGCCGGGAATGTCTGGCGCTATCACCAATTGAAAACGGAAGAGGACAAGCGGCGGGTGTTCGATATGTATCTGAAGTGTTTCGCCGAACACCGGATCAGCCCATACGATCCGGCACCGCTCGATCCGATCCGCGTGAAGTTTCAGCCGGAGGCCAAGCCGCCACGGGCGGAAGTTGACTTCTCGGCGTTCGATCCGGTGTTTCGACGGGCGGTCGAAGAGTACCACTTCACGAACTTCCGCCTGCCGATCCAAGGCATGGGCGGCGGGTCGTTCCACAAGCGCTATCCGCCGAAGATCGGCAACTTCACCGAAGAGACGCCCGAGTACCACGCAATGTTCGCAAGTTACGTCAAACAGCTCGAAAGCCATTTTCGCGAAAAGGGCTGGCTTAAGATACCGTACATCTACTGGTTCGACGAGCCGGCGCCGAAGGACTATGCGTTCGTCCGCGGGGGTTTCGAACGGCTGAAGAAGTACGCCCCGGGCCTGACGACGATGCTAACCGAGCAGCCGGAAGAGGCCCTGGCCGGGCCGGTCGACATCTGGTGTCCCGTCAGCCCCAACTACAATCACGCGGCGGCCGAGAAGCGACGCAAACACGGCGAGCGGTTTTGGTGGTACGTCTGTTGCGGCCCGAAGGCCCCGTATTGCACGCTCTTTATCGACCACCCGGCCACCGAGCTCCGCGTGTGGCTGTGGCAGACGTGGCAGCGAGACATTTCGGGCATTCTCGTCTGGCGGGCGAACTACTGGACCTCGAGTGCGGCGTATCCCGACTCGCCGCAAAACCCGTACGAAGACCCGATGGGCTACGTCAGCGGTTATTCGACGCCCAAGGGCACGAAGCGTTATTGGGGGAACGGCGACGGGCGTTTCATCTACCCGCCCGAAGCGGCCGCCGCGCCCGGCATCTCCGGCCCCAAGCCGGTGATCGAATCGCCCGTCTCCAGCATCCGCTGGGAAATGCTCCGCGAGGGGATCGAGGACTGGGAGTATCTCTATCTGCTGCGTGAACTGCTCGAAAAACACCGCAAGAACCTTTCACCCGAGCAAATGAAACGATGCGAATCACTCTTGAAGGTCCCCGAGTCGATCACCAAGAGCATGACCGATTTCACCACCGACCCGGCCCCGATCTACGAGCGCCGCAAAGCGATTGCGGAAGCGATTGAGCAGTTATCGAAATAACGACACGGTCACAAACCCGTCGTCGGGCGTCGCACGCGACCATAAATCCGCGACCGTTGCTCGCGCCCCGCATAAAGCCGCGACCGTTGGTCGCGCCTGGCGGTGGGGACGACTCCGCCATCGGTTCCGTCAGCCGCGTATGTTACGGGGTGTGAGTTGAGGTGGATCAACCGTGAATCGATGAAGTCACGTTTTCCGCAGGGCTGGGCGCGACCACCGGTCGCGGCTTTATGTTCCATTGCTTGCGGCTTTGGGTACCACTTCGGGCGCGACCACCGGTCGCGGCTTTATGGCATGAAGTCCGTCGTGATGAACGGATACGGTCGCGGGCCTACCCCGCGGCGAACATTGTGTTGTTCGATGTAATCCAAAGCCTGCTGACATGAATCGATGTCGAAGAGAAACGTGCGCCACCGCCCTTTGCACCAGACCGGCCCGGCGTGCGGCGTCGTGCGATGGATCCTCTTTGTCGCTTGATCCTTGATCCACTTGACAGTATGGTCGATGTTACGCTCTGTGTATGTCAGGAGCATGTGCGAGTGCGTCTTCTCGATCGAAGCAGCGAGAATCGACCAACCGGATCTCGCCTCACAGTCCGCGATCGCTTCGATAACCGTGCGGTTCATGGCAGCCGTGAGCGTAACTGGAGGATGCTTCATTCGCTCTTGCGACATCCGGTGCCGCACCGGGTCGCCGGCGTGGAGCATGTGCGGCTCAATCAGACCAAGTTCGTCATCCCAAGCCGTTGACCAAGATCCACGCTGATCACCAGGCAACCATAAGCCGTAGCCGGCTATCACGATATGGTATCCGAGCGTCTTTGGCATGGCGAGATTGTACGTTTGGGAAAAACGGTCGGCAACCCCCGCATAAAGCCGCGACCGTTGGTCGCGCCCCGCATAAAGCCGCAACCGGCGGTCGCGCCCCGCATAAAGCCGCGACCGTTGGTCGCGCCCCGCATAAAGCCGCGACCGTTGGTCGCGCCCCGCATAAAGCCGCGACCGTTGGTCGCGCCCCGGCGTAGGGGGAAACGCTACCAATCGGTTCTTTCGCCCGTCCGTTGCGGCTGATGAGTTGGATCGATCCACTGCGAATCGATGAGGTTGCGTTTTCCCCGCTTCCGGGCGCGACCGCCGGTCGCGGCTTTATGTTTGTTGCTTACGGCTTTGACACCGCTTCCGGCGAGACCGGCGGTCGCGGCTTTACGACTCTTCCGCCCAGACTTCTGCAATCGCGACGATCCACTCGGCGGCCTGCTCCATTTCTTCGAGACACGCCCATTCGAGCGGGGAATGGGGGTTGTGCTGGCCGCTGCCGAGGTTGGGGGTTGGCAGGCCCATTTCGGTCAGGCGCGAGCCGTCGGTCCCGCCGCGGACGATCTTTCGATCGGCGGTGCGGCCGAGCCGTTTGAGGGCCTTCTCGGCGTACGCAACCGCTCGGGGCTCCTTGGCGAGCCCTTCGGCCAGGTTGCGGTACTGCGGCTTGACATTGACGTCGATCTTCGCGTTTGGGAACTCGGCCGTGGTGGCGCCGGCCGCTTCGCGGAGCAGCTCCGCTTGTTCGGCCAGCTTCGCCGTCGCAAAGTCCCGCAGGAGGATCCTAATCGTCACTTCCGCCACGCCGCCGCTCAACTCGTACGGGTGGACAAAGCCCTCGCGGTCCTCGGTAGTCTCGGGCGAGAGCCGGTCGCGCGGCAACTGCTCGACGAAATGGGCCGCCGCCCGGAACGCGTTGGTCATTCGGTCCTTGGCGATGGACGGATGGATGTTCACGCCCCGGATCGTCACAACCGCCAGATCGGCGGAAAACGTTTCGACATCGAGCCGGTCGACCCCGGAGCTGTCGAGCGTGTAACAGGCGACCGCGGCGATCTCGTCCAGATCGAGGTGATCGGTCCCCCGGCCGACTTCCTCGTCGCAGGTAAAACAGAGGCGGATCGGGCCGTGCTCGATCTTGGGGTGCTCGACCATCCACTCGACCGCTTCCATGATGTCGGCCACGCCCGACTTGTCGTCGGCCCCCAGCAACGTGGTTCCGTCGGTGGTCACCAGCGTGTACCCGTGGAGTTCGTCGAGTTCGGGGTTTTCAGCGACACGGATCACTTGGGAGGGATCGCCGGGCAAGGGGATGTCGCCACCGGGGTAGTTGCCGATAACCCGGGGGCGGATGCCCTCGCCCGGCATTTCGGGTGAAGTGTCAAGATGGGCACAAAAGGCAATCGTGGGAACCGCCTCGGACACCGTGGCGGATACCGTCGCCAGGACAATGCCGTGCCGGTTCTGGCCGGCATCGGCCAGGCCCATCGCCCGGAGTTCCGCGACCAGCATTCGCCCCAGCTCGAGCTGGCCCGGCGAGCTGGGGTAGTCGTCGGTTGCTTCCCGGGCGGTGGTCGGGACCTTGACATAGCGCAAAAAGCGTTCCAAAAGCCGTTGCTGGTCCATTATCGGTGCTCCAAGACAATCTGAACCAAACTCTCTGCCCCCATCTTCCCAAACGCCAGCCTGTTTTGGTACCCTGGTGGGCGACATTCGACGGCGAGCCGACCAACATCACGGAGGTTATCCCATGCCCACCCAATTCCGCTACCTGGTCTTCGATATCGAGAGCGTCGCCGATCCGTCGCTGGTGGCGAATATCCACTTTGCGGGCGAGCCGGTCGAGCCGGCCGAGGCGGTGCGGCTCTACCGGGCCGAGCTGATGGAGAAGTACGACAGCGACTTCATTCCCTACACGTTCCAGATCCCGATCTCCGTGGCCGTCGGGAAGGTAACGGGCGACTTCCGGCTCCACGACGTCGTGGTACTCGACGAGCCGGAGTTTCGGCCGCACGTGATCACCGAGAATTTCTGGCGGGGGTGGGAGAAATATCGCCGGCCCACGCTGGTGAGCTTCAACGGCCGCGGGTTCGACATCCCACTCTTGGAGTTGGCCGCGTTTCGCTACGGTATCCCGGTTCCCGGCTGGTTCCAGTCGGCCGGCAAATCATTCGACCAACCCCGATACCGCTTCAACACCCGCTCGCACATCGATCTTTGCGAACTGCTGACCAACCACGGGGCAACGCGATTTCACGGCGGGTTGAACCTCGCGGCCAACCTGCTGGGCAAGCCGGGAAAAATGGACGTCCAGGGCGACATGGTCCAGGACATGTACAATGACGGACGGCTGGGGGAAATCAACGACTACTGCCAGTGCGACGTGCTCGATACCTACTTCGTCTTTCTGCGATCGCAGGTCCTCATCGGCCAGTTGCCGCTGGAGCGGGAGCAGAAAATCATCGCCGATACGAAGAGATGGCTCGAACAAAGGGCCGACGAGGCGGCGGCGTTTCGGCTCTACCTGGAACACTGGGGCGATTGGGTAAATCCCTGGATGGAGGTAACCCAAGAGGCCATTTGACCGACCCCCCGATTAACAAAGAAACAAGAACGGACCCATCGCATCTTTCCAAAATCTTAGTGTCCTCTTGGAAATTTTAGGGTCTTTTTAAGAAGTTGTCTTTTTAGAAAAAGGGAGAATCCCATGGCGACATTTTTTCTCTTTGGCCGCTATTCGGCCGACGCGTTGTCGAAGGTTAGTGCGAAGCGCACACAAAAGGCGCATAAACTCATCGAGGACCTTGGCGGCAAGGTTGTAGGAATCTACGGCCTGCTGGGTGAGCACGATCTGGTAATCATTACCGAGTTGCCCAGTATGACCGAGGCGGTGAAGGTCTCGATCGCCTTGAGACGCGAAACCGACATTTCCTTCTCCACGGCGGCGGCCATACCCGTCGATCAATTCGATCAAATCGTCGGGGAAATGTGACCGGTAACCGGCAGCATTTTAAGATCATCGCATAAATTCCTTGCCAAACAGGCCGGTTTAAGGTAGGATTACAGTATCAGGACGTCGGGTGCGGTGCCTCACCGATGGCGTTTTGACAGGAACAGGAGGCGTCGGGTATAGTCTGCAAGGAAAGCCCGTTGTGTGCCGATACCTGACAGGCACAATGCGGGCTTTTTTGGTGCGCAACGGAGCCACTCCTTTGCGATTGATTGATGATGCTCCTCCGGTTGCACTCTTGACAGGCGGATGGTGGTGAACTAGATAACAAGTAACATTTCAGCCGAATGGTGAAACACTTTGTACGACGGCCTTCCAAGGCCGTCGAGGGGTTGCGATGTCGCAGCGACGGCCTTGGAAGGCCATCGTACTACAGACGGCTGAAGTATTACGATAACAATAATAGACGGCTTTGTTAGCTTGCTCCGCCACGTCACAGCGGGCCGGAGAACCGTATCAGGGGCAATATCATGTCTGTGTACGCCAAAGAGAATCTGAACCGGTTGATGGCCGTCGAGGGGCTCTCCATCCATGACGTGGCGGAAAGGACCGGTCTTGACGAACGGACTATCCGCGGAATCCTCAGCGGTTCCAACAAACCCCACGCCCGCTCACTCCACCGCCTGGCCAAAGGCCTCCGGGTCTCGGTCGACGAGTTCTTCATCGACCCCAGCCAGCTCCTCTACCGGCGATTCGACCAGAAAACCAATCCCGCGGTTGAAGACGCCCTGAAAAACCACCCGGAACTCTTTGCCGGCTGGCGGGAATCCGACTTCGACGAACTCCATAGCCGGGTGGGGGAAGGGGGAGCCTTGACCGAAGAAGGCGCGCTGGAATCCGTCCGCCAAATGAACCGCAATCGCGAACTCCACCAAAAACTCGACGTGCTGCTGGAGAGCACCGATGCGGAACTCATCGGCGGCATAATCGACCTGGCACATAAACAGGTCGTCAAAGACAAGTAGGGGCGAGGATTCTAAGCTAAGAACTCGTAAAAAAACTGTTTCCGGAATTCGACAGAATGCCGTGACGTGGGGCAACCGTGCGCGCCGCAGTCAAAGGAGGGGGCACCTGCCCCCGGCCCACCCGATTCCGGCGTTCACCCCAATGGGCCGGGGGCAGGTGCCCCCTCCTTTGATTCGATGTGTTCGCGGCTTCATGAAGACAATTCCGGAAGTTATTTCTTTACGAGTTCTAACACCGGGCCCGGGATTCGCACCGCCACAGCGACTCCAACACCATGGCCGCGATCCGCCCGGGGTCGAACTGCTCCGCCGCGATGCTCGCCGTCTCCTCTCGATCGAAGGCGTGGCATTGCCGTACTGCTTCGATACATGCGTGCCGTTGGAAATCATTCAGCATTACGCCGGTTCGCCCCGGCGTGATGAACGGGGCGCCGCGGGGTAATCCGACCGCAGGGCAACCGCTCAACAGCATCTCCGCCAGCGCCAACGGCCCGCGGTCGTCGTCGGAAAGATAAACGCAACATCGCGAGCGCCGCGCGGCTGCGAAAAGTTCCTCGCGCCGAAACCGGCCGTAGAACAATAGCTTCGTCCGCGGGAAACACTGCTGGAGATGCTCGATCAAGCAGGCGTCGTAGCCGCTCTTGGCGTAGATCAGAAGATCATACTCCGCCCGCAGCGGTCCACCCGGCTTCGGGTCGATCGGGTACGGCCAGACGACGATCGGCGCCCGGTTTTGCGGTCGGCGATGCCGCTCGATGAGTCCGCGGTACCAGGCCGATTCGGTGAACATAAGGCGGCAACCCGCGGCGCCGCACAACTCGCGTTCGGCCGCCAGCGAACAGGGCCGGCGGCTGTTCTCGAACAGGACATTCGGACCGAGGACAAACGACCGCCCCGCCGCCGCCAGCGCCGCGGCCGTATCGCGGTCCTTCCAGCACCAGATCCACGGCACCTCGCCGTCGCGGAGCCGGCCGCCGATCTTCAGCCACCGGCAATTCCTCGCGCGAAGCGCCCGTTGCAGCGCGTATTGCCCGTTCCACGGCCCAAAGCCGCGTGGATGGTTCACTTTGCGAAGGAGCCGGATAACCATGTCAAAACATCCGTGGTTGAACGCCCGGACGAATGACCGCATCGCCCAAGTCGATTTTCGGCGGATCGGCAACGGCCAATGGAGTTTTCTTCGCCCGCAACGCCCCGAGCCGCTCGTACCCGCGGCGGCCCATGCCGGAGATGTGCCATCCCGGGCCGCCCCAGGAATAGATGTAGAACGGGCGAAAACCGGACTTGCACGGATCGGCGTCTCTTACCCCGGCTTGTAGAAACCGCCCGGCCAGCGCCAGGTCTTCCCCGTTGTTTTCGGCCGGGTAGCCGCCGACCCGGTTAAACACATCGCGGCGATACGCCCAACCGCCGTGAAAGAGCCCGCCCGTTTCGTGTTGTGCAAGCGTGCCGTCCTTCTGCGGGTGCAAGACGAGTGACGGCCGCGACCACGGGGCGCTCTTCAGCGCCTCGGCGCTCGCCCGCAACGCCCAGGGCAAATAGAGATCGTCGTCGTCCCACACGGCGATCGCTTCGGTGTCGCCGGCAATCATGGCGGCCGCTGCGTTCCGCTTCTCGCCCAGCGTGGGAAAACGCCGCGCCGTCGAGACCAAACGCCAGCGGTCGCCTTGCCGGTCGTCATACTGCCCGGTGTCGTCGAGGACGACCAACTCCCGCAATTCGGCCGGGTAGTCCTGCCGCTCGAAGCAACGGATGAGATACCCGAGTTGCCTCGGACGCAGAAACGTGCAGCAGACGGCGGCGATTTTCATGGCTGGGGGTTAGGGGCTGGGGGTTAGGGATTAGGGTCTTACGTCGTAATTTCTGTGCGCCGTGCGCGTATGTGTTCTTGCGGGGATATTGCAAATTGAAAATTGCAGATTGCAAATTGAAAATTCAAGATCGGCGAAATCCTGGCTGAAAATCGGCTTCCAGCGGGGTCGATCCGCAGCCAAATGCGGCAAAACCACCGACCAGACGCAAGCTCGAACCAATTTGCAGTTTGCAATTTTCAATTTTCAATTTGCAATCTCTTTGGTTGCGGCCTCAGGCCGCCTTAGGGTCTTACGTCGTAACTTCTGTGCGCCGTGCGCGTATGTGTTCTTGCGGGGATATTGCAAATTGAAAATTGCAGATTGCAAATTGAACATTCAAGATCGGCGAAATCCTGGCTGGAAATCGGCTTCCAGTGGGATCGATCCGCAGCCAAATGCGGCAAAACCACCGACCAGACGCAAGCTCGAACCAATTTGCAGTTTGCAATTTTCAATTTTCAATTTGCAATCTCTTTGGTTGCAGCCTCAGGCCGCCCTTACGGCTTTTCGAGCACAAAGCCCCCGCACTGCGTGCGGGGGTTCTGCACGGATGTCCCGCGCACTCGTCCGGCAAGCAATTCGCGATCGTCTTCACGGCCACGTGTCCTCCCCGATGAAATCGACCGCCCGGCGCAACTCGTTTTCGAGCTTGTCACCCAGCGCGGAATTCCCGTTGCCGGTGTGTTGCACCAGGCTCGGCGTGTGGTACCAGACGGAGTGCCGGGTCCATTTGGCCCACTGTCCCACGCGGGCGTCGACGCGGCTCCGGGCTTCGACTTGGCCCAGGTCGCATAGGATCGCCTCGGCGGCCGCCCGGGGCATCGCCCAGCAAAGCGCCCCGACCAGGTACCAGCCGCGCCGCTGCCGGTGCCATCCTTGCCGGTCATGGCGATACGGCGCCGGGCAATAGGGCGAGCAGACGGCAACCGGACCGTCCGGCCACAGTGTCCGGTCGAGGTGCGCCCGCAATCCCCGGCAGCAAACGATGTCGTCCTGACAAACGAGCAGTGCGTCGGCCGCCGGCCGTTCGGCCAATAGCGTCCGGACCGCAAACAGCCAATTCGACCACGCGCCGTCGTGAAGCAGGTCGTCGACGACGCGGACCTCGTCGAACCCGGCACGGCGGAGCGACGCCAGCGTTCTTTCCAACGTTGGAATGGGTCTCGGGGCGGTAGTAACGGCAACGGCAAAGTCCATGATTGATTGCTCGGGGTTGTTGGTTTTGTTTTCGGGTGCCATGCCCACGCTTGCCGTGGGCATGTTGGGAAACCTCCGCAGACATGCCCACGACAAGCGTGGGCATGGCACCCGGCTGGACACACCTATGATCGGTTGTATCGATTCTTCAATTCGCAAAGCGCCGCGTCGAGCCGGCCCTCCGCACGGATCCATTTCCAGAAAGCCGGAAACGACTCGCCGGCCGACGCGATGTCGATCGTCACGTGCGGCTTCTCCCGCAGGAAATGGCGGATGTTCGCGTTGACCGTCGCGACCATCTCCCGCGCTTCCTGCGCCGCCTCCCCGTGTTGCCCTTGCTTGACCGCGAACATGAACCCATGGAGAATTTTCGCGGCTTCGTGCCCGCCGCGTTCTGCATAGCTCCGCGCCGCCGCCCCCTCGTCGCGCAGCAGGTGTACGTAGAAGGCATGGGGATATTTCTCGTGCAAGCGCCCGAGGAACCACGCGAGCCGGTTGTCGACCTCGATATGGTTTTCCGGATATTCGAGCGAATATCGATCGAACCGCCCGCTCTCGTGGGCGGACGAATAGTTTGCAATATGCCGGCACGCCCGGGCAAATGTCATCGAGCCGCAGCGGCCGGTGCAGAGAACGAAAACTCGCATGGTGATTTTTGTATTCTTGCGAATCCGCAAGCGGCTAATCTTTCATCTCATCAAACAAACGGCGCCAGGCGGCGAAGATCGTTTCCGGCTCGGCCAATTCGTGCTCGAGCGCCGCCCGGGCCGAACGGGTCATCTCCATGCGAAGCTCTTCGTCGTATGCGAGCCGCGCAGTGTAGTAAGCGATTTCATCGTCGGTAGTGCCAAGAAACCCGGTCCGGCCGTGGCGGATCATTTCGGGCCATCCGCCGCGGTCTTCGGCAACGATCGGCACACCGGCAGCCATGGCTTCCAGGGCGACCCGCGGCCAGTTCTCGACCGCCCGGCCGTTGACCGGCACCATCGCGTGCAGCGTGGCCAGGAAGTGCTGCGGCGTTTCGCCGCCCGGCGGCAGACACTCGGCCCAATGCGGCGTCGGCCCGAGCCGGGCACTCACCCCGGCGCCCCAACCCATCACCCTGGCACGGACCGGATGCGGCACGCGATCATAGATTTTCCAGGTCCGCGGTGAGAACTTATCGCCGTCCGCCCGGGAAATCCGCCCGATCGTAAGGATCTCGCCCTGTTGGTGCTCCAGCGGCCGGAAGGGAAACTCCCCGCAGTCGAATGCCCCGCGGATCACGCAGCCTTGCCGGTCGTCGTATCCGTGCCGGCGGAGTTGCGGGGTGAGCTGGTCGCGCTGGTAGCGGCTCTGAAACACGTGCCGGTCGAACGCGCCGAACCGGCGATAGTGCAACCGCTCCGCGGGAAAGAGCCAGTTCATGCACCCGACCCAGACGATCCGGCAACCCAACGCCCGAAAATGCTCCGCCGCTTGAAGGAACTTCGTGTTGCACATCGACACAACGATGCTACCGGGCAGCCCCGGCACGTTCTGCAAATCGTCCGGGTTGCTCTGGAGCGTGCGGCAACCGATCTCCTCCAAGCGGCTTTGCCAGGCGGGATCGGCTTTCCACGTAGGGATAAGCGTAACCGGCAGGCCGAATCGGCGCCACAGCTTGACCGTGTGCCAGAGTTCGGTATTTGCCCCGCCGATCCCGCTCGGGTAACCGCAGACGAAGACGGGGGCCGGGGGTGTCACTTTGTGTGTATCCATCGCCATTTCAAACAGTTCTGCAACGCTCTGTACTCAGTACTCAGTACTCAGCACCGAGTGCGAAGCCGCAAGCGGCCACTTCGTGAACTCTAAACTCACAACTCACAACTCTCCACTCTCCACTCTCAACTCTCCGCGAACTGGAACAACGCCGAGAAATCCGACTCGCGGTACGGACGGTTCCCGGCCGGGTCGGCCAGCTCGTCCCAGCCGGGGTCGTTCGCCGGGAGCGGCCGGTACGCGTGGTTGTAACCGACAATCTCGCCGTCGCCCGTCTTGATCGCCTTCTCGCGAAAGACGTATTCGATCCGGCTGGCCAGCTCGGCCTGGGCCAACTCGCCGATCCGCAGAAACTCGGGCTCGGTGGTGCAGCCGTCGAACAACACGGTGCCGGCGGCCGCACCCAGAAACTCCGCGCCGTTGACCGTGCCGACGCACTGCCGGATCGCGTCCCACGGCGGGCGGACGACCCGGTGCCACGTCAGGTGGTGCTCGACGATCGGCACGCGGACCTGCGGGATCGCCTCTTCCGGGATCCCGATCGTCGGCTCGTCCTGCCACACGAGACTGTCGTCGGCCATCGGGACGATCTCGAAATCGCGGTCCTGGTAATAGGTCAGGAACGTCCCTTCAATCACCTCCGGCGCGTCGACCCGCTCGGACGCGACCAGCAATTCGTAGTACACGGTGATCTTGGCGAACCCGTTGTAGCGGTTGAGCCCTTCGATCAGCGATTCGAGCTGCTGCGGCACCAGGTCGTCGGTCAGCGGCTCGCACCGCGTCCGCATGGCGACCACGTCGGGCTTGCCGGGGTACGCCGCCCGGCTGCTGCCGCCGAACTCGTAGCCGTCGCCGAGCAACTGCTCGATCACCGCCTCGCGGTCGTCCCAGGCACAAAGCAGCGTGCGGACGGCTTTCATGCCGTCGGGCCCGCACGTCTCAACCGGCGATCCGGCGAATTCTCGGAAGGATACGGTCATGATTGTGTCTCTCGTCGGAGTTCGTTTTCGTGGTGTTTTCGTGCCATAAAGCCGCGACCGTTGGTCGCGCCGAGCGACGCTGGGAACCGGCTCTTGGCAACGCAGGGCGCGACCAACGGTCGCGGCTTTATACATCTCTGCTTTCTGCTTTCTGCTTTCTAGCTAACTTCCCGATCCCGATCCGGACCCGGCGGCGGTGATCGTGCCGAGGACGGCGATCGAGTAGGTCACGTCGCCGCCGTCGGCCGCCAGCTTGAGGTTCTTGTTCGAATCGTCGACGGGCCAGCCGGCCGCGCGGTTGGCCAGCAGTGCCGGGCTGTCGGGCGGGACGACCACCCGCTCGCCGTCGCCGCCGAACGGCTGCGACCACTCGTCGGACGCCGCGTCGCCGACCAGCAGGTCGCCCTCACTGGCGTCGTGGCTGACAATCAGCAGGGCCTTGACTGCCAGAAACGTCACCGTGTGTACGTCGCCGAGGATCGTTCGCGTCAGGTCGGTCAGATCGAGCGTGGTCGACTGGCCGTTAAGAAGCGTTTGATTCTCCTCGTGCCAGACGGCTTCGGCCTGGTCGTCGCCATTGCCCTCGAGCAGCGTGGCGGCGTAGTCGAGCCGGCCGTTGTCCACCGCCCCGTCATTCCAGTTCCAGCCGAGCGATGCCCGGAGTTCGCCTTTGAAGCTCATGTCAGACTCCTGCTGTCAGTTGGACCATGCACGCGAAATCGACGACGAACTGCCAGGAGCCGTCGTCGGCCTGCTGCTGGGTGTCGTTGGTTCGTTGCATCTGGACGACTTTGTCGCTGCCGGCCAGATCGAACTGCGTGTTGTCGAACGCCGTCTTGATTTCATGGATGATCGCGGCGCCGCCGTCCATCTCGTCGTGAAAGACCTGGATCCTCAGCTCGATGGTGTCGATCGCCGAGCCGTCGCCAAAGCGTTCGAGCGGCCGGTCGCTCCGCTTGGCGATCACACCGAACGGCTTTGCCGGATTGACGTTCATGCCGGTGAAGACCCGCGCTGCCGGGAGCAGCCCCTCGAGCGCCTCGGCGGCGGCCCAGCGCTGGTGGATGACTTGGGCAAGGTTCATGACGTGATCTCCGCATCAATGGTCTGCAACTGGCCGATCCGTTCGGCCCCGAGGGTCCCGCGAACGCGGTAGACGGTTCCGTCCGGGCCGCGGACGGCGTGGGTGTGGTCCAGCTCGAGGTCCTCTTCAACGAAGATCTGCACGCGCTGCGTGGTCTTTTTCACATCGTTTTCGACGACGATTTTCGTTTCGGCCTTCTGGATGCGAGCGCGGATACCCGTTCGCCACGTCCGCCAGGTCGGTTCGGCCGCGCCGGCGTCACCCTTCGCATACGTTGCTTGAAGGATGCTGATGGTGTCGTCGAGCCCGTGGGTGATCGCCAGATTGCGGCTCTTGCACTGCCAACGCGACTGCAACGTGGCTGCCTTGACTTCGAGGACGGTCCATCGCCGGCCATCGCCGTCGAGGATCACGTCGCCCGGCCGCGGGGCGTCGCTGAGTTCTTCGGTCGGCAGGTGCCAGTCGCAGTCGCCGGCCGTGTAGCGTCCGTCGCTGGGTGGTCTCTTCCGCGTGTTGTAGCGGTTGCGGATGCCGGCCTCGTCGGTGTCGGCTGCACGTCTGAGGGCATGGGCGATCACCGTGCCGGAGCCCGGCGTCGAGCCGCGGCGCAGAAGCGTCACCGATTCGGCGCCGTCGGCGACCTTGGCGAAATCATCGGCAGGATCGAAGTTCACGGTCATGACGAAATCCCCCGGCTTTGTATCTCGAACGGCTCTTCACCGTCCAGTTTCTCGTTGCACCAGTTGACGGTTGCCAGTAGTTGGCGCAAGTAGTCGGCCCACGCGACCTTCTGCCCGTCGATCGAGTAGGTCGGTTTCGGCTCGGCGGTCATTTCCGCGATCCGGGCCAGGGTCTGGGTCTTGATCGTGGCGATTTGTTCGGCGTCGCTCGGCATGTTTTCATCTCCCAAAGATGAGGGCAAAGGAGGGGGCACCTGCCCCCGGACTTGGCTCGTTTGGTCGTCGGCCGGGGGCGGGTGCCCCCTCCTTTGTTCTTGGTTTGCAACCTGAACCTAACGTCCGGGGCGCTGGCCGGGGGCTCGGCATGTTTTCATCTCCTGGGGTACGGCGCCCGGTTGATTGTTGCAAAGCCGCGACCAGTGAGGCTGTGACTCTTTTGGAGCCTGGTATCGATGCTCTGTAGGGAACGCCCTCTGTGGCGTTCCGAAACTTTTGGAGCCTGGTATCGATGCTCTGTAGGGAACGCCCTCTGTGGCGTTCCGAAACCCGGGAAACGCGCTCCTTCCTGCTTCTCGGAACGCCACAGAGGGCGTTCCCTACAGCCAAATCGCA
>Ga0180432_10002406_pt1 | contig 28073 bp, 16 predicted proteins | sample SS_ome_10_FD_132414 | JGI IMG/M metagenome (GOLD analysis project Ga0180432, IMG submission 132414) | Hypersaline lake sediment archaeal communities from the Salton Sea, California, USA - SS_1_MS_2 metaG | ecosystem: Environmental > Aquatic > Non-marine Saline and Alkaline > Hypersaline >... | reverse complement strand
GTCCATCATGGTGGAGCCGCCGTAGCCCGGACAGTCCTCGGAGGGCCGCCAAAACTTGGCCTGGCTGCGGAAGTAGGTGTTGACCCAGGAGTAGATTCCTGCGGCGTCCACACCATAGTATGTCATCCAGTAACGGGCCATGTCTGAGGCGGTGCGCGCATTGGTATTGTTGCCTGGCGGGGTCGGGCTATCTTTCGCTTGTGCGCCGGCAAACGCACAGCGGTGGGTGAGTTCCCAGAACCCAGCCGTAATCTGCTGGCGGTCACGCTCGGTCAACTGCGGGGCCTCCTCCATTGCATCCCAGGCAGGCAGGGCTCCCACGAGCGCCATGATGTCGCGGATCTGCCCGAGACTGCGACCAGCCTCGAGGACATGGGGGAGAATACCGCAGAAGACTTCTATCTCCTCCGGGTTGCCGGTGCGGAAGTAGTTCATGGCTGCGGCAGTCAACAGGGAGGAGGCTGTCCGGAATTTCTTATCCTTTGCGGCCTCGATGCGGGCGGGGATCTTGTCAGCGGCCGGCTTATATGCCAACTGGCCGTTGGGGAGAACTACCCGTAGCGTATGGCCGATGGCGATAGTGTCCTGGGCGGGCAGCATGGAAATGAAGTCATCCAGGGCCGCGCCTGTGGCAGCGACGTCGGCGCCGCTGAGGCAGACACAGCTCTTACCATTGGCCAGTGGGTCGTGGACGGTGCGGATTACATACCCGCCCGCGCCGGGCCATTGGCTGTCAAGAGCCACGTAATAACCGTCATAGAGGCGACCGATGAGTGGATTGGTGGCAAAGTATCCCAGCAGAATGTAGTTGGTCTGCCCCAGGTCGCCGGGGCTCATCAGCGACGCATCCCGAACTGGGACTACGGCACCAGAAGCCGTCTCTATCGCTGAGGCGAGCTTCTCGCCAAGATGCCGGTAGTCGTCCCCTGGCGGCACGGCTATGACGCACACTGGGTTCCCGTCACGGGCAATGGGAACTTCAGTGTGGAAGGTCTTGAGGGTTGGCACAGGTGGAATATCGGCTGGAGAAGCCGGCAGCAATCCTGTTACTGCTACGAACAGCACGGCGCAGGCAACAATACCAAATCTGGTCATGATGTGACTCCTTCTCGAATAGTCACGGCAGAACGCTCAAACAACTGGGTTGCCATGGTCGCAGGGCACAATTGACGCCAGGCACAGGGCGGATACAATCCAAGACCTCGTGTACAATCACCTCTCCATGGGCCGCAGTCCTCCTGGCCGGATTATCCAAGTCTACCCGGGCACAGACAGGATGACGATGAAGGCACAGCGGCTTGCGGAAAGGCAATCGGCAGGCGCTCAGTACGCGCCGATGTTCTTGCCGTCGGCACCGGCACCTATGCATGGACTCTGTGGTTGGAGATGAAAGTCTCCCTCCTCCGGGTTGACAAACAAGGGATCCCCATGAATGTCTGTAGTTGAGGAGGCGTTGTTGTAATCAGCAGTGGCGCTGTTGTAGATACAATTGTGCTCCGAGATGAACTGGTGGTGGTCGGGCACGAAACGCGAGGCTTCCTGCTCGTTGTCAGTGACCACGCAGTTGTTCAGGCCGAAGCCTGATATTGGAGTGGCGCGGGATTCCGTGGTCCTCGGGGGAATCGGAAGTGTGTCGGCTATGATGTTGTTGCGCACTACTGTAGTATACTTCTCGCCTTCGGGCGGTTGGCCGGGTCGCCGATTCTCGGCCATCGGCCCATAGACGAACCAGTGTAGTATCCCGTCACCATGATTGCCGTAGAGGACATTGTTTTCGACAATGGTGTTGTGTGGCCCGTAGACCCTGATGCCGGCGATTGCGCAGTCCGAGATGCGGTTGTGATGGATGTGGACGCCCGTCTGGGTTCCGAATGGGGCCTGGCCATACACCACTATCCCACCTAGAGCCATGCGGGATATTTCGTTTCCGTAGATCTGGACGTCGTCCACCGTTGCTCCGCCCATTTGGAACTGCACTCCGGCGTTTCCGCTGAAGCCCCGGTTGGGGTCGCCTCGAAGCACGTTGTCGTAGATGGCGAATTCACTGCAACTACTTAGCCTTACCGTCGAGTTGGTTCGGCAATTGTATACGTAGTTATTGTAAACCTCGAAATCTTGCACACTGATTATATATATGCCGTCATGTCCGACGCCCTCGATCCAGTTGTTGAATACGCGCGAATTCACGCGGTTGCCCCTGAGCTCATGCAACTGATTGTAGGCGGCGAGGTCCTCATCGCTGATCTGCACCCAACTGCCGTCGGCCTGGTCGGGGCTGGTGCCGACGAATTTGGAGCTCCGGTGATGGAGCTTTATTCCATCCCCAGATGCGCTGTGAATGTACATATCGTTTATAGTAACATCATAAGCATTCATCAGGGTGAGCGAATAGTAGTGACGGTCACTACTGAATGATGCTCTATTGCCGAGGATTTCGAAGCCTCGTATGGTGATATTGTGTACCCCGTGACCGTCACACTCGATCATTGCTTTGAATGGCTGCCATTGCGCTTCTTGATGCGGGACGACAGTGAGCACAGCGTCTGCGTCGCCTTGTAGGATGCTGTTGCTGGGAATGCGGACAGTGTCGTTAACGGTATAAATCTGCGGCCCTTTTAGGTGGACCGTTGTGAGCAGCTCGTTGGCCGTCACATGCTGGAGTGCCTGATTGATCTCGACATGGTCATCTGTACCGTCACAGTTGAAATCGCCAGTGCCGTCTCCAGCGACATAGACGATTCGTCCTTCGGCTTTTGCCGCACTGTAGCCGCTCCACTGCTCGAGCCGCTGCTGATCATCCAGGACGCGCTTGGATTCGGCAGGCTCAGTTACGTCCGCCAAGAGTGAACCGGCAATCAATAACACCACTGCCGCCGACAAAAACATGAGTCCTCCAGCCCGCGCAATACTCTCCGGGTTCATATCTCGAGTTCCTTTCGGTGAGACAGGTTCTGTCAATCCGGGATTGTCCAGATTGGGTCGTGTGGCGTTGCTTCAAGGCCCGAACCACTTCTAATCTATCCTGCAATTTCGCCATTTGGGCCACATGTTCCTTCTTTAGTGCGTGCGAAGCCTTGATAGAATCGGCTTTGCCGGCACTCGTGGAGTTCCGGCGTTCTAAAGCAACTCGCAAGCCGCCAGCCGGCGCGAACGTCCTGCGGCGTCGGTAGAAACCACGGGGATTTGCTCGAGACGCTGTTTGGGGTGCAGGTAGTGCCGGTGGGTTGGCGAAAACACTACCGCGAAGAGCGTACAGACAGTTCTCCGGGCCATCAGCCCCAATTTGCGGTAATACACCTCCGTTAACCACGGGCAGCAAGCGTTGAGTATCACCGCGGAGGCAAATACGTTGCGCCGGGCGAACTGGCGAAGTCGTCGCATTGTGATAAGCGAGGGGATTGGGCCAGGTGAAAGTCAGGCAGCGATGCTATGGATAGAGTGAGATGGTTGCTGGCGGGAGCCGGAGACATCGCGACCAGGCGGGTCGGTCCGGCCCTGGTCGCGACTGATAACTCGGAGTTGGTCGCGATTTGCGATCTCAACGAGGAGTGCGCGGTGGGACTGGCGGAGCGGCTGGGGGTGAGGGCAGTTTACACCGATTATGCTGAGGCGCTCGCGGAGAGCGGAGCCGATGCCGTTTACATTGCGACACCGCAGAACACCCACATCGAGCTGAGCCTGGCGGCGCTGAAGGCGGGGAAGCATCTACTCTGCGAGAAGCCGCTGGGGCTCAACGGCGGAGAGTGCCTGCGGCTCCTGGAGGCGGCGCGCTGCTCAGACCGAGTAAGCAGTTGCTCCAACTATCGCCGCCTGTCGGAGCAGTATAAGGTGACGGACGTCATGCTCAAACGGCAGGAAATCGGGAAGCTAACAGGGGGCTGGGCCGTTTACTCCACCCCGTACTACAATCCCGGCCGGGCGCCCATCCGCAAGGCGCTTGGCTGCAGCCGGATCAAGGAGTTGGGTTTCTACCTGATTGATATTGCCCACAATTTCTTCGGGATGCCGTGCACCGCGATGGCACAGGCCGGCATCCTCAATGAGGCGGTCATGAATGATGTGGAGGAGATCGCCAGCGTGATCCTGAAATTCCCCGGCGGCGAGATGTTCACCATCATCTTCAATTGTAGCTCCCCGGGGACGCGGCATGAGCTGGAGTTGTTCGGCTCCGAGGGCCGCATCTACTGGCCACAGTGGCCGCCGCATGACAACGGCCCGGTGGTCAAGATCAGTGGTGCCGGCACGGAGCAGATCGAGGCGAAGACTGCGGAGAACTGGCATCTTCCGATGATTGAGGATTATGTCGAGGCCTTGCTGCAGGGGCGCGAGCCGGTATGCACGCTGGAAAGCGCCGTCAAGACGGAAATAATCACCGACGCGGTCTTCCGCTCCATTGAGAGCGGGTGTGTTGAGCCCGTTGTCTGGGAGAAGTGACCATGAAAATATTGCTGGTAGGAGGAACGGGCTGCATCAGTGGTGACATTGCGGCGCTGGCTGCACGAAAGAGCGAGATTGAGCTTTATCTGCTCAATCGCGGGAGCAGGCCGGAGTTCGTGCCATCAGGGGCGCACTGCATTCAGGCGGATATATCCAGGCCCGACGAGGTGCGTGCGAAGCTGCAGGGGATGAACTTCGACGTGGTGGTGGATTTCCTCTCCTATGGAGTGGAGCGGCTTGAAAGCAACTTAGATATATTCCGAGACCGCTGCAGCCAATACATCTTCATCTCCTCAGTGGCCGTGTATCGGACGAAGTCGCCGGATGAGATCATCACCGAAGACGGAACGATGGTCGGCAACACGCTGTGGTCGTATGGGCGGAACAAGATACTCTGCGAGCGGCGGCTGCAGGCTGAGCAGGTGAGCAGCGGCCTGAATTACACGATCGTGCGACCAGCATATACCTACAACCGGCTCCGCATCCTGCACCCGGTAGGCCCGTCACATCAGACCCACTCATGGACCATTGCCAACCGGATTTTGCAGGGCAAGCCGTTGCTGATGCATGATGACGGCAAGGCGCTGTGCACCGTCACGCATACCGAGGATTTCGCCAAGGCTTTCGTCGGTCTTTGTGGCAATCCGGCGGCGTTTGGCGAAGCGTTCAACATTACCTCCGACGAATACCTTACCTGGAATCGTGTGGCGGAGTTGGTGGGGGATGCGCTGGGTGCGAAGCCGAACCTGTGCCATGTCCCGGCGCATGATCTCGGTTTCGAGCTTGGTGGAGATTTCGGCGAGAAGCTGATATTCTTCTCGAAGAATGCAATATGTGACAGCAGTAAGGTCCGCGCGCTGGTGCCGGAGTTTGTCTGCACTACGCACTTTGCGGATGGGATCAAGCGCACGATCCAGTTCTACCTCGACAACCCGGAGTTCAAGGTAATAGACGAGGATTTCGACAGGAGAATGGACGAGATTGCGGAGGCGTATCATGCTCAAACCGTTCGATGAAGTGCGGGAGCAATTGGAGAGGCAGTATGTGGAGGCCAGATTCGATCCAGCGTCCGGTCTCTCCAGGGATGAACTTGTGGCGGAGTTTGAGTGTCATCGTGGCGAGAACCCGGACGAGCCCCGGATCATGAGCCGGGCGTGGCTTTTCCACCTGCTGTGCTCGAAAGCACGCATAGCCGTCGAGCCCGACGACTACTTTGCCGACAAGCTGGAGCATCACAACCTGCTGATCGAGTTGCGCGAAGAATGGCGGAGGGAGGAGGAAGCCCGGGAGTTCAGGGACGATCCACCGTCCACTGGGGGCGCATGGATGGCCATACTAGACACCGGTCACACGTGCGCGGACTGGCGGAACCTGTTAAAGTACGGGTTCACCGGCCTACGCGACCGCGCGACGGCCTATTCCGGTGTCTTCTATCAAGCTGTGGCGATGGTGTACGATGCGGCCATCATATTGAGCAAGCGGTTCGCTGCAGCACTGCCTGACGGGGCAACGGCAGCTTTAGCGGAGCGCCCACCGCAGACCTTTCATGAGGCGCTGCAGCTGGCCTACCTTTACCATGAGTTACAGGAGATGGAGGATGGCTATTCCGTCCGCTCGATGGGCAGGTTCGACGAGCTTTACTATGATTTCTATGCCAACGACCTGAAGGCCGGCCGGCTCACCCGCGATCAAGCCAAGGAGCTGCTCAAGTACTTCTGGATCAAGTTTTTCGCCAAGACGCAGGGCAAGCTCTATGGTAAGCCTTTTCTTTTCGGCCCCAATGTCAACGAACTTTCGTATCTCGGCTTCGAAGTGTACCGGGAGATGCAAATAGTTGACCCGAAGTTCCATGTGCGGCTTGCGGAGCGCACGCCGAGGGACTTTTTCGAGCAAGTGGTCGGCTGCATCCAGGCCGGCTGCAGCGGCATCGTCATGGTCAACGACGCCGGGCAGGTGGAAATGCTGCGCCAGAATGGCAAGACTGCTGAAGACGCAGATGACTATATTCTGATTGGCTGCTATGAGCCGGCTGTTATGGGTAAGGAGTTGAACTGCTCCGGGGCGTGTGGGTTGAACCTGGCGAAGGGCGTTGAACTGGTCCTGGCCTCGGGAGACTACGCTTCTTTTGACGAGGTGATGGCCGCCTATTTCAGGACGCTTGATGGGCAGATTGCCCTTGCCACCGACAGGGTACGGAGGGAGGAGCGTCTGTGGCCACAAGTGAGCCCGTCGCCGCTTCTCTCAGGGACAATGGACTCGTGTATTGAGGACGGTCTTGACGTTTCGCAGGCCGGAGCGAGCTACAACACCAGCGGCTGTTGTTGCTATGGGATCGCGAACGCGGCGGACTCTCTAGCGGTCATCAGGCAGCTTGTGTATGACGAGAGACGCTGTAGCCTCGCCGAACTCAGAGCGGCTCTGGCCGCCAACTGGCAGGGCTACGAAGAGCTGCGCCTCACGGCGCAATACCGCGTCCCCAAATGGGGGAACAACGACGATTACGTGGATAGGATCGCCGTTGAGATCACCGATTTCCTCGGGGCACGGATCAACCATGAACCCAACGCTCGGGGCGGTGTCTTCCAGGCGGCCCTCTACGCGATTATTGACAGCGCGAAGGCGTTCGGCAAGCAGACCGGTGCGTTGCCGGATGGACGTATGGCAGGGGAGCCGCTGACGATGAACACAGGCGCGACCATCGGGATGGACAAGAACGGCGTCACCTCGCTCATCAACTCCGTCACGAAGCTCCATCTGTACGAGTTCCCCAATGGCACAGTGCTGGACATCATGCTGCATCCGAGTGTGGCAGGCGGCGGCGAGGGCATTGAGACGATCTGCTCGATTATCCGCAGTCATTTCGCTCAGGGCGGCATGGCCATCCAGTTCAACATCTTCGACGCGGCAGTCTTGCGGGAGGCGCAGCGGACGCCCGAAAAATACGCCAACCTCCAGGTGCGAGTCTGTGGGTGGAATGTGCGATTTGCCGACCTCACGCGGGATGAGCAGGAGATGTTCATCAGCAAGGCGGAGGTGAGTTGATGAAAGGCCGCCTGGTCAACATAGAGCGGATGTGCGTTCATGACGGCCCCGGCATCAGGACGACGGTTTATCTGAAGGGTTGCGGGCTGAGTTGCCGCTGGTGTCACAATCCGGAGAGTATCTCGCCGGAGCCGGAAATTGCCTTTTCGCGGAGCAAGTGCATTGGCTGCGGGAAGTGTGCGGAGGTCTGTGCGACCGGGGCGCATGTCTTCGCTGATGGCACTCATCTTTTCAATCACCAGCTTTGTACAGTTTGCGGGAAATGCGTCGAGGTCTGCCTCCCCGGCGCTCTGGAATACTATGGCCGAGAGATGTCCGTCGAGGAGGTGGGTGCGGCGGTGTTCGAGGACAGAACCTTCTACGCTACATCCGGGGGTGGCTGCACCATCTCCGGCGGTGAGCCGCTTCTGCAAGCCGCGTTCTGTGCGGAGGTCTTCCAGCTTCTGCGCCGGGAGGACATCCATTGTGCGCTGGACACCTGTGGCGCGGTACCGTGGGAGAACTTCGAGAAGGTCTTGCCCTACACGGATATGTTTCTCTACGACGTGAAGCATACCGACGACCGGTTGCATCGCGACCACACCGGCAGTTCGAACCGGGGAATTCTCGACAACCTCAAGCGCTTGTCGCAGTGTAGCGTTCCGATTGAGATTCGCATCCCGACAATCCCCGGCTTCAACGCCGACGAGACAAGCATGGCGGCCATGGGGGAACGGCTGCGCGAACTGCCGAACATCGTGGGGGTACGACTGCTGCCGTATCACCTGGCGCGCTCGAAGTATGAAGCGGTCGGCCGGTCGGACACAATGCCGGAGGTCGCACCGCCGGACGCCGCCGCAATGGCCAGGGCCACCGTCATCCTGCAGGGCTACGGGCTTGGCGTCTTGGCATGATCTGACTCCGCAACATCCGAACATCCCAACACCCATTTGTACCGCTAAGATTGGTTCATGAAGCTCTTTGCAGGGGCTTGCCAGCGGTCACTGGGGTCACTCAATGGTGTGCGAAGTCAGGTTCTTGGCGGTCCGGGTAGCGAGGTGGGGAAGATGAACGATCGCGCTTTGATGTGGGTAATACCGGTTTATTGGTGTTGGCGGAATCGGTGACAGATTCGTGAGCGAGCAAGACGGGGTGAGCAGAGGGGCATCAGAGGTGTGCGCGGAATGACGAGGTAATGAGATGGTGGTGATTGTATCAATGGCAAATATTGAGGTGAGATCAATGCTGCAACACGCACTATTGATGATAGTAGCAGTATTAGTGATGCTGCCCATGGCGGCGCAGGAGTTGTTCATACCGGAACAGGTCATAACGGAGCTGAAGAGCTACTATCCGGACACGACGCTGGTGAACGCCGGTCGGCCGGAGTGCCTGATCGTGTATCCGGACGAGGCCGGATATGAGCAATTGGCGGGGGAGGTAGAAGCCGCAATCAAGGCCGCCACCGGTGTCGAGGTGCCGATGAAGACTGATCTCCAATACAGGACTACCGATCGGGAAGCCAACCTCGTCTGCCTGGGCCGGATGAACAACAACAAGCTAGGGCTGGATCTGTTCATATGGCGACAGGTGGCGTCGGATGACTGGTTCCCCGGCCCCGAGGGTTACGAGCTGCGCACGGTGTGTGACCCGTGGGGCAATGGTCGGAACGTGATCATGCTTGGTGGTTCAGACCTGGAAGGCGTACGGCTAGCAGTAAAGCAGTTCCTGCAGATATTAGCGCAGGGCGAGACGCTGGTGATCCCCCACACTATCGAGACGCAGTTTGCGGGCATTGAGAATCTAGACGCCTACACCCGGGTTGCCCTGCAACGCTATCAGAGCAGATTCATAGACCTGCCGGCTTTGCCCTACCAGTGTGAAAAGCTGATGCTTGAGTGTGCAGAGATGTACCTACTGACCGGCCGGGATGAGTACGCCGAAACGTACGCCCGGATGCTGCGCAGGTGGATGAACGAGTATTACCGGAACAATCTCAATCGGCAGATTAACACGCCTAAATACATGTTCCCGTGGATAATCATGTCATTTGCATGCATCGAGGAGAGCCCACTGATACCCGATGAGTTGAAGCTGGAGCTGGTCAATTTGATTTATGACTACTGTTCGCGCCTGTCGCATGATACTTATCGCATCGCCGGCCTGCGCCCCGGGCAGTTTAGCGGCCAAGGAATGCATGAGGTGTCCGAGTCGATCATCTACGGGGCCGAATACTTGAGCAAGTACTATCCCGACCTGGATATTGGGGACATCAACTTTGGCGTGCAGCAGGTGCAGATCGGCCAGGAGACCATGGCTGCTTCCAATGGTTTCATAGACAACAACACTGGCTACACTTCGTTTTCCCCCCAGACAGCGATGAGACTGTCGCTGGTGATGGGGAATCACGCTTATTTCGCATCAGGGGCGGCCCGCAGGTGGATGGAATACAGCATGCTGGTGTGCGATTCGTGGGCTACTACGTTCTTCGGCGCCTCGGTCAGCCCTAGTGACAGCCACCATGCGCGCCACTGCATGCCCGCATGGTACTATCAAGACCCCGGGTATGTGTGGTACAGCAACTGGCGTGAGGGCCGCTCCGACTATCATCCTCGGATGACCGAAGACGGGTTCGACTACTGGGTCTGGACTTATCTGCCGAAAATCGAGCCACAGCCGCCGGTGGACGAGATGGTCGGGCTTAAGTACATGAGGCTGCACCAAACCAATTACCATCAACTCGAGAGCATGGGCAGATTCGTCAACGTCCCCCGCGACCGCAGCTTCCACCAACTTGCTATGCGCGAAGGGCTCGAACGCCACCACCAGTACCTGCGTCTCGATGGCATCAACGACGGTATCGCCAACGGCGGTGACGGCAATGCCATCGCTGCGCTCACTGACGGACGCAAGTGGCTGGCAGCAACCGGCAAGTGGGGCGGTGGACGAAACATGAAGTGGTTCAACACCGCGCTGGTGCTGCGCCAAGGACAGATGAGCGACCGGTTGGTGGCCCTATGTGACCTGCAACTGGCTTCTGAGTTTGCCGCCACCGCTTTCGTGCGCAGTGTCATGAGCGAGTACCACGGTGTGGACTGGGCCCGCAACATCGTCTGGGTAAAAGGGAAGTATTGGGTAGTGCTGGACCAGTTTTTGGCACGCAAGCAGGATGATTTCAGCATCATGTGCCAGTGGTATACAGGCGCCGAGTCGGTGGATGAGCAGCACCGTGTGGCTGTAACCGAGAAGGATCACAGCTTCGTATTGCAGGCCGCCGGAGGCAGCAAACCCTTCGTGACCTTCCTCGAGGACGGCAGGCCCATCGTCCGGCAGGCGGTGCATGGGCAGTTCAACGCCGGTGATGAGACGACGATGGCTCACCTGATGTACGGGCACCTCACCCAGGAGCCTGAGAACTACTCCATCCAGCGCGTCGCAGACAACCAGGTGCTGGTCAGGGAGCCCCAGCGCCAGGTGCTGATGGGCGTGGCGCCCCTGGGCACTCCGCACGAGCCGAGCTCGCTGTGCGGACAACTACAAGCCACATGCACCATGTTTACGGCGGCAGCCGACGAGCTGTCGCTGGCGGGGCTGACGACATTCGGCACCGGCGGGCAACCGCTGCTGCAGGCTGACAAGCCGATTGACGTGCATGTGGACTTCGCGACCGGCGTGGTGACAGCAATTGCCTCTGAGGTGACGCGGGTACGGCTGCACGGTCTGGATGCGACCGAGGAGATGGTATCTGTTGGGGGTCGCGGGGACATAAATGAAGTGGAACTGGTCGCGGGCCAATACCGGGCGGTCGCCACCTTCGAGGCCGGCTCGCTGGCGGCACTGGTGGGGGCCGTTGAGGCGGCGATTGGTCGGGCTGAGCAGGTAGCGACTGGCCCGGTCGCGGAGCAGAGGGCCGAGTATCCGCAGCGGCTGGTTCGACAGTGGCGGTTCGCCATTCCCGGTGACGATGCTGTCAGGGTTCATGCAATCGATCGCGCCGACCTTGACGGCGACGGGGTCGCCGAGTTGCTTGTGGGCACCAATGATGGACGGCTATTCTGTCTGAACGCCGATGGCACGGAGCGCTGGCAGGTGCAGTTTGAGCCATATCCCGGCCAGTTTAGCAGCCGCGGCCAAAACCGCGCGGGCATCAACGACATCGCCGTAACCGATTTCGGGCAGGGACTACGGATACTGATCGCCAGCGACAGCCAGCATGTGCACTGTTTGGATGCTGCAGGAACTGAACTGTGGAAGTTCAGCGGTGTCGGCGTGCAGTTAACCAATCAGGCCCCTGGCTCGCAGGGCCCTGGACTTCACCGCGAGGGCGATGGCGAGATGATGGCGGTGGAAGTAGTTGACATCACCGGGGACGGCAGCTGCGAGATCCTCGCAGGCTCCAAGACCTATAAGCACGGGGGAACTCGTGTCTATGGTACTTTGTGGTGCCTGAATGCCTCCGGCCAGATGCTTTGGCACCTGTTTCAGTCGGCCGGCACAGTGACCAACATCGCCACCTTCGACCCCGACGGCGATGGGCGAAGGCTCATCTACTTCGGCACCGGCGGCGGCACCTATGGCGGCTTTACCTATCTGTGCGACCATGAGGGCAACTTTATGGACAACAGCGTTAGGGGACCAAGTGGAGAGACCTACGTCGGGGTAGACAGGCTGGGTGCGGACGGCGGCTTGCGGCTGATGCGGCTGGAACAACGTGATGGCAGCGTGTATGTCCACGATGCCGCAGAGCCCTATGAGAGGCAGTGGATGTTCCGCGCCGGAGGCCTGTCAGCGGTCGGCCCACAGCTAGTAGACCTGACCGGCGATGGCTTTGTGGAGATAGTTGTTGGCTCCGATGGTGGCAGCATCTTTTGCCTGCGAGACGCGGACGATCCCTTGCTTTGGACCAGCAACATCGCCGAGCCGATCAGTGCCATTGCGGTGGGTGAGCTGGCGCCGGGGACGCATCATGTCCTGGCCGGCTCCGCGGTCGGTGGCCTTACGGTAGTGGCAGCAGATGGCAGGCCGCTAGCCCATGCCCAGGTGGGGGCGCCGGTGGACTGTGTAACTGCAGTGACGCCCAAGGGAGATCAACCGGGGCTGGTGGCGGTCGGCGGTGGCGACGGGGTGGTGACCGTCTTCGGCCTGCATTAGCGTTGTAGCCAGGTAGCAACTCGTTAATGAGCATACAGGAGCCAGATGCACAACATGATGGCTAGATGTGATGGGAGGACATAATGGCGATCGAGGTGTGGAAGAACAAGCGGGAGTGGCCGTGGCGGTATGACGAGGACATCAACAAGTACCTGGACGTGCCGGCCTACTACCTGGTGGGCTACGAGGAGGTGCGGGGTTTTCTGCGGGGCCTGCAGAACTGCCGCATCGAGAGCGTCGGCACCAGCGCCGGAGGTCGCGACCTGACGGTGGTGTACTGCGGGCCTAAGAAGCCGGAGAGGACCCTGTGCGTGACTGGCAGCACTCATGGGACCGAGGTGGAGGGGGTCGCCTCGGTGATCAACGCCATCCGGGTGCTGGACGCCGGGAGGGACCTACGCGGCGAGAAATGGACACGACTGCAGAACGTCGCTAAGAGGGTGGGCTTCTACCTGATGCCGTTTTACAACCCCGACGCGGCCGCTCGCGCAGTTGTGAAGAGTTATGTGGACATGCCCTTCGATGCGGTGAACCACCTGCATGTGGGCTTCTGGAAGAACGGAAAGACGCTGGATCGCAAGCGGGTGTTCGGCCCGTGGCGCGAGGACTCCGACCTGTTCGGAAAGCTGGACAGTATCGCCTACCTCGGCGCTCGTTATAATGACGCCGGAGCGGACATAAACCGCTGCCCGTCGGCAAGAAAGACCAACGCGGTGGAGACCCGACAGATGCTCAAGTACCTGAAGGACAAACGCGTGGACTGTTACCTGCACTTGCACTCTCACAGCACCCCGCCGTGGCTGGGCAGGCCACCGGAAGAGCAGTTCAAGGGCGACTATGGGCACATGATGAGGCTGCAGGAACTGACCGAGAGGATGACTCGGCGCGTGGGTGGGCCGGAACTGGAGTTGGGTGCCCGCAAGGCCAATGCCTGGTATAACAGCTCCTTCTTTGCCTACAACCTGGGTATCTATGGCCTAACCTACGAGGAGAAGGCCGGCTTCAAGGGCAATTTTCCTGCTGACAAACCGTTGGAGGAGATCTGGCTGGAGAACACCTACAACGGGTTGTACACCATACTGGGACTTGCCCAGGCACTACTTGAGGTCCCCTCAGCGTGGCAGTGAAGGCCGGAGATGGGCTGCCGCAGCGCAGTGCAATGGTCGAACAGGCTGGCCGGGTATGAGCCTATAGATCTGGATGAGCAGATTGCCGCCAATGTGCGTCAACCGGAGATGGCCAGTCTGGATGCAAGATGAGAAGTCGTCCGCCGTCGGGTGCCGTCTTCACGCCTGTAGCCGAACCATGTCGAGCCGTTGCCGGCTTTGATGGCCTGTCTGCCTCTGCCCATTTCTCTGCCATCTATATACCAGACGCCAACAACATCGCCAGGAGGGCGCTGCTTGTAGCTGTGGAAGCCGAGGAGTTGTGAAATGTCGCTGAACGCCGTCGCCGCGCCCACGGGCCGACCGTTGGCGGTGCCGCGGCAGAGTGGCAGTGTCTGGCCGGTCTGGGACTGTGATGTGGGTGGGGTAGGGCCGGTCGCTGAAGAATCCGATGCTCTTGTCAATAGTGACGCCCTGTAGAACCGGGAGTTGTTTGCCAGACTGCATCAGACGCAGGTATTTGTGGAGCGTTGGCGAAGCCACTACAACGAAATGCGTTCACACAGCTCTTTGGACTGGCGGGCCCCCGCTGCGGCAGTACGAATGCCCCGGGTTGCGGCTCCAGGTCGGGTCTGGCTGCGGTGATTGGTCTAAGTTAGCAAGTGGTACTACTAATGTCAGCAGGTCAGCCGAACCACACTTGATATAAGCACCATCGCATTGGTTGGGCGAGATTCCATCCATGCCGCGACGAGATGCGTATACATGGAGGGAAAGGCTCGAAAGCGGATCGCAGGGCCAAGGTAACCTCAGTTGGGCGGTTGTCCAGCTTGCGAAAAGACGACACCTAACCGGTATATAGGCAATTCCATTTATAGGTGCAGCACAGGAGGAAATGATATGTCATCCACACTTGCAGTTGACGGCGGCACCCCTGTAGTGTCCGAGGGAATGGTCAAGAGCTGGCCGCCAATCACACAGGCCGACCGCGATGCCGTACTGGCTGTGTTCGATAGTGACCAGTTACACGGCACCTCGGCACCCAAGGCCCTGGAGCTTCAGGAGAAGTGGGCCGAATATGTTGGGACTAAGTATGCGCTGGCGACCAACAGCGGCACCGCTTCGCTGCACATGGGCGTCGCGGCAGCCGGCATCGGCCCCGGCGATGAGGTGATTACCAGCGCGTTTACCTACTGGTCAACCGCTGCGGCAATCTTGCATCACAACGCCATCCCGATATTCGTGGACATAGACCCAGAGACCTACACCATGGATCCGGACCTCATCGAGGAGCGCATCAACGAGCACACCCGCGCAATCCTGCCGGTCCACATCCATGGTATGGTGGCCGACATGGATCCGATCCGTGAGATCGCCGAGAGCCACAATCTGGTCATTATCGAGGATGCCTGTCAGGCCCACGGGGCGACCTACCACGGGGTTAAGGCCGGCGCGCTGGGCGACATCGGCTGCTTCAGCTGCAACCGCTCGAAGAACTTATCAGGCGGCGAGGGCGGCTTGCTGACCACCAACAACGACGATTTCGTGGCAACAGCCGCCAAGTTGCGCGAGTTCGGCGAGGTAGTTGCAGCGACCGGGCCGCGTGAGTACAACGCCTTCGGGCTGGGCTGGATGTACCGGCCGCACGAGTTCATCAACGCCTTCATTTTGAGTCAGCTAGAACGACTCGATGACAATAACGCCCAACGTCGGCGGTTCGCTAACTACCTTACCGCCGAGTTAGCCGCCATACCGGGCTTTGAGGGGCCCTACACCCCCGACTACGCCAGCCCCGTATATTTCAGCTATGTGGTCACTTTCCGGCCCGATGAACTAGGGCTTGACCTGACACCGGAACAGTGGAAGAGAGCGTCACAGCAGGCGCTGGCTGCTGAGGGTGTCGGGCTCGGTCAGTGGCAGACGCGTCCGGTGCCGGCACAGGACGTGTTTCAGGAGCGTATCGGCTATGGCAAGGGCTGCCCGTGGATCTGTCCGTTGGGGCGGGGAGACGTGTACTATGACGAGGAGTACCCATTGACGAGTGAGTTCATCGCCGGCCATGCCTACCTGCGCGGCGTCTATCCACCCAATAGCATGGACCTGATGGAGTTGTATGTGGAGGGCTTCCGCAAAATAAGCGAAAGCGCGGCTCGGGTGGCGGAATTGGCTCCAGAGTAATTGCCGCTCAATGCAGTGTGCACAACTGGCGCGACGGATACTGTCAGACCGGTCCAAGCATCAAGCGGGAGCCGATAGTGCGGGTGAGGTCGCCGGCCTGCGTGAGGCCGGGGCATCACTTGTCGGTCGGAAGGTCAGCGCCCGCGAATACTTGCGCATCAGTAAATATGCCTCATACAGGGCAAGTGCGCTCGCATGACGGAGCGACACCCTCAGCCTATAGGGAGATACCAATGGCAGCAGGAAATCGCAGTGTATTGGTGATCATGGACAGCCGGAGGCGTGTGCAACGTTCTCAGGCGGACCAGACAGTGTTCGCCGCTTTGGACCATTTTGGGATTCTCTGGGAAGTGCTGGAGTGTGCCGACTATATGCAACGGCCCCCAAACCACTTGGCCCCCCGTGCCGCCTATGTCATCGCCCATGATGGTGCTGGAGCGGGGCTGAGCGACGAGGATGCCAACGCAATCGCCCGGCAGGTACAAGAAGGCGCCGGGCTAGTGAGCTTTGATCGCGAAATCGCAAGATGGCCGTCGGGCTTGCGAGATATGTTGCCGCAGGCAGTTGCCAGCGTCGAGACTTCGCGACTGGAGTTCTGCGCCCCTGAGGGCTTCATCACTCACGGCCACCCAAAGGACAAGCAGCTCGAGCTGGAGCAGCCGCTAACTGTGACCACTTGCCCTGGGGAAGGGCCGTGGGAGCCGCTGGTGGTCAGCGAGTCCGGTGACTGTGTGATTGCGCGTGCTCAGGTCGGCGAGGGCCGGGCAGTGGTATTCGGCGTCGGGGAACGGCTCTATGCGGAGGGCATATTCGGCCATGTGCGCGGGGTGGATGGTCTGATGTGGCGCTCGCTGGTGTGGGCCGCGGCCAAACCGTTCCCGATGCGCTGCATTCCCCCGTTGGTCACCGCCCGAATGGATGACTGCAACGGCACCTACAGCGCTTTCGGCTACGTGGAGGCAATGAATCGCCATGGCATCAGGCCTAATCTGGGGCTTTTCATAGATGAGATGGGGCCGAGCGATAAAGCGGCTGCACGGCGTCTTTTCGAGCGTGGCGGCGCTGACTTCTCGATGCACGCTTTTCGCGACGATTTCTACATGACGCGGGCCGACTACAAGCCGTTTGCCGTGCTGCCCGACAAGCCCGACTTGTCCCAAGGCGGCACCGTGAGCGTTTTCGAGGGTTTATCACTGGATCACGTCACCGGTCGCGAATTGGACGTTGCGACGGTCAGCCGTAACTTCGAACGCATGGACGCTGCCTTCGCTGAGATGGGCATTCGCCACAGCTCGGTCATCAACGCCCACTTTGGCGAGATCGGCTGGCGCGCGGTACGCGGGTTCCTCGAGCGCGGAGTGGATATGCCCTGCAACAACTCCGTGATAGGTCAGTTGTACGGCAACCAGCCTTCATGGCGCCCCGGCCCCTATGGTATCCGTAGCGCTTCCGGCCGGTACGGGCTGGTGCTGCAGCATTGTCCGCGCAACTCCGGGCTGACCTTCATCGCTATGAGCGTGGCCCACGTCCGCACTCACATGGGCAGTGACATTCTCAGCGGTAGGGTTCCGTTTCTCGGTGAGTCTGAGAAACCTAAGTTGGATGAGGCGGCAGAGCAGGGGATTACCAACGTCAAGCTAGCCCTCGACGCCCTGGCTTACGGCCCCATCATGACGCACGAAGAGCGGATCAACGCCATCAGTCCCGAGGACTGGGACAGTGTCATCGAAGGGATTGTGCGGGGGTTGGCCGGGTGGGATGTCGAGTTCGGCGGGCGCGAAGAAGTGGGCATCACCTGCAAGCGGTTGCTGAATTCACGGCTGTTCTACGCCGACTTGAGGGATGGTGTTGTCCACTGTGAGCTGTATGGGCGCACTGACGGCCCATCACCGCTAACCGTGTGGGACAACGAAGGTGACGGTTGCGTACGACGCAAAGTGGAGGTGCCGCAGCTGGACGGGTGCGTGGAGTTAGTTGTGGGCTAATCTTTACGCAGCCGCGAGCGATTCTCCCCGCAGTCAATCAACACTTTGATGGCCTATGGTGCTGCTATCAACGCCGTAGCCGGCGTGATGGCGAACCTGTTTGCGCCGAAGCGTCCACTCATTCCGCAAGTTTCTGGGACGTGCTGACATGGTCTCTGTTTGACCACGTGCGTCCGGTATCGCGGTTGCGGATCGCTAGCGTCCGCGGAGGGCCTCAACAGGATTCTGCAATGAGGCCTGGCGCGCCGGGTGGATGCCGAATATGATGCCAATGCCTGCCGAGACGATGACAGCACCAAGCGCGGCAGGGAGCGAAAACGCCATTGCCCACTCGGTCAGTGTCGCCGTCACGACCGCTCCGGCCACGCCGAGGGCCACGCCGGCGAGACTCCCCACGATGCTGAGCACTGCCGCCTCGGTGAGAAATTGGACGAGGATGTCCCTGCGGGTGGCGCCTACCGCGCGCCGCAGGCCGACTTCACGGGTACGCTCGCGCACGGACATGAGCATGACCGCGAGAATCCCCACGCCGCCAACCAACAGTGAAATGGCGCCGACACTCGTGAGCAGCAGCTTGAAGGACCCGCTGATCACCTGCTGCGCGGCGATGATCTCTGACTGATCCAGCACCGTGAAATCATCAGCGGCGTTTTCGCGCAAGCGATGCTGCTCACGCAGCAGTGCCGCGATCTCAGCCTGGACGTCTGCGCGGCTTTCGCCGCGGCGGACCTTCGCGTAGATGATGGTTACGTGGGCTATGCTGAACAGGCGACGCTGTCCGGTGCTGAGTGGAATGAAGACCTGGTCGTCCTCGTCCTGGCCGCCGATGTCGAGGCCCTTGCGCTCCATCACCCCGACGACCTCGAAGGGGGCGCGTCCAATGCGCACCCTGGCGCCGAGCGGATCGCCGCCCCCAAAGAGCACGTCCGCCACCGTTTGACCGAGCACCACGTCGCGAGAGCGGATGCGCTCCATGTGCTCGGTGATAAACTCGCCGCGGGCGGGGCGGAAGTTCCGAGCCTCCTGGAACTCCGGCGTGGTCGCGACGACGGTCGTTTCGGTGGTAACCCCCTCCCAACTCAGGTTCATCTTCTTCGTAGCGGCCGGGACCGCAACATCCACCTCGCGCAACTCCTCGGCTATGGCTTCGGCGTCATCGGCGGTGAGGGTGGTTACGGTGGTAGCTCGCTGGCTGCGCCCGGCCGAGATGCGCGTCTGCCCGGGCGTGACCACCAGCAGATTCGTGCCGAAGGCCTCGATGGTGCGATCAATCTCGCGCTGTGTGCCCTCTCCAATGGAGACGACCGCTACGACTGCGCCGACGCCGATGGTAATGCCCAGCATCGCGAGGATGGTGCGCATTCTGTTGACGCCGAGGGCGCGCCAGCCGGCTTTGACGACCCGAAACATCCTCACGAGCGGATCACCGTCACTCCGAGCGCAACGCTTCGACGGGATTGAGCCGCGCCCCACGGCGGGCAGGCTGAACGCCAAAGACCAAGCCAACGCCCACGGAGAAGATGGCCGCGAGCAATACCGCCGTCCATGAAAAAGCACTCGGCACCTCGGTGAGCATCGGCAGTAACCAAGACACGAGGGCTCCGATACCGACGCCCGCCGCGCCGCCGATAAGCGTCACCAGCAGGGCCTCGGTGCGGAACTGCCTCTCGATGTCGCGGCGGCTCGCGCCCACGGCGCGCCGCAGGCCGATCTCCTGTGTGCGCTCGCCGACGGAAATGAGCATGATATTCATGATCACCACGCCGCCGACGATCAGCGAGATGGCGGCCACAATGCCGAGGAAAATGGTCAACAAGCGCGAGGTTTGCCCGGCGAAGGCCACGACCTGCACGGCCTTGCGCACCTGGAAGTCGCGATCCTGGGGGTCGCGGATGCCGTGGCGGTCATCGAGCAGTGCGTCTATCTCGGAGGCCGTCGCCTCGAGCTGGGAGGGATCGCGCAGGCCGATGACGATCTGCGAAAGGTGGTTAACGTTGAACAGGCGTCGTGAAAACGTCGAGAGCGGCATCACGACGCGGTTGTCGAAGTCGCCGCCCATCGGCGAAGTGCCCTTGGACGCTAACACTCCCTTCACAGTAAATGGCGTGTCCTCGATCCGGATAGTCTCGTCCAGGGGTGATAGATTGTCAAAGAGCTCGTCCACTATGGTCTTACCGATTAAGCAGACGCGCTTTGCGGCGTTTACGTCATCGTCGTTGATGAACTCCCCTTCGGTGAGGTCGTAGTTGCGGAGCCGCTGCCACTCGGGGACGATGCCGAAGACCATTGTGGTGACGCTAGCATCGCGGTACTTCACCGGGACTTGCGCCTGCCGCTGCGTGGGCGCGATGGCGTTGACATTGGCGATTTGATCGAGAATCGCCTGTGCGTCGTCATGGGTCAGAGTCGTGGGTGCGCTCTCAATACTGGATTCACTGCCGCGTCCAAAGCCGGTTCCCGGCCGCCGTACGAGCACCGTGATCGGCGCCTCGGCGAACATCTCTGAGACACCCTTCTCAAGTTTCTGCTTGGTACCCGCGCCGACTCCAATGATCACCGTGAGTGCAGCAATGCCGATGACCACGCCGAGCATCATCAGGAAGGTCCGCAGCTTGTTAGCGACCATGCCCTTCCAAGCCGTGCGCAGCACATTCGCCGTGGTCATGGCTAGGACACCTCCTCAGTCATCTCGGCCAATTCTTCTGCGGCATTGCGAGGTACCTCGACGGGCTCATCGGAGACGATCGCGCCGTCCTCAAGGCTGATGATCCGTCGGGCGTGCTCGGCGAGGTCGAGATCATGCGTAACTACGACGATGGTGCGGCCCTGCTCGTTGAGACGCTGGAAAATCGCCACAATCTCGAGGCCGGCACGCGTGTCCAGTGCTCCAGTTGGCTCGTCGGCTAGCAGCATTGCCGGGTCAGCGATTAGTGAGCGGGCAATCGCCACGCGCTGCTGCTGGCCGCCCGACAGCTCGGTGGGCAGGTGGTGTGCGCGGTCGCCGAGGGCGACGTCATCCAGCAGCTTGCGTGCCCGTTGATGGGTGTCAAGCGGCTCGCGGGCGTACATCGTCGGCATCTCGACGTTCTCCAGCGCGGTCGTACGCGCCAGCAGGATGAATGACTGGAATACGAAGCCGATCTTCGCATTTCGCACCCGAGACAGCTCTTCGTCCGCGAGCGTAGACACGTCCTGGCCATCGAGCAGGTACTCGCCGCCAGTAGGCTGGTCGAGGCAGCCCATGATGTTCATAAGGGTGGACTTTCCGCATCCCGAGGGCCCGACGATGGCGACGAACTCGCCGGCCTCGATGGTCAGATCAATCCCACGCAAGGCTTCAACCGCTGTCTCGCCCTCACCATAGCGCTTCACGATCGAGCGCATTTGTATCATTCGCGTTCACTCTCCTACTGTGGCTGCTTCGCTTCAGCCGTCTTTGTCTGTTTTGTCAATCTCACCTGTGAGCACCGTGTCGCCATCTTTGACGCCGCTGAGGATTTCCGTATAAGATGAATCGCGCAGGCCCATCTCCACAGGCTGAGGCCTGAACTTTCCATCGTCTTCGATGTAGACCACTTGCCTGCCGCCCTCGCGCCGGATCGCGGCGTTCGGCACGGTCAGGATATCATCGCGGGATTCCATCATAATAGTGACATTGGCGGTCATGTCCGGCTTGAGCAGCCCATGGGTATCATCGATCTCTATGACGACGTCATACTCAACGACGTTCTGCTCGATTTCCGCCTGCGGGTAGATAGCGGTTACCCGGCCGGTGAATTCCTGATTAGGGTGCGCGTCCACGAAGAAGACCGCTTCCTGCGTCTCGTGAATGCGGCCGATGTCAGTCTCGTCCACGAACGCATGAACCTCAAGACGATTGAGGTCCACGATGGTGATGAAGGTCGGGGCGGAGAGGCCGGCCGCTACGGTCTCGCCTTCCTGTGTAGTGACGGAGCCGACCACCCCGGAGATTGGCGCATGGATCTGCGTGTAGCCCAGCTTAGTTTCGGCTTCCCGGAGTGCCGCCCGGGCTTGTTGAACCTGGGCTTCCGTGGCGTTGGCGGCGCGGCGCTTGAGTTCCACATCCACCTGCTGGGCCCGCACCTTGCGCAGAGTGGCCTCAGTTCGCGCGACCTCCGCCTGTGCGGACTTCACCTGTTGGCGGCTGACTGGCACGCGGCTGGTATTTGCGCGCGCGATGCGTAGGCCGGCCTCTGCACGGGCGAGTTCCGCCTCTGCGGCGGTGACGTCGCGTTTGGTCACCTCCACCTCAAACTCACGGCTTTCCACCTCAGTGAGTCGGGAGCGAGCTTGCTCAAGCTCAGAGCGGGCCTGCTGCAGGTCCTCAGGCAACGATTGTGTCCGTAGCAACTGCAGCCGTTCTCTGGCAGAGTCGAGGTCGCCCTGGGCGACATCGCGCTCGGTGCGGCGGCGATCGAGTTCCTGGGCTGCAAGGTAATCCTTCTCAAAGAGGGTACGGGCCCGGGCAATATTCTTCTCGGCCTCGCGGAGTCGACTCTCAGCCTGGCGCACGGCGGCCTCGGCGCTCGCGATCTCCTCGGCGCGGGCGCCGCGTTGGACACGCACAAGCTTCGCCTCGGCAGTGCGCACGGCGGCCTCGGCCTGGGCGATCTGGGCATCCAAAGTCGGCTGCTGGGCCTTGGCGCGGGCGCTAGCCTGCTGCAGACGGGCTCGCGCAGAGTCAAGCGCACGCTCCGCCTGGTCCACGTCGCTTTGCGCTCGCTCGGGCTCGGCTCCGGCGTCGGCTTCCGTCTGTCGCAGCCGTGCCTGTGCAGCGTCGAGATTGCTGCGAGCCTCCTCCACTGCGGCTGCCGTTTGCTCCGGTGCGGCGGCAGCGGCGGCGCGCGCTTCGCGCCACTTGTGCTCGGCAGCGGTCAAATCAGCCCGGGCCCGCTCAACGCGAGCCTGCAACTCACTGTCATCGAGTTGTGCGATGAGTTGGCCACGTTCGACAAGGTCGCCCACGTTGGCGTAAAGCTTATCCACGCGACCGGATATCTGCGCGCCCACGCGCACTTCCGCTCCGACCATGGGCTGCACTGCGCCCAGCGCCTCGATGCCGACCGAGAGTGTACGGCGCGCGACGTTGGCCGTCTGCGGCCCCTTGGGGTCAGATTTTGCGCGAAATGCGACCACCCAGATAATTCCAGCAGCCACAAGTACTGCTGCGATGATGAGCGGAATCCACCCGCTTCTCTTCATTCCTATGTTGACTCCTCGGTTAGTAATAGGCCCATCTACACGGTCAGACCGATGGATTATGTCTTATCGCGGGGTGAAAAGGGATTCCGATAGAAATCCCAGTATGTTTCGCTCTCGCCCTGTAGCCGCAGGAAGATCCCCGGCTGGTGCCCAACAGCGGGCACAACAGTGAAGGTGTGGGGGATGGCCAAGTCCGTCAGGTGAGCATCGAACTGCCGTGTGACGGCGAGCATCTCGTCATCCTCACCGATCTGGACCCGGATATTGATGTCATCGGAGAGTGCCTCGGCATTAATCTGTGCCAACTCCCAAGGGCTGAGTGCCTTGAAGTACTCGATATCGCCGCCATAGACGTTCTCCATGACCCGCTTGCGTGTCTGGGGGCTGACGCGGGGTGGGAACTCGTCCATTACATGCTGCAGCGGGCCACCGGCCAGGATGGAAATGCCGGCAAACAGCTTACTGTACTTGAATCCAAGCCGCGCAGCCCCATATCCCCCCATGCTGAAACCCTCGATCAAGCGTCCATTGCGTGATGCGATTGTACGGTAGGTGGCATCTATATGCGGAATCAACTCGGTGATCACTACGGTCTCGATAGGCCCCCGTCCGTTCTTCCAGTCGCACCACATGCCCTCGTACATGCCGTTTGGGAAGACCACGAGCAGCGGCGGTATCCAGCCTGTACGGATGGCGGTGTCGAAGTGGTTAGTAAGGAAGCGGAAGCCTGCCAGTCCGCCCTGGTGACCGTGCAGCCAATAAATGACAGGGAAACGCTGGTTGACCTCCGTGTCGTAAACCTCCGGCGTATAGATGTGATAGCTCACATCGGTGCCCGCGACCGTGCTGTGGAATGTTTGATAATGCAGCCGCGGGGCCACGACGGGGGGTGTCACCCACTGCGGGTCCGGCCCAGGCCGCAGCGGTTGCGGTTCGCCTGATACGAGACAGTGGCTGAGCAGTGACACTGCGCCAATCATCGGCAATACTATTTGGATTCTAAACTCAAACACCCCATCACGTTTGCCGCTCACTGCTCGCGGTCTCCGGAGGTTGCTCGGTGCGCCCAGGTAAAGGACGTGGCAACCATAAACGATATTCCGCCCCCCCATCGCACAGGTTCACGGCTAATGCAAGAATAAGCGCGAATGGCGGCCATTCGCACGCATAAGCAGGAATTACCAAATGAAATCTGATTCCGCTGCCCTGAGGCATTTACAGTCGGCAATCTGCAATATGAATTCACCGTTGGGGCAATGAATACCTCCTGCTGACATAGTGGGGGGAAGCATAGTTCTATGCCATCGCCATTTCCGCTGACCGGGAATATAAGATAGAGAGCAGCATAGCAGTCATAATAGTCGCTTGGCGACGGCTTGTGAAAACTTAATGCCCAGCAAGCATCCACCGCGGTTGCGCTACGTCGGGATCGCCAGTTGAAGGATCAAATCAATCTGCACCTGTCCTGCAGTTGGTGCGTGGGCCTGCGCATGATTGGTGCTACCCATCTGGCGGCGAGAGGCGCAAATTCGCCAAGCAGGAAGAATCTCAGCGATTGCGGCAGGCACGATACCGGCATTTGGCGAATTTGACGATGCAGGTGCTGATTGTCTGTATGATGGTGAACTCTACACGGACAACGTTTGTTCGCAAGCGGATGGCGAATTTCGGCAAGGTTCAGAGACGAGTGCCGGATAGTTAGGAGTGATCGCGTGGACGATTATCGTCGTGAGGCACGTCATTTCCTGACCCACCAGACCCAGTTCCACCTTGGCATGTTGCCTACTGAGCAGTCGCATGCTAAGACGCGCGGGCTGGCCGAAATACTGCAGGATGACTGCGCGACGGGAATACGGCTGCTGCAGACGGTGGATCAGGATGTGGCGGATATGGCGCGGCGGATGCTGGTGAGTGATGAGCTTGAGGAGCTGGTCAGTGCCCTGACCGATGCGCTGGTGAACGGGAAGCGGGTATGCTTCTCCGGCTGCGGGGCGACAGGGCGGCTGAGCATCATGCTGGAGGCCATTTGGCGGCAGTTCTGGCTGGAACTGGCGGAGCGGCAGCCGGGCGTGGCGGCGATGGCGGCGAAGTTGAGGGACCAGGTTATCAGCATCATGACTGGCGGCGACTACGCCCTGATTCGCTCGGTCGAGGGTTTCGAGGACTATACCTTTTTTGGCCGTCAGCAGGTTCGCGAGGCTAATCTTGGCGCCGGCGATGTACTGGTGGCGATCAGCGAGGGCGGAGAGACCTCGTCGGTGATTGGCACCCTTCTCGAGGCGACGGAGAGGGGGGTGCGGGGCTTCTTCGTGTTCAATAACCCGGCCGAGGTCCTCACCGAGCATATCGAGCGCTCGTGTGCGGTCATTGAGAGCCCGGCGGTGACAGTCCTCGACCTGGCCACGGGGCCGATGGCGGTTTCCGGTTCTACACGCATGCAGGCGACGACCGCGGAACTGCTGGTGGTCGGTAGCGCGCTGGAGCAGGCGCTGGTGAGGCTGCTGCCGGAGGTACTCCCGACGGAGGCGTTGGCGGCGCTGCCCACGGAGTGCCTGAGTCCGGTGGATGGGGCGGCGCAGTTTGAGGCTCTACTCGCTGATCTCGGCAGCCCGGCCGCTGTCGAGGTGCTGGCGGAGTGGACCGACATCGAGTATGCGCTCTACGCGACCGCCGGGCGGATTACCTACTACGCGGGCGAGTGTCTGCTGGACATCTTCACCGACACCACCGAGCGGGCACCCACCTTTATGCTGCCGCCGTTCCGGAAGGCCGGTGACACGGTATCACCGCCATCATGGGCCTTCGTTAAGGACCCGACGCGTACGACTTCGGAGGCCTGGCGGCAGGTTCTGGGACGCGCTCCCCGTTGCCTGGACTGGAATCCGGCGCGCTATGCCGACCTCGGTGCGGCGGCGGACATAGTCGCCAACCCACCGGCCCTGGGGCGCGATGAGTTGATGCGTTTCCTGATTGGGTCTGAGTTCGATGCGTCGCGCACCGAGGTTGAGCCAAACGCGGCGATGGCGGTGCTACTGACGCATGAGTTATGCTCCCCGGTTGGGGCGGCCTGGCAGGCGGCCTACGCGGAGGCTGCCGGCGCGTATGGACGGCAATTGGCCGCAGTGATCGGCGAGGAAGCTGCCACCGTGGAGGGTGTCGAACGCACGCTGTGGGTGCCCTGCCGGCTGACGGCGACACCCCTGCGGTTGTGGGATCGGCTCGCGACCAAGCTGGTGCTGAACACCGTTTCCACCGCTAGTATGGGGAAGCTGGGGCGGCTGGTCAGCAACTGGATGGTGAACGTGGAGTGCACCAACAAGAAATTGATTGACCGGGGCACGCGCCTGGTGGCGGAGTTGACGGGGCTCGGTTATGAGGCCGCCTGCCACGAGTTGCATCGCACCATCGCTGAGCGGGAGGCGGCGGCCGGGGTCGGCGATCCGCGGGTCTCGCCGGTGGCAGTCACCCTGGAGCGCCTGCAGGACGAAGAGATGGCTTGAGCGGACGGGGAACGTGTTGGCAGGGCCTCATCCAGTGCCACCGCCCGGCAGCGCTATAGCGGGGACCTGGCCGTCAGCCGCACATTCTCCAGGTCCACCAGTTCGGGCATCTCTGCCTCGGTCGGTCCGTGTTTGCCCACGCAACCGCCCGGCTCGGATATAGGCTGCGGTGCAGATAAACATGTATTGAGTAATCCGAGGCGCCGCCTGGATCACTTTACGATGGCGGCTGCGAAATCGGCGGTCTCGGCCAGCTTCCAACTATTGCCGCCGTCTTTCGACATCTGGATGGCGCGGTTGTGATAGTGTTCGGGATAGTCGGGCTGGTAGGTCGCGTCATTGGTCCAGTAGCTGTATGAGAGATAGAGGTTGCCGAGACGGTCAACTGTAAGCTTGTGGTAATAGATGGAGTAGCCAGGGACGGCTGGTATCACTCTGGGCTGAGCCGGTCCCCAGGCCTCGCCCTTCGGTTTGCTCTGGAATGACAGGGCGGCGTAGAGTTCGCCGGCGTGGTATTCGTCCACTCCCATGCGCCACTGGCGATAGGCGGTGTAAAGCGTGTCATCGGGGCCGCAGACGAATGAGATGTAGGTCTGTCGGCCGCGACCGTCGGCGTCGCTGTCCTCGTCCACATATCCGGCCTCGAGGATGTTGACCGGCTCAGTGAAACCAGCGTAGGCATCGTCAGGCTTGAGCGAACGCAGGTATCGGACGTTGTCACCGTGAGCGCCGGTAAGTATGTGGAGGTAGCCCTCACTGTCCATGGTAATAGCCGGCACGTTGTGGACATCATTGACCGGCGGCCCGTAGGCCAGCAATATGGATGGGCCGAGGCTCTTAGCAGTATGGTCGTAGGTGGCGACGTATGTAGGCACACCGGGGGCGTTGTCCTCATCTTCGGCGACATCGCCCCAGACGATGTGGGTCTTGCCGTGACGCGTAACGGTGGAGGCCGGTCCACCGGAATGCTGGCATGACCCGAGGCATCTGTCGGAGACCAGAACCGGCTCACCCATCTGGAGCTTGCCGTCCAGCTTCGCGGGCAGGTAGAGGAGGAGGTCGTGGTAGCTGCAGAAGCGGGCCGGATGATCCTTTGTCTTGCGGTAGGCGAGCACAGGTGGAGGCGTATCAAGGGCGTTGTGGCCGGTGAACTGCTCGATGTCGAAGCTCACGCCCTCGAAAGGGTGCACCGTGTAGGTCTTGCCGGCATCCGGTGTATGGATGAGGACGCTCTGGAGGGGTGCGCCTATCTGACGGAGTACGGACAGCAGCGTGTAGGCGCCGTTGGCTCCGTCAAACGCAACCTTGGCACCAATAGAACCGCCGCCCATATAGAAGCCGCGATAGTCAGGGTAGATCTCCTGCACGGCGGGCACGTACGAGCGCTGAACCCACTTGTCGTTCTCCAGGAGTGTAAGGGCCACTGCACGGTATTTGTGAGAGGTGCGTTCGCGGATATAGGGGCGGTTGTT
>Ga0180432_10002405_pt1 | contig 28073 bp, 25 predicted proteins | sample SS_ome_10_FD_132414 | JGI IMG/M metagenome (GOLD analysis project Ga0180432, IMG submission 132414) | Hypersaline lake sediment archaeal communities from the Salton Sea, California, USA - SS_1_MS_2 metaG | ecosystem: Environmental > Aquatic > Non-marine Saline and Alkaline > Hypersaline >... | reverse complement strand
GGAAAAGACATAAAAGTTCGTCATTTTTTTTCCTTAGCTTTCGGCTGCACTATTGGAGTCGGGTGGATCCTTGTTCTGGGAAATTGGTTGGAGTTGGCCGGTCCATTGGGAGCCATTCTGGGCTTTGCTGGAGGCATCGTGGTGATAGTGGTTGTCGGACTCTGTTATGCCGAATTAGCCTCTGTCCTGCCGGTTTCAGGCGGTGAAGTAGCCTATGCCTACGAGATCTTCGGTATAAAGACTTCCTTCATCATAGGCTGGTTTCTTGCCTTGACCTATATCTCAATTATTTCTTTCGAAGTTATTTCAGTTGGATGGATTGCGGGGATAATTTTCCCCTCCACGAAAGGGATGGCTTTGTATTCAAATCAGGGAGATATGGTTCACTTGGGAAGTATGCTTTTGGGTTTTTTGGGTATGATTCTGATCATTGCGATCAATTACCGGGGAATAAAATCAGCCGCAGTCATTCAAGAAGTGTTTACCTATGGCCTATTGGTTTTATCGGTAGTTTTTTTCTCTGCGGGAATAATTTGGGGGAAAACTGACAATCTAAAGCCCCTTTTTTCAGACACGGGTTTCAGTCCAATTTTGGGAGGTATCCTAGCTATCTTTATGACGGCTCCTTTGTGGCTGGCCGGCTTCAATGTTATTCCTCAAACCATGGAAGAAAAAGCTCCAGGAACTTCTTTAAAAAAAGCCGTACGTATGATCGTGCTGTCGATCTTGATGGGGGGATGCTTTTACATTTTTGTCATATTATCAGCGTCAATGGCAACGCCTTGGAAAAGTATCATCAGTCTAGAGCTTCCGGCAGCGGGAGCTTTTGAGGCTGCTTTCAAATCGTCTCTGTTAGCAAAAGTTGTTTTGTTTGCAGGTCTTTGTGGAATTATAACGACCTGGAATACCATTTTCATATCCGCCACACGCATAATTTTCGCTCTCGGCCGTGCCCGCATTATACCTGCCCATTTTGGGAAAATACACACTGTCTTCAGATCCCCCCATATTGCGATTATTTTCGTGGGAGTTATCGGGGCAGCAGGAGCTTTTTTGGGGAGGAGCGCGATTTTGCCTCTAGTGAATTTGGGCGCCAGTGGCTATTCCCTCGCTTTTCTATTCACTTGTTTAGGAGTTATCAGGTTAAGGCAAACCAACCCCACCCAACATCGTCCCTATCGTCTTCCGGGAGGAATTATTACCGCGGTCTTTGGAGTCCTCAGCTCTCTTTTTTGCCTTTTTCTCTCTCTCTACCATCCTTATATCAACAGGTCCAGCGTAATTCCGCTCGAGTGGATATTTATTCTATCTTGGGCAATACTTGGTATGGTTTTTTGGGGTATGTGCCGAAAAATCCGGAATAGAGTGAGCGAGGCGGAAAGACGAAAGTTAATTTTAGGTATCTATGATTCCTAAGTAGGATGTCAGAGCACTGTATAGACTTTTTTATCAGTCCATAGTGACAGCTCCCAAATTATTCGCGGAATCGGACAAAATTACCATGGGGAACTACAGTAATTTTTACATTTGGGGCAGAGAATATCCGCTTATAAAGATAGGATTGGAGAGAATGGAGCTTGGCAAACCCCATTTTTTGTGTTTCCCCTCTATTGAAATCAGAATAGACTATCCTTTTGTCTGACGACTCCATCGGCAAGTCTTTGACCGATGACTCCATATCCAACCACTCCTACCCGGACTTTTGACATTTGAACTAACCTCCTAATATCTAAATTTTAACAATAAATTTTAATTGTGATTTTTTTTCTAAACTTATTTTATCCATTGAAATTTCAATAATTTTTATAGACAAAATATTAAAAATTTTAACATGTTTATTTTCAATAGTTTATGCCAGTAATATTCAGATATCTATGGCGACAGAAAACTTGACAAAATGATTTCATGCCAATAAATTATGTATCATTCGGACATATATTGATATATTAATATATTATCTATTAAAAAATTATGATTTCAACAATTCATAAGAAAGGACATATTCATGCCCGCTAACATTAATGTCTTACCGGAGTTCAAAAAAGGATATCTCAATTTCCCGGCAATTCCTCTCTTCCAATATGAGGGTTCGGTTAATGCGGAAATCAAAAGTGGATATTCTAAGGAAGAAGCTATCTTCCATTTAGAGCTTATGCTTCTCATTAGGCAATTCGAACAGCTTATAGTTGATATGAGAAGAGGGGCATTTAGTCCCAAAGACGGCTTTAAATTTATTGGTGCCACCCATTTATCAATCGGACAGGAGGCGGTTGCTGTGGGCGCAATTTCTGCGATTAGGCCCCAGGATTATATTACCTCCACACACAGAGGTCATGGGCATTCGCTTGTCAAAACAATACTCAACCTAAGAACTAAAACGAAAAAAGAATTAGAAAAGATTCTGGACGAAGCGAAACCCATCATGTTCGACGGAGACACGATTCAAGACAAAATTCTAAATCTTCATCTTTTTAGGACAATGGCTGAACTTTTTGGGAAAGAAGAAGGATATTGCCGAGGCCGTGGAGGAGGAATGCATATAGCAGATTTCGGTTCTGGTCATCTTGGAGCAAATGCCATTGTGGGAGGAAGCTATGCTATCGCGGTTGGTGCCGCATTGGGCATAAGCCTTTTTAAAGAAAATAGAATTGTCCTTTGTCTCACGGGTGATGGAGCTACAACTAATGGGATCTGCCATGAAGCCTATAACTTTGCAACAATGAAGCAGTTTGAGAAAGGTCTTCCAATTATTTTTCTAATCGAGAACAATCAATATGGAATGAGCGGTCAGCAAGAAGGAGAGGTTACAGGAGTTCGACATTTAGCTCAACGTGCAGCAGGTTATAACAAGCACAACATGAACGCAGAAGTCGTAGATGGCATGAACTTACTGGCCGTTAGAGATGCGGTTTTAAGAGGAGTTAGACTTTGTCGAAATGGAGAAGGACCCGTTGTCATTGAATGTAAGACTTACCGCTGGATAGGCCATTCCTTGAGTGATGATTGTTCAGGTTATCGGAGCAAAGCGGAAGAAGAGGCATGGAAGGATAAAGACCCAATAAAGACATTTGCTTCTCAACTTTTAGAGGCTGGGATTCTTAGAGAGAGTGAAATTAAGATTAAGCATCTTGAGGCCCGCAAAAAAATCGAGAGTGCTGCATATCTAGCCGCAAAGGCAACAGATCCCGATCCCAGCACTATCTATGAGGGATTGTTTTCCAATACCAGCTGTGAACATGTGAAACCTCCCTGGAATAAAGCAGCTATTCTCTCAAAACCTCGAAAATATCAACGGGATAAAGGAGGAAAGATCATGATGCGCCATGCCATAGCTGAAGCCCTCACAGAAGAGATGACGCGTGATAAGCGCGTTATTCTTTACGGGGAAGATGTGGCTGACTATGGAGGCGCCTTTCAAGTGACCTATGGCCTTTTGAAGACTTTCGGTCGCAAGCGCGTTTTTAATACGGCTATCTCCGAAGCAAGCATCGCTGGAAGTGCTGTAGGATTAGCTATGACTGGACTCAGACCTGTGGCGGAAATCATGTATATTGATTTTTTGCCTCTTGCTCTTGACCAAGTTGGCAATCAAGCAGCAAAAACTCGCTATATGTTTGGCGGCAAAGCAAAGATTCCAATTGTAATCCGAACCACAGTGGGCGGGGGAAAAGGCTATGCAGGCCAACATTCACAAAGCCTTGAGGCGCTCGTAACGCAATTCCCAGGCTTAAAAGTAATCATGCCATCCAACGCTTATGATGCCAAGGGCCTCCTCAAGTCGGCTATCAGGGATGATGATCCTTCAATATTTATAGAACACCAGTTGCTTTACACTGAAAAAGAAACTGTTCCGGAAGAAGAATATCTTGTTCCGATCGGACAAGCGCGTGTCGTCCGGAAAGGAAAAGATATTACTTTGGTGGCCTATAGTTTGATGTTGAAAAAAGCGCAAGAAGCTGCTGAGCTTGCGGCATTTGATGGGATTTCTGTGGAAATTGTTGATCCTCGGACCCTGATTCCATTGGATGAAGAAACCATTTGTGCATCTGTTCGTAAAACCGGCAAAGCACTCTGTCTCTGTCAGGCTCCAAAAACAGGCTGTTTTGCGGAACATATTGCCTTCATCATTCAAAAGAATTGTTTTGGCAACTTGAAATCCCCAGTTGAACTGTTAGCAAGCCATGATGTGCCTCCTCCTATGGCTCAAACTCTCGAGAGGGAGAATATCCCTTCAGTTAACAAAATATATGAGAGCATAAAGGTACTTGCAAGGTCATAAAAAGAGAGCAACGACTATGGATCGAATCAAACAAGAACCTGACTATATTCTCAAATTTCTAAGTCCAGTTCGAAAGGCGATTGCAAACAGGGTATGCTGGTCTTTCAAAAACATACCCCAGTTTGATCTCCACATGGATGTTGACGCTTCCGCTTTTGTGCAGGCCAAAGAAGCCATTCTAGTCAAGGCTGAGGATATTATCCCAAGCTACAACGACATGTTCATTTTCTGTGCGTGTAGAGCCTTGGAAAAATTTCCAGAGCTAAATGCGCATTTCACAGATGAAGGAATTAAAGAGTTCAAAGAAGTCAATATTGGATTTGCTGTGGCAACACCAGAAGGTGTTTTAGTGCCTGTTATCCGATGTGCTAATGCGATGAATCTACAGGAGATTGCAAAATCGTCGTCTGAACTAATAAAATTAGCAAAAAATGGCCGATTACGCTCATCCTTACAAACACACGCAACATTCACCATTTCATCTCTGGGAGCATTTGGCATCGATTCATTCAATGCCATAATAAATCCTCCACAGGTAGCTATCCTTGCTGTGGGTTCCATAATTAAAAAGCCTGGCATCAGGGATAATAAACTTTTATTAATAGATACGCTTCATTTAACGCTTACAGTTGATCACAGGGCAATTGATGGAGATCTCGCAGCAAATTTTTTGGTAGAACTCTCAAACAAAATACTTAACTTTTGCTGAATTTATAAAAACTTTGTACAAAATACTGTGTCTGCTTCAATTCCTCCTTCTATGCATATCTACTAATCAAGCAGTTTATGGGAAACTCAGACAATCCTTCCAGGAGGCTTCCGGGTTTCTTCTGCCTCTTATTTCTTTATAAGTTCTTCATATCTTTCACCGTTTATCCTTTTAAGTCAAAATCTTACCGCGTTATGGGCAAGGACCTTTGCCTCTCTCTTTTCATGCCTCCCAAATGAGTGCTCAGAGTGGTTATCAGTGAGGATAAAATATGGGTCTTCATCGCCTTAGATCTCTATATGATTTCCCAAAGAAATTCACCAAAAGCAATTCATGTCCGCATCGATAAAGACTTTGCTAAGTGCGGATTATGAGGGGATGAAAGTGAAGATTCATTCATCAATATTTTAAAACAATCGACCCAGCACTGTATCCTCCACCTATAGCTGTCAGGCCAACACGATCACCACGATTGATCTTGATTTTGTCGACTTGGTTCCGGATTATCATATCCAGACTGATAGCCACCGATGCTCCAGAAGTGTTCCCAATTTTATCGATCACCCTACAGACTTTTTCTTTGGGAACTTTTAACTTAGTAATCAGTCCCTCTGCAATTCTCAAATTTGCCTGATGAGGTATAATCACATCTAAATCCTCAAGTTCATAAGGGCTTTGTTCTAATGCTTTGAGCAGGGCTTCAGCCATCCCGTTGACTGCCCTCTTCAAAACATGAGGCCCTCCCGGCATATGAATTGTGTCCCGAGGTAAAAATTTTTTCCCTTGCTTTTCTATCCGTTCTCTTGGATTCACAGTATCTGCATTTTTGAGGCTAATGTGGTCAGAGAAATCAGAAGTCAAATAAGGAGGGCTGCAAATGCCTGCCTCTTCGCTGACCTGAAGTACAGCTGCGCCAGCCCCATCAGCAAAAAGGACTGCAGTACTTGGATCACCATAATCAACCACGCGAGAGAGTGTGTCTGAAGAAACCACTAAGATATTCGAATAAATTTCAGATCTGATCAAAGCATACGCCATGGAAAGGCCATACACAAAACCTGCACAGGCCGTATTCAGAGGAAATCCTCCAACTTTATCGGCTCCAATTAAATGGCCGATCGAGCAGGCTAAATTGGGGATGTCTCGTGTTGGCGTAAGGCTGGAAACAATAATAAAATGGATATCGCTGGCTCCCATTCCTGCAGCGTCAAGCGCGCGCTGGGAAGCCTTAGCAGCCATTAGCTCGGCATCTTCTTCTTCCACAAAACACCTTGTTCTGATGCCTGTTACTTTCTCAACCCACTCTGGGAAAGACATGTTTGCCCGATCTTGGTCAAAATTACTTACCATCTTTTCGATCTGCTCATTGGACACCAGGTGTTTGGGTAAATAGGATCCTGTTCCTACAATCCTTGCGTGCTTAGCCATTCTATGTCTTCTCCTTTGATACTAAGTTTCACGATAGATTACTCGTGATGGACAAAAAAATCAATTATGAATAATGAATAATAGGAAAGAATTTGCTTTTCAGATTAATGATTACAGTAAGACAGATTTTTTAAAAATGCTGATCATTGAAAACTCATCCATCTCCCCGGTTAGACGCAAAATAATTATTTTCACGACATATTGGTCAATAGAAATTTAATATGATGATTAAATAAAAAATTTAGAGGGAGGATTCCTTGCTGTGTCTTTCCCAAAATCCACGGCCGCTTTATTGGTAAGGATCCAATTATTCATGTCAATATATAATCATATGAATTGAAATAAAGACCGACTATTATTTTGATTCTAGGGGGGCAAAGAGGATAGCTGAGAGCAATTCCCGTGCGTCATTTATGTGCCAGTTAGGGTTGAAAATAGCTGAAACTACGGGTCTATAGTTGAAAAGACTAAATAAGAATTCCTCCTGAAAATCAGGGGGAAACACTGGTCCCTCTCGAGGTCAACGTTTAGAACTCTTCTTAAAAGAGTATATGAGGAAAGCACGCCAATAGAGCTATGTAACTTTCTTGAGAGTAATGGAATATTGATGGATAAAAAAATGTCTGACTGGCACTTTCACGGGCACTGAGTGCCAAACAAGTTCGGTCTATTCCGCCCTCTCCTTCGGCTTCAATTCCATTCCAAGTTGCTTCATCAAGTCTAAATTGTCTGCTATTCACCAGCTTCCTTTGATTTTTCCATCAACGATAGGTTTGCTTTTTGATTTTCGGGCTGCTGTATCAAGATTACGCGACATCACATTTGACAGCAATTCCATATCCTCTATTTCACCCGCATTAGTCAACTCATCAAAAACAGTTTTGCCTTTGCATTTAAGACTAAAAATCCAGTTTAACATGTGTTACATTGGAGGCGGACAACTCAATATATGAAACAACATTTGCGCCAATGGCTGGTACCCATTGTCCTCTTTGTCCTAACCTTGATCTTCCATTTAACATTCAACAAGATATTTATCCTCGATATTGAAGAGTCGACCCATATTGGGAAGGTTATGCAAACTATGCAGGGAGGGCTTCCCCTGAAAGATTTTGTTCACTTCGCATACGCTCCAGTTCACTATTTTTTCTTTGCCGCCTTGTTCTGGCTTTTCTCTCCTTCCTTGATAGTTGAGCGGCTGGCCTGGACAGTTCTCCGCGCCCTGGTCAGTACACTCATGTTCGTAACTGCGAGGCGTTTGATGCCATCCAAGTATGCTCTATTTCCTGTCGTGTTGATCTCTGTATTACCTTGCTCCCATTGGAAAACATTCTATCCACTCTTCACGCTATTAAATTTGCTTTTCGTATTCCATCTCTTAGATGGCTTCTCAAAGAAATGGGTGGTCCGCTCCGGCCTTATGGTAGGATTGACTCTATGTTTTAGACAAGACTTGGCGATTATTATTGCAGGGACTACGGTCCTCTGCATACTCTTGAATTCATTCAGGATAATAAAAGAAAAGGCACTCTCCATTAAAGCTCAGATCAAGTTTATAGTTCTCCGGAACTCACAAATGCTCAGTCTTTATTTTGCGATGATGCTCCTCCCCTTTCTGCCGGTGCTTGTCTATTATTTCTTGAGGGGCAGTGCCTTCGATCTTCTCTGGGAAATGTTTATCGGACATCCCTCTCGGCATCTCAAGATTGTTCACACCATGCCCTACCATTTTCCTGGAATTACCAAGCTGATCCAATGGCCATTTGATTGGGACGTGCTATTTCTCTGGCTTCCGCTTGTCCTTTTTTTATTTATTCTCATTGGCCAGGTTTATCGGCTACTCAAAGAGAAAAGTCTATGCTTAGAAAACCGGCGAATATCATTTTTACTCCTTGTTTCGGTTCTCGTCTTCAATCAGACTTTTCTCTACGCAATTTTTGAGCGTCTTCTGGAAAGCGCAGCTCCCATTTATCTTTGTATGGGATACATTCTATTTCATGTTTATTCAAAGATCAGAAATAAGGAACCCGACCGGATCCGCATTACGACTGCCAGGAGAGTTTTTTATTCGACGGCACTAGCCATCCTTTGTCTTGGATCTGTCTTTTTTGTGTACTATGGACTCGCTACGAAATATGTAAACAACAGGCTTTATACTGCACGCAATCCCGCTGCTGTCATCCGCTCCGAACATGGCATCTGGCTTCCGAAGAAATGGTTTCACAAAAGGCTTGCGCGTGCTCAGACTTTTTTGAAGCGACACGGCTCGAGACAGGATCTGGTACTTTTCTTGAACGGATCATTGAATTATTTTATTACGGACCAAAAAGGCCTGGAAAACCTTGAATTTGAAGTCAAGCCTTTGACAGTCGAAGCACTTAAACAGGATCTTGAAATCATTGCTCCTCGCTTTTTAGCTATAGAGAATTGGGCATTCTACACAATCCAAAGGTTTCCTCCGTATTTACGGGAATATTTGACCGAGAAATATGCATTCCGGATCAAAAGGAATGTTTATCACATTTTCGAAAACAAAGAGACTGTGGCTAGTTTTTCAGGAAGTTCAGATGAAGTCGAACCTCTTTCCCCTTAATTAAGGGATCCCTTCTTTATAGTGATGTCTCCCGAAGTTTCCAGCCGGACCACGGTCCCTTTCTGTTGAGGGCTTGATGCCATTCTGCGGTCTCCAGCTTGTTGGATATAGATGGGGTAATCCGACCGGACGTTTCCGAACTCCGTGAAGGCTGATATGGTCACTTCCGCCTCCTGTGGAAGGGAAAGCAGGATGGGATTGAACGTGGTTTTGACGTCAATCTTGGAGCCGGACGGCAGTTTTTTGATCTGAGAAATATCGACCGAACTCGATTCTCCACGGATAGTGATCGAGCCTTGCGTTCTCTTCAGGATCACGTAATTGAAGGAATTGTCGACCGTCACATTCCCTCCGGCATCCTCCACCAGAACGCTCGAGGACTCGCCTTTCACTGAGACATCTTCATTGACACGTTGAACTTCTATCGCATTGAAAGAAGAAATGATATCGGCATATTTTTTAATGTCTGCAGCTTTTATCCTGGCCGATTCCGATTTGATTTCCAGAAAGCCGCGGATGTCGCTTGCGGCGACGGCTCCGAATGAGGATTTGACAGCCACATTGCCCTCAACATCTCGGACAGTCACATTTGATGATTCTCCTTCTATCTTTACTCCCCCTCCCACAGAGCCGACTGTAATACTTTGAAAGGAAGTTCGAATGTCGGCATCACCTTTAATGGCTTCAGCGGATACCAGGGCGGATTCGCTGACGACTCTAAGGTTTCCCCCGATGTTTTTCACCGTGACAGGTGCAAAGCTGCTCTCAATAAAAGCATCATTCTGTATGTCGTCCACCTTGATTTCCGAACTCTCGCCCCGGATCTTCAAGCCTTTCCTCACACCCCGGATATCGATCAATTGGAATGAGGATGTGATTTGGCATTCACCTTCGACATCGCTTCCGACGATTCTGCTGCTTTCGGACCGGATGGTGAGAGGTCCGTCTATGTTCATGAAATTCACCTCTTCGAAGCTGCTGTGAATAACAGCTGCACCACCGATGTTCTTCAGGACTACTGAGCCGCTCTCGTTGGCAATCTCGACAGGGCCGCTAAAATTGTCAACTTCGACCGCAGCAAAGCTGTTGTTCAGTCGAAGGTTTCCACCGCATCCGGTGATTTTCACCTTTCCCGATTCGTTGCGGATCTCCAGGCGGCCGCGTACTTCATTGACTGTCACATCGCCAAAACTGTTATTCACATCGAGAGATTGTTCTATTGGTACATGGATATTGAGGGTTGCCGCAAAGGAGAAATTCATGCTTCCGGATCTGAGAATCTTTCTCATTTCTTTGAAGCGCCCGCTTCTTCCACGGCTTCCCTCATACAATGGCGAATCCAGTCTGATTCGATATCCTTCGTCAGAAGACACGATGGAAATTTCGGCATCGCTCAGAAAATCCTTAAGAAAATTCTCATCCGAGTCCCCCACTTCCACTTTGCCTTCGACGACAATTTCAGGTCTATCCCAGGCTGTTATGGTCAAATCCGCTTGAGGCCCATCAATTTGAAGCATTTTTCCCGGAGCCGCAGTCACATTTCGGGAAAAAGTCTTTGTATACGTTTTCTTGGATGTCGTGTACAAGGCTTCATTGGCCGTTGCAGCTTGGCTGAAGAAACAAAGCAGGCCCAACAAAATAATGCCTGTAACCCTGTATAGGTCTAATTTTCTTGTCATGATATCCTCCATACTATAGGTAATCTCTAATTTGGATTAAAGTCAGTTTTTTATCCTGAAGGGCAGCCAGCATGTAGCGGCGGATATGGGCGCTGGCCGGATTCAATTCCAGGGCTCTCCGGCATCGCTCGATTTGGGTATCGATGGTTTCCAGACGTTCCCTGTAAAGGGTCATCATTTCGAAATCCATATCCGTCAGTTTCGGCCTCACATTTTTTTCAAGTTCCTCGATCGCCGAAATATAATCGTGCTCCCTGCTTTCCACACGCTTCAGGGCCTTTTCGGCCAGATGCCCCTTAGCCGGTATCGTCTCATTCGGGCCGAAAAACAGCATCAGGAATACACCAGCCAGGATGATTGCCATTGCGGTGGCAAACCATGGATTAAGAGCCAGTTTCCGGAAAGGGGGAAAACGGCGCTGTTTGTGTAGATTTGCTGTTCTTTTCTCTTCCTGAAGCTCAGCCTCGATCCGGGTCCAGAGATGTGGCGCATGGACCGGGTTTCGTAATTCATGAACTCTTTCCTTGAGCTGGGCATCAAGGGCTGCTTCCTCTTGGCAAAGTGCACATTCTTTGCTGTGATTGGCGAACGCTTCCTTATCCATTTTTCCCAGCTCGTATTCCCTGAATCGATTGCATTTCATTATTTATCTCCCGTGGAGGTTGTGCGCAGCCAGGCTCTGAGTTTTTGGCGGGCACGGTGGACGTTGGCCTTCACACTTCCCGTACTGATACTCAGTATTTCTGCTATTTCCTCATAGGTGAATTGTTCGACAGCAGACAGCGTGAAACAAACCTTCATTCTGGGAGGAAGCATGCCCACCACCTTAGTTAGACTGCGGTCAGGCTCATGTGAGGCAGGATTGGAGTATGAGGTATCGTCAAACTCTTCGATGACAGCTCTTTTTTTCTTTCTCAGGATGTCGGTGCAGGAATTCAGCAGTATTCGGAAAAGGTAAGAGCTGAAGCGTGCTCCCCTTCGAAATCCGTGGATGCCTCGATATAATTTCATGAATGTGTCCTGAACCGCATCTTCGGCATCCTGCTGTTGGCCGAGCACACGGCAGGCTGTGCGCAAAAGCGGCTGTTCATAACGGTCGTAGATCATCCGGTAGGCACTTAAGTCTCCCTGGCGGCATTTCTCGACCACTTGTTCTTCCTGATAATGATCCATATTATGACTATCTCGTGATTATCATTCTGTTAGACGGAGATTTGATTGAAATTGTTGAGTAGTCTTCAAAATATTTGGATAGTAATAAATTACGCGATAATATTCAGCTTCTTTCGCCCATCGTATGAATTCTCAACACGACCTTTAAATACACTATAACAAAACAATTATCTTGGTCAAAATTGAAAATGACAAACCGGAAATTCAATGGGAAATTCCCTGGAGTTTCTTTTACAAGATTAGTTCACAGGGCCCTAATGAGATAGCTTCTATAGAACAAGGCTGGCGCCCGTGGAGAAATTCGAACTCCCAGCCCTTGGATACGAAGTCCTGATTTGTAGATGTTTTCCCCGCGGGAAAATGCTTTTTCCTTGCGTAGAATCCTATTTTCTTTTACGCACCTTCAAGCGAGTTTAAGAAACTCAGGTGACATCCGTTGTCATCGAATAGGCATAATAGAGGGGAATAAACTTCAGCCTCTGCGCTTTCAATTCCGAGTAGTGTGCAGAAGAAAAAACTATTCCATATGGATAATTCCTGAAAGTATTCAACAACAAATGTAAGCTACGCAAACGACCTGCCGGTCCACTTTTAACCTCAACAGGGACAATTTTTCCACCGATAACCGTAAGATAATCCACTTCTGCTGTACTTCCCTTTGCACTTCTGGACCAATAATACAAAGATGAATTTTGGGCAGCTAAAATCTCCTGACCCACAAACTGCTCTGCCATAGCTCCTTGATAAATAGAAAGAAGATCTGATTTAGGATACTCTTTGGAAACATCAATGCTGTTCAAATGCTGCCATAGGCCTATATCGACCATAATTGCCTTGAATCTCTTTGATAATGAAGTGGCTTTCAAGGGCAAACCAGCAGGGCTAGCCGATGAGACCTTGCTGATCAATCGGGCTTTGCAGAGGGTGTGAAAGGCCTTTTTTATTGTAGGATGACTGCATAAATCTGTTAAATGAGTATAAATAATCTGTTGTCCCACATATCGTGCAGTTCCTGATAAAACAGAATCAAGACAATCAGTTCCTATACGTGGAGAATATTTGGCGAAATCATGATGGAAGGATTCGTTGAGCTCTTTGTGAACCAAAAAACTCTCTTTTAAGGATTTTGAATCGATATAGACTTTGACACTCTCTGGCATTCCACCTATGAAACAATATTTTTTTATTTCATCGAGCAACATTCTGTGGATCGAGTCAGAGACGGATTTTGGATCTGACAACACAATATCAGCTGCCTCATCTCTTCCGATAGCTATAAGATACTCCGGAAATGCTAACGGGTTCATGTCAAGAAATTGTATCCGCCCAACAGGAAAAGAAATATCACTCATGGAAAATTCCATGAGGGAACCAGCTGCGACGACATGCAAATCTGGAATCTCTTCATAAAAATATCTGAGTGCCATGATTGCTCGTGGACAACTTTGAATTTCATCAATAAATAAGAGGCATTCTTTTGGGGTGATCTTCTTATTTAAAACCACTTCCAGCTCAGAAATAATTCTGTTCGGGTTTAAATCGGCTTCAAAAATGCCATGCAGGTTTCGTTCTTTTTCCAAATCTACTGTAATTAAGTTTGAGAAAAAAGATCTGCCAAATTTTTGAATAGAATAGGTTTTTCCTACCTGCCGGGCGCCCCTAACAATCAGAGGCTTGCGGCGGGTTGAATCTTTCCATTCCTGCAGTTTAGCTTCAATGAATCTTTTCATTTGCCAATTTCCTCTGTATTTCCATTTTAGACAGCGTGATTTCAAATATCAAGGGTTATTTTATAATTTAGTTTTCAAATAACAAGGATTAAACTGAGTATTCAGCGTATGAAACACAAGTAATATCGACCTGCCCCCTATCAATGTACCAAAGATGGGGGCAAGTCCTAATGATTAAATCCCATTGATTCAAGGGAAAATGTTGATGAGTGGAAATTTTGGTGATATCATTTAAATCGAATCGCCTCCCAGGGTATGTTATTGATTTCATTGGCGATATTCCCTCCTTATATGGATGACGATGAACAGTCGATTTGACATCAGTGCAGAGTCAGGGGGGGTGAGTTGAGCAAAAAATATTATCATGCCTGAAAGATTATCTGAAAAAGAAAAAAAAACGCTGGTCACGGGTGCCGGCGGATTCATCGGAAGTCATGTGGTCGAGCAATTGCTGGAAATGGATTATGCCGTTGTATGCCTGTTGAAATACGGGGAAAATCCCCGTTGGATTTCCAATCTCCCGGTTAAATTCATTGAAGGCGACCTGCGTGATACGGATTCCTTGAATCGTTCGGTTCAGAATATTCCTATGGTGATTCATCTGGCCGGTCGTTTGGGTGGATGGTCGGATCCTTCATCCATACATGAAGTCAACTTAAATGGAACCAAAAACCTGTTCCGGGCCTTCCGGGAATATGGCAAAAACCAAAGGCGTTTTCTTTTTGTTTCCAGTTTGGCTGCAGCCGGGGGCACCCCCTCAACTGGAATCTACGATGAGACCCGGCCGCCGGCGCCATTTTCAGCCTATGGAAGAAGTAAACTTAGCTGCGAAAAGTATCTTCTGAAACAAGATATACCCTCAACGATTGTCCGCCTGCCTATTGTCTATGGCCCCAGGAGTTTTCGCGGGCTTTATCCTATTTTTAAAATCGGAGCCAAAGGTATAGAATTGTCAATGAAGAAAGTATCCACCGTTGTTGGCTATGTGGAAGACATTGCCCGGGGGATCATCCAGGCCGCCGAAAGCCCGGTTACAGCCGGTCAAATCTATTATCTCGGCGAGGATTGCGTCTATAGTTCGGCCGATATTTGCAGCGCCATCAGCGGGATTCAAAATCGAAGGATGATGAAGATTCACCTGCCTTATCCGGTACTGTATTCGGCGGCTTCATTGATGGAGGTCTTTGCCAAGCTACGAAAAAAAAACCCATTGCTGTGGCGGCGGAATTTAACTGAATACTTGAATCGGCATTATCGCTATTCCATGAAAAAAGCCCGGCGAGATTTTGGTTATAAAAGCCATGTCCCGCTTAATGAGGGAGTTGGCTTGACGGCTGACTGGTACCGGCGGCACCACCATGTCTGATCGAAACAGTCAATCCCCCGTTGCCATGGTTACCGGGAGCAGCGGTTTTATCGGGAGTCACCTTGTTTCCGGTTTATTGGAAAAAGGATGGCGGGTTGTGGCTCTGGTGCGTTCTTCGACGAAAAGGACCTGGCTGGAAAGCCAGGATATTTCCATTATAGAGGCGGCGTATCATGATCAGAAATCCCTTGAAAGAGCACTGCAGGGAGTCGAATATGTTTTTCATCTGGGAGCCGCCTTAAGAGCGCCGGATAGAAATGCCTACTACAAGGCCAATGTGAAGGGCACAGAAAACCTTTTGGCAGCGGCAGGCAATCAGGCTTCAAAACTGAAGAAATTTGTCTATGTTTCCTCCATCGCAGCGGCCGGGCCTTCGGATGAAAACAAATTCAGGGATGAAACCCAGCCCTGTCAGCCGGTTTCTCTCTATGGTGAAAGCAAACTGGCCGCTGAAAAGGTCGTACAATCTTTCAGTCATCGATTACCCATAACCATTGTTCGCCCCCCCAATGTCCTGGGGCCCAGGCAGAAGGAGCTTGAAACGATTCTTAAGCTCATCAAACGTCGTATCCTGCCCATGATGGGAAATGGAAATCTGCAAACCAGCATCTGCTTTGTTCAGGACTTGGTTCGAGCACTGCTTCTGGTTGCTCAACGGGATGAATCCATCAACCAAATCTATTATGTGACGGATAACAATGCCTATTCATGGAGAGCCATGGTTCAACAAATCGCATCAATTCTGGGAACAGATACAAAATCTCTTAAAATCCCTCATCCTGTTCTGTTCTTGGTCGGATGTCTGTCTGATGCCAGTACCAGACTATTCAAGACTCCCCGTCTGATCAGCCGGCGTGAGGTTAAAAGTTTGAGAAGGTATTACTGGTTGTTCAACAGTGACAAAATCCATAGGGAACTGGGATTTAATCCCCTGGTTCACTTCGAGGGAGGAATCACAGAAGTCATTCACTGGTACCGGAGCCGGCATCTATTGTGATCGCGGAATACATTTTGCCCAGGAGGGGTATTAACTCCTGCCCAAAATTTGCCCGGCCATCCAATCAGGGGAGTTTTATCGTTCAATCTGTTGACCCGATGTTTTTGGGCATGGTAAACTCTTGAGTAATCAAGGCTCGCAGTCGCATTGCATAAAGACAAAATGGAAAAAGAATCCACAGCCAGAAGTCAAATCGTGGGCTACACCAGCGGAGTTTTCGACCTATTCCACGTGGGGCACCTCAATATCTTGAAGCGCGCGAAATCCCTGTGCGACAGGCTGATAGTCGGAGTGACTGTGGATAGTCTGGTTGAATACAAAAACCAGAATGCGATCATTCCTTTTGAGGAAAGGATCGAAATCGTCCGGGGCATCAAATGGGTTGATCTTACCATTCCGCAGGATAATCTCGATAAGTTCGTCATGTGGAAGAAACTGAAGTTCGACGTGATGTTTATTGGAGATGATTGGTTCAGCACAGAACGCTTCCAAAAGTATGAAAAGGACCTGGCGGAAGTAGGGGTCAAGATCATATACCTGCCTTACACCCAAAGGATTTCGACTTCACAGATCAAAAAAAGAATAGTTGACGATTACCTTTCGGATAAGGGTAAAAACCCCTGACTCAGTCAGATCGAAAAATACCAGAACTCCACCTCTTTTTCAGACTGTTGGGGATTCGGTCATGGACGCGGATTCCGGTCAGAAGCGAAATTCAACGCCGAACTCAGGCAACAGGGGGCCCTGATAGATGGTATCTATGTTGTTTTCGATTTTGTTCCAGAAATATCTGTCCAGGTTCTTCCTGTTGAATAGATTCGACACACCCAGAAAAACGTTCAGGCTCGATTTTTTAAAGGAGAACCGGCGGTCTATCCGAATATTGAACGTCATGTAATCCGGGTATCGCTTGGCATAAACCTCGTCACGGTTGATGACGCTGACTTTGTATTCCTTTGAAAGTTCCAGGTCATATGGAGTGTACGGCCTGCCTCCCGCCCAATTCCAGAACAGGAGAAACGTCCATTTCTCGTTCGGTTTGTACCCTCCTGTCCACGTCAATATGTACCGGTTGTCATTGATCCTGTTTCTCCAGATGCCGTTGAAGTCCCTGAATCTAGACCGGAACAGTGATATACTGAGGATGCCGAAAAATCCCCTCGTCGACTTTTTTTGAAAAAGGAGCTCTATGCCCTGGGAGCGGGCGATACCCGAATCCGATAAAACCGTATAGGCTCTGTATAATCCAAAATCCAAACCGCTATCCGCGACGAAGTTCGAAGGATCCTCTGGAGTCAGGGGCAAATTTTTATATGATTTATGGTAGATATCGAGCTTGATAGACGTGCTAGGATCGAGTTCCCACCCCAGCCCGAGCACGATATGGCTTGCCACCGGATCCTGGTTCAAGGCGTTTTCCGGACTTCCGGAGAGGAGATAAACAGGGAGACTCTGGATGTAGTTTCCCCAGGCCCCTCTCAGGGAAAGGCCTTTACGGATCTCCCAGGAAACCGAGATCCTGGGCGAAAAAAGGAGGTGTTTGTTGAAAGCGAAGTAATCCGTGCGGCCCCCGATGGAAAAGGTCAACGAATCCCAGGGAGAAAAAAGATACGAAAAAAACAGGCCATGTTTACTCGTGTTCATTGTCCCTTTCTGAATGAATTCGGGAATTAGACTCCCCCAATGGTTAATGTATTCCGCAACGTAATTATCATATTCAAATCTTTCCGGATTGATCTCGAATCCGAACCTCACTCTGTGTTTTTGGTTGAAGCGATAGCTATTCACATTTCTCAGGTGAAATTCCCCGTTGAACTCCTCGACCGCTTTCAGATCGCTGGTCCCGGCCTCTGGCCTGACTGCTGTTGCCGAATAGGTGTTCTTGAAATAGGAATAGGAGAGGGAAGTATTCGAGTGCCCTCTATGGCTCCAACTCGATAACCAGTTGATCCCCAGTGTATTTTGATTGGTGATGAAATCAAGATAGGAATTGAGTCCTTGTTCCACGGCTTTTTCGAGGTCGTAGGAGACTCGGCTGTTGCCGAATATGTTGAGCAACTGGATCCGGTTATTAGAACCGATATCGAATACCAGTTTGAAATGGAGATCGCCGAAGCGCGGGATCACTCCTCGGTAATTAACGATGTTCAAAATGAGATCGTGGTAGCTCCGGTTTAAAGAGAGCAGCCATGCCCCTCTGTTGCCGAAAACCGGCCCTTCAGCCGTCAAGCCGAAGCCGGTGAGATGGATAAAAAACTGGGAACGGACCCTGTCTCTGGTCCCTTCTCTTAAAGTGATGTCGGTGATTGATGACATCCGATTTCCGTAGGCTGCCGCGAACCCGCCTGTATAAATGTTGATATCTTGGACCAAAGAAAGATTCAAAAGCCCGAATGCCCCTCCGGCATTTCCCTGGAGCTGAAAATGGTTCAAGTTCGGGATCTGAATGTTATCTATGAAAAATCCGTTTTCCCAGGGACTTCCTCCCCTCACAATCAAATCATTCGCCTTCTCTGTCATGTGAGAGGTCCCTGGAATGACTTTCAGCACGCGGCTGAGGTCTCTGAAGGAGCCCGGTATTGTTGTTGTCTCCGTGGCGTCCAGCGTCACTCGGCTCGGCGGGGTGGTCTCGGTACTGGGAAGATTCCTGGCTGTGACGGTCACCTCTTCATGGAGACGAGGAATGATTTTTTCGAGTTCGACATGGAGTCTTGTGACATGGTGAGACATGATGGTGATATCCGTTTTGACAAGTTTCTTGAAACCCTCCAAAACAAATTCGATACTGTACCGTCCCAGGGGGATTGACGCAATAAGATAAAAACCGGTCCTGTCGCTCACGGCCCATTTATCGATCTCGACGATTCTTATCATGACTCCTTTAAGGGGCTCACGAGTTTTTCCATCAATGATACGGCCTTGAAGCGAGCTTTCTTCCGGTATCGCCGCCGGAAGGGATGTGGACATGATCATGATTACAATAATCGCCATAATCAGCCGCAGTTTCCAGCGTTCGGTAGTCGCGAAACGTTTTTCGTATATTACGGTCGATTTTTCAATACCGGATCTTTTCATTTTTTGCATGTTCAGCGCTCGACAGACCCCTATTATACCCGGTCGGGAATGCTGCCGTAAAATGACTTCGCGGCAGCCTTTTGAAGAGGAGTCCATCGAATCCTATTCAGAATCTCAACCTCAGGCCGATAAAAAAGCGGCGGTCGGATATTTGACTCCTGACGCTTTCAATCACCCCGCCTCTGACTATTCCTTCGTAAGACACTTCGATTTCCAGCGGAGTGGGTGGGAACCTATACCCCATTTTGACCTGATAGATTACTCTATAATCACGGAGATGGAGGTCATCGGCCACTTCTTCTTGATGCGCGTCGGCTCCTTCTATCGAATCGAACAGATGGTATCTAGCCGAACCTTCAAGGATGATATTTTTGAAAGAAAAAACAAGAGTGGACGATAGGGTTGTGCCCAATCCGTAATAATAATTGTAATAGAGCAGGGTGGTTTTTGTTGCCCTGATATCATGATCCTCGGAGTATTTGCTAAAAGCGGTCGCGTTGACCAGGGCGAAGTCCAAATATCCATCCAGTATCATCCTCAAGCGGAATTGGTTCGAGGAAAAAGTCCAGTCGAAAACTGGGCCGATGAGGTGAAAAATGGAAAATTTATCGCTGAAATCTCTCGGCGCCTCAAGATCGATGTCTCTTCCTTTTTGGGGTTTGATATCACAGGAATCCATAGTGCCGGTCATTCTTTTTCTGAAAAGGGTGAAACCCGAGCCAAGACCCAGATAATATGAATAACCGCGGTGGTTCTCGGCAATTTCCTGTCTCATATATGCAAAAAAGACCAGGCGCGAAAATATATCGATCTCTTCAATTCCTTTTTTCCCGAAAGAGAGAGCCAGTTTTACCTCACTGAAAACCGGGTTTCGATAATAGCCTCCGATCCGACCGGGACGTCCGAATTCCCGAGGATGGATTATCTGTGAATGAAATCCGGCAAAAAGAAAGTTCGGCCCCGCTCCCTGAGAATCCGGTTGTTCATATCGATTTCCCATCACAACAGAGAGATCGTACCACCCCGGCTCAGCAGAATCGTTTTCCGATCCTTGCCGTCCGCCGTCCATCCAACGGTTGAGTTTCACAATCGGATTCAAAAAACCGAGGATGCTGTAAGCCAACCCGGTTCTGTTGCTGAGGAAGTTCCCCAGTTGATACCAAACTTCTCCCAAAACCAATCCACCCAAGGGAGTTATGATTTGATCGTTCAGGGAAATATCGCTTCGGTGCTCGATGAAAAACTCCCAAAAGGATGAACTGGCCAAGGTGAGCAGGAACGCATCGTTTTTGCCCAGGCTGTTCGCTCTGGCGATATTATAGTATAAAGCTCCCGCAATATAGTGAGGCCAGTTGAGGTCGAAGCAATTGGCGTCGAAATGCCAGTTCTTGATGTTGAAGATTCTCCGACTCTGGTCCTTCCAAGTAAAACGGTATTTGTGAACACCCTCGAGCCGCTCTTTATGGGTCAGCCAGTACCTTACCGACGCATAAGTCATCAAAACGGATAGTTCAATCAAGGCCCGAGGCCAGTTCTTGGCAGGGGAACTAAGGGAAGAAAAAGAGTTGAGAAAGATCGCACTCCTCTTGCAGTTTATGCATAGAGAAAATGATTTTGACAGCTCGGAACAATTGCCCGAAAAATCGATGAATCCCGAAATTTTTCCGGGATCATCTTCCGGTCCTGATGGATAGGAAAAAAGCGGAGGGGCAATCAACACCAGCAGCGTGATCGGACCGCAAATTTTTTTGAATATCGATTTGAACTGTCTAAGCATGGATGCTAAGCTTGTTTTTGCCTATAGTAGCAGATCTCCAATGAATTCAGGTTCACAGAAATACTATGGTTTGTGATTTAAGTCAACCTCCAAAAACGATTCCTATTCTTAAAAACAAATACTAAATGAAACACAATATCCTCAAAATCATGGCCTTAATCGGAATGGGATTGTTCCTGTTCCTTTTCATTAAAACAGGTCCCCGAGAAATTTTTGTGACCCTGAAAGAGCTGACGCTGATCCATATTCTGATCTTGTTCGCTCTGCGTTTTCTTTATTTCGCTCTGAGGACTCTGAACTGGAAAATGGTTCTCGCTGCCTATCAGGAACGCATCTCGTTTACCGTCCTGCTCCGAGCAAGGCTGGCCGGATACGCCGTAGGAAACGTGACACCTGCGGCCAAGATCGGCAGCGAGGTCGTGCGAGCCCTGATGATTAGCGGAGGCGACAAAAAAAGAATCACGGCCTCGGTCGTCGTGGATAAAACCGTAGAACTTCTCTCAACCGCCTGCCTGGTAACAATAGGCGTACTGACGGCTCTGGCCACCGTATCGATGGAAGGTTATCAAAGACTGATCTTCCTCTGTCTGTTAATTCTTTTGATTTCCGCTGTTGTGTTCTTATATCGAAAACAGAAAAAAGGACTTCTTCTCTGGTTGATCGACGGCTTAAAAAAGCTCAAGCTGAAGTTCAAGTTTATCGAAAAACGCAGGGACAGCCTGGCAGAAACGGATTCCCTCATTTCCCGGTTCTACGTCGAGCATAAATTCGAGTTTCTTCGTGTCTGTTTCCTCTATGGATTGCTCTATGCGCTTTGGGTTATGGAGATCTACCTGACCTTGGTTTTTGTGGGAACACCAGATATTTCGATCTTGACAGGATTCGTGCTTGTCTCCATCGGAAATTTCGCCAATCTGGTTCCCGCACTTCCGGCGGGGCTTGGCCTTTACGAAATAAGCTATGTGTCCGTATTCATGTTGCTGGGCGTCCCGATTCCGATAGGTTTGGCCGTCATCCTCACCAGAAGGGGTCTCAGCTTCGTCTGGACAGGAATTGGCCTGATACCGATGCTGAAGAGCTCTTATGCTCAGGATTTGAGAGATTGACTCTCCTTCCAGTATCTCCATGTGAAATTAACGATTTTGAAAGAGATATTGAGGATGGTCTCGACGATCAGTATCCAGATGATTACCTGAAGCATATTGAGCAGGCTCAAAATCATGACCACGAAAAGGGCCAGGCCTCGCGCTTCAGCCGCATCACCAGTTCTTTGGGTTTGCTTGTATTGGTTGATCACATAGTAGAGGCTCACTTGAAGGAAATACAGGCCTACTCCGATGAGGCCCACAATAAAAAGGCTGAGGTTGTGGGAGTGGAGATAATTCCCGACACAAATGCCGGTCAATATGAAAAAATCCGCGATCCGATCCAGAAAGAGATCGAGATAGGTGCCGTAATGGGTGCACTGGTTTTTCGACCGGGCCAGCATCCCGTCTGCGTTATCAAAGACCGAAGCCATAAATGCGAAGATGCCAGCAAGGGCAAAAGAAAAGTGTGAAGCCCCACAGTAAACGAATCCGCTGGCTATCCCGAAAAAGAAAGAAACATAGGTGAGTTGATTGGGAGTAACAGGTGTATTGAAAACAGAGCGGACGATGAGATAAGCCAAAGGCCGGTTGATATACCTCTGAACGCGAAAATAATTAAGGACCGGATAGGGATAAGCTGTCTTCAGAGATTTTTTAAAATCAGGCTTATTTTTTTCTTTCACAACAGGCCAACATTCTCAGTTCTGGTTGAGAAATACGGCTCTCCAGTATTTCAGATAATATTCACCCGCGGATACGATCGCTACCAATATGGCAGCCCAGAGGAATATCCATGCAACCACATAAAATTGCCCCAGTATCTTCTCGCCCAGTATCAGCAAGCCGATGGCGTAGATCTCGAAATGCATCTTGATTTTGCCCAGATTAGAGGACGAAATGTTGATACGTTTCGATGAGGCAATGACACGAAATCCGGTCACGATGAATTCCCTGGCGATGATAACAATCACCATCCAGGCGGGAACGATTCGCAGATCAAGCAGGCAAATGAAAACTGAAGTAATCAGCAGCTTGTCCGCCAATGGATCCAGGAGCGTGCCGAGAGTAGTGACCTGGTTTCGCTTTCTCGCCCAGACGCCGTCGATCATATCCGTAACAGCGGCCAGCATGAATATCGCGAAGGCTGTAAATTCCTTTCCTTCGAATTCCATTAGAAGCACGGTCACAAGAATAGGAACCAGTATAATCCTGAAGATTGTCACAGAGTTGGGAAAATTCATGATCTTTTTAGATTATAGGGGAAATCGACCTTGATGAGCAATACCCATCGGTCGATTTGCATGAAGCGATTCGATGACTCATTGTTTTGCGGTTGACCCCATCATTTTGATCGTGATAATCTTGAACAAGGAATCCGGATCAGAATGAAGACAAAAATTATCGCAGCCGTATCGATGGTTGTGTTGAGTTCGATCTCTCTTTTTGCCGATAAACTCGATATCCAGATATCTTATGGGAAATGGAGCATGTCTCCGTTTACCACCGTCATCGAAAACGAGAGCGAAAATCTGGTGAGACGGGAATTTACCAGCCTCACAGAAGAGATTTTACCCGGTCCGGTATTGTCCGCCGTGCTTTCGGATATCGATTTCTCCTCCTCCGGAACTATTCTCTCTTTGGCGCTCTGGTATAATTTTGGAAAGAGCCGGTTTTCCTTGGGATTCAAAGGACAGTATTTCGATTTCGAACTTCCCTATTCGATCTTCTCCCAACAAGCCATCAGCTTTCTGAATTACTCTCTTGTCGAAATGGAAACCCGCGGACAGGGAACTGTCAATCTCAGCGGGATGGCTATCTCACTGTTGGGCCGCTGGGCTGCTTTCTCTTCGAAAAAATCCAGGGTGTTCATTTACGCAGGAGTGAAGCTCTATCCTTATCGCGGCGACATCACTTTAGAACAAAGCACGCGGATCCAAACGCCGCTCGGTGATATCAATTACGACGGATCTTTCGGCCACACTATCAATCAGGTCCGCGAATTGGGCGCTGATATTCCCACGCTTATTGTCTCGCCTTCTCTGGGAGCCCAATTCCAGGCCACGATCCTGGAGAAAACCGGCCTCTTCCTGGATATTTCCCTTTCCCAGGGCACTTTTTTTTCCGGGGGATTGTTCTTTCGTTTCTAAAATTTGACTCCCGCGGTGGCGACGAGAGCCTTGGTTCTTACCCAATCATCCCCTTCGACCTGAGCAGGCGTATCTGTGTCGGATTTGAACAAGTTTGCCAGGCCTATATGGTATCTTCCTTCGACGAAGAAGGAAACCGACAAAGAAGAGAACTCCACACCGGCACCGAAGACAAGTCCGTAATCAAATTTGTTCAGGTTGTCCGACTGGTCCAGCTCCTCTGTTCCCGAGTAAGTTTCTTGTGTCGCCGCGTCTGTGACCGTGTATTTGGCTTTACTGGAGATAATGTATGCGACTTCTCCGCCGCCGAGAACGTAGGGAGATGTACCCGGAAGGAATTTGTACCGTAAAAGGACGGGCACGCTAATCTCATCCAGGTTAGCCGAGACATCAAAAACACCGGTTTCTGCAAATAAGGGATCCGAGCCGGAACCCTCGAATCGAACTCCTTTTTGGATATACATCACATCGATCTCGACACCGAGGTTAGATCCCATGACGAATCCGATCCCTCCAATTAAACCCAGTTTGGATTTTTGATACTGGTCGATATCGATTCCGAAGTCTGAACCGGGATCCCTGGAGAAGGAAAAGTTAGAGCTGGCCAGACCTCCAATCAATTTGACGTCCCCCACAGCATACAGGTTCACGAACAGCAACGATACCAGCAGCAGAAAAAATAATTTTCGCATTTTGCCTCCATACCTAACAATAAATTTTAGTTGTCTATTCTCCAACATTGTATGAAGAAATTCAATGTCTAAATAAAATTATCTCCGATTTTTTTCGCATGGGGAAGGCCTCAGGCACAAGCTTATCCGGCAATGGTTTTTTGGATGGATTGAATGGATGATGAGGCAGAGGGATTGGGCTATGATATACTCTCAATCGATGATCTTGTTTGAAGATCGTTTGGCTAAATATGCCCAAGGGAAAAAATGGGGTTTATACAGAAAATCTTACACCCCCACTCCAGAAAGCTATATTTTTAGCTGGTACAGTCTTTGGGTAGGGATCCTGAGAACAAAAATCTATTTTATCAGGTGGTACTTTGAAGGGGGCAGGTTACTGGAACAAATATGTTAACCGAGGTCTATATTTCTAAATTTTTTGACCTCATGGGTTCTCTATGATATAGGCGTAAGGAATGGTTGGAATTGAACAAAAGCACTACATTTTTTCTTGGAGGGAAAAATGATAAGACACATTCAACCCAAATGTGTTCCGGAAACTGAGGCACCTTTCAGCCAGATCGTATTGGATGACAATTACGCATACTTAGCTGGTTTGGTTGCAGCAGATTTTCCAGAAGGGCAAACGGTTCTCGGAGATGTAAGTGAAGAAACGCACTGCGTTTTGACCACAATACACAACATGCTACAAGAGATTGGGCTGGGTATGGAGCATATCGTTCGAACAGACGTCCATCTTGTTGACCTGGATGACTTCCCTGCGATGGATCTTGCCTATCGGAGCTTCTTCGAAAAAGGCAGTTATCCAGCAAGAACTACGACAGAATCCCCTCGATTGTTTGGCGGTAGCCGTGTAGAAATCACCTGTATGGCCAGACTGAAATAAAACTTCCTCACCAACGTATCTTTTCAGTGGTCATCTCGCATCAATCCCCTGATACTTCGCCAACCAATCACCAGAAATGCTAAAGATCGCCTAATTCTGCATACGGATGCTAAAAGAGAAAACGCGATTTTCTTGGGGAAAAGTGGTACGCCCGGACAGATTCGAACTGCCGACCTACTGATTCGTAGTCAGATGGATGACTATTTGCAAGTGTATTATTATCAATGTTCAAATATCAGAAAATTGAGGCAAATGAGCATAAAAGAGTAAAAAGATTATGTCTTCTTTTTGCTGAGGGCTGTAAGATATTTCAGGTCCTCTAAGTCTTTATAGCGATTGGCATAGCGTTTATTTTCTATTAAATCCTCTAACCCTATGTAACACACTATATGCCTTTGACCTTTGATTACTACTTCTTCAAGTTTGCGGTTCAACCATGCTTTTTCAAAAACCACTCCTGAAATATCATTGATGAGGTCAATCCTGTTGGGAGGACGCCCGAACTGAATGATCTCACCTTTCTCCAGGAATTCTGTGTGATCTTTAATCCCTGGGACTTGCTCTTTCCAAAAGAGATTTAGAGCTTCATAAAGGGCTCTGGCATTGTTTTCTGTCCGCTCATAAAAGACATCAACATCACCTGTTAAACGGGCATAACCATAATAGATCACAGCCTCTCCACCGACAATCAAATAGCGGACTTTGTTTTCGGATAGAAGTCTTAAAAACTCTAATATGTCAGGGGAGAAATAGGAGGGATCCATTCTATCTGTGTGATGCTCTTACGTCGGCAACATTTTTCCCAAAATATCGTTCGCGGAGTTTTTTTGCCACGGCTTGTCTATCAGAAGGGGACATCTGGGTATGTTGCTGAATATCATACTCTTCAGCCTCTCTGAAGTTCTTCGATTTCTTAACAATATGTTCCATGATGCCCTTTGAAATTATACCTGCAAAAAAATATTATATCTAATCTCGAAGAAATACTAAATCATAATTTCAAAATGTATTGTATGCTAAACTGAATGTTCGTGCTCCAGATTCTATTTGCTTTAAGATGGTTAGGTCTGGTACGCCAATCCAAATAGTTTTAGGAATGATTTGGTTGCTAGTCTGAAGCAGGCTTCTGATATAGGGGAATTGGAGGAGATGTTGGGGTGAGGGCTAAAAATCGTCCAGCACTTGGCTAGATGAAGTTTTTTAAATCATTATATTTTTGCTAAAGCTCCATCCTCCATACTCAACTAGAGTATCTTTTAATTCATCGAAGTCTTCTCTGTATGTCTCCTTTATCTTTGCAATATGCCTATAGGTTTTTTTAAACTCTTTAGGAAGACTCATCGGAATATTATGTTTAGGTCTGAAAATATCTGAGTCCTCGAATAGCTTGTAAACTACTTCGACGTAGTAGGGCCAGTCCCATTTAAATTCTTTATGGTAGTCATATAATATTGCTCGTTCCATTTCTGATTTTATTGTCTGTTTCCTAGCTTGTTTGACAAAAGCATCTATATCCCCCCAATCTTTATGAATCTCATGCTCTCTTGGTAGTGCATCAATTTGCGCTGCTAATTCTTTGTACAGAGCTTCATAAGAATTGATTATTTCTTTCAACTTAAGAACTTTTTTGCGATATGGGGCTCTAGGCTTATATATTCGAAAGGGTATCCCATTAAACGTTGTTTCCATTCTTTTTATTACTATCAGTTCAGGTCTAATAATCAGATCTATAATAATTTTTTTTCTGCCATCAGTTATTTTCCAGATTTTTAGAGAATTGCGAGAATATCGCATATCCCAGATATCTGTAGTATCAATCAGCAATTCATTTTCCTTAATCAAATAGAATTTTTCACCATCTACAATTTTTTGAAGTATGCTTAGTTTCAAATTACCATCCGAAATATCTATTGATGTTAAGTGGTTTCCATCAGAAAATCTAATGAGGCTTGCTTTCCTACCATTTGCTATGAAATTATTTCCATAAAAAAATGAAAATTGTTTTTTTCGATCTAACGGCAATTTATCCCTCAAAATTGATGGGCGTTTAGGATTTTTCTTATACCCATAAAGCTCACTTTTAGAAAACAGAGTTCCACCTTCACCATGTATGCCTCTATGGCATAAATCACAAATAGGTATTAACACATCATAATCATTTGAGTTATTTTTCGCCCACTCTTCAATGTGATGAAAAACAATAGGAATTTTTCCGCAAATTGAACATGAAAAGTTCGAGTTTTGAAGGAGTTGATGCTTTACTCTTGCGGGAATATGGTCTCTAGATTTTTTAGCACAAGACTTAGCTTTCATATTATCCTCGCAGATATATCGAAATAAACACTGTCGGCTGTTTGTCAGCGAGGGGGAGAGAAATTCTTATCCACCCTATTATTCGTTACTATTTATCTCTCTATAATCCCAATTAAGAAACCTTGAAAGTCCATCAATATC